>Ga0307985_10000988_pt1 | contig 16280 bp, 13 predicted proteins | sample EllFjometageno80_FD_203155 | JGI IMG/M metagenome (GOLD analysis project Ga0307985, IMG submission 203155) | Marine microbial communities from Ellis Fjord, Antarctic Ocean - #80 | ecosystem: Environmental > Aquatic > Marine > Unclassified | place: Southern Ocean | collected 2014-10-09 | reverse complement strand
CCTCAACTTCCACGAGTCACTCTAGCAGGTAGAGAGAACGTTGGGATGGTAAGCTACCCTCACTCTCTTTACGATACCAACTCCCACGACTACCATGACTTCTACCACACTTCACAAAGCCATTCTCGTCTCTGATGGTCACCTCCAGCGTGCGCATGACCGACATGACGACAGCCAGACACTTGCTGTTTCGGAGCGCGTCGAGCGCACTCTCGCAGCGCTTGCCGAGAGCCATTTCGGGCCTCTCTCGCGCGGTCTTGTTGGCGAGCGCGAGCCTCTTCCTGATGAAGCGAACCGTAGCGTCCGTCTGAATGCTCGTCTTCTGCCCGCGCTTCACGGCCTGCAACCTCGCGACGCCCCGCGCGACTCTCTTCGCCCTCAGCCTGCCAAGGAAGCCCCTGCCGACCCTCACGACCCTGCAGCCGGCCCTCTTCATCGCAGTGTCAGCAGTGCGCCTCAAAAACTCGCTCGCGCACCTCTGCAGGACCTTGGCGTTGCTCTGCCGGGTCAACACAGACAAGCGAGGCGGCTGCGTAATCTGATAGAGCTCCATGTGCTCAGCCGCGTCTACTGGTCCGAGCTACTGATCGGGTGGGGACAGACAATACACAACTAGAGGGCGTCGTCAAGTGGATGGGTGTCTGGGGGTTAGGGTTAGTTAGGGTACTGCTCTCTCCACTACGCTCGCTGAGAATAAGTTGCCAGCGATTCTGTCCACTCCCACCCCTTTTTTGTGAGTAATTGCAGCAGAGATTTACCCCCTTTCAGCACCAGTTTAGCCACCTCCCCTCCGCACTTCTGTGTAGAGTAGCCTCCCCTAGTTCGATCTCTCCTGGCCCCTCAACTTCCTCTCGCAAACTCCCAACTCCTTTTAACTCCTTTCCTCTAACCCCTCCTCTCCCCTCCCTCTAACCCGCCCTCCCAGCAGATAAGATGGGAGAGCGTAAAGTCCTCAACAAGTACATCCCGGCCGACTTCGATCCGTCCTTGGTGCCCAAACACAAGAACACCAAGGCCGGAAAGAAGGAGGCCAAGAAGAATGGCAAGATTGACGTGCGCATGATGATCCCGTTCAGCATGCAGTGCAACACGTGCGGAACGTTCATGTACAGGGGGAAGAAGTTCAACAGTCTCAAGGAGGATGTGGTCGGCGCGAAGGCCAAGTACTTGAATGTTCAAAGGTTCCGGTTCTATATAAAGTGTATAGTGTGTTCTCGGCAGATTTCCTTCCTGACGGACCCCGAGAACGGCGACTACGAAATGGAGGACGGCGCGACGCGCAACTACGAGATCTGGAAGGACAAAAATTCGATGGAGGCGGAGAATGAGAAGGGGAGGGAGGATGAGGACAAATTGGACTCCATGAAGGCGCTCGAGAACAGGGTGGAGGACAGCAGGAGGGAGATGCGGGAATTGGACGAGTTGGACGAGATCAAGGCGCTGAACAGCAGACACGTCGGAATGAGCGTGGAGCAGATTTTGGAAAACACGAAGAAGGTCGAGGAGGTCGACGAGGTGACCGGGCTGACCACGGCTGACGAGGTGCTCGCGAAGTCCATTCAGTTTGGAGTGCGGGCGAGGCAGGAGGATGTGCTACTTGACTCGGACGAAGACGAGGCGACGAAGCCCCCTTCCACCATTACCACGACTACGGCGGTCGCCGCGAAGCCTAGCATTGCACCCGCACCCGTTGCGCTCATCAAGAAGAGGAAGAAGGTGGACGGGGCGGGCGAGAAGAAGAAGAAGAAGGTCGCAGCCGCACCGGCGCCGACGCTTCTCGGCATGCTCGGCGCCTACGGTAGCGACAGTGATTAATAAACTGTTTCTCGAGAACTATCCCGCGCCGGCGCCTTCGTTCTACAAATAGATATCCTGCTGCTGTCCATGCACGAGCACGCTGCTTCACTGTGTTGAGCTCGAGTTGTTATTTCTTGTAAACTCGTTTTTCCAGAGCCCGTTTTCCAGATTCATTTGCCCGCGACGAATTGAACTCTCCCACGCCGCTCGTCTGTCTGTCCCTTGCCCCCCCCCCTGTCCCGACCGCCAATTCGTCGAATCTACCAAGTTTCCTACCCCCTCCCCCTACCTCCAACAAATTGTCTTCTTCCTCCAGACCGAAATTGAACCTCTTCAGTTCCGTCAGTCCATTACTGTCCATTGCAGTCCATTGCTGTCCATTGCAAACGGTAGACAAAACACCACCAGCATGTCAGATAACTTCAAGGCCAAGGGCTACACCGACGACGACGAGCATCTCTACTCTACAGTGAAGAAAACCGCAACCTCAGCCTCAGCTTCAAATGAGCACATGAACCAGATAATGGCAAAGCGAAAGCGGGACGCGGACGAGAAGCAGCAGCGGCGCACGGGTACGGTGCCTTTGCAGCCTCGGTCAGGTCACTCCACCCGCCCCGGCCTCCCCGCCGAGGATTCGTTCGGCGCAGCGCTCCCCTTTGGTGGCTTTGGAGCTGGGCTCAAGAAGCTACCGGTCAAGAAGCAACCGGTCAAGAAGCAGAAGAAAGAGAAGAAGAAGAAGCGAGAGAAGAGGCCAGAAGAGACCAACACTGACAACCCCACCACTGCCGAACGAGCCCCCCAGCATCCTCCCGCCCCTCCCCCCCTCCCCTCAACTACCGCCGCAACAACCACTACAGCCCCCGAGCGCCCCATCCTGCCCCAGCCCATTGCCGCCATCGAACCGCGAAAACGTTCCCAAACCGCTGCCAACATTGCCCCCGCTGCTCCCATTGCCCCCGCTTTCAGGGCCGCTGCTCCCATCTCCCCGCTCAAGCAAAAGAAAACAACTCCTCAGCCCTCCCACACCACGATCCTCCCGCCCCCCTCGCCCATGTCCTCGGTCGACTCGGACGCCCCCCCCTCGCCCTCGCCGCCCCCGTCTCCCTCGTCCTCCAAGCCCAAGCTCAAGGGTAAGCCTCGCGAGAACTTCGTTCGGCTGAACATGAAGGGCGGCGGCTCGTCCGCCCTCGTGCGGCCCTCGGGCAAGGGCAAAAAAAGTAAGCGCGGCGCCCAGCGCCGGCTAGACGGCGACGACGGGCCGCAATACGGCAAGTTCGCCAAGAAGAAAGCGTACACCGCTCGGCGACTTCCCGACGGCGGCGTTGATATTCTCGACGACCTGCTCGACGGCAAGTTCAAGGAAGACGGTAAGCCGGTCCCCAAAACCAAAGCCAAGAAGACCACCAAGCAGCCCAGCCCCGACGATATTTGCTGCGTGCGTCACTCCCGCAAGTGCAAGTTGTGCACGGTGAAAAAGTCCGGCCCCAACAAGGGCAAGAAGTTCTACGTGTGCTCCCTCCCGCGCGGCGAGGGGTGCGACTTCTTCAAGTGGGAGATGGACACTGGCGGCGGCGTCGTGGAGCGGCTCAAGAAGGGGAAGACGAAGGAAGGATACATGGCACGCGTTATGGCCGGCTGGCGGTTGCGCGTCGGAAAGCTGACCATTGCCGAGCTACAGGTAAGGAGAGCGAGCAAACACAACCCGCAACACGAGCGAGTAAAACTAGACGAAGAAACGCGCCGAGTAAAACACGCCGATCAAACACGCGCCCCCCTTGCTCACACCGACACATAAGTTCCCTCCACATAAATTCCCTCCTCATATGTTCCCTAACCCCCCCCCCAGATCGAGTGGGGCGCTCGCATCACGCCGCCGAAGGGCAAGACGCTCAAGAGCCTCACGAAGACGAAGATGCTCGACCTCATCCTCGCCATCATCGAGTCAGAAGTCGAGCAGGGCCTTTGCGGCGATTTCGAGCCCCCCCCCGCTCTCCCTACCGTGGACTCCGACTCCGAATCTGACCTCGAGCTCGTCCCCGACGACAACCTCTCTTCCGACGACGAGCGCTTCGACGACGAGATCGGGCCCGCTCTCGACGACTCCGACTCCGAGCCAGACGATGCGCCCGCCCCCAAAAACTCCAAATCGGTGAAACCCAAACCCGCTCCCCCCCCCGCCGAAACGCTCGACCTCAAGGACCCCACCTCGGTCCTCCGCCACGTGTTCAACCACACGTCCTTCCGCCCCGGGCAGGCGTGGGCGATCAACCGCGTGTTGGGCGGCCAGCGCTCCCTCCTCGTGGCAGCTACCGGCGGCGGCAAGTCTCTCGCCTACGCGCTGCCCGCCATGATGCTGCCCGGAGTCACCATCGTTGTTTCCCCCCTGATCGCGCTCGCCGCGGATCAACAGCAGCGGTTGCCGCCCCGCGTCGCATCCGCGTCGCTCACGGGCTCGCTCACTCAGGCCGAGCAAGCTGTCTTGATCGACGACTTGTGCCGCGGCCGTATCAAGGTGTTATTTGTGTCACCCGAGCGCCTGACCTCCGCCGCCTTCAAGCGCCTCTTGCGCCCGTCGTGGAACGCCGAGCTCAAGACGATGGAACGCCGAATGCCCCCCGTTTCCCTTTTGTGCGTCGACGAGTCGCACTTGGCCTCCACGTGGTCGCACTCGTTCAGGCCGTCCTTCCTGCGCATCAAGGGCGTGCTTGCTATGCTCGAGCCCAGCTCCGTTCTCGCGTTAACAGCGACGGCAGGCGGCAAGGTCATCGACGACATCTGCACGCTGCTAGACATCCCCCCAATCCGCGTGCCGCCCTTCGAGGATATGACGATCATGGAGTCCGACAACAAGAGCCGCGGCGACGTCGACATGGGCGTGCGAGTTCTCTCCGGAGAGCGGCGCAACATCGACCCGGCTGCGATCGTCCTCGAGAATGACGACGCCAAGCGCGCCGTGCTTCTCAAGATGCTTCTTCCTGTGAACGAAAAGCGGAGCGCTTCCGAGCTGGACAAGAAGATGGCCTCGCTCTCCTTTACTCCGGGCTGCATGAGCGAAGGCAGCGTGATCATCTACGTTTGGACCCGCAATCAGGCGGAATCCCTGGCGGACCTCCTCAAGAACTCCGGCGTCGAGGGCGGCGTTGTCTACTACCACGGTCGCTTGTCCGCTAGCGAGCGCGCCTCGGCCCAGTCGCGGTTCATGCGCGACAAGGCACGCATTTGCGTCGCGACGATCGCCTTCGGGCTGGGCATCGACAAGGCGAACGTCGCCGCGGTCGTCCACACGTGCCTCCCGGGCTCCATCGAGCACTACACACAGGTACGCGCGCCACGCGCACCACACACGCACCGATGGTCCCCACCTCTGGCCCAGAACTTACAAGGTGATGCGAATCGCGCTGTTCGCAAACGCAATGTTGGCGCGGTGGAAACGAACGACCGGCTCAAATCGCGCCGCTATTGTACTTGCTTCGCTCGTGCACTAAGCCCCCATTTCCCTGTTTAACACTGACTTCGCTCGCGCAGGAAATCGGCCGCGCCGGGCGCTCCGGTGCCCCCGCCATCGCTCGCGCCATCGTCACACAGGATGACGCCGTGATGCAGCTCTCCCTCGCACACTCCAACGGCGTGTCGCGCACGCAGATCGAGCAGTTCGTCGGCGTCATCGACAAGGCCTTCGCCGAAGTCAAGAGCGACGGAGTCCCGATCGTAGGCGCCGCGCAGATCTCCGTGCCGGTCTTAGAGAGCGTCAACATGTGCGACCTGCGGGAGGAGCAGATCGAGACGTTGCTGTCACTCCTCGAGGAGAACGATTTCGGCAACTACCTGCTACTCGACGGCTCTTTATCTGACCGGTGCATCGTCACGCTGAAGAAAAGGACGCTCGAGGCGCTCGCCCCCAACGAGGTGGTGTGCCAGGCCATCTTGAAGTGCGGCGTTTGCGTCAAGGACGGCAACGCCAACAAGCAGCTGGAGGAATGGGGCGGCACGGCGGCGGACAAGGGATTCCACGCCTACGCGCACGGCAACTGGGCGTTCAGTATTGTGAGGGCTGCTAATTTGCTCGGCACTGGCGCCCAGCCGCGCCACGTGTACGCCGCGCTGCGCAGATTGGAGTGGGCAGGCGAGCTGGAGACGAACTTGACGGAGGGCGTGACCGGCAAGGGGTTCCTGGCCATTCTGAACCAGCGGGGGCTGGACATGTTCGACAAGGGGGAGGGAGAAAGGGGGGAGGTAAAGGAAAAGTCGAGAAGGGCGCTGATCGAGCGACTCTACTACAGGATGAAGGAGCAGGAGACGATGGCCGTGGAGAAGGTTCAGCAGGTACGCCACGCACATACCACACACAACCACCAATAGCGGCGGCATGTGTGCACACGCGGTCGATGTGTGGCGTGCGGAAAGTGTGTTCAGAGCGAGCGGCTCACCAGCGTTTGCACTAAAGATCGTTTCAAAACGCGCTATTCGTGAGCGAGTCGCACAAGAAGGCGCTGCTGGTAGCGATTTTTGAGTCACTCGTACGCGTTTTGAACCGCCCTTTGCTCGTTTTGAGCCGACCGGCCCAGAACGACCTGTTCAAAGCGACGTGTTCAAAACTCCGGCGCGGTGGCGCTCACGGCGCGCTATACATTGTTTGCTAACCCGACTCGCTCGCAGATCTTCGACTCGCTCGTGTTCATGACTACGCAGAACGAGGCGGGGAAGAGCAAGGTGGACGATGTTCGGCGCGAGGAGAGAGTGGCTTTGTTGACGCGCATCGGCGCCAACTACTTCGGAACTGGCGATGTCGCTGCGGTCGGGGTGAAGGCAGTGCCGGTCTTGAAGCAGGAGATCCCGGACGGCATGCTACGGTCGGTCATCAGGGACGTGACGCATTTCAGGAACGACGACAGGTGAGGCGCCACACACACGCCCACATACACAACTCATTGGGAATGCAGGCTATGTGCGATTGGTTCAGTGTTCTGGAGAGCGATGCACGCGAGCGGCGAGGAACCAGAGCGAGGAACGAGAGGCTAGGTCGAAACGACCGGCTCAAAACGCTGTTTGCGCCGAAGCTCTCTGTTTGTGAGCGACGCGCGCTGACTCTTTCTTTAACGTCTAACACTCGCTCTGAAGGCTCGACGCGTCCAACTTTGGTTTTGGGGCGCTCTCAGTGGGCGACCCGAGCACGGTGGACTACGGCGCGCGCGCCATCAGCAACTTGCTGCAGGGCATCACCTTGGCTCGAACGCCGAACAGCATGTTCTGGAACGACGGGGGCTGGGGCAAGTGGAAGGAGTACGAGTATTCGGCGCTGTACGAACTCTGCGTATCGCTGTTGGAGAAGGATATGGGCTAGTCATAAATTTGGCACACACATGTATGAATATTGGAGTCGGCGGTGTGAACAAGGGGGGGGAAGAAGGCCGTATGAGCGGCGTTTGGGTTGGGTGCGTTCTGGACCCTCGTGACGCGGTTTGAGTCATGATGGAGGGGGATGGTTTGTTTTGTTAGAGTACAAGTGTTTCACATTATAGCATTAGCAGTTGCGGGCTGCAAAGGGTGCGCTTATTACAACTTGGCGCCTTTGGACTTGAGGTAGGCGATGACCGCAGTTTTTTGTAGCGGGTTGCGCGTGTGAGGGACTTGCCAAAATCGCTGGCCTTGTTGATGCTCGCTGATTTCCCGTCCTCAATGAGATACGGAGCAGCATAGTGCTGAGGGGTTTTGCCATTATTGTTGCCGACATCGACTCCTGCACCAGTTTGTACGAGGACCGTAACGACCTCAAGATGACCATTCATCGCCGCATTACACAGAGCGGTGTAACCATCCCCACCCTTCTCGTCCAAGTCCCTCCCCCCACCTCAATGAACGCTCGCACAACCTCCAGCTTCCCCTTCTCCGCCGCCCACCACCAATCCTCTCCCATGACGACCTTGGCCGCCTCCTTTCTCCAACTCATTTCGCCGCCGACGCCCTCGAGGAAGGTGACGGTCGGAAGACGCTCGATATTATTAGCCCAAGTCGAGGGGTCTGTCGCCATTGTCTGCAGCCTTGTTGACGTCGGCTTTCCCCTCCTCAACAAGTATCCTGCAGACCTCAAAGTGTCCATTGCGGGCAGTACGAGACAATGCCGTGCCGCCACGGTTAGAAAACGTCGTCCAGCCAGCCACACTCGTGAACCCAGTCCCAGCCTTTTCGTTCACGTCCTGTTCCCCCAGTGAGATGAAAGCTCTGACCAATCAATGCCTCCCATTTCCGACGCCTTGGCGAGCCTCTTTCCTGCGATACGGCTACGAGCCTTTTTGACGTTGAACGCCTTAGCTTTTCTCTCCTCCTCATTTGCCAATAACTCAGACATCCAATGTGAGGGCAGCTGTGATGGCAGGGTGTCTGGGGGAGAGGAGTTAGTGTACTTGTCCATGGCGCCAGGAAAGGGGGCAGCTTGGAGGAGGGGGGTCGCGATGGCAGATGGTTCGCGAGGGACGAGATCGGCCGCACTGTACACGAGGGGAGAGGCGGCACGTACGGCGCAATCTGTTCAGAGATGTGTAGCTCAAGATCGCGTCGAACGCGGCAGAAAGGATCCTGTGCATCATATACCAAAAAACTGCTGTAGATAAACCCTGCTCTTAACTACGCTCCCTGCACCGCTCGTCGCCCCATACGCTGCCATTCTCGTCGTTTTGCTCTGCGTCGCCGTACTCACTCCGGATTGATGGCGGCGAGGCGGGTGGCGTGTGATGGCGGACGTACGTGCATATGTTGAGAAGGCCAGTTGTGTAAGGTGAGCACGCCAAGAGCACACGTGAAATGCGACGGCTGAAATCCTCCTCGGCTGAGAGAGAGAGGCTAGATCTTAGCTCTATCCTCGTATCCCAGTCGCCATGTCCGACCAAACGTCAACGGATACTCTCGCTCTCCAGCAGAAGTGTCTCGATGAGATCACGAACTTGCTCCTGTCCTCGGGTTATTACAAGGCGGGGGACCTTGGATCGGGGCAGGAATTCGGTGAGTTTTTATCTATTGATGGAGCTGGGAGCAGGGGGGGGACACACCGAGCCGCACACCGAGTTCGAACAGGGTGGGAAGCTGGGGGTGGGGGGGTGGGGGATACTCTGTCCGTTATATCGCCACCATAGTTCACGCATGTGATCCCTGGCTTACTGTATCCCTCCCTGTATCCCTGGCTCACACGAGTGCTTATCCTCTCAGACGTCGTTGTCGGCGGCTTGGCGTGGCTCATCACGTCCACGCTCACCCACGATCTGGACTGTTCCCTCCCCACCCTCCTAAACGCGTCCTCCATCTCCACCCGAATTTCCCTCTCCGAGACCCTCCACAAGACCCTCCAGCAAATGAACATGCCCCTAGAGATATCGCCTCACCAGATCCAGGGCGTGGACGCGCCAGTCCTCCTGCCTGTGATCAAGTGGGCTGTGAAGAACTTCCTAGAGAAGAGGAAGGCGGAGGGCAAGACTATCCTTGGGGGTGGAGGAGCTGTGGAGGTGAGCAGGGGACGAGTGATGCTAGGGGACCAGCGATGCCGAGTTCGTGCCGAACGAGGCCAAACGGCCCGCCCCTGCCTCGACCGTCTCTGTTACAACCGCCGTCTCTTGCCACCGCTCTTGCCACCGCTCTTGCCACCGCTCTTGCCACCGCTCTTGCCACCGCTCTTGCCACCGCTCTTGCCACCGCTCTTGCCACCGCTCTTGCCACCGCTCTTGCCACCGCTCTTGCCAACCCAACTTCGTTCACACCGTGTTTGTGCACATGTGTAACCCTAACCCCCCCCCCCCCCGGCCCCCAGTTCAGCCGCCACTTCCTCCCCCCCGACGACGACGCGCTGTCCTCCAACCTGTCCGCGCTCGAGGACAAGTTCAGGGTCACCAAGCGCAAGTACCGGTTCAAGGGGAACGAGAGCATCTCGGAGGAGCAGGCCGTGCACAAGGTGCTGCTGGAGTACGGCGAGAGTATGCGTTCTTACCGCGGCTTGAAGGGCGAGGGCGGCGTATCCAATGCAGGAGCCGCCGCCGGCGCCAACGCAGGCGGCACTCGTACCCGGCAGGAGAAGGCGTTCGACAAGCAGCTTGCTGACGCGCAGAAACTGGCGGAGAAGGAGGACGCGGCTCTGGACGAGGCGCGGTCCGCGCTCGCGACCAAGCTCATGAACAACGTCGAGGAGCTCAACGACGAGGGTGTGGCGGGGAGGGGGGGCGTGGGCGCCATGGTGACTATGGGTGCCGGCGACATTTCCGCCGCTAACGAGGAGTATGAGCGCAAGCGCGAGGCCATGCTGCAGGAGCGGGCGAACCGCGACGCGCAGAAGGAGGAGTTCAACCGCCGGAAGGAGGGCCTCGCGAAGGAGATTGAGAGCGCGAGAAAGCTGCTGGAGGGCGGGAGGCTGGAGGAGGGGGGCAAGGCCAAGGCGGAGGCGGAGCGCCTGCAGGGGGAGATGCAGGTGAGACGAGCGGAGCGACGAGAAGACCGGGGGATTGGTGCAAAGCAGCAGCAGCAGCAAATCGGCGAGGCAGAACATGGGGGAAGCGGCGAGCGAGCGCAGCGGCGCAAAAAAACGTCTCGAACTCAGAGAGAGCCCTACTGAGAACGTGCTTTGAAGCGCTGAATGCCTGTGCACGCACGGAACGCGCTTCGTTCGCCAGTATTTTCACATTCTCTCTCTCCTCTCTCTCTCTCCCCTCTAACACTCGCATCGCTCTTGCAGGCGAGCAAGGACAAGAAGAACCTGATCGAGTCGGAGCTGGGAAAGCTGCTTGCCCAGGAGCAGGCGGTGCCGGCCGACCAGAAGGAGGCGTTGAAAAAGCTGTGGGCTCTGGTGCAGCGCAACGAGAAGATGAAGCGGGAGGAGAAGGATTTCAAGGAGGCCTGCAAGAAGAAGCTCGAGGCCATGCAGGTAGCGATCAAGGACTTGGACGAGACGAAGATGAATACTGCGGAGGAGGAGGCGAGAATGAAGGAGATTGACGACATGTTTGCCAAGATCGAGGACAAATGGAACAAGGTGAGGGGGCGAGTGGCGCAAGTGCTGCACGTGGAAGAAGACCGAGTGCCCCAAATGCCAGACGGACTCGAGCAAAGCAATCTTCACCTAACACACACTACACGACACGCGCGCGCGATGCACCAAAACACGCTTCTCCCAACACTCCTGTTCATACTCTTACCTCTAACACTCGCCCCCCCTTTCTTTCAGGTTCGGCAACTTCTCGCCCAGCGCAACCTGCAGGTCGCGGCCACCTCTCGCAAGATCGACGACGTGCCGACGCGCACGGAGATGATCCAGTACGAGCGGCGCTTCGTGGAGCTGTATCAGCAGGTCGGGCTCAAGCTGGAGGAGACGAGGCGCTACTACGCCATGTACAACACGCTGGACAAGACTAGGGAGTTCCTCGGCAAGGAGGTGAAGCTCATAGATAGCATCACGAACAGTTTCGAGCACGCCATGCAAACAACGAGCTCGCAGGCCGAGTTCGCGGCGCAGTTCGACGCCATTCTCAAGGGCGTGGAGAGCACGAGAATCAAGCAGGAGGGCACGCTCAAGAAGAAGCAGGACGAGGTGATCAAGAGGGAGAGCGATTATATGGAGGTAGTTGATGCTCAGAGACGGTACTTCAAGACCGTCAAGGCCTTTCAGGAGGAGTGCCAGCGGAACGAGGCGCTCGTGGGCAAGGCAGAGGAGCTGGGGGTAGAAATCCAGTAATTTAGCAGGCAGCTGTCAAATTCAGTTAGTGGGATGGACTCTAGCTAAGTTCTCTGAGAAGGAACTGACACGACAGGACGTTGAGTCGGTCACCTCATTCCAGTAGTCTCTCACTTTCAGCACGTGTATCACGCCAGTGAAATCAGTAACCGTCTTCACTATCACCCTCAGCACCAAGCTCGCAAACAGACCGAACGCGCCATCTATGGGCAACCAATAATGGAAGTCCCCCCTGAAAACCTTCTGCAGCAAATACAGCGCCATTTCTCCCGCCATATACAGCACGAAGTACCTCTTCTTCACCAGCATCAACATCGCCGCACTCAAGCTCCACATCAGCAACAACAGCGCGCTGTTGAGCACGCTCTTCTCCAAGTCGTCCTCTCGCCGCGCCGAACGCCTCATTGGATCCCAAAGGAATGCGAGTATCTCCTCCGGCCTCGCCCTCACAGTTGGAGGCGCACAGTTGTGGTCGCCCGCCCCCAAATGTGGCTGTCCTTCTTCTTGTACGCAATCTTCCCCGTCGCTAGCGGCGAGGCCAACTTGATCGCCTTAGCCTGCATCCCCTGAAAGTCCGCAAAGTGCTGCTCACCGTCCCCCAAGAACAAAACCCTCACTTGTACCAACCCTCGCTCGCTTGTACCAACCCTCGCTTGTACCAACCCTCGCTCGCTTGTACCAACCCTCGCCACTCTTTCACATCCTCTTGATACGAGCACATTACTCGATCTCTCCTCCAGACGCTCCCCCGCCGCAACGTTCCCGTCGATCCTGAGCCGCTGTTGTCGGGCTGGACGAGCGCACACAAACTGAGCGTGTTTTGAGCGACCAACGCAAACGCACCAACAGCCAACTCGTGTCCGCATACAAAGCTAATCCTGCATACAAGGTTTTCTTCACATTGCCGCAGAGTAAGTGACCTGCGAAACCTCTCCAACTCGCTCTTCGTTGGTCTATTGTTATAATTTCTCGATCACCACAACCCTCACCTCGACGCCCCTTTTAGCGCTACCCTTCGTAGTCCCCCTTTAACCAGTCCCACACTAACACATCTCCCCAGCTTTACAATTTGCTATGGCCGACATGCCTCTCCCTCCCCCCGTTTCCTCATCCTCCACCGCCCCCGCCACATCCGTCATGTCTTACACCACGGACGAGCACGGAAACCGTCTTGCCACCCAAACAGTGTCCTCTTCTGACGTGATTTCTACCCCCAACCCTACCATCGTACCATCCACCACTTCATCAACCTCTCAGCCAGTCGCTCCCCGCGCCGCTCCCCCCAGCGCTCCCCCCCAGAGCTCAGTCTGGGACTGCAGTCCCACCGAGCTCTTAGACTTCCTGTCGAAAGCTCGCGTGGTGGCAACCGTGAACGCCCTCTACCCTCCCACCTCCCTAGCACCACCCCAGGATCCGCCCCCCGAGTCCACTGAGCTCGCGATTCGAAAGTCCAGGACATTAGCCGCCATCGCGTCAACCCTCACGGACGCCACCCTCGCCTCCAACCTCATCGCCACCTTCCAATCCGCCCTAGGCCCCGACAAATACGCGTGCCTCGGCCCCGCCGAAGCACGCGGGTCCAAGGCAAAGCACACCGTCGCAGGCCTCGCGTGCAGAGCGACGCTCAACTCGCTCGTGAATGCTATCGCGGTGGTTGAGGGAGGCGTGATTGCTATGGACGACTCGAGCGTTGCCAAGACTAACAAGGACGCCCCCTCCACCTGCTGCCCCTCCACTGGCGTGGTCATCCCCAAAAAGCTGCAGGAGATTGCGCGCGTGCTCCGCCGCACGATCGCCGCCCGCGTGGAGGCCGACCAGCTCTCCACGACCCCCGCGCGCATTCGCGACATGCTGTGCCCCGAGCTGCCGACGGACGAGGTTGTGCAGCTCAAGCAGCGCGTGAGGGACACTGTGCTTCACGGGATGGGGACGCACAGTAGTGCCAAGGTCAAGGAGAGGGAGGCCAAGGCGAAGGCGGAGTACACTCCGGTGATTCACAAGGCCAGCGAGGCCGAGATGTCCGGCTTGAACGGTGATCCCAACAATCTCGGGGGTTTGCAGAGGTGCGCCAACTGCGCGAAGCACTGTGTGGAGGACTGGCACCAGTCCCGCACTGACGACGAGAAGGCGAACATTATGTTCAAGCCGCAGAGTTACTGGAAGGAGAAGGTTGGGGGGCAGGTTGCGTCTTGGTGCAAGAGCAATTGGAGCAAGTGGAGTCTTCAGCAGCCGCCTTTCTTCGCGCTGGATTGGGGGGACACGGACAAGGCCAGCGCGGACAAGAAGCGGCTGGCGGATTACATGCGGAAGAAGGGCCTCTTCTTCGTGGAGCACTGCCCGGACGAGTTCATCCCGGTTGAACACTTCAACCGTCTGGGAGGAGCCCAGCGCACCAAGAAGCAGGTGAACGATCAGAACGGAGCCAGGTTTACGGTCGATCGCAAGAATGGGGACGCGATCTGCGTGGATTGCGGGATTGTGGCGAGGGAAAATATCATGCATGAGGGCGAGCAGTACCGCAAATTCGCCGACTCGGAGAAGGAGGACCGCAATCACCACGGGCAGGCGAAGAACAAGCTGTTGAGCGACAGCTTCAATATGAGCACCTCTCTCTCGAAGAACAACTTTGGGCAGACGGGGGGGTTTGGGAGGGGGGCGGCTGGATGGGGCGGCGCGAGGGGGGGCGGGAATTTGGAGACGGTGCTCGCCAACGCTCACTCGTATACGGAGATGAACCTGAGCACCTTCGGAAGGTCGGAGAAGGGCGCCACCCGCGAGACGTACAAGGACCTGCACAAGCTCGACGCGTTCCGCGAGATCAACCAGGTCGGGGACGCGCTCAACCTGCACCCGGTTGTGATCCAGCGCTCGCACGAGCTCTTCGCGGGGTTCCGTGACGACCGCGAGATTCTGCAGAAGTTCAAGGGGATTCTGGCCGGTTGCATCTGGCTGGCGTTCGACGAAATTGCCGAGGAGGGCAAGCAGATCCTGGCCATTACTGCTGGGGACGTCCAGAAGGGCGACGAGTCGCAGGTGAGCAGAGCACACGCGCGCCCATCTACAAATGTATGGCATGCCCATACCCACGTATGGGTGAACAAAGACGGCGGCACCACACACATGTGTGAACGAAGACGGCGGCACCACACACATGTGTGAACAAAGACGGCGGCAGTGTGAAGAAGGCTGCAGCGCGCGCCCACGCACACTTATGTGTGAACAACAACGGTGGCAATGAACAAGGCCACGACGACGCCCTTTGTTCACACCGCCGCCCACATGGCGTGTGGGGTGTGTGTGGGTGTGCGGGTGTGCGGGTTGGCTCACTTCTAACACACCTCACTCGCTGCTGCAGCGCGCGAAAGCCGGGTCTGCCGCAGCATGCCGCCGCGACGGCCTACACACGGCCAAGGTAGCGACCGTGGTCACATCCACCGACGTGTCCCGCATGTTCTTGAAGGGTGCCGACGGCAAGGGCGGCGTGGACGGAGCGGAGGTGGAGAACGACCGCATGTCCGAGGTCGCCATTAAGCCCATGCACTCGTGGGACCTTGACGACATCCGCGACTGGCTTATCAAGGCGTGCATGGACATCGCGGCGAAGCAGGTGAGGCAGCCACAAACCCGCGAGTCGCGCCGCTCAGAACGCGCTGCGCAATGCGACCGGTCCACTCCCCTCCTAGACCCCCTCTCTAACACTCTCTTCGCTCGTGCAGGACGAGCTCGTGCCGCAGCTCAAGGCGGAGATAGAGCAGAAGGAGGAGCTCGATAGGCACTCAAAGGCCGAGTTTGAGGCTGTTTTGGGTGACTACCTTAAAAACGCGGGATGGACGAAGCAGGGCGACTCCGCCTACTACTCTCAAGGATACTCCGCCGGCAACACGGGCCTTCTCGACACGGACTGGTTCAGCGACAAGCGGCGCCTCGTCAAGTTCGTCATCGATCAGGAGAGCGGGTCGCAGTCCTCAGCGGCGCTCCAGCCCGTCCACAACCTCCTCGACACGCTGGACGAGGCGCGTTCGGGCATGCAGAAGGCTGCGCAGCTGCGCAAGAAGCTCGAGGAGTGCATCCAGGAGGACGACAAGGAGGTGCTGGAGGGCATTCTCGTGGAGAAGGCGATGGCCCTGTGCGAGAAGCTGGAGGAGGAGGTGGATGAGAGCACCGCGGCGAAGGCGCCTTCGAGCAGCAGGACGGCGACGGGACGCGTGTCCACTGTGATGGGCATGGGCAATCTGGGCATCAACTGGCAGGGCAAGGACGAGCGCGGCGGCGGCGGCGCGGGCGGCGTCGGCAACAACTCGCGGAACAACATCGGGGGGGTGGTTTCGAGGGGCAACGGCAAGACGCCCGGGCAGATCCTAATGCTCAAGACCAGCAAGAAGATCATCGACGTGGTGGAGGACGTCAAGGTGGGCAAGATCATCCACACCGCCCTGGAGAACATGAAGGTCAAGCAGAAGGACCTGAAAAGGAAAAGGAGCGGCAACGAGAGCGCCCAGAAGCGCGTCAACCAGATGAAGAGGAAGGCATACTTCCACGTGAAGGGGAAGTAGTTAGGGTTTAGTACGAAGTGCTACTAACCCGAACTACTTGTAGGGGCGATTCAATGAATTGTAGTCAATGCAAAATGCTTAATAGGAGGCACGTTCCAAAAAACCAAATACGCGCGATGACAACGGGCCGAGTGATGTCCTCGGGGGCAAAGTGAAAAAGGTGTCACTTAATTTCCCCCCGCCGCTCAGTGAGTTCCTCGATACGGCAGCGCTAGCGCCCTACA
>Ga0307985_10000987_pt1 | contig 16302 bp, 23 predicted proteins | sample EllFjometageno80_FD_203155 | JGI IMG/M metagenome (GOLD analysis project Ga0307985, IMG submission 203155) | Marine microbial communities from Ellis Fjord, Antarctic Ocean - #80 | ecosystem: Environmental > Aquatic > Marine > Unclassified | place: Southern Ocean | collected 2014-10-09 | reverse complement strand
CGCTACCGACAGAACCCGTAGCCGCGATACCCGTGACTGTAGCCCCCGCCCCTGCATCGGCAGTTACACCATTAACAAGCCCGTTTAGCTGATCCATGGTAAACGTGCCTGTAGCGCCGCCGTCTACTGTAACGCCGTTGCTTGATGCCGTGCCTTCGACAGAGCCGAGAGTTAGGCCACTTTGGTTGCCCGTAACTAGGACGGTGCCTATAGCGCCAGTACCCACTACTCCCGTAGGGATGAGCAGCTGTGCTCCGCTGCCAAAGTCAGCTAACGCAGCACCAGAATAAGGGGCAAAACCTAGCATATTATGTGACCCCTCCTACGGGTTAAGGTTTAGTCGGCCATGTAATGTTAGTCGGAAAACCCGCCTGATCCGTGATGTCACGCAGAGCCTGACGGTATGCTGCCTGCTCTGCTGTCATGGTGTGGTCTGACGCGCCCCACCAGTCCGTCTCAGACAATAACACATTTCTTTCGTCCCTGCATGGAGGGCCTAATGTTTCAACTTCCCAAATAGTCGGCATATAATTATCTCCCTTATGTAAGTGATACTTGTGTTTCGAGTACGGAGCCAATTGAGGCGTCCTCTGACTTAAACCCTACGTCTGTACTAGGAAACGAGTTGCTGCCATTTCGCTGCCACACAATTCTAATACCACCGTATAAGCTCACAGCACCATTTGGACGGCCTGCGCGCCCTTTCCCAAAATCAACTGCAAATCCATGGGTCCCTGACGCTGCCAGTATTGCGTCTGAATTATAACTACCGGCCGCACCGTTAGCGCCGGCAATATTACCGGACGCACCGCCAGAGCCAGAGGTGCCCGAGCCGTAAAGGTTTGCGCCGCCGCCATTACCACTGAGTACGCCTCCATAATTGTATCGTGTATCAGTACCGCCGCCGCCACCGCCACCAGCGCCGCCAGAGCCAGCGGAGCCCGCAGCTGGTACGCCGTTTGCAGGGATAGCACCGCCATTACCGCCAGTACCAGAGTAACCGCCAGCACCGCCGCTTCCGGGAGTAGAATAACGATACGCGCCCTCATTAAAAGACCCGCTAACGCCACCCCCAGTTCCACCATTACCGCCGCCATTACCGCCAGAGAAGGTGCCACCGGCAGGGATAGCTTTGTTGTTGACACTAGCAGCGCCGCCGTTAGCGGACAAACTTATAGAGGTTCCGTTTGCATCAGTGCCGGTAAATGTAGACGAAGCACCGGCAAGGTTGGTCCTTTGGTGTCCCGGTGTCACAGTAAATGACGATCCGGCGGTCACAGTAACTGCGCTGAGGTATGCTAGTCCGCCGCCGCCGCTAGAACCATAATAGCCATCTCCATAGCCACCAGCGCCAACAGCAACAACAGATACGACCTTTACTCCAGCTGGGACTACCCATGTCCTAGCTATGGAAGACGAAGTTGCATTGTAGAATGTTATAGCACTGCTGAAACTGTTCCCAGAACCGACAAAAGCAACGCTATTCCAAGCGCCTTGGTTGTAAGTTTTTAAAACATTAGAATTAGTGTCAATCCAAAACGCCCCGTTTGTGGCAGTTGGGGCAGATGCAGATACTGTCGCGCCACTAGAAATATTAGCATTAATAGTAGCTATAGTGGCGGAATCTAAAGAGGCAATATTTGCCAGCTGTCTAGCATCCGTTATTACCGATGTATTACTAACCTTAATGGCCATTGTCGTGTCCTTTCACTAGGCGTTGTTGGCGTTTTTGTAGCTTTAATACACTACCTTTAACGTAGGGATTGTACTGAGAGCGATCCTGCAACTCCACGAATTTTAGGGGGTCGTAGTAACTCTCAACAATAAGTTTTTTATCCGACAAGGGAAAAAGAGACACCAGCTTATCACCAAGACTGAGATTGTATTTAATATCAACTCTAGGGATGCAGTTAAAAACATTTATAGAGTGTTGTAATTTATAAGAAGCCACACCTGTGGGTACAATCATAGGCGAGGTGTTTCTAATGTGCCGTGAGACTACAAAATCTACACCCGTTTCTTCTTGCAGCATCCAAGGTAGCACTATTTTTGTGACTACTACATCTTTTGCCCCGTAGCTGCTATCGCCAATGTGGTCGTAACTAACTGCGAAATCAACTGACTTAGTGTCAGCATAGTCGTGGGTGACGTTTCCATCTGCATCACCCGTCATAGTTAATGCCGTAGGTATTTCAACAGTAGCACTGCGACTAAGACCCGCTAAACGGCCATAACAACTAGCAAAGGATTTATGGCCGTCGTCGGTATTTGTGTTTTTAACAGGACACTCTTTACTACCGACCTTTATAGGTGCGTGCTCTAAGTACGCCGAGTTTCGAGTATAAGCCTTTAAAACTATGTACCGCTTCCTGTTTAGAAACGGTAAATTTTTTATCCACACAGCCATCTTCGTGTTCCTTCACTATTAGCCGTTAAGTTTTGTCGTAAGCGCGTCGATCTGCACTTGTTGTTCTTTAATTGCCTCGATCAGGAGGCCCACCATGTTGCCGTACTGCACAGCCAGAAGGCCTTCGGCACCCTCTTGAACTAGCTCCGGCATAACCTTCTGCACCTCTTGGGCAATAACCCCAGAAGACCTCTCATCAGTTTCTTTAAGAGTAAACGAGTACCCGCCCAGCTGTTGAACCTTGTTTAAAGCCCCTGTAATTGGCGTTATATCTTTCTTAGCACGCTCATCCGAGGTGGTATTGACAGTGCCCGCGTTAACAGTAGTTACCGTAATAGTGCTGTCTAGGTTGAGTGTAACACTGCCACTAGACCCGCCACCATTTAGGTTTGTACCAGCAGTCACGCCAGTGATGTCGCCTACACTTGTTGTGTAGCCAGCGCCGTTCGTTAGCTGGTTGTTGTTCGTGATGTAGTTCGCGTTTGACGCACCAGTAAAACCTAAGTTCGCCAGTGACAGTGAGATGTTAGAAGAGCCATTAAACGATACGCCGTTAATAGTGCGGGCGGTTTGTAGCACGGTGGCTGACCCAGCGTTGCCAGAGGTGGCTTGGTTTCCGGAAGTATTCACGCCCGGAAGGTTAATATTAGCCGAGCCGTTAAACGATACCCCGCCAATAGTACGGGCTGTAGCCAGCGTAGTGGCCGTTGAGGCGTTACCCGTTAGGGCCGCTGTAATTGTACCTGCGGAGAAGTTACCAGAACCATCTCGCGCCACAACCTTTGAGGCTGTGTTGGCGTTTGTGGCATCTACACCGAGAGTGAGTGCAGTGCCCTCAGAAGCCGAGCCGCCACCTGTCAGGTATGAACCGTTAGCAACAGACTGGACGTAGTTTCCAGTCGTGTCGGTCCCTAGAGCAACAGAGTTTGCTTGTATCGTAGCAGTGCCAGTGACGTTGCCAGACCCGTCAAACGAGGCTGAAGTCCAAACCACATCGCCTGTCATTCCGATTGTTCGGCCAGTAGCTAACGCGGTGGCTGTAGAAGCATTGCCGCTCAAGGCACCTGTAACCGTACCTGCGCTAAAGTTACCTGATCCGTCCCGGGCAACAATAGTCGAAGCAGTGTTGGCGTTCGTCGCATTGGACGTAACTGTGAAAGTCCCGCCTTCGCTAGACACCGAGCCAGAGATACCCGTGCCTGAAGTAGCGCCCGCAGCAACGTAGTTGCCTGTAGTATCTGTGCCCAGTGTAACAGAGTTTGGCTGGATCGCAGCTGTCCCCGTAACATTGCCTGTGCCGTCAAACGAAGCTGAAGTCCAAACTACGTCGCCTGTCATGCCAATGGTACGGCCTGTAGCTAACGCAGTGGCCGAAGAAACCGGAGTGACTAGGGAGAACTCTGTGCCCGAGATCGAAAGGCCTGTGCCAGCGGTGTAGATTGGGGCGTCGGAGACCAAAGCGAAGACAATATTTGTTGTACCAAAAGTAATAACACCTGTCGTGGTCATCACGTCAAGCTCACCACCGTGAACCGTACCCTCAGTAATGAAGAACGCATCGCCTTCACCCAGTGCATCTGGGTCGCTTGGGGAGTAAGAATCAGCGTCTGTGGCACGAGTAAGTACCCAGTTTGTACTGGCAGAACCTACTGTAGTGACGGTGTAGACACCGTTGTGCGCTTGGTTTGTTTGATCTTGGACCATCACGCGGTTGGTTGCGCTAAGAGTAACACCGTCAAGAACTATAGCCGCTTGCGTGCCTGCGTTAGTTAGTGTCGCACCAACTCCGCTTGAACCGTTGCTATAAGTAGCGTTGAGGTTCGCAGTTGTTTCGACCCGACAAGCCTGATGGTAGTGGATACCCGCCGCAGCAATCGTGTCTACATACTGTTTAGTTGCGGACTGCAGGGCGATAGTCGGATCAGCGTTTAGGATCAAGTTGCCAGACATGGTGCCGCCAGCTTTAGGCAGGGCGGCGTCAGCCGTAACACCATCTGCGGCTACATCTCGTCCGTCAACAGTCCCACCGACAACTAAGTTGTTCCCGATAGTTACGTTGTTGCTGGCATCTTCGATTACCGCTTTTTCAGCGGGGTAGGTCAGGAAAATATCCTTAGTACCTACGCCCCAGTTTACCGCACTGCCTGAGTTAGACGACGATAGGATCGTAGTCCGAGAAATAGAGTTACCAGAGCTGGCGTAAGTACCAACCCCGACCTCAAATTCTACATTGTCGGATATTGCGTAATACACAGTATCCGTGTTGGACGTGACCGCAGAGAACGTCTGGAAACCGGCGGATGCGCCGCCAAGGGCATACGCACCCGTTCCCGTAGAGTTCGTGGTCTCTTTTACGCGGTCGGCTACGATAAACGCCATGGCTCAGACTCCTCTAAGTAAGTTTAAGCGATGCGTACGATAGCGTTTGTGGCATCCGCTGTTGGGAACTGAATAGTGAAAGTACCCGTTGTAGAGGTTTTATCAGAGCCAAAGTCCAACACTGCAACAGTTGGGTTGCCTGATACGCTACTGTTGTAGATCAACGCGCCTCGGGCAGTAATTGTTGCGTTTGTAAACTCAAGGTCCGGGGTGAAGTCCAAGAAGGCTGTCGTACCTGTAGCAGTTGGGGTCACATTTGTAAGTGTGCCGCCCCCCGCTGAGTAAGACCCAGAGTTAGCCACTTCATTTCCAGTGGTGTACGCAGTAGTAGCCGCCGTGAACGATGCGCTGTTAGTATATAAGGCCAACTTAAACGTGTTACCCGATGAAGCAGTGAAGTTGTGAACGCCCTTTAAGATTTCTACCTTAAAAGAAGTACACATAAAGTTACCCGTAAAGGCCATGTTAAAGTCTCCTCATTTTGTCAGCACAACTACCATTGTATGCCAAATCTTGCAACATTTATTGCTTTGCCCGAATAACTCTACCAACTCTATAGTCTTGAGTGGTTTCTTTAGCCTCGCCAAGCATCCTCAAACCGACCATAGCTTCTGCAAACTTCTCGTTATACATAGCCATTACGTCCTGTTCGCCCTTCATAAATATGTAGGCCTCAACAAGGCTTCCATACAATAACGCTAACTCCGCGTTAATACTTAACCACGTAGTACCCGTAGTTGCGCCCGCAGTGATACTGGCAGGGCGGTACAAATAGTGCATCTCACAGTTGTAGTTAGCATCTGGAGTAGGAACCAAAACCATGTTGGCTACATCAAACTGGGCGTAGTACTGTGGTATCCCAGTAACTGTAGGGTCTGGAGCAAACGATTGGCAGAATGAAACGTCCTTGAACTCTACGAAGACTTTCTCGCCATTTACGTTAAAGCTCAAGGAAAACGGAGCTAGGAAGTCCGAAGGAGACGCCAAGTATTGATTGCCTTGGGACATCGTCGCGCTGGCGTTTCTGCGGAACAAATCCAGCTGGATATTCTTCAGGATGCGCTCTTCTGCAATCCGAATAAACAAAGGGATATTGGCTACGAAAGTGGTTTCCGTATTGTCCGTGTAGTCTTCGATTGCTGACGTCAGCGACGCATAGTCCATCAGAGCTTATCCTACTACAAAGTTTCCGCCACGTTTAGCTGCGCCCATACCACGGCACACGTTGCCGCCAGAGGCCATCTTCTTGACCTTTTTGGGTTGCGTTTTTTGTCCAAACGAACGTCCTTTAGGTGCATCTTTTCCGTACCGATCAACGTTTTCTACATCCGCGACCATTTTTCTGTCTACGGCTAATCTTTGTTTTTTGGCTTCTGCTGCACCCGAAGTACCGCGTTCGGCAAATTTCTTGTCAATAGCGAGCTTATCGGCATTCGATTGTCTAACGCGACGGGAGAAGGTACCTTGGTCGGTTGGCCCGCCTTTGTCCATCTTCTTGACCTTTTCCATCTTGCCGCCTTTGGCGCGATACTTAACAGACCGCTTGAGGGCTTCGCCGTCACGCTTGCGCTGCTCTGCGGCCTCGACCATGTCTTTCATTTTTTCTTTGCCCGGACGAGCTTTAGGGCGCAAGGATTTCTTAACTCCGGCTTTCATATCAGTCTCCATCAGTTGTTGTTACAGTAAGCGTTCCTACGGACCCTACCATATATTGCAGGGGATTCCAAACAGGGTTCCAACCAAACAAACCACGACCCGGATTTACGTCTGGGCGAGGGTTTAGCAGGGATTGTGGGTCAGACGTATTGACGTTGCCCAAGAAGTTCTGAGGCTGGTCGGGATCAAGTACATCTTTACCCACCCGCAAGCCAGTCTTTACGCCATGCTGGACCTCAAACACGAGGTCTTCCAGCTTATAACGAAACCCGGTCCGGTCACATATACCGTATGCGCGTTTGCCACTGGCGTAAGCAGGCATTAGATAGCTCCCCTAAAAGGAACAACTTGCAGCGTAGCGCGGTCTTGATCTTCGTTCGCGGCCAAGAGGAACTGCGCTTCGTATTCCTGCTTTAACGGTACAACCCGATTTGCAAGTTCTGGCTTCTTCATAGCAATGTAATACGCCAAACCAGCCACAAGTGCTGGTACAAAACGGGGCGGTACAGAAGTCGAAGCAGCGTTAATACCGCTGTCGCTGGTTACGCTGTCTATGCCTTTGAGGCGATAGTACGCCAATGTGTATGTTTGCGTGCCGTCGGGTACGGGCCAGAGTGTTACCTGAACATCCGTAGCGTTACGCTGTACGTATATTTGCGAGGGCCGACCCGCAGTGTTCTTGTTACCCTGCTGCGAGTAAGTAGAAACACTCATACGGTCTATGTATGCGTCTAGCTGTGACACGCCTGTACCAGTACGCAGCTGGTGTTCAATCAGATCAATGGTGTCAGCGGGCATAGTGTATGTCGCTGTACCGGCAACCAACGGTATGGTGCCCGCTTCGATGGTGAACAAGTTCAATCCACGGTTCTGCCACTCTAACGTCATAATGTTGAGGCTACGACGGGCTGACTTAATATCATACCCCGTACGCATTTCGAGGCCCGCACGTTCGTACGCTTCCTCAAACAGTTCGTTTAGTACTGGTACAACTGTTGCCATTACGTAGCCTTCCTATACTTTGCAGTCTTCTTGGCGACCTTCTTAGGTTGCGCCGCAACCTGCTTACCCTTTTTAGTGGCAGCACGTTTGGTCTTTGTAGTAGCGGCATACTCTTTATCCGACAACGCCTTGATAGCTTTCTTCGGCAGATACCGCTCACCTGTAGCCTTTGGCCCCTGCGTCGATGGTTTACCAGACTTTGTCTGCCACTTCTGCTTGCCCCAGTCTTTAAGACTTTTTTGGCTTGGTTTTAACGCCATCTGCTTTAGCCTTTGCTGCTTTGCCCAAATCTTTATAATGCACTAATTTAGTGCTCGTCTTGCCGTGGGTCTTGCCTGTGTGCAACGAACCATCAGGCATCTTGTGTGTGCCGCCTTTATGGACAGTACCATCTTTTTTGTAATGCTTTACGCCTCTCACGATGTGTACCCTCCGCCTTTGGCTTTGTACTGTTTAGCAACCATCTGCGCCTTACGAGCGCTCCACTGACCCGGCGCACCACCCTTACCACCTGCTTTAACCTTGGCTACAAGGTTTTTACGCATAGTTGGCTTCGTGTAGTTTTTTGCGGCGTTGACCGTAGATTTCTTCTTGGGTGCCATTAGCGCATAGTGCCTTTGGTTTTGCCCTTCATGCAGCAGCCATCGCCACGGGACATCTTACCACCGGAACCCATCTTCTTCATCTTACCACCGTAGGACATCTTACCAACGCCATCAGCGGCATAATCAGGAACCATTTTACCGCTTGGACCTTTAACCATCTTCAGCTTGCCGCCTTTGTCCATCTTCTTGGCGCGATCGCCAGTAAGTTGGCTACCCATAGAATAACGTCCCATCATCACCACTTCTCCTTATCAGCCCAGTATGCTGCAGACATTTTACCCTTGGCAATGTTCTTGCCGTGACGGGCCTTAAAAGACTTACGTTTGGCCTTCATACGGTCCGACTCACCAGCTTTAGGTTTACCAGCGGTACTAGCGCCTTTCTCCCCAAATCTGATAGTCTTAATCTTATCACCCTCTTTGGCCACAACAACGTGTGACTTCTTCGCGTGGTTAGGCGTGCGCTTAGGTTTATTGAACCCAGAAACCCCCGCCCGTGATAGGCGAGAGTCTTTCTTTGATGCGGGTGCCTTAGCCATGCGTTACTCCAGTAGGAGAGTTATAGTAGAACCAGCCCCAGTTAGAGCAGAAACGAAGCACCCATTGTCGGCGAGTATGCCGTCATTAGGTAAGTAAACATCGTTCCACCCAGTAGGGAGGCTTAACTGCAAGAGGATATCCCCCGTTGCGGAGCCGTTCTTTATAGTAAAGGCCGTCGCTGCCGCTCCGTTTACAAGGACACCCTGCAAACGAGAACGTGAGGGGCCAACCACTGTAGTTGGCACCGCTCCTGTAGTGACGTTATATGCACGTACTTCATTACCAGCCATTTAAAGGCCCTCCTATAGAGCTATTATGGACGGATTACTGTGTTAAACGCTTGTGCGTACATTACTGTAATGCGAACAGAACCTGCGTTAGTAGCAGCAGAAGCTGTTACAGTTAAACGCTTGTCTGAAGTTCCAATGTCACCCCATTCCAAGGTTCCACCGCCGCTAATGCCCAGAGCCTTGATACCAACAGTAGTACCTGATGCTACAGCGTTAATAATTGTATTAGCGTTACCACCTACTTCGCCAACGCTAATGTTGGTAGTGGTGTTAGCCGCAGCTACAAGATCAATGATGCAGTTTACGATCTTGGAGTTAGCAGGAATAACAATGTCGGTTACAACCGCTGCAAGTGCGCCACCTGCAAGAGTTTGTACTGTGTCTTGGCACATTACAACGTAACCTACGTTAGCAATGTTGGTGCCCACAGTTGTACCTGTAGTATTCTTAATATTACCGGCCCGGATTGGACCTGAAAAAGTTGTATTAGCCATGTGAGTCTCCTGTCGTGGCAAATGTCAGCCGTATCATACGGTCTGTCAGGGAATAAATTCATAGTACACGAGGTCTATAAAAAAAGAAAGCCCCGCCGAAGCGGAGCCTTCCAAACCGGAGAATGGTTTGAGTTCTAGGAGCTTACGCGCCTTGTGAACCGTAGATACCCAGTGGGTCGGATACGCCGAAGCTGTAACGCTCACGCGCTTTGTAGCGCACGTTGCCAGTATCGAAGTCACCGTCCATGGAAGTAGCCATCGCAGAACGTACGAAGTGCTTCATGCCATTCGGGATGTCAGTTGTAAGGAACCAAGCATCGCCGTCTGTTAGGTAGTGGTTTACACCGTAGCCACCCGGAACCGAACCGTTTGTGTTCAGTGCGTTGATGTCGTTATCAGCTGTACCAACACGAAGCTCTGTTTGAAGCAAACGAGTTGCTACGAACTGTAGAGCTGACGGGATGATGAGTTTCTTAGCGCGAGCTGCGATAAGAAGACCACGTTCGTCAGTGTAAGCTGCGATATCAATGATAGCCTGCTCAAGAGAAGTCTCGTTGAGATCGGCATCAGTGCCCGGACGGTTAGCGTTTACTGCGCCACTAACTGTTGGGTGTGCAGTGTTGAACAACGATACGCCGTCACCAGACTGAAAAGTGGTAAAGCCCGTGTTAAGCAACGAGGCGGCTTTAACCTGCTTGGTGTACGCCATGGCGCGAGCCAAGGCTTTGGTGTAACGTGAGGACAACGAATCGTACAAGTTATCTTCCATCGCTTCTTCAGTGATGGCGAAACCCATAGCGATAGTTTCGTGTGTGTAGCGAGCTGTGAACGACTCTTGCGCATTGTCATACGCAATCGCTGAACCTTCAGCTTTTGTTGGTGCTGCACCGAAACCAGACAACTTGACTTCTTCTTCAAAACTACGTTCTGAGGATTCTGTCTCGTAAATGTCTTCATGCTCGTTTTCGTACTTGCCGTACTCTAAACCAAAGAGGGCGTTAAGACCGGGAAGTAGTTCTTTAAGCGCTTGTGCGCGTGAAATAGCCATGTGCTAGACCTCCTTATAGACCGACAGCGTTAGTCTGACTGCTGTAGCCGGGGTTAAGTTTAACCAAAAGATCAGGGAACGCGTCGCCAATAGGAGATGCGGAGGCCATAATGCGGAAGGCGGCGGTGGTAGTCTTAGTCGTTGCGTCAACAGCGCTTGTAGAGTTACCAAAAGCTGTGTTGCCAGTGGATGTAGACTGAGCAGCGGCGAAGAACGTGTTCGCACCGATGTCAGACTGGTCCATAGCGCCGTCAGCTTGTACTTGGAACAGTACGTTTGGATCGTCTACGACGTAGGCTGTAATTGTTGAACCTGCTGGAGCAACAGTACCGGAAGGGTAATATTGCGAGAAGGTTAACTGGCCTTGTGTGTTGACAAATTCACAACCCATGAACACACCAAGAGAACCAGTTAAGGTTGTACCCGCTGGGAACGCGTTTGTGCCGCCGTCGGCACCGGTTGCAGTTGATAGTGCGATGTAACCATCAGCACCGATATGAACGACTTGACCGTTGAAGAGGTTTGTTGCCTCCCCAGCAGGGTCGATCAGGTACTGGGACGTCGCCCCAGCGTAGGCCATACCGTCGGCACGTTTTACCGGCTTTAGGCCGTAGGGAGCAGCTGTAGTAGCCATGATGCTCTTCCTCCAGATTTATTTACTATTGCAGTAAAGAGCTACTGCTCCTTACCAAATGATTAACGCGAACTGCGCTCTGGTCTTAGCAGAGGCATACGCGGGTCAGATTCACGCATGTAGTTCCTATCGACAGCTTCAGCCTGATTTTGTGCAGTCTCTAGCTGACCATAGATGCGGTCGTCTCTGTCTTGGGTCGGGATAGCACAAAGCAATAACCCACCAACTTCGATGTTGTCCTTAAAACGAGAATCAACATCTGACATGATGTGCAGCTCAGGATATTCATCTGCCTTTACGGGCACATAACCATCACGGAACCTCCCAGAAACATTTGTCATGTCTGCATTACCCAATGTAGATGTGCGAATCCAACGGAAGGAAAGTCCATCGCGTGGTTCGGGGGTAGGCAGCATTGACGAGCGCTTCCAAGGTTTACGACGTTCTCCCGCTTCGCGGGTTTCAGTTGTACGTGGTTTACGATCAGCCATTTTGCATATCCTTCAGCTTTTGCGCCGCATAATCTTTGTTAGACACTCCGAGACGCTTGGCGATTGCGGCCTCAGACGAGGTAATGACAACTTTGTTGCGTGATGCGGAAGTATTTCTACCTCCCGGGGCCACCACGGAGCCAGCCTTACGTTGTGGTTGTCGAACCTCGGGTTCCACGTCCGCAAAGCGATCTGGGTAACGAGACCGTAAAGCCTCATTTATCTTATCATAGTACACTTCACTAGTAGAATCAACGCCAGACTCCAGTAGTTCTTCATGTACGAGCATAGCGTAACGTGTCATAGGCTTATCACGCTGGAACCAATCGTTCTCAGCTACCCATTTCTGCGCTCGCCCATCGGGTTTAGCTACCCGAGGTGCTGCTTGTGGTGCCGGTGCTGGGGCTGATTGATCTTGCAAAGCCGCCTTTGCGGGTTTCCAGTGTTCAACGCGTTCAGACTGCATCTGTAGCTTAGATAGAGCCATCTGCGCTTCTAGAACAGCATCAGCGTCACCAGCTTCGTAGGCTTCTTTATAAGCCCGTTTGGCTGTTGTAAGCTCAGATGCTACGCGTGCCTTAGCCTCATTGACCAATACACCCTCACCCTCGGAAAGGTTCTTGCGTAAACGATCGGCTTCGTTCTTCTGCGACTCAGCATACTGAACTGCGGCTTCCCGTTCGCGCTCGGCTTCTTCCTTGCGGCGACGCTCTTCGTGGTACTCAAACTTCAGCTTCTTGATACGCTTTTGTACCGAGTCGCTGTGCTTTTCGAGTTCCTCGTCTTCTGGGATATCAGCTTCGGCGTCCGCTGCACGGCGTGGACGACCTTTATCTTCATCTGGAGTATCGTCTTCGACCTCCACTTCAAAGTCACCGTCGTCGGACATATCTACTTCAACGGCATCTGCTTCGAGTTCTTCGTTCTCGACTGCAACATTACTATCTATCATGCGCGTGTATACCCCCGTGGGTCTTCAACTACAGCTTCGACTGTATCATCGTTGATGATGCGAAACTCTTTGTTATCTACCTTAAAGCGCGTACCTGAGTACGAACGGAAGATGATAAAGTCGCCTTCTTCGCACCATGCGCCGTTGGGGAACCGGTCTTTATCCGTATAGGCTTCTGTGCCCACACTGATAACGTACCCGATAATGGAAGCAGTCTCTTCCATATGTTTTATTGAGTCCGGCATATAGACGCCGCCCTCTGATTTTCCGTGTAATTCTGGGATTGCGATGAGGAGTTTGTAGCCTTTAGGTTCTGGCAGCTTTGCCAGTACGTTCTCGTCATCCACCTTCAAGTTGGTAGCGTTCATCTTAGTCTCCTGCAGTGATTAAAGGCTCACAGCGCCCTTTGCGTGGGTCAATCCACGTTATGAGGTATTTCTACACGTATGATGTTTAATCATCAACGTATCTTTTTTCGATGTCTTTAACCTCGGCACGTACGATACTAAGGGCCTCGTACTTCCCGACAAGTTTCCAGTAGGTTTCTTGGTCCTTGGCACCGCCCTCGGCTAGATGCTCCTGTATGGATATGCGGCTTTCGTCGATACGCGCCAGTACAGTGTGGAAAATATTATCAGCCATCTAAATCTACCCTCTCCGCGACTTCCATAGCCAGTCTAACTGCAGATTCTTTCTGGTCAGTCTCAAGTTCAGCCACTTTAAGCGCGATGCGTGCTGCCTCTTTCTCTTCTTCAGAGGTAATACGTTCTTGCTGCAAGCGAGCGTTCTCTTGCTTGGCCATAGCGTCCATATCGAGCTTCAGCTTGTCCATCTCGATCTTGTGCTTCAGCTCGGTCTCTTTAATCATCAGCTCACGCTGTTGGATTTGAGTGAGCGGATCAGCCTGCTGTTGTGCAGCTTGTTCTGCAGCGGCTTCGGCTTGGTCCTTCTTGAACAGCTTCTCTGCTGCTTGCGCGACCAGACGTGACACTTGGAGTTCTACATCTTCTGGTAGCGGTGCTTCTGGGTCTGGGAGTTCCACACCTAGTTGTTTCTGTATCTCTACGCGATACTGCAGAGCGACGTGCTCTGTGATGTGGGACATCATTCCAGACTGGATAGCACTCGCAAATGGTGATTGCCCAACGATCTGCTGGATTTTCGGGTCTTGCATAGCCATCATGTGTGTCTGGATGTGGGCCTCGTGGTCCTGATATGCGAAAGCCTTTACCGGCTCCTGCTTCAAGATAGCCATGTTTTCCGTCACTGGGTCGGCAGGTTTGATGTCTTCCGGCAGCTTGATGATATCCTCGGCATCCTTAATACCCAGAACTTCGAGCATCTGGCGGTGCAGTTTACCCATATCGTACATCTGTGGTGCTTGCTGGGACAACTGTAGCGCAGCTTGATACTGCATGATGCGCTGTGCCATTGTAGCCGCGTTAGGGTCAGACACCGGAATTACGTCCACTCGACCATCAAAGTCGGAGATACGGTCAGCAGGCTCGTCCATCTCGTAAGCGTACTCTGCGGGCATATAGTCATGCACAATTCGTGCCAAGATACGTAGCTCTTGCTTCATTGCAGCGTGGAGACGGGCTTGAATCCCAGACATCACCTGCATTGAACGCTCCATTAGGGCTAGAGTCGTTCCTACGGGGGCCTGAGCGCTTATATCGCCTATTTGGATGTCACCCACCGCACCAATGCGTCTACCCTCGTCTACGACGTTCCCAAGCAGTGAGTATAGCACGCTTGATGGTTCTTTGTAGGGTAGGGGCACAATCGCGTCCTTGATCGTACCAGCGGGCACGTCAACGTCTCTGAACTCACCCGGCATGATTGGGGTGTTATCCCCAGTAATACGCATACCACGGGCCTTAAAGCCTGCAGGTAGGTTGGAGAGTGTACCTGCGTCGATCAACTGGCGCATGATAGAAGTAGCAGATTTGGTCAAACCACCAAGTGTGTGGATGAGGCCCGTGCCGTAGAAGCCCATTCCGGGTAGGTAAGGGTAGTGAACGACGTGCATGCGCTTCTCGCGCTTCATGTCTTCCTCGTACCAATTACGGCGGATAGCCAATACAATACTGGAGGATTTGTCGATTGTAACCACGTATGGCAGCGAAACACCGTCTATATCGTCAAACGGCTCCGGCAAGTCCAAGTCTACGTGCATCTCTAGTAGAGTGTGGCGAGGATCATCAGAGAATGTAGGCTCAGAGCCTTCCAGCTCGTTGTACTTATCTTCAATGTCGGAGGTCTCAGAAGTGGCAGCGGGTAGTTCGATATCACGGTAGAAACCGTTTACCTGCAGCTTCAGGATTTCTTCCGATGTACGCTTCATAACGTGCGTAAACCGTGGTGCTGTGCGGAGATTCGATGATCCGTGGGACACTACAAGGTCTTCTGCAGGTACAAACTGTGCCACAGGGCGCTCGGTGAGGGGATCAAAGTAGATTTTCTTGAACGCGGAGCCCGCCATTGGCAGTTTGAACAGCATTTGCTCCATCTCGTCGCGGTAATCAGGCATCCGCTCGGTAATCAAGTAGTTTAGTTCGGTCTCGACGCGTTGAGCCTGCTCAAACTTCTCAGGTGTCAACTTACCCATGATCTTGCTGCGGACTGGTCCAGCAGCGGGCATAAGCTCGCCCATAGCTTGTGCTTGGAACTTTATAACCGCTTCAGTCATCATAGGGTGGTAGACCCCTGACGCGCCATTCCACGGCTCTGTACGCTCTTCGACCTTCATACCAAGCAGGTCCATGCCCTTGATGTAGGCGTTAGCCCACTCACCGCGAGAGGATCGGTCGGATGAGAAGTTCTCTATCAGTTCGTTTGCAAGGGACTCAAGTTCGCCCTCGTCGATAAACTCTGCGAGGTTGGAGTCGTGCTCGACTTCGTCTTCAGAATCAAAGCCTTGACCAAAGTCTACTACGACAGACCCATCGTCCATTTCGATCTCTATTGTCTCAGGGTCTTCTACTACGACCGTTAGCTCGGGGGCTAAGGCGTCCTCGGCAATGCCAAGTATGTCGCTAGGTTCCATAGGTTTTTCGACTGCCATGATATGCCTCGTTATAAGCGTTTGGACGCACTATAGCAGATATAGTGCCAAAATTGAAATACCCCATCGTAGTGTGGGGACACAACGGACGAGGGAGGTCGTACACATAATGCCCCCACGGACGCTACCAACGTCCAGTATGAGATATACTGTAAACTTGTACCTGTGTCATCCCTGTCAATAGTACGCCGCTTTACGACGTAGATAAGAGTCATCTTCCTGCATATCCGTTGGTAGCCGGATAAATCCACCCTGACGGAACCGTAGCAGTGCCATCACTGTGCTGTCCACCAAGTCATCGTTCGACATAAACGGAAACCCAGCCACTTCTTCCACCAGCTCGTCTGCCCAGCGTGTCGCCGGTACCCAGACCATGCCCGAGGATATGATATCCGACACAGAGTTCAGGCGTGCGAGCTTGTCGCCGGTCCCACGGTGCGGTGTATATTCTGATACTGGCAGGCCCATGCGCCGCATCTCTTGGTAGAGTGCCACACCGGAGCTTTTCTTCTCCACGATGAACGCGTCAGGCTCCCACCTGTTGTACTCGTCCATAGCTAGTTGTTTTAACTCAGGAAATTCCAGTCGTTCTTTTATGGAGTCCAGCAGCATGATGTTGTGTGCCCCGGTCTCCTCGTTGAGGAACACACCCCACGACGTGAGCGCGGTGTAATCGGCGCGGTTATGCTTCTCTGCTGCCGCGTCAAGGGACATAATTATGTATTCTACGTGGGGCAT
>Ga0307985_10000985_pt1 | contig 16311 bp, 10 predicted proteins | sample EllFjometageno80_FD_203155 | JGI IMG/M metagenome (GOLD analysis project Ga0307985, IMG submission 203155) | Marine microbial communities from Ellis Fjord, Antarctic Ocean - #80 | ecosystem: Environmental > Aquatic > Marine > Unclassified | place: Southern Ocean | collected 2014-10-09 | reverse complement strand
GCATTAGTATCCAACTCTAATTGTACTTTAGCAATAGTGTCTCTAGCTTCAGTTCTAGCCGCATCTTGAGTTCCTTTTATTTTACCAGCAGTAGCTTGAACACCTCTTTGATCTCCCTCAGCTGCCGCTTCTAAGATAGTAGAGCCGTCTAACGTTTGTAGTTCATTAGTGGTATCAAATATTTGCATAGGAGCTTGTACCGCCTCTAAACGATTTTGTTCTATATCTGCCAAAGCATTTCTCTCTAATTCATCTGCTTGCTCGGTAAGCCGACCAGCTTCTCTAGATTGTGATTTTGCTGCATCTATAGCAGAAAAACCTTTGTAAGCCATTGAACCTATAGATAAAACCGCTGATGTTATTGCTGCCATATTATAATTTTTTTATCATTTCTTTATTGTATTGACCAGCTTCTAAGTAACCCTCTTCCTTATAAATATTTATTAAAGAATCAGATTTAATTAAAGCATAAGCATACTTGCATTTACTTATTTTTAAGGTTTCAGTTAAAGTTAATATAAGCTTCTTTAAAGCCTCTTTTCTTTTTAACTTATCCTTGTAATTAAAATTAGAGATAATCCAATCACACCAACCTACTTTGGAATTAGTCACATAAATAAAGCCTGCACAAACAGGAATATCTTCATCGTAAATAATATATCCACCTTTACCATCTTCAGGTAAAAAGTCTTTAGGAGGAGCTTGCCATCTCCAATCATTCCACCAATTTACTAAAATTTCATCGTAATCGGTAGGGCTTAATTTTTTTATCGTAAATCCCATTAAAGCAAAGATACAAAAATCTATGGATAACTTTTGAAGACTTGACTATTTACAGCAAACAACTCGGTTGCTACAGTGCTAGTGTTTGTTAAAGTAAACTCTAAATAATATCCCAACATACCATAGGACTCGGCTACAGGGTCTTTTAAGTATACTATACTATCACTCCCAGTTGCATCATCAACAGGGCTTAGTATCGTAACAATTCGTCTATCTTCAGATATTGCCGTTACAGGACCTAACTCAATTAAAATTCCAGCATCAATTTTATATGCGGTTGCACCTATATTGAGTATAGAGTCAACTGAGAAATTAAACTCAATAGCTAAAGGCGGTGCGGCAACACTTCCAGTTACATTAGCACACGTCCCTATACCTTGCGTAGATCTTAAATTTAAATTCTCTTGATTTTGGTTATACCTAATAAAACTAAAATAAGAACCTTCTTTTAAAGAAAAGTAATCCGCATTAATACTACCTACTTGTAAGTCAGTTAAAAAAGTTGCACCCCAGCTAGAATCAGATTCTAACTCTATGGTTTTAAAAACCTTATTCTGTAATGGTTGATCATTTAATACGCTTGTAATTGTAGAGTTATATTGATTCCCGTAATAATTATTCCTAACAGGGTTTGTGTTGTGTCGATATAAATCTCCATTTTTAAAAGTATACAGGTATTGATTCATACCCATAATATATTCAGGGAAGTAACTGTAAAACGAAGCCCATCCCTGAACGTCTTGACTATGTGTTAGTGTATAATTTGGCATATATTTTTATTTTTTATTTATTTTTATGGGCATACGTAAATAGTCTGGATAACACCTTGCGCATTTACTATTCCTGTAGTTGATGCACTAGCACCGTCAAAATCTCCAAAACCTCTATAATCAGTCCACGTAACCGTTGATGATCCGGTAGTTGATCCTGCGTAAATTGTATCACCAGTTTGAGGTAAAGTTCCAGTTCCGTTATGGTATAAAAGGGTATCACACACAGAGCCACACTTACCATCATTTAAAGAGGAAGTTCCTGCTGTAGCAAAAAACGGAGAGTTATTAGTTCCTCCACCAGCACAAGCAGCAGACGAAACAACAACTCCATTTAAAACACTAAAAGCAATAGTTCCTGTTATATAATATTGCACAGTACTTGTGTTATTTAAAGGGGTAGCTCCGTTTTCATCTGTAAAAACAAAGTTTCCAACAATAGGCGCTGTGTTTGTGTCATTATAATTTTTTGCAAAATATACAGATGTATTTTGAGTAGATTGACAAGCGTCCGTTGATTGCGCTGTTGAAGCTAAAACACTCGGTAGATTTGCTGGACAAGATACCTGAACATTCCAAGCAGTACTTGAGCAAGGTCCTAATACCTGTATACTAACAATATTAGGTGTTGCAGTTGTTTTAGGTATAACTAAAGTGCTATATTGACTAACACCACCACCAACAAAATCGCCAGTATTTATTGTTATACTTTGTGTTGTGCCTGTGTTATTCCAAGCCCCGCCAACAATACCGTCAAAGAAAGTATAAGAGCTAGTGTTTGGAGCAGAAGGAACACACGTATCTGATGCGTTTCCTACTATAGTGAAAGCACCTGTGACTCCACTTGTTGTCTGTATTCTTCCATCAGTATTATTTGTTAATGTGTTGTAAAAAACGTTATCATATAAAACTCTAATTCCGTCAGGAATACTAGCTGGATTAAAATATACAACTATTGCTCCTACGTCAGAAGCAGTGCCTCCAGCGTCAAAATCTAAATTATAGTAGCCTTGAGCGCCTGAAGGGATTGTAATTGAGGTACCACAAGGTTCTGCGCAAGAAGAACAAGTTGTTACCGTGCCTAAAACACTTCCTGTTATTTGTCTGTATTGGTTTGCAGCAGGTTCTTGATAAAAACCATCAACAGCAATATTACTTAGATTTACATCAGTGTATATATTTGTTGTAGTTAAAAAAGTTGACCCAGCAGGATAATAGTATTGAACAGATGTTTGTGTCTCACAGCATAAGTCACTAGCCGATGTTGATACATAATCTAAAGAATCAAAAGCAAAGCAATCAGCACATACTGTAGCTGTTAATAACGCTCCTGAAACCTGTCTTCTATATTGACCACCAAACTGATAATAACCGTCTGTTGCTTTTGTGGTTAAATTAATATCGTCATAAACCGCAGTAGCAGTTAAAAAACTTCCAGAATCAATATACTTATTTACTAAACTCATATTATTTTTTATTTATGGACAACACTCAGTGTAATTAAATGTTAATGTAAAACTAGATCCTGTTCCTCCAGAGTACACCAAGTTATCTACAACGCAAGGGCTGTTTAAAACATTTCCTGTTGTTAAATAATTTCTTAAACCTATTGACCCGTAATTACCATTATTGTTAGACTGTGTATTTCTAAGCTCCAAAGTATTTACTCCTCCTACTACAAAGTTAGGATCGAAATGATATGTAACCATAAGATTTAAAGGACAAACAAAGTCACTACTTGTTACCGCAGCACTCGTATTAGAAGAAGCTATAAATACAGATCCTGCTTGTGTGTTTGAGTTTAAGTCTAAAGCACCTATATAATTGTTATTTAAATATACATCAAAGTTATCATCTTTAGCAGCATTACTATTACATACCTGAAAAACTAAAGTTCTATCTGGACAAGCTGGAGCGTCTGTTCCGCAACTACAACAAGATTCAGAGGCGCTAGTAGCATCATAACATAGTTCTATTGGAGTTGCAACTCTATAGTCCCAAACCAAATACAAGTAATCATCATTCGCTGCGTTAGTATAAGTAAAGCTTGATTGATAGGTGTTACCGCCAACGCTTACAATAGGTGTGGAAGTACTTAATAGTGGTATTAATGTACTTATATCAGCCTCATTATAATTGGTATTAGAAACCAAATACTTTAGTTTATCGGCTAAAGGATCAAAAGCAAAAGTCTCTCCAACAGATTGTAGGTTTTGCATCGTTACAGTTGCACCACTCACTGGTATTGTTCCAAAAGAAGCAGGACCTGTTTGTGAAGCAAATAACGAAACACCATCCTCTTCTAAGATAATGTTGTCACTTTGATAAGGACTTATAGTTGTTCCATCAGCCCATCTATATCTAATACTAGACGTTAGGCTAGCATCTCCAGAAGCATTTATAACAATACGTTTTACCGTTAAATTTTCTGTTTGAGGACAACCTAATGATAATGAATATGTTGCGGCTGTAGGGGTAATAGTTACCTGAGCAGTTGTTGGAAAGGATTGTCCTTTATTCCAAGTTACAGTTCCTGTTCCATTTATTGTTTGATTAATAACATCAACGCCATTATAGTTAACCACCAAAACAGCAGAGCCTGAATCAAAATTATATACACAAGCTACATCACCTATAAGAGATGTGCAATCTATATTAAAAGATGAAGCCTCACTAGAATTTGATTGCCTAACCTCATACCCACAATCTCTATTTGTTGGAGGTACTGGCACTAATTCTGTGTTGCTACTTAAAACAAACTCATTCATATAAGGATCATATCCTCCTAATTTCTGAGTATCAAATCCAGTGGTGAATAAATCTCTAAACCAACTACGCATACCTAATGAAGATATAACTTGTAGTTTGTCTGACTTTGCACTAATACCACCTCTAATATTTATAACCGAACTTCTTTTAGCGTCAGTAAAATATACATCATAACCATAAGAAGCAAAACTTTCAGGATTATTACTTATACCAAACTCTTCGATTCTAGCTAACTGAGTACCTAATACTTCTGGTATTGAGGCTATAGCCCCTCCAGCAGACGCATCAGAAAGTAAATTCTTTTCTACTAATACATAAGATATTCTGTCTTCCTGTAAAGTAAGTATGTCTGTCTGTCTTGCGTGTAATTTTCTAATTGGACCATAAGAACTTTCTAAAGACTTGTAGTTACCAAGAGCTAAATTAAACTCATTTAACTTATTTACATTAGACTCTTTATTAAAATTACCACTGTATGTTATATCGCTAAAACGATGAGCTTCTTTGTATTCTTCTTGAGAAACCGCAGTTACTTTTTCGCCTATAGTAAAACTAGGGGTAGTTAAAGCATCTAAAACTCTATTGGATTCTACTCCATTTCCAAAAGTAAAACAATTAGAGAAAGTTAAATTAATCACAGCAGGCAAACTTACTGTCTGATCTTGATCAGTAACATCTGTTCCTGATTGATGATACCCTCCAGTAATGTCAAAAACTTGCTCATTTTCAAAATACATCTCTGTATTAGCATCTTTTGCTTCAGTTTCAAAAACTATTAATGTGGTTGCTCTTTGAGCTATAACCTCTACATTACCATAAGAATTTCTCTTGTTTGGCGATCCACAATTAGGAGTTCCATTTTGAAAAACAAGATACATTTTTCCGTTTGAAGCATCTGTTTGAAAAGTAACATAAGACTGACCTCCACTAGCTAAAGATGTATAATAAGGATACAATGTACTAGGTTGGTTTATTGTATTTATAGTGTCGTCACTACCTGAACTAACACCAGCTGTTAAATCTATATTATCTCCTTCAACAAAAGCATACATACTATCGTAATCTTGACTAGCTGTAAAAGTTTTGTCAAAAATATATTGTCTACTTCCGCATTTAGACCCTCTTTTATATCGTTGCTCTCTAAGTTTTATTGAAACAATACTTCCTGCTGGTATAGTATATGGTATAAATTCAGTTGCACCAGAACCGCCAGGATTAGGAATTGAAACATCATACTTTACAGCACAATAAGACCCTTTACATCCATCATCACCAGTGTTTATTAGCGCGTCTTCTGCTATACCTGCTGAAAAATTACTCGGTCTAAGCTGCATATAAACTCCTGTTGGCTGAGAACAAGTATCATCTATTAGAGTACCATCGCCTGCTCTTTGACAAAGCCAATTTTCTACTTGACTACCATAATCCAAAACTTTTGTTTCAACACATCTTAATACTGCTCCATTTGTATCAGACTTGACTTTTAAGTTTTCATCTATAACAACTTTAGATTTATTATCTCCTTCTAATTTAAACCACACATTACCAGTTTCTTCTTCTTGAAAAAATATGTTTGAATAAACTGTTCTATATTCATCTTTAGATGGTTTTAAAACAAATTTATACTTAGTAGCCCAGTAAGGAGGGTAGCTATTTAGTGTAACTTTTATTGTATTTTTTGTAATTGAATTCTCACAAGGAACGTAAACCGTATTGTTTGTATCTACTAAAGCAGTACTTGCTCTACCATAATCATCCTCATAAACAATACCAACCTCATAATCTCTGTCACTATGTAGGCTACTTTTTGATGAATCTAAACTATAAAGAAGTTCTGATTGTCTTACTGTAAAATATTCATAAGCAAATATTCCCAAGCCAAGGTTAGGAGTTACAGTTGTATCATACTTCTCATATTTTATTGCTGGAACAGTTAAAGAAAAACTATTGCTACCAGGCGTAGATCCAATAACTATACCTTGATTCGTTCCTGATAATCCAAAACCTACTTTATACCAGCTTGATTTAGCAACAACACCACAGTTAATTAAATCTGTAACTGACGTACCGTTAACACATCCAGTAGAACATAGTTGAGAAAAACACGTAGAATTAGAAGGCGCAACAAACTCAGATATTGCAGCTATAAATGACGGAGAGTTAACTAAGTCATAAGCATTAGAAAAATCTTCTTGAATATTAAATAAAAATGTAGATTCATATTCATTTAAAGGCTCCGTTCCGTCTACATATTCAGCAGCTCCAGAAAATTGAGAGTGACCTAAGTTAAAAGAAATACCTATCTGAGAACCACTTTTTAAATCAAATCCAGTTGTATCATAAGTAGCCGTTCCGTTAATAACTGAAACCGAACCATTTATAGTGTAATTAAAAGAAGTATTTACTGAAGGTGCTTCCCCAGCATCTAAGTCTTCTGATATTAAGTCTAAAGTATAATCCAAATAAACATCTTGACCGTCTTCATTTGTAATATTATATCCATCAATATAATTACCATACATAAGCCTATTACCCATAAGCGTTTGAGATTGTGCAATTCTAGGCACATTATCAAAAAGTCTTAAAAGCTGAGCTTCTGGTAAAACAGTATATATTTTTTGATTTGTAAACTGAAATGTTTGTTCAATATTATCTAACCAGCCTTGATCTAATTTATTAAATCTTTCAATAACATTTATCGCTGCAAAGTTTGTTGACTTGAATAATAAATCCACTCCCTTTACGTTTCTTCCGCCTGTGTTAAATTTTACAATAACACTATTGTATACATTTTCCATACCTATATTGTCATAAGTAGAAAAGTCTAATTGAAATGGTCCTGGTGAAAAAGATATTGGCGAAAAAGGAGAAATAGCAGAATACTCATTATCCTCATACTTGTATCTGTAAGCAAAAGAAATCATTATATCTGTCATATAATTTTCTCCACCACCTTGTTGGACTGGCGTAAGTGTAGGCGCAAATAAAGGCGGAGCTACAATAACACCTATGTCTTGTTCAGTCACCTGATCAACATCGCTTATTGGGTACTGATAAGTTCTGTTTATATTTATTTTTCTAGGAGGGTTTAGATTATCTGTAAAGAACAATAATCCATCTATAAGATTAACTCCTGTAACTAAATAGGTATCATCAAAATTTAAAACACTAGTAGATATAACGTGATAAAATATTAAATCCAACTTAGTATTGTATGATACTATCATATCAACCTTACCCGTGCTTGAGTTAGTGTTTGCTGGATCATTTATAAACCAGTACATAGTTTCTTCTCCACCATCTTCGTAAGCTCCAATACACTTTGCCTGAGAACTTAAAGGCTGACTTTCGTAAGTTAAGGTTGTTAACCTAGTATTACCTAAAGAATTTTCTACAGCACCTATTTCAGTATTTTCTGTAGATCCAAGTCTACAGTTTAAAGCATCAATATATTCACCCTGAGGAACTAATCGTTCATCAACGCTTTTATTCATCCTTCCTTTTATAAAATTTCTTGTAAACTGTGGCATATTATTTTAACCATTTATCTTGACCCCTAAGATTCATTAACAATCTTCCTGGATGTATGTTACTTAATCTTATTTTTGCGTTTCTCAATAAAGCTGTTTTTTCTTTCTTAGCTCTATTGATTATGTATTCTTGAACGCCGTATTTACTGGTTAATATAGCATATTTAATATAGGCGTAGATAAAATCTTCAAACAATTTATTTAAATTAATCTCTGAGTCTACACCATTTTCCATACCATCTGAAACATACTCTAAAATAACTAGTTTATCTGAAGCTCCAGAACTAAAGTTAATTACTCCAGAAGCTTTGTTTATTTTAAAGGTAGGATTAGAATTTGCAGTCTCTGTATTAAGCCCATAACGTTGACCCACGCTATAATCAAAGAACCAAGCACCATCTACATTGTAACCCATATTACCATCCTGACTGCTATTTGAGTTTAAGTAAAGACTTTTTTTACTTCCAGAAATTCTATCCATATCTATAGTAGAGTTTTCTGGTTTTAATATGTTTCCAAACTCATCGAATAGTATTTTACAATCATTATCTTGTAAATAAGAACTACTCCAATTTGTTTGTATGTTTTCAGTCAATGGCATTAATACACCATTTTGATATATAGAAACCCTTACCCAGTTAACGTAATCAGGAGGCAATACATACCTTAGCTGATCACAAACACTAAGTTCTAATATCTTAATCTCTTTCATTGCATCGTAATTCAATTCTTGAATACCTCGTTTTGCGTGAAATAAAATATTATATTTTTCTACGTTATTAATTAGCTTGTCATTGCCAACATACATTAGCATAAAGTTAGTTACTATATCGTCTAGCGATACAAATTGATAGGAACCCCAGTTTGAATTCGTAGGGTTTGTCCCTTCGTTTTCATAATATTGATAATCTGTTATATATGACATAGCTTATGATTGTTGTTGGTTATCTTCTTGTTCTTGCATATTACCAAAAACAGCAATATCATTCTCTCTAATAGATACACCAGCATATTGTAATATCTTATTTACTAAGTTAGGCTCATCAGAATCAGGTAATTCAAAATCCTGATAATCTGCCGCTCCCTCATCAAATACTGGCTCTCCGCCCGCTAAAGAACTATAAGTCCAATTAGGATCCAAAGGATACCTTATGTATTGTGATAAAACCTTTCCTGATCCAATTATTGTATCTGGATATACTGTAATGGTATTACCAGTTGATATACTATTACCCCCACCTAAAACATAGGCTGGATAAGTTATGTTTGGAGATGTTAAAGGAGATGAATTTAAATAGAATATTTTATTTTGAGAAACTCTTTCGATTTCTTTAATACCAGTTGTACTTACAATTGTGTAAGAATTACCAACAGTAGCAGCGCTACCAAATGGATTGTTAGATAACGTTAATTGAGTCTCTGAATCTACACTAACTACATAAGCTCCAAATCCAGAAGACACGCTAGTTAAAGTAGTGTTAGTTACAAACTGCCCTGGCAGTACAGTACCAGTTGCTACAAATGTTGCATTAGCATCTGTTAACGTGTTTACTCCACCCGCCGTAGTAGTTGAAGAAAATATTGCGTTAGGATAGTAATTTATTTTATTAATTAAATAGTAGTTTTCTGGTAAATTATATAAATTAATACCAGGTGTAGTTAGTCCTCTTGTTTCAGAGAAGCTGTCAATTACCTCTACCAAGCCTTTTAGAATATCTGCATATTCACTACCAGATACACGAGCATTTTGCTTTATGATCCAGCTGTTATATTGATAAAAATAATCTTCAAATATGTCTAGTTGAGCTTGTTTTGCATATAAGTTAAAATCACTAGGAGTTATATATCCGTAATTGTTTTTATTTGCAATTGACAAGACCGTTGCTCTTACCGTGTTAATCATTTCAAATTGTTATTTAAACAAAGATACGAAAAAAAAAGAGGCTTCATTTTATTGAAGCCTCCCTATAATTTAGTTAGTTACTATTCGTCTACCTTTTTCAACCTATTGCTTAACAGGGTAAAAACTTGATGACCTTCATCACTTTGGAAGAATGATGCCAATATAAATAATGGGTCTTCTCCATAAGGAACGGTTAGTAATTTCTTTTTATTTTGTTTTAAATTATAATAAACGTCTTTTTCGTTTTTCATTATAATTAAATTGTTAGACAAAAATTGAGAACACTTGTTTTGCATAATCAATAATGGATCATTAAGAGACTCCAAGAAATCTTGAGGGTATCTTTTTGCAAATAACCTAATATCTCTTTTAAGCTCCGAAGAACTTAATTTGTCTACATTTAAACCTATAACCACTCTACCTATTGTCTCCATTAATTCAAGACTTAAATCTTTTGCAGAAACCTGAGCTTCTAATTCATAGTCTAAATACTCAACATCAACATTAGCGTCTACCTCTTTATCAACCTCAATAAATAAATGTTTATTAGAAGGATGTAATGATAGAAACTCTTGTAGTACAGGATTTGTTTTTGGCACAAAAAGAAAACCATCTTCAAACACAATTGGTTCTAGAATAGCATTTCCATCTTGCTCATCCTCAAAAGGACTTTTCTGGTTTCTTGCATAGCGCAAAGGTCTATTGATACCTTGTTCTTCGTCAAAATACATTAACGGTGATCTTCTGCTATTTCTAGCTGGAATCATAAGGCTTAAAGGAGCAATATCTCCTGTTAGTTTGTATGTTTTGTCTTTTAAGACAGTCTTTTTTAATTTGTTCATTTGATTTAATTTAAAGTTTATAAAGTAATAATTACCCCCGTGATAAAACGAGGGTAAAAATTACAAATTGTTACTCTTATTGTTTGAATAAGAAAAAGTTATTAGCACCTAAAGTACATAAAGCTCTTTCTGATAAGAAGTTTACTTCCATTGCATCTAAGCTAGAAGTAGCTGCTCCACCTGCAGAACCTGTAATCCAAGTTTTATAACGTCTGTCTTCAGTTTCTGAAGCTCTATATCTTACGTGTAAGAATGGTCTCTTAGCGTTTTTACCAAGTACTTGGTCATAAACTGTAGTTGAACCAGCTGGTACTAAAATACCGTTGATTTTTCCACCTTCTAATCCACCTCTCATTGTAGGATCGTTTAAGTATTTCCAGTCAGACTTGTAAAAGTCATATCCTCTACGGAATCCTGTAAATCCTAAGTTCAATGCCATATCCTTATCATTGTCAAAAAGACCATAAGAAGTACCATTTGCACCATAAGAATTTTGAGAAGCTAACATATCGTCAATATCAAAACCGAATTCTCTGTTTAAGAAAATAACATTTTCTTCAATAGATCCTTGCTTATCCAATCTTTGGATAATAGAATCAAATTCAGCTAAAGTACTTGGGTTTCCACCTGACCATACATTACCTCTGTTGTTTACTACATAGAATAAACCTTCAGATCCTTTGTTACCTACTCCTGAAGCTACACCTGCTGCAATTGCTGCAACACCACCTCCTGCTGCTGCTGGAACTGCTTCCACCATAGCTGTTTCTAAGTAATCTTCAAAACGTAATCTTGTTTCGTGTTCAGACTTTAAGTACCATAGGTATCCATTTGCTCCGTTTTCTGTAGTTACTTCAATCCATCCAATTTGAGCCATATCAGAACCAGATACTGCGTAACGGTCTTTAATGATAATTGGTGAGTTACTAAAGATAACATCATCAGCTTCTAATTGACCTTGCATACCGTTTGAACCTTTTTGGAATTCAGAACCATATACAAATAAAGAAGTAACAACTGCTGCCGCTACTGCTTGTCCACCTGCTTCATAATAAGCTACGGTAACAGCTGCGTTAGCTGTATCTACTGCTGTAATTAAAGCTTTGTTAGTTAAAACTGAAGCTCCTGTATTGTCAGAAATCATAATTGTCTGACCTACTCTTAATGCAATTGTACCTCCACCTGGAACTAGTGTGTCATTAATAGTTAATACCGCTGTATTCGCTGCTGCTGCTGCTGCTGAAGTTACGTTGGTATACTTAGTGTGTAATCTTCCTTGTTCTGCCCATTTGATAAGGTCAGAGTTAGAAGGCATTTCAGCACCTACCATTCTCAAGAATGATGCTACTGATCTGTTTCCATATCTTTCAAATTCTTTCTCGTAAGTATCTGGTAAATACTGATTTAAGAAATCAAAATTTGTGATATAATTTGTTTGTAATACTACCTGCTCTGCACTAGGTTGTAGTGCGAAAGTAGGGCTTGCTGCTACTTGTCCTGCCATTTTTAAAATTTTTAATTGTTAATTATTTTTATTTCTACTTCTTATTCTTAAACCTCTTCCTGAGTCTTCACTAACTGCTCGCGCTTGAAATCCCTTTTGTGGAGCTGATTGAGGTGTTTGCCTCAAATTCATATTGATGTTTTTACTTTTCTTAGAAACATCTCCTATGGCATCAGCCTTTCCTTGCTCATAAAAATACTGAGCTAGTTTATCTGGGTTCATTGCTGCATTTAATGCTTTGTGCCAACCTTTTGCGTCATTAACTAAACCATCTTCACCTAAGTACTGATCTATAAAGCTCTGTACATTTAGTTGTTTTGACTTAATTTCATTTGCATCTCCAGAAGAATAAATTACATTTTTATCTCCTACTGCGAACTCAAAACCTTTGAACTCAGAGTTAAAAACGTCTTCTGTTTTTTTCTGAAAATATTCAGACTTTCTTTTGTTGGCATCTACTTCAGTTCGAGCCTCTTGAACGTAATCCTTGTAAGCGTTAAACTCTTTAAGTTGATCTTCCGAAAACGAACCCCCGCTTGACTCAAGAGGAGTTTTATATGTATCCGATAGCTTACTTAAATATTTTTTAGCTATTGCAAGTTCTCTTTTTTTAGAGATATTTTTTTTCTTAATATCTCTCTCTTCATCTACATCTTCATCGTAACCAAATTTATCTTCCATTAGATATTCAATATCTTCGGAATCTAAATCAGATTCAGTTAAAGAATAATATTCCGCTAGTACTTCATTGTCATTTAAATTATCATAGCTTTTATTTGCTTTAATAAAATCTTCAAACCCTCTACCAGTTTCTTTTTTAAACTCTAAATATTTTGACACCTCATCAGGCAATGCTTCATTTTCTTTTTTTTCTGAAAATAATTCATCTACTGAAGAAATATCTTTATTATATCTTTTCTTAATATAAGAAAGAACGTCTTCGTCTTTTAACTCAGGTAATGAAACATCTTCATCTACCTCTTGAGTGGTATTAACAACATTAGTTTCTGGAACCTCAATTACTGGTGTTTCAGATTTTGTTTCGTTAAAGTCAGAAACTTTTAAACTCTCTTCGTGTTTATCTAAAAGATCTTGTTCAACTTCTTGTGTGGATTTTGCCTCTAAGGGCGTAACCTCTTTTACTTTTGTGAATTCCATTTGATTTAATTTTTACAAAGTTAGTATTAATTTAATTACATTTTTATAGCATATCATCTTGGCTCAAACTCCGCTAAATCAAAACCATCTAAACTATCTTCTTTTGATTCAAAAGTTACTGGAGCTAAATTATTTTTACGTTGTTGAATTAATTTTGACTGCTCTGTGTTTGCTTGACTTATTCTATCTGCCTTAGCAGTTTCTCTCTGACCCTCTCTTTGAGACATAGCATCCATCTCAACACCTTTTAATTTCATTTGAAGATCAAATTCTAATTTCATAAGCTCAGCCTTTATAGAAGCTTCGCCCTGCATTTTTTGAACTTGAAATTCCATATCACTTTGTTGTAGTTGTACTTGTGCCTGCGTTTCTGCCTGTAACTTTTGCATTGCAGCCTGTGCAGCCATCTGTTGAGATTGCTGATTAATCTGCGCTTGTTGTTGTGCCGCAGCTGCTTTTGATTTTTCTTCAGCTTCCTGCTTTCTTTTTCTTTTAAGTTTAAGAACTTGATTAGCAACCTTTAAGTTTTTAATTTCTCTAATGTCAATTGCATCTTCTAAGTTAATAGAATCTCTTTGCAAAGCCATCTGGATGTTTTTTTCCAACATAGCTCTTTCCTCTTCGTCAGGAGTTACTTCTATAAAAATACCAAAATCACTTAAATATAAATTCTTAATTTCATTTAAAACTGAAACATTATATTTTCCAATTTGGTTTATAAATTCATCTCTAAAATCTGCATACTCTAAAACATCTGCAATTCTTGAAGATAATGCAGTTGCTAAATTCTGAGTAATACTTAAACCAGCTTGTAATATATGTCTTGTAGCTGTATTGCTATTTAAAGCAGCCATTTTCTGTAAACCTACTAATGAGTTTTCATCTGGCATTGATCCATCTCTAGCTTCATTTAATCCAGTTACATCTCTAATCATATTTAAATAATGATTATAAGTGCCAATTAAACTTTGAATTTTTGATTGACCAGAACTAGCAGTTAATTGCTGAATAGGAACTTTAGCTTGATTGTAATCTCCATCTTGAGTATAACTTCTACCAATAACACTACCTGTTTGAAAATACATTCTTAATGCGTCTTCAGGATTATAAGCAGCACCATTTCCCAGGTCTACTTCGTTTAATCCATCTGCATCTATAAACACACCGTCTGGGACCACCTTAGAAAGAACTTGCTGTAGCTTTAAATGAGTTATCTGAATTAAATCAGCAAAGGTTATCATACGCCTAACTAAAGACTCTAAAACACCTTTATACATTCTTGGCGCACACGCTATAAATTCAGGATATACATTTTGACTCGCTGATTGTGGTCTAGCCATATTCTCAGCCATCTCCCATTTAAGTATAATACTGGTCCCCATAACCATTACACCCTCATACCACACATCAATAGTTTTTGAAACTTTTTCAAATTTACCCTCTTCCATCATTTCAACAGAAGGATTAAATTCATCAGTTTTTTCAATAACTTTTTCAGCGCCTACGTTATTAATTTTCTTTTTATATGTAAAAGTGTTTGTTGTTTTGTAATTAAAAAACAAAACAGTAGCACTGTCTTTACTAAATAAACTGTTATTATAAAACTGAGATGTATTGTGGTAATCATACCAGCTCTGACTATATTTAGAAATTTCATCCATATCTTCATTTGTCAAAGTAGGATCTATTTTCTTTAATTCAATAATAGGTAGAGTTTTAATTTCACCCCAATAAAAACAATCTTTAAAGTGCGGATCTTCTGTGTAACTATAAACTAAGTTAGCTGGATCTACATAATCAATTTTAATTCCATCGCCTGGTAAAAAAGAATGTCTAGCTACAGAGATACCTAAAACTGTTTGATCGTAATCTAAACGTCTTTTAGTTTCTAAATATTTATTTTCTTCAAATACAGTATTAATAGCCTCTTCTTCCGCTATCTCTATCGATGGTTTGTATTTCATTTGCATATGCAAAGCAAGCTCCTCACTATTGTTAGGTAACTCATCTACATTACTAGAGAACGCATCTACATCAAAATCTTTGTTAACCTGAGTAATTAATTCTTTTGAAGCCATATCAGCAGCAATCATACGCTGATACTCATTTCTCCTGTCCATTGACATAGCATCTTGTGCATAGGCATTTACCTGAAAAATTCTATCAGACATACCATTAACAACAATATCTACAAACTTAGGTATAATAGGAACAGGTGTCCAATCTAAGTTAAGATAACTTAGATCACCATCAACCGCTAATTCATTTTTATACTTAGAAACAGATTGCTCTCCTCTAGCATAAAGTCTTAATCTATGAAAGTCACCCCATTGATTATAAAATCTATTTGTATTTCCGTCTTTCCTAAACCATTCATATTGAATAGCCTGTCCTATTTGTAATCCAAATTCTAATGATTTCTTTACGGAATCAGAAACAAACTGACTTGGAAATCCTGTAGGATTAATGTCTATTTTTACATCTTGCATTTACCTTATAATTTTGCTGTAACTTCCCTTATTGTCATATCTTGCAAAGTTAAACTTTATTTTTGATTCTTTTTTAACCGCCTGATATAAGTGCTTCTGAATAGCCATTAAAGCCAGACCAGAACTGATAGTAGCATCAAACTTAGTTCTATTGTTAATATCAAAACGCGCCCAATCCTCTAAAGTACGACTAAAATACATATTTCCTATTAAATCAGGGTCTCTATAATCTCCACTAAAATCTAATCCTACGTGCTTTTCTATGTAAGATTCAATAGAAGATGCGTGCGATTGCTTTACATCTTCACTTGAGTTTGGTATACCACCTAATTCTTTTTCAGTTTTAGATAGTTTATTATAAGTTTTATCTGGTCTATTTATACTATACCCTCTATAACCCCTGTTTTTAAAATGATATAACAATCTAGGTTTATTATTCTCCACTAATATTGGCATTCCATAAAAAACACAAGCCATTAATACTTCTTCAAAAAAGATCTCAGCTGTTTGTGGTCTAGCAACATACTCTAAAAAAAATTCATTACTTGGAGCGTCATCCATAT
>Ga0307985_10000984_pt1 | contig 16314 bp, 9 predicted proteins | sample EllFjometageno80_FD_203155 | JGI IMG/M metagenome (GOLD analysis project Ga0307985, IMG submission 203155) | Marine microbial communities from Ellis Fjord, Antarctic Ocean - #80 | ecosystem: Environmental > Aquatic > Marine > Unclassified | place: Southern Ocean | collected 2014-10-09 | reverse complement strand
TTTCGAGTATGGTTTTCGTAATGATGCAAGGTGCATTGACCACCACTGAGAAATCACCGCCTCTGGCCCAAGTCAGCGTTCGTGGCTTAGAAAATGGATTCCATGTTGTCAAAATCTCAAGTTTAGATCAATCTATTGACCCTGCGAAATTAAAGTATGATATTTACCCAGATGGTGGACAAGGTGACCCTGTAAGAGGTCATGTTGCTGATTCAGGTGTCTATGGGGTTGTAGGGGCAAATGTTTCTTTCCACGATAGAGATGCAGGTTATTCGGTGACAAAAGGCGATTATTTCGTAATTGATTCAACTGCGATTGGTTCAAACCTTGGAACTTGGAGATTCAAATTAATCGATGAATCAGCAGGGGTCGTTTTGGTCGATATCGTTTTACCAGCGATTGAGAATTAACCACCAATATATGACATTTCAACACGGTCTTTTATTTGTTCAACAGTTCCTCTCTGTTCACTATAATTGTCATTCCTACCTTTCCAGATCTCGCTAATTGCGTTACCGATTTGCTCTTGGCTAGCATCCATTCTTAGAATAGAACGAATACTATGTCCTTCGCTTGCAAATAAACAAGTGTAAATGGAACCTTCTGCGGATAGCCTTGCTCTACTGCAATCACCGCAAAATGGATTGGTAACAGATTCGATAAAGCCAACCTGAGAGCCATTTTTCATTTTCCAAAGGTTCGCTACTTCGCCTGGGTAATTAGATTCGACCTTTTCTAATTGACCGAATTCGAGTTCAATTATTTTTCTCATTTCATCACCACTGACAACGGAATCATAATTCCATGAATTGGTAGTTCCAACATCCATAAATTCGATAAAGCGTGGAGTGATAGAGATTTGATTGAAATAGTCAATGATTGGGATTATTTGGCTTTCATTAACGCCTTTTTGAATTACGCAATTGACCTTTACTGGTAACCCTATTTCCCGACAGAATTCAATTCCTTGTAAGATTTCATCAACCGAGTTTGTAGTATCAGAAAGTGATTGGAAGACCTCATTATCAAGGGCATCAAGACTGACCGTAACTCTGCTTAAACCAGCCTCTTTGAGTTGTAGGGCATACTTTTCAAGTAAGATTCCATTTGTTGTTATCGCGATATCTATTTGACTATCCAATGCCCTGATTTGGCGAACTAATTCAATAACATTTCTGCGCATTAATGGTTCTCCACCAGTCAATCTAATTTTCTCTATTCCCAATGGTAATAGCGAACTGACTATCGTAGTTATTTCTTCATAGGTTAGGATTTTTTCCTTTGCAAGAAATTGGTAATCATTTCCAAAATGTTCTCTCGGCATACAATATGTGCACCTGAAGTTACAACGATCTGTAACCGATATTCTCAGGTCACGCAGAGGTCGACCTCTAGAATCGTTCAACCTCATGGGTATTGCTGAGCCTACCTACTTTTTGAATATGTGTTCCCAAATTTGATGACACCCAGCCGCGTCGCTGATAATATGGCCAAACGCTGGGTTTCCAAATGGAATGACTCAGTTGATACTGCACCGGTCAATCATATCGAGTATTTATCGATTAATAACTCGGTAAAAGGTGGTGATTTACAGTGGAATCTGCCACCTTCAAAATCACATCTAATCAGATTATTGGCTCTTAGCGCCCAAAGTAACCAAGTAATTACCTTGAAAAATGTAAATAATGCTGGAGAAGATTCACGCAGCATGAGAAGATGCCTACAACAACTTGGAGTCAAGATTGAGGATATGGCAAATGGTGAGGTTTTGTCTAAGTCAGGCCTGGCGGAAGTTGCATTTCACCCAGATTCAGTAGATTGGCGAGTTCATGGGGTTGGCAGTGATGGATTTTCTAAGCCAGCTAGTGTATTACATGCCGGTAATTCGGGAACAGCATTTAGAATTTTAACCACTATTTCTGCTAATATCGGACAAAGCGTGGCCATAGATGGAGACCGCTCGTTACGGCTTCGTGACTTTTCAACTCTAATTGGAACATTGGAAAGTTCGGGAGTAACAGTTTCAAGAGGGCATGGTGAAGAAGCATTACCGTTAATTGTCTGTGGGCCGATTGATTGTTCTCAGCAAGTTGATCTGGACTTATCAAAATCGAGTCAGCCATATTCGGCATGGATGTTATCCTCTTCAAGGTTCAGTGATAATAAAAAATTGAATCACAAAGGGCAAGCAGTGTCGCGAAAACATAGTGATTTGACCTATCGTTTATGCCTAGAGAGTGGTGCAGATTTCTCCGATGAAACTCTACGTCCTTGGGTTCCACATTTCGCAGATACAGAAGTATTGGTTCCAAGAGACGCTTCAATGGTTAGTTTTGCAATGCTGGCAACTAAAGTCCTGCAAACCAAGACGATTATCAGCGGCTGGCCCCAAAGCGAAGATGCACTTGGAAATGATATATTGCAGCAATACTGTATTGAATTGGGCTTTACATGGAATGAAACCAATTCAAATGTTGAAATTACTCTAAGCAATAACTCGGATGATAACGGGGATGATAGGGATAACAGTGATATTGGCGATAGCAGAGATGACGGTGAGAACGAAATTAATCTTCGAGATGCTAATGACTTATTGCCACCTCTTGCAGCTTTGATGGCAATATCTAGTGGTGGTAGAATCATTGGTGCTGCCCATGCAGCACATAAAGAGAGTAATCGCTTAACAAAGACACGTCAATTACTAGTTCAATTTGGTATTGAAAGTACAGTTTTACAAGATGGAATTGAGGTCGCCGGTGGCCAGAAGATAAAACCTCCAGGCGATATTGTCTCAACATTTGGCGATCATCGACTTCAGATGACAGCGGTTATCCTCGCTTGCGCTTGCTCAGCAAAAGTCGCTGGTCCTAACCTACACAAAATTGCAGATGAGAATTTGTTATTACGCCTAATCGAATACGGCATTAATATTGAAGAGAAATTATTCAAAAGCAAATAGAACAAATCAAAACTTGCCATTAATCCACAAGAGATTACCTTGATATTGGTTGACACCAAAAAATTCCGAATACAAAAGACATTTGGTTCCATCAAAACCCGATAGAACTGTATACTTAAATACAAACGAAACATCATGACAAGAGAAGGATTGAAGAGCCTGATTTCATCTTTGTTTGTTTGCGCAGTAGTTATTATTTCAATTACTCCCGCTTTTACCTACGTTGTTGTTCAACCACTGATAATTGAAAGTAGATTGGTTACATTTGGCAGATATGCATTTGCAAGCGAAGCCATTGATAGTATTGCTGAAGATGAGTCACCATCTGTAGTAGGCATCGGTTCTTCAATGATGTACAAAGCATTTGATGGAAAATGTATGGAGGAGTTAAGTGGAGTTGAGAATTCAAAATTCTATAATCTCGCTATTCCCGCCTCTAGGCCGTATACTGATATGATGCAAATACCTCGCCTTTCAAGTTCAGGTACTGATGTAGTTCTGGTAGAGGTGGGATCCAATCTCTTGTTTCAAATGTCTGAAGGTCCCAACGAATATTTAGAATTTAGATTTACAGTTCAGACCATGATACAAGAAAACGCTGATTTAGGAGCATGGACCGAGATCGTACTGCCGTATCATCAAAAATGGTTGTATTTGAACGAATATGAAAGAACAGTTGCAAGACAGGAATGGTTTGTTGAATCAAATGAGATTATTCTAGAAAGACTATTTGATTTGGAAGATGAACAAGATATTGACTTTAGGTTTCTACCGGAACCTGGATCAAATGAGTGGTTAGATTATCTTCAACGTCCTGGTTGGCCTGCGAGTGTGATTGATAACGAATGGAAACGAAAAATGTCCATGGACGAATATAATGAAACGGTGTTAATGAAAAGAAGTAATTTTGAGCCCTTGGAACACGGCACCAGAAATCATGCTGCCTTGGAGTATATCATTTCAGAATTGATTGAGGCTGATATTGAGGTTGTGTTGGTTGGAATGCCTCATCATCCGCACAAATATCCTTACCTTGATCCTGGCCAGTGGGACGGATATAATCACACCCTCGAAAATCTCGCAGAAACATATGATGTTGCTGTGGTAGATTTCACTTGGCAGGAAAAAGAGGGGTGGGTCAACGAACACTTCTCAGATGGGAATCATTTAGATGATGAAGGAAGAGATGAATTTTGTGAACGAATGACGCCATTACTCGATTCCTTGTTGGAGAGTTAGTCATGGATTTTACTACCATCGAATATTATCAATGGTTTTTGCCATGTACGTTCATCCTTGCAATCATTGCTAATCGGAAATCAAAGAATTTGCGAATTTGGGTACTCACCCTAATGAGTTACACATTTTTCTGGTATGCATCTGGATGGCACTTTTTGCTTTTAGCTGTCTCAACCATCACCGATTGGGTGGCTGGAAAAAAAATATCAACGTCCACCGAAGATTTGGTAAGAAAGCGTTGGTTACGATTCAGTTTATTTGTAAACTTGGGATTACTCGGCGTATTCAAATATCTAGATTTCTTGATTGAGACTCTTAACTTGGTAACATTAAAAATTCCGGAAAGCCCTGAAATCGCTGCACTTGGAATTATACTGCCGGTCGGTATTTCTTTCTACACATTCCAAACGATGTCGTACACGATTGATATTTACAGGAAAAAATCAAAACCCTATAAGAAAATGGTACATTTTGCATGCTACGCATCTTTTTTCCCGCAACTGGTTGCAGGTCCGATCGTAAGGGCTGATGAGTTTAAGAAACAAATCGATTCTCCAATGGAAATTAATCCAACAGTTATACGCTTGGGATTAACCCTCATCATCTTTGGAATCTTCAAGAAATTGATGATTGGAGACAACATTTCATTGCATGTCGATTACATTTTTTCAGATGGTATGCCATTGGACAATATCCTCCTAGTTTGGTGGGGTTCGCTATGTTTCGGTATTCAGATTTATTGTGATTTTTCTGCATATACGGATATTGCCATCGGTTCAGCCTATTTGTTTGGAATTACTCTTCCAGAGAATTTCGATACCCCTTATGCTGCTCGTTCCCCTCAAGATTTTTGGAGAAGATGGCACATATCACTTTCTACCTGGTTACGTGATTACTTGTACATACCACTCGGTGGATCTCGGGGAGGAAAACGAACTTTGTTCATCGCCCTCATGGGCACAATGTTACTTGGAGGTTTGTGGCATGGGGCCTCCTGGAATTTCATCCTATGGGGGTTCATGCACGGCCTTCTTCTGTTAGCGCATAGGTATATGATTTTAACAAATTGGAACATAACATTCAGCGAAAAATTTGCGAAATCGTATTTAGTCATCGGATGGTTTGTGACACAATATTTTGTCTTCATGACATGGTTAATTTTCCGCCTAGAAAACACAGAAATGATGTGGAGGAGTTTGAAAACATTTGTAGCTTATGACGCTATTTGGGATCCTGTTGCAGCTTGGGATAATTTACCAGAAATTAAAATTATCACATGTTTATTCGTTTTAATTTTCATATTGGGTCATGGAATAAGTGGCAGAATAGGAGGATTCAAACATTGGTTTGGGAAACAGAACCCTTTGGTTTGGGGTTTTATTTCGGGAATTCTTCTCAGTGCGACCTTTTTATATCAGCCAGCAGAAACAGTTGATTTCATCTACTTTCAATTCTAACCGTACATAATTGAATTTCTTGACCCTTCAAAGGATTTCAATCTGTCCTTTTCGTTCTGAGGAATAAATGATTCAGAATTTGATCCAATGGATAAGTGAATTACTCATGTCCACGAGGTTCATGATAAACATCCACAAAAATATCTCAAGTGTTCACAAGGGATTTCAGTGAGTGCTTTACATCTCGATCTATAGCAACGACAGCATGTACAAGGGACCCACTATTTTCAATCAGCCATGTCTACCAAAGTGATGGTCTAAGGAATTTAACGGAAGCCGTAGCGCAGTTGGTCTTCCGTGAACACATGCCCATGGGTTTGGAATACGTCGCATATCCTCAAGCAGTCTACGCATTTCTGCGATTGTCAATTTATCATTAGCCTTTACCGCACCTCTGCAAGCATTGAGGAATGCGAGGTGGTCTTTCCTTGCATCAACTGTTTCCAAAGGAGCGCCATCCTCCGCAGTATCTTGTAGTAAATCGAGTAAAAATGGAACTACATCATCACCTTGTAACAGATTAGGGGCAGAATTTAGCAGCCATCCATCCGAATCCTCGCTCAACTCAAATCCAACTTCTTTCAGTTTTTGATGGGATGCACTTATTCTGGCATTTTGTCTTGGGTCCAATTCCAATTTCAAAGGGATTAGCCGTTTCTGAGGTAGCCACAAAGTTTCATCATTGCGTAATCTTTCATATCTTACTCTCTCATGCAGTGCATGTTGATCTATCAATAACAACTCATCTTCTGCCTGTACAAGGATATAGGAGTCAGCGAACTGCGCCAAAGGTTCCATCTTAGGTAGTTCATTAATTATGCCTTCAAGAGGTTTTTCTTTACTAGGGGAATGGGATTGACCAGTGCCTGCATGACGGTGTAATTCTCTTTCAGCAGGAGAAAGCGCTGGTGCAATAGGACTCTCATCCATTCCTGGAAGCATTTCTTGGTCGGCCATTGAAGTTGAAATAGGTCGCTTTTTTTCCGGTTTACTAGTCTCTTCTGCAACCTTGCCGACTAGATTCAATTGAGCTCCAGCAGCGATTGCCCAAGAAGGAACTGAAGTCGCAGACCCTTCTTGCTCTATAGAGTCGGTTATGACAGCCGGTATGGCATTGGTTCCAGCCGCTTTTAGAATTGGGTCCTGAGGCGCATCAGTAGGGGTATTTCGCTTCAGGCCACCAGCCTTCAGCAAGTCTTCAACTGGTTGAACTGTAGAATTATGCGCTAATCCTTGCAATTCAGATATTCCCCCAGCGGCATCGGGTTGTGTTGGGACTGATTCAAGAGTATGGGCAATGGATCTTTCCAATCTTTCTAGAACTCTCCAAGAGTGCCTCAATCGGACTTCTCTCTTGGTTGGGTGGACATTTACATCGACTTCATTGGCCGGTATATTGAGGCTTAGTACGGCGATTGGATGACGTCCTTGCATCAGTCTTGTCTTGTATCCTCTGCGAATTGCTTGCAAAAATGGACCAGCGGAAACCGGCCTGTTATTGATCAATATGTGGACATCATCGCCTTTGCCTCTAGTCGTATCTGGAGTACTTATCCAGCCACTCCACGATTCTTCACCAGGAGCATCATCATCTATTGCTGGGCTTGATAATTCGAGCATTGCAGAAGCCTGACCACCAAGAAGGTCATACAAACGGTCGTTCATCGTTTCACTAGCAGGGACATCAAGCATAATTTTCTCATCTATTAATAGCCTAAATCCTACATCCATATGGGCCATTGCATGAGATACAACAACATCGACGATTCGTGAGTTCTCAGTAGCAGCTCTGCGTTGGAATGCAAGACGTGCAGGAGTGTTGTGGAATAAGTGAGCAACTTCTATTCTTGTTCCATGGGCCATACCTTCCGGCTCAACTGACTCTTTGTCACCATCCTTCATCGATATGCTTCTGCCATCACAATTTTCAGGACGGCTTGCGATTTTAAGATGCGAGACCATGCCAATACTGGCTAAAGCCTCACCTCTAAATCCGAGAGTATGGATGGCAGATAAGTCCTCTAACTTGCGTAATTTTGAGGTTGCATGTCTGTCAAGGGCAAGCGGTAGGTCAGCCTCATCAATACCTGAACCATCATCTTCGATGCATATCAAATCAAACCCGCCTCTTTCAATTGTGATTACAATGCGAGAACTACCAGCATCCAAACTGTTCTCCAACAATTCCTTTACCACTTGAGCAGGCCTTTCAACAACTTCACCTGCTGCTATATGACCAATCGTTTTGTCATCTAGTTGAATTATTCTATTTGCTTGACTCAATTTATTCACCACCAAGCATTTTCTTCAATCTGTAAAGTTCATCCTGTGCCTGTCTTGGACTCAAATCATCGGCCTTGATAGCCGCCAAATGATCCAATACTGCCTGCTGGCCTGGTTCTAAGGCTGCTTGCTGAATCTCAACGGTTTGGCTTGCAGAAGAACGACCCATTGCGGCAGCCGCAAAATAGCCCATGAGGCTTGCTTGACCGCTATCTCTAGTGGCAGGAGCGCCGCTTTCACCCGCTTTTGCGCCCTGTGCTTGACTTTCTAGGAACGCTAGTAGGTCGCTAGCCCTCTCAACAACTTCTCTTGGTAAACCTGCTAATGCAGCAACCTGTACTCCATATGAGTCATCACAAGGTCCATCGGCAACAGTGTGCAAGAATTTCAATTCACCATCTGATTGAGCAACTTGGACATGGACATTTATCAATCCTTTGACCTCTTCCTCCAATCCAATCAACTGGTGGTAATGGGTTGCAAATAGCGTTCTGGAACCGATTCTATTGCAGATGTCTTCTGTTACAGACCAAGCAATCGATAATCCATCAAAGGTAGAAGTACCTCTGCCGATTTCGTCTAATAGTACTAGTGAACGTGGAGTAGCTCTGCGTAAAATGTGCGCTACCTCTATCATTTCCATCATGAATGTTGAGCGCCCTCTTCGTAAGTCATCACTTGCTCCAACTCTTGTGAAAACTCGGTCAACCAATCCTAGCCTTGCCTTTTTACAAGGGACGAATGAACCGGATTGGGCCAATATGGAAAGTAGGGCTGTTGTACGCAAATAGGTTGACTTTCCACCCATATTTGGTCCAGTTATCAACAAAAATCTTCGTTTTGCATCTAGGTGGATGTCATTTGGAACAAATCCACTCTGTGTTTCCAATACTGGATGTCTTGCTCCTTCAGCCTTTAAATGGTCACCTTCGGTCATTTCTGGGCGTGACCAAGCACGAGACCTTGCAACATCTGCAAAGCACTGTAGTACGTCGATAGAAGCAACTCTTGCAGCAATGTTCGCTAAGGTTACAACATGAGTTCGGCATTTTTCTCTCAGGGTTGTAAAGATTCGATATTCTAATTCCTTTACCCTCCCACTTGCGGTTAACAATAGATCATCCCGCCGTGCTAATTCATCGGTTACATAGCGGGAACCATTGGTCAATTGTTGTTTTCTTCTCCAATGTTCAGGGGTTTTGTCTTCATATTTTTTTGTGACTTCAATAAACCAACCGACTTGCCGATTCATTTTAATCTTCAAACTAGGAATTTCTAATTCAGCACGCATACTCGCTTCCAAATCTCTAAACCATGAATGGCCACTCTCTGCTGTGTCCCTTAGTTCATCAATATCGGCATCAATTCCTTTTCTAATCAGTCCTCCATCCTTCAATCCCATAGGTGGCTCGTCGACCAAGGTACGACGTATATCCTCGCCCAACTCACTTAGAGCATCTAAATCTAGGGATAGGTGTGATAACAATTCATTGTCTGCTTCCTTACACAGATTGATGACCGCTGGCATTCTTTCCAATGCGATTGCGGTAGCCAATAGGTCTCTTCCATTTGAGCGATTATAAGCTAATTGAGTGGCAAGCCTTTCCATATCTCGTAAACCTTTCAAAGCCTCTCTCAGGGCATCAAGTCTTCTAGATGAGCGGGTTAATGAAGCGACTGCATCATGCCTTGCAGAAATTGCATCGATATCGGCAAGAGGGCGTAGTATCCATGTTTTCAACAAGCGGCGACCCATTGCAGTACGGCATCTATTGAGGCTAGAAAGCAAACTGCCCTCATATTCTCCGGTTAAAGTTGAAGTTAATTCTAAATTTCTTAGAGTAGTTTGGTCGAGTACTAAATGACCTTCCTCTTCAATGATCTCAACATCTCTTAGAGGGACATCATCGGTGATATGCATTGTTGAGAGATAATCGGCGGCCAATCCTGCAGCGGCTATTGCCAAAGGTGCATCATCTAAATCTAGGTGGCCAAGGTCTGCAACCTTCAGAACCTTTGTCAAACGTTGCCTTCTTTTCGCCTCGCTCGCTTTATGCTGGCTTATTGTGACGCCATCCAAATGCGAGAACATAGCGCACAGCGTATTGTCCTCTGCATCGCTTGGCGAGATAACGATTTCACTTGGATTCCAGCGAAGAACTTCATCCAATGCCTTTGCGAATCTATCTGCACCGTGACATGTGCTAGCCCATGCCTGTCCAGTTGAAGCATCAACAACTCCCATTCCGAGGCTGTCGCTTGCAAGACATATTGCTATCAGTAGAGAGCGTTCATCAGTTCCTAGCAATGATTCTTCATACAAACTACCAGGGGTATAGATTCTGCTAACCGCCCTTTCAAGAATCTTGGCACCCTCTCTCAATTCATCTTCTTGCTCAGCAACACAGACTTTGTGTCCGGATTTTAGCATGCCACGAATATTTTCTTCCAAGGCATGCCAAGGGAATCCCGCCATGCGGGTTGGAACTGCAGATTTTTTATCTCTGGAGGTTAGAGTTAGGCCAAGTACTTCAGAAGCGGTTTCCGCATCATCGTGGAATAACTCGTAAAAATCACCCATTCTAAAGAATAAAATTGAATCTGGGTGTGATGATTTGATTTCATCAAACTGGTCCATCATCCCTCTTTTTGTCATGCTAAAACCCCGTCAATGCTCACGCCGGATGTAGTGGTCAATGACGAGAGCACATGAAGATTCTCGCTATACCTTCCTCCGTAGGAGGACTTATTCAGTAAATTAACAGAACATTTGCGCCAACTAAAAACACAATTCAAAGTGATCAAGTGATTCAGTAATTGCGATATCGGTCAATTACAGTCCAGCCCATAACCAGTAAAACAATACTAAATAAAGTTAGGAATGCAAAGTTCAAGAAGCCTCTCCCAGCCTCTATAGAGCCCTTCACCGTAGTGTCCAGGGTCATCATTTCAAATGCTCCATTGGCATCCATGCCATGCATAAATATCATCCCGCTTTCATATTCAGATATTTCGATTTCTAGGGGTATTGGCTTTGCCAATTCCTCAATCTCAATTATTCCATTGTCGAAAACCGCAATCGAGGTCGTCCCCTGATTTCCAATAAACCAAGTTTTACCCTGTGAATCAGTTACTGCAGATTGAGAGGGGATATCGATTTCATTGATTGATCCATCTTCTTTAACTTGATATGCACCTGTATTTGCTGCTACTATTACCTGTGAATTGCCAGTGGCTAATAAATTGTGTATTTGTCCTTCATCACCAGTTGAAAACGAAGTCAGAATAGGTGCTATGGAGAGGTTCCCTTGCCATTCAATTATTCCAATAGCAGCGCGAACAGTTGGACTTGCAGGGTTGTCTCCAGGGCTTTGAGCATTAGTGATGGTACCTGTTGCAACCCATTTTTGCTGAGACAAATGAACGATGTTATTCCAATTGACTAGATTTGAATTTGATAATGGTGGTGATGCAACGTAATATGATAACGCTCTTATCGATGAAGTGCCATCACTCTCTTGAGTGACTATCATGGCAGATTGTGGCCCCATATTCTCTTGGTAATCATCTATCCAAAATTCATCACTGGAGTTGAGATTGATGTATGCGATTTGTTCCCCTAGGGTGATCTCAACCAGTTGAGTGCTGGCGATTGATAACATTGCTCGATTATCGCCCATTCCATTGATGAAGCGAATTTCATCACCTTTGTCATATTCCGATGGATTGTATATGGTGTTCACGGAATCAATACTGGTTTGGCTGAAGAGATAATGTCCTTGACTTGGATCATATGTGTGTGTTAATTGGCTAGCAATATCCACGCCATTGTCAAAATAAACTATGTCCAGGACCCTATAACCGTCATGGGCGGCTCCACCAGCCCCTAAATCAACGCCAGCCAAAGTACTGGTTCCTTCAATAGCGATTCCACCCATAATGGTGAATAGGAGAAAAATGCTAATTGCGAGCCACTGATGCTCACTTTCTTGTTCCAGCAACTTGCGCCAGCGTCCTTCCATAATTGATTGGCAGTGAAGGGGGCAAAAGAAGGCTTTCATCAAAGTGCTAGATTGAGCGCTATTTTGCAAGTTTGTTATCTCATGCGGATAAGGCTTCAATCAAAGGGATGATAAGGGGACCATTGGTCGCAAGGTTACTTAGAGGTTTACATATGGCACGAAAACCAGCATCCATGTATCGTCAACTCAAGGGACCAGCATATACTCGTCGCAAGTATATTGGTGGTGTCCCTAACAGTCGTATTTTGAAGTTCTACATCGGTAATCGTAGAGCTGCAGAACTTGGTGAATTCAAGGTAATCATTGAAATGCGCTCCGATAACAATGTGCAAATTCAGCACAAAGCACTCGAAGCAGGCCGTGTTATTGCGAATTCAACAATCCGTAAGATTACAGGAATGGATGGATATGCTTTGCGCGTACACACCTTCCCTCACCATGTTCTACGAGAGAATAAGCAAGCAACTGGTGCAGGTGCTGACCGTGTTTCACAAGGAATGCGTTGTGCATTTGGAAAGAACGTTGGAACTGCAGCACGTGTAAAGCGTGGTCAGAGAATCATGTCAATTCAAACAAATCCCGAAAACTACCTATTAGCACGTGATTCATTGCGCAAGGCTAGCATGAAAATGCCAACACCTTGTACAATTCGTCTTATTGCAGGTCACGAACACCTCAAGGGTCTAATTTGAATGAAGATGCAGGGATTCGCTCCCTCATCAAGCATCACACCTTGTTGTCTTGGCGCGGATATCAAATACCGATGGCCAATACGAATGAATAAAAGGAGGTGAGAATGTGCGAGTAGCAGTTTTGAAAGAGGACAGTTGTCAACCTAAGAAATGTAATGACGAATGCTATGCATTCTGTCCACCGGTTAGAAATGGCCAGGAATGTATCATTTTAGATGACCATTCAGGCAAACCCATGATCTCAGAGAGTTTGTGTATTGGCTGTGGTATATGTATCAATAAATGTCCGCACGATGCTTTGATCATCGAAAACTTACCTAGTGAATTAGAACAGGATATGATTCACAGATATTCAATGAATGGATTCCGATTGTTCAGACTTCCTACACCGAGTAAGGAAAGCGTGGTAGGTATTCTTGGCCCTAATGGAATGGGTAAGTCAACAGCAATCAATGCACTATCTGGAAGAATCGTACCAAATTTGGGAGATTGGATGGACAAAGAATGTAATTGGGATGGAATCATTGAGACTTTGCCTAGAGGCGAATTGCGTGATTTCTTCATTTCAGTGCGAGAAGGAAAAATAAAAGTTGCACTGAAGCCACAAAACATCGATCGCTTGCCGAAGAGGGTTCAGGGAACAGTTCGTGATTTGTTGAACAAAGTTGATGAGAGAGACATGTTTGAAGAGATGACCACTGATTTGGGGATATCTCATCTTCTAGACCGAACAGTACAGCAACTATCCGGTGGAGAATTACAGAGAATGGCAATATGTGCAACTATGTTGCGTGATGTTGATGTTTATTTCTTCGACGAACCATCGTCTTACTTGGATATCCATGAGCGCATGAGAATTGTAAAAATCATTCAAAAACTAGCAGAGACCAAGCGTGTTTTGGTAATAGAACACGACTTAGCAGTTCTAGATGTGTTAGCAGATTTGATTCACATCGTTTATGGGAAGAAAGGTGCATTTGGAATTTTCACTCCCGCCCGTTCAACTCGTCAGGCGATTAATTCATACCTGGATGGATACTTACCAGAACAAAATGTCCGTATTCGTGATAAACCAATTAAGTTCCTAAATCACCGTGGTGGTTCAGCAGAACTTGGCAGTCAGGTCATTAGTTGGGGTGGTTTGGAAAAGCAGTTAGGCGATTTCAAGTTGAAAACTGGGGAAGGAAAGGTCCACAGGAGCGAAGTTGTTGGAGTAGTCGGTCCAAATGGTACTGGCAAATCTACAATGATCAAAATCCTTGCAGGAGAGCATGAATATGACGGTGGCTGGGTTAGCAGTGATTGCACTGTTTCATACAAACCTCAGCATATTGATGTAGACATGGACTGTACAGTTCAAGTTTGGTTAGATGCTGAAGTTGGTCCACGTTGGAGGAGTGGAGAGTATAATGTAAATGTTATTCGTGCTTTGGGTATTGATGAATTATTACCTAAGCGGGTCAAGAAATTATCTGGTGGTGAGAGACAAGCGGTTTCAATTGCAATATGCCTCGGAAGAGAAGCTGATTTGTATTTACTCGATGAACCAAGCGCCCATTTGGATGCTAATGCTAGGATGGAGGCTGCAAAAGCGATTAGAAGAACTATGGAGGCGAATGAGAAATCTGCCTTCGTTATCGACCACGATGTATATTTCATTGATATCTTAGCCGATTCACTTCTTGTGTTTGAGGGTGAAGGTGGAAAATTCGGTAAAGCAGAAGGCCCATTCCCACTGAAAGAAGGTATGAACCGTTTCCTCGAAGGTGTCAATATCACTTTCCGCCGTGATCATGATTCCAAGCGTCCACGAATCAACAAAGCCAATTCTAGAAAAGATAGAGAGCAGCGACAGGTCGGTGATTTCTATTCATATCAGCACTGAGAAAAAGATGGTGTGTTGGCTGATTTCTGTAGTGCCTGGTGATGAATAATGCCCGTTAGCACACCTCCTCTAGGCGGACCACTAGGGCGTTCTCGTTCTCGTCTTTCCGCCAGCGCACTAACTACGTTTCTTCGTTGCGATAGACAATGGTTCTTAGGAAATAAAGTTGGAATTAGAGGGCCATTGAATCCTCCTCAAGTTCTCGGTATTGTCTTGGAAGATGCACTTTGTTCTATTTTGATGCAAAGGCCCGTAGGTATTGATTCTATAGAGGGCATAAAGGAATGGGCGAGCAGTTTCATAGAAGATTCAGTTGCAACAGTATTATCCGAAGGCGGAAAAATGTGGCATGAAGGAGTTTGGCGTGTAGATGAAAGTTGGGATGATGTCGATGTTGACAGAATCCGAAGAAGAATCAATGGTGGATTGGAATTGTTTTTCGAAGAAGTAAAGGCTTGCTTCAAGGCTAACGGCGGCCCATATCTTGAATTATTTCGCAGTGGCCAGCAACCATTCAATGTAGCAGCGCCATCATGGGGAGATGAACCGGTTTTCCCTATCCCAGATAAAATTCCAAGTCTTAACATTAGAAAATGGTCCAATGGTATTGATGCTGATTGGAAAGAGAAGGGAAGTCCGGTTTCTTGGTCTGAGGCATGGGAAATTGCCCGCCCATGGGTAAAAGACCCAAGGGTGCATCAACCCCAAAGAATGTTCCACCAAGATGGATGGGCAGCAGGAGAATTGGATCTAGTCCTACGTTGGGATGGTAGAATTCGTTTGATAGATGTCAAGTCGGGTGACCCAACATCAAAATTTGCTGCATCTCTTCAACATCAATTAGGGTTCTACAGTTGGCTTTGGTTTGAAACTCATGACAGTCAAAGAGTAGATGGCATGGAAGGTTGGTACCTAGATGGACCACATCGTGTAGAATTCGAAGCCCCTAGTGTTGAAAATTTACAAACCATGACCGGTGTTTTCAAGCAAGTGCATGAAAAGATGGAAGCGATGGGAGCGGGACCTGCAAAAATGCCAGTTTCGCTCGATGAAGCATGTGATGGGGAATCAGCAGGTTGCCACTGGTGTAGTTTAGCATTGGATGGAGACAATCTGGTAAATGATGAATTGTTGAAATCTATTTATGATGGTCAAGAAATAACAATGTCAACACCTAGTGAAAAATTACAGCAAATACCTCAGAGAGTTAGTGTTACGGGGAAGTTTACCGGTGCATGGGGTCCATTGCCCAATCATTTCGGCGAGCCTGTGCTAGGTGCCATGCTGATGGCAGGAATGAAGCAAATTACTATTGAAGAAAGTCAGCCAGGGGCGTTCCCAGAACTGCACGATTGCCCTAAGGGTGAGATTGTTATTATCGATGCTCTTCCTGGCGTATGGAGAGGTCAAGCGAGGTTGTATGTTGACGCAAATACTAGGATCATAAGTCGACAAGATGCAGAACAGGAGTTTGATGACCTGTCACAGAAATTAACAAGAGTTGGTTTACTGCGTACAAGAGCAAATGTTGAAGGAATCATACTATGCATAGCAAAGCGAAGTGGTAAAAGGTTGGATGGAAAGCCTTGGGCTATGCTATCAATGCATCTTTGGGATGGTCAACATGTGGTTGAAGTTGCGGCCTTCGGCTCCAGTATTACTGGTGCGATGGAAGAAACAAGACCTGGTGATACATTGAAGATGACAGGTGCTGAAATTGGTTGGAGAAATGGATTACCGCAGTTAAGAATAGACATTCGTTCAACCAGACTTTCTT
>Ga0307985_10000979_pt1 | contig 16337 bp, 28 predicted proteins | sample EllFjometageno80_FD_203155 | JGI IMG/M metagenome (GOLD analysis project Ga0307985, IMG submission 203155) | Marine microbial communities from Ellis Fjord, Antarctic Ocean - #80 | ecosystem: Environmental > Aquatic > Marine > Unclassified | place: Southern Ocean | collected 2014-10-09 | reverse complement strand
CTGCCAGCAGCGACTATCTTAAAACGCTTTGTAGAGTTAAATATCTCTAATTGAGCAGGATGTAGATCAATGTTTAGTTCAGCCATTATTCTTTAGATTTACAATAACTTCATCATCACTTTTTTCTTCGGGTTCTACTAACTCGGCTTCATCGTACTCATTAGCCTTTTGTTCGATTGATTCAATAGACGCTACATTAATAATCACCTGGGCATCGCTCTTAGTTCTAGTAGAATCTACAGCTTTATGTACAGGTAATATTCTATCTAAACACATCTTTAAACAATGGACATCACCTTCTTTGGCTTTTGCTAATACCACAGCAACTATCTCTACTGCGTTGTCATTCATTAACTCTCTAGATAGAGCAGCATACTTATTAACCGATCCCTTGGGTCTACCGTTAGGATTAAGCGATGGCATCCCTTTCTTAAAATTAGGATTACCTCGTTTTTTTACAGGTTCTTCTTCAAAAGGTGAAGTAGGTGCTAAAGGTGGTGGTCTTTTAGACATGTTAAATGCGAATGATTATCATTATTGTTAAAGTATAACAGTTAATAGAACTGAAATACAGTTTTTTTTGAAATTTCGTTTTTTGTGGGTGGGGTAGTGCACCTTCGACTTAAAAATAAAAAGAGTGGGGATGGCCCCTCTTTATGCGAATGATTCTCATTACCATTTGATCTACAGGAATATAAGTTTACTATTAAGAACCTAACATATATATCAATACATATAGTAATAATACTTGATTAAATTAGTATGGTATTAATATTAATATAATTATTTACAATATTATTATATTAAATAGAAATATATATGATTAGGATAATGAATTTTTACCCCTTAATTAATATAATATTTACCCATTATTTATAGATCTTTATGTTTAATAGAATAAATTTAATGATCCTACTAACTAACAATGATAATAATACTATATCTTTAAAGCTTCAATATATAGTTATATTTCAATGATTATTAATTAGTAATGCATTACTATTAAGATAATAAAAAGCCCTCGTTAAAAGGGCTTTGGTTATCGTTGGAATGGATGATAATAATACTTTAGAGTTTATATTAAAAAGTGAGTTATTGACATACCTATTTATAAATAAAAAAAGCCCTTGATTATAGATCTATTAATACTTAATGATTAAGATAACTTACGTTTTTAATACTACTATTCCAGCACTTTGTACAATTGCCACAATGTCCAAAATCAAACGATTGTTTTTCTTTTGTAGTGTAATTATCAAACTGTTTTAAACTATGTACTTTATAATTTTTATCAGTTAAATAAGCCTTGCAAGTATTAGTATTATTATCACTTGTAACGGTGCTAGTGTTTTTATATACAGGTGTTTTTCCGTCAATAAAACTACCGCTTAATCTTATAATTAAGTTTGCAGGAATAACGCCTTTAAAATTTTTAATCAAGTTTGATTCTTTAGTTGGCAGCCAATGTTTAATATTGGGTGTAGCAATTGCAATATCAACTATCTTTTGTAAATGCTGCATACTTTGTAAATCGCCTGAATCATGCCAGCGAAATAGACCGCTATTAATAACGGCTTTTTGGTTATGCATTATATAGATCATTGCGTTTACCCAATTAGGGCTTGAAATCGATTTTAAACGCCTTTTCATGGCTGGTTCGATATTCTTAGCGTATCGAATATAATTACCCTTTAAAGCATAACAATCAGAGCATACAGTATTCTTTATTAGTCTTAATTTAGATCCTGTTATGCAATCTTTAGCACTTATTGAATAACTGATAGTAGGCATTTTTGATGTAACTGTAAAACCTCCAATTAATTCTTTAGCTTGCTTTAATGTTTTGATTGGTATTGTAAGATTATTTTGTATATTCATTTTTTAACCTCTGATAGTTTGATTTGTTTATTTGTATAGTCAAGAATTCTTGACCATATGAATGGATCAACACACCTTGATTGATTTAATTTCTTACTAGCAAAATCATGTAAAAATTTTAGTATTAAGATATCCATTTATTTACCCCTGTTTGAATGCTTATTGATAAAACGCCCAAATAACCATTTTTTAAAAGTTTGTATCTTATTTGTTTAGCCTGTTCAAGCGTTTTATAAGTACCTTTAAAAAGATCTAGATTATTCATACCTTTAACAACTACTTTATAACTAATCATTATTTACCCCTTTTGTTAAGTGTTTTATATATAGGCATAAAACAGGCCATAAAAATTAAGCAAGAAAAAACTACGCCCAAAATAAAAACCCCAAAATGTAGTATTAAATTTTCCATTATTTACCCCCTTTTTCAATTTGTTTAATTTCACTTAGTTTAACTACAAAATTTGACCACCCGTTAAAACGTACCATAGGCATTTGAGTACTACCCCAAAAACCATTTACTTTTCGCCAAACTGAAATGCTCCCATTTCTGGTTGGAGATCTGAATTTAATTTTGTCACCTATTTTTATTTTATTTTTATTCATTTTTAACCGCCTTTTAATTATTGTCATTATTGACATAAATAATAATACCTAAAAAATTAACAGTTTGTAAACTTTATATACTTTTGTACTACCAATCAATTTATTATTAAAAGATCAAAAATAATTAAGAAAAAATATTTTTACTTTTTTAATTGTTAACTGTTAGTTGTCAGTTTACAGGATCAGAAAAATTCTAAAAAAATCTACTGGCAGTTATAAAACCATTTACAAGTAGATCCTATACGAGAAAATTCCTAATCAAATTTGAAAAAGACCCTATACGAGAAAATTCCAAACCCAAATTTGAAAAATCCAGGAATCTCTTGCCAGGATTGAGCTGCAGACATTTAACCTATGGTTACAAACTCTACAACCAATGGTTATTAATATATTGTTCTACACTTTAGGGTTGCTTTTCTTTATGTAATGATTTATACTAAGCTTAAATTAACCAAAAGGAAAATATATGAAAACAATACTTAGTCTATTCGATGGTATCTCTGGAACACAAGTTGCTTTAGATCGTTTAGGTGTAAAGGTTGGCAAATACTATGCCTCAGAGATTGATAAATTTCCAATTTCTATCACTCAAAAGAATTATCCAAACACAATTCAATTAGGTTCAGTTACTGACTGGCAGGATTGGGATATCGATTGGTCTTCAATAGATTTAGTCGTTGGAGGATTTCCATGTCAAGCATGGTCAAATGCTGGACTCAAGCAAGGTGATAAAGATCCACGAGGAATGTTATTCTGGACAATGCTAGATGTTATTAAAAAAGTATTGGCTAATAACCCTCAAGCAAAATTCCTAATGGAAAATGTTCGTATGAAAAAAGAGTTTGAAGATTACATAACTTTTCATACTGAAGAGGCACTTGGTAGGGTCAATAAACATCTAATCAATTCTGCCTTAGTATCTGCCCAGAATCGTAAGAGATTCTATTGGACTAACATCGATGGCATTGATCAACCAGAAGATCAAGGATTAGTGCTTTCTGACATCCTTATGAATCCAGGACAGTTGTTATTTGATAGACCTTGTGAGCTTAAAGACTTTGATCCTAAAGCTGAATGTCATCATGCTGCAACCGCAACCGATATTAACGGACATGATTCACTAAAACGTGTTTATGCTGATACTGGTAAGAGTCCAACTATTAATACTATGGGTGGTGGAAACAGGGAGCCAAAAGTATTGGTATCTGATCTAATACCTACCTATAGAAAGTTACGACCTTGCGAGTGTGAGGCTTTACAAACATTTCCACAGGGATATACTGAAGGTATATCAAATAGCCAAAGGTACAAGTGTCTAGGCAATTCGTTTACTGTAAGCGTTGTCAGTCATATACTTAATTATGCTTTTAGTTCGTAAGCTTGATACCTAAAGCGTATAATATTAACTAACCAAAAGGAAAAATTATGTCATATAATCAATCTTTACTAAATGCTCGTTACGATCAAGATGATAAAAATGAGCAAGTCTATTCGATCTTTGAGCATGATCTTGCTCGTGATCTTTACATGTATAAACCACACCAGAGGCAAAATATTAACGCCCTCGAAGATTTTATTCAAGAAGCAAAACAATCCTACCAAGAATTTGAAATGTCTGGCGATGTCTGGGATTTATCTGACGATGTCATTGAGGCAACCGAGAATGCAATTATTACTTGTAATAATTGGGATCAACTTAATAATAATAAGGGAGAAAAGTAATGGGAAGAATGAGTGATTTACATATACAGATGGTGGAAGATGGTTTTTATGATGAACAAAACGATCCTACTCCAGAAGAGATGCAACCAACAGGTCTAATTGACGATTGTAAGACAATTATTGATTTAGGCGAACAAGTTGACAACAATAAAATTAACTACTCTTTTAGGAGTATTTTTGGAGGCACACCATAATGTATAACGAACTTGAATTAATAGATCTAGAGTCTTTGACTTTCTATTTTTCATTGGGTGAATACCCAGATTTAGATACTGCTACTCTTCGTAGTGGTAAGTACCACGATGGAACTATAATGACCAAAGAAGATAAGATTAGATTTAAGGATGACTACCCCGAATCCTTTTATTCTAATCTTTGGAAATTTATTGGTCAATTTGGTAAATAGGGGATAACTAAAAAGGAATAATTATGGCTACAAATCGAGAGAGGTTGAACACACTCTATAAAAAGTTCGGATTAGAAAAAGAAGATACTTTTAAACACGCTCACTACACGATACTTACTAGAAGTGGTATCGAGAAAGTCCAGAGAGGTGCTAATATTACTATTGAATATGAGGTAATAGAATGTCAGCCAGAGTTTGCTTGTATCAAAGCATATGGAAGTATGGGTGATGCAGAGATTGAAACTTTCGGATCATGTAAACGAGGTAAAGGTGGTGAAGGTAATAGTATCTCTTGGTATGTTATGGAAATAGCAGAGAAGAGAGCTATGAGTCGTTGTGTGCTTAAGCTGGCAGGTTTATACGAACTTGGACATATGGGTGAGGATGAATCAGAATCGTTTAAAGCACCTACTCGCAGCCAACAGGTAAGCACAGAGGTTAATAGGCTAATAGAGGAACTAAAGAGTCCTAACTGTGGCCTGGCAAGGGCTGAAGAAATTATGACAGATATGCAAGAGCGTGAGCATGAGAATCCTAACTCACCTTGGGTGGCAGTTTTGGATGTCGGGATGCATGAGTTTGGTGATAGGTTCTTAACTAGAGGAGATGAGCATGAGCAATAGCAAAATAAAATATCTTAAAGATGATAAAGTTAAATTAACAATGGATTTAAGTGATTATAAGATTCTTTTAAAGGGTAGTAATGATTTAAGAAATGCAGTCAGTATGATGCACGAATGTCATACAATCTACTTAGAAGATCTTGGGAAGTTAGAGGTATTAACTTACAGGATGCAAGAATCTATGGGTTTTGTATCGGGAAAACATCCGTGGAGTGATTGTACAATACCGACAAAAAATTAGCAGGGTTTGACTTTCCAATGCTATTCGGCCATGATTTCCTTGGTCGTTAGGTTTAAGAATAAGTCTGGAGTACGGGGATGCCATAAGTTCCCCACTTATAATAAAAGGAAACAAAATGGCAGATCAATATGATAATACAAATAGCGGTGCTTTATGGAAAAGTAAGTTTACTGACAATCCAAGAGCACCTCAATACACAGGTACTTTAGATGTTGAAGGAGTAGAATATAAAATATCGGCTTGGAAGTCAACGGGTGAAAATCCAAGAGCCCCTGTTTTAAATTTCAAAATCCAAAAGGATTCTGACATGCCTAATATACCTAAACCTAATAACGATAGACCATTGGGTGATGTAGGTGGTGATGGTGAAGATGATGACGTGCCTTTCTAATGAAGACTATTAGTCAAAATACCCCCATCAAGATTATTGATGGGGTTGAATATACTAACAATGGTCTAGTGGGTTGGAAGGAAAAACTTGCTCGTGTATGGACACTTGACGATGGAACCAAGACTACCTCTAAAATGGTGGCGGATACGGTTGGTTGTACAGGTACTTGTGCTAGAGCAAGATTAAAAGTACATACTGATCCTAAAAAGATTTACAAGCCAGTTAGACCTCAGACTCGCTCAAAAAATGAGCCGAGGACTAGTTTAGGTGAAGATCTGATTGACCCAAAAGGTTGGTATAAAGACCCAATTATTAAACTTGTTTTAAAAAATATATAGGAGAATACTATGCTAGTAATATGCCCACATTGTGCAAAACCACATGAAGTCGAGGCTAAGAAAGTGGTTGTTCGACCAACTGACGATGAGTTGATTGAGTTCGACATATTCAGAGATAACTACAAAGGTAAGAAGCGAGGCTTACTTACCGAGATGGATAACTTTATCCGACACAAAGATTGGAGAGATGTGCTGCCAACACTTAATCGATTACATTTAGATTTTGGTAGTGAGAAGAAATACATCCCACATTTTCAGACCTTTATAAATCAAAGGCAATGGGAGATGTTTGATATTAAAGCTAAGAACCTAAACAAGCCATATGGTGAAGAATTTAATTGGAGGAAGTCATGAGAAGATTAACGGATAAAGATAAATATCTTGATAAAGAAAAGACAAAAATTAATACTGCCTTACTGGATGTTGATGATGTACATATTAACTTTGAGGATTATCCAGATTTTTGTGATAGCTTTATAATCTCTGCTATATGGCATGATGGAACAGAATTGGTTGATGAAGAGATGGAACATCTAAATGATGACTCTCAATTTGTTTATGAAATAATAGAATCAAGGGCGTATTAATATGTCTGAACTATTACATTATGGCACTAGTCTAGAGCTTACACAGTCAGACCAAGACCTTATCGAAGAAATGTCGGCCTCTATTTGTAAACAGGATAGGAGTTATTTTGTAAATAATTTTAAGAGGGATAAAACCATGACGCTATATGAAATGAATCTAAATGGGTTTGGGGCAGAGTTAGTATTTTGCCGACTCTGTGGGGTAGAGTTTGATTCTTCTACCAATCAAAAAGAAAGTCATTTTAATAAAGAAGATGCCATACTAAAAGATGGAACGACTGTTGATGTAAAGAATACAACATACCCAAATGGCAAACTTCTAGTAAGAACAGGGAAAGAAAGTAAACTAGTAGATATTTATGCTTTAGTTATAGGCACATTCCCTGTATTTAAGTTTTCTGGATGGGCCAGTTATAAAGATATTATTCAACCAGCACGAATAGTAAATTTAGGAATGGGAGATTCATACTGTTTACCCCAAAACAGTTTGATTAAATCTCTTAAAATAGACGTATGAAAACTTTAGCATACTTAATAATGTTATTGGTACTTATAATAAACGCTTGTGCCAGTATCTCAATTTACTTTTGGCTTGATGCCTTTCAACCTTTGGAGTGGTGGGTATGAAATATAATTCAATAGATTCAGAGAGGGCGGTTGTTGGAGGTTTGTTGTTGGAGCCATCCGTTGATAAGATCTTACTAACAAGATTAACCCCAGAAGATTTTAGTGATGACAAGCTAAGTTATATTTTTACTTCAATCTTAGAGATGGTAAAAAAGAAAATCTCTGTTGATGCAGTAACTGTTAGAGATTATATTGATCTGGAAAGACAACCTAATGATAGGCCCTGGGCAGTTAATTTTGAAGATTTGGCTTTGCTACTAGAGAACTCAATAGGCTCTACAAACATTCAATCTTATGCGAGGCATATTAGAGAGTGTCGAATTAAGAACGCAGTAGAAGATCTAAAAAAAGATATTGATTATGAGAACTACCAAGAAACAGTTTCTCAGATTCAGAATCTAGAGCTTGAGTTGGAAGATAAAGACGAGAGTTCTATAAAGGCTATTGTGGGTAAGACTGTTGATTACCTAGAGAACTTGACTCATGGTAGTGTTGGCCTGTCTAGTGGATTCAAATCCTTGGATGCCTTAATAACAGGATTCAGACCAGAAACATTAACAGTCCTTGCAGGTAGACCTAGTATGGGTAAATCTACTCTGGCTTTAAACATTGCAGACGAGGTGTCCAAGACAAAGAATGTATTATTCTACTCACTTGAAATGGGTCAAGTCCAGTTGATGCTTAAACTAGCGTCCTCTCAATCATCAATTAATCTAACTAAAATAGATAATAGTAATATGTCCAATACTGAAGAGGAACTCTTTTATAAGACATTGTCCTCAATAGGAAATCAGAACCTAACTATTATTGATAAAGGTGGTATGTCAATACATGACATAACATCAAAGTCAAGACAACTTAATACTGAAAAGAAGATTGACATGATTGTAATCGATTACTTGCAGATAATGAAATACGATAAGGGTCGAGAGATTTCTGAACTGGGAAACATTACTAGAGAGTTAAAGTATTTGTCTAAGGAACTAGGAATACCTGTAATACTGTTATCGCAGCTAAGTAGGGGAGTTGAGCAGAGAGAGAACAAAAGACCTTTTATGAGTGATCTTCGTTCCTCTGGTGAGATTGAGCAAGATGCCGACTGTATTATTATGGTCTACAGGGATGAATATTATGACCCAGATTCTGAAGACAAGGGATTAGCAGAATTCATAGTATGTAAAAATAGGATGGGCCAGATAGGTTTTGTCAAGTGTGAATTTCATGGGCAATACTCTAAATTTCAAGATATGGAGGTAAATATTTATGACAGGTAAATTTAATACATGGTATAATTTTTTGATGAATAAAACACTAATAATCTTTATGTTAATACCACTAGCCGTTGTTGTGATGATGCTTAGTGGTTGTACTCAATTGGAAGAGATGCAACAGCAACAGCTTAGTTGCCATCCAATAGAGGCAAACGGATGTATAGGTTGGTTAGGCTCTAAGCCTATAATGTTAGAAGAAGATTTATAACTAGGGAGAGAAGTATGGAAGAAATAAAAGAGTTAGTAGATAAAGTTTTAAAGAACAGATCACTTACGATTTTTCTAGGCATTGTTGTCCTAGCACTCGTCATGGGATGGGTTGGTGGATAGAGAGAACGACATTGTTAACAACCCCTCACACTACACGCAAGGTAAGATTGAGGTTATTGATTTTATCATTGACCAAGACATGGATTACCTAACTGCTTCGGCACTTAAATATCTATGTAGGTATAAACACAAGCATGTAGGTGAGGGTCAAATAGAAGATCTTAGAAAGGCCAGATTTTATATTGACAAATTAATAGACTCATTAAAAATTGAAGATATAAAGTGAGTCATAAAAAACCACACGCAATAATCAACAAACTTTTACATTCTGTTAGGAACCATAGAATGTGGTTTCCCAAAGTATTTTTAAATAAAAAGAAAGAGGTAAAAAAAGTTGGACATAATGTAGAATGAGTAAGAGATGGCACTATACGAAACTAAAGCACAAAGATTTCAAAAGCTAGATGAAATTTCAGAGCATATTAAATATGCTTTAGAACTGGCTAGGGAAGAAGACACTCCAAGAGATATTGAGATAAGATTTTTTTTATCACAAGTCGTAACAGATTTAGATATTTTGAGAGGCGAAGAGTATGGGGAACGGATATAAACTATTAGAGTTTAATATAAATCCAGTTCCTGCCTCCAGACCAAGAGTTACCCGTTGGTCTACATACTACCCAAAGAAGTACACCCAATTTAAATTAGACATGATAGCACTTACAAGTGAGGTGCATTCTGCTCCGTTTGAGGGGTTACTGGGGGTGGATATAGGCTTTTATATTGCTATGCCTAAGTCTTGGTCTAAAAAGAAAAAAGAATCGAAGGAAGGCCGTTATTGTGATAATAACGCAGATGTAGATAACTACTTAAAAGCAATCCTGGATTCGTTAAATGAAGTAGTTTATGTAGATGATAGACAAATTGTAGAAATTTCTGCCAGAAAGATATATAGCAGCACGCCATGTATCAAATTTAAATATAAAACAATAGGGGATGAAGATGACAAGAGTAGAATTATGTGAGGCATTGGCAGTAGATTACGCAAGAAGGGCCTCAGTATTAAGTATGAAGTTTGAAGAGGCTTATAACAAATACTTAAAGAGATGTGAGATACGAAGCTACGAGAACCTATTTGAACAGTTTAGGCACGGTAATTTGTTAACCCTTACCTCAAATGTACAAAAAAAGTACAGTCAGAATGAATACATGATAACTGTATCAGATGATGATTGTGAAGATGGTGTTTGTAAACTGTAATCTAAATTCTATAATGTATAATTAGTGTATTACAATTAAGGAAGAAATCAGATGGCAAAGGGAAGTGTGGTACACCAAATTAATATTAAAGTAGATCAGAAAGATCTGGCTTTAATAGATGCTAAAGCAGACAGATACGGAATATCCAGGTCTGCAATGATAAAGTTATTCTCTATTAATGGTGAGTTGACTGTCCAGATGGCTCAATCGTTACAAAAACCTCTAAGCTAACCCCTGCCTAAATCATTTTAGGGGGCTTAAATCAAGGATTTCGAGTCCTATTTCCAGTTAACATTGGAATACTCATACGAAATTCACTTTTAGGCTTGTTTCCATGTACATATTTGTTAACAGTTCTATCTAAAGCCGACAACCCTCTAAGTGCTAAGTTAGTATAACCTGGGGCAGTATCGTATTTATCTTCTATATAAAACTCGTTGTGTTGTGGTGCTGCTACAGTATCAAACTTACCTAAAGTAAACCAAATTTCATCATAAGGTGATGGGTTTGTTATTGCTTTTAAAGAACTTATATTGGTATTTGCATTAGCTGGTAAATACTTTTTAATGTCATTTGGCCCAATACTATTGTTTCCTAGTTGTGCCTCTGCATTAACTATTGTAGTTAATAAGGTTTGGGCCTGTGGGGAAAATTCATGTAATGCAACTTTAGGATCACCAGTTGTTAAGGACTCTATGTAATTACTTGTAATAGGATTAAAATTATCCTCTGGTAATACATTTCCAGTTAACATTCTTTCTGCTTTACTTAGTGGATGTGCAACTAATAATTTTTCTAAAAAATCCATCATGCAAAAGCCGACAAATCTTTTTTAGGTTTAAGGTCTACAAACTCTTCCTTTTCTATAGGGTCATACTTCTTGGTTTTGGGATTGTATATAAGAGATGGCTCTTTAACCCATGCAGGTTTTGTTCCGTACATCTTAATAGCTTCGTCATAACCTTTTTTAGTCTGCCAATGCTCACTCTTTTCATCTACAGATATAGCATTACTACCTTCAACTTGCTTCCAACCTTCTTTCATTTTATCTACAGGTGGCTTGTACCCTTTAAGACCTCTACCTTCATCATCCAGGTCTTTAGCTACATCTGTGCTAACCTCTTCTTCCATTTCAGAGTCTTTCATTTTAGAGCCATCTGGCATCTGGTGATACCCCTTGGCAATCTGATCTTCTTTAGCGGTAGATTCTTCTTTAGCAGTAGACAACATACCTTTTTCTTCTTTTTTAGGTTTGTCTTTATTCATTGACTTTAACATTCTTTTTAATTCTGCTTTAATTTGTTCTGCTATGTCTGCTGTTTCATGAACATCTTCATCACTCATTCGTTCTGGCATGGATTTGGCTACTGCTTTACTAGCTAATTTTATATCACTTATAGGAATAACTTTGCCACTTGCATTAAACTTTTGTATATCTGCGTAATCTATATCATCAGGCATATAATCTTTTAACATTCCCGATAACAATCTTTTTTGTTCTTTTGTCATAATAATCCTATTAATCTATTGAGGGAGTGTAGCCAAGAAAATTGAAAATTTTTCCAAGTGTTACGGCATACTCTTTGTGAGTTGGACTCATATTTAAACCATTTGCTAGTAAGTTAGTAAATTTAGGGTTAGTTAATGCCCTTGCAAGAATAGCAGGAGTTATAGTTAATGAGGCAACAGCACCAGCAATTCCACCAATAGCGTAACCACCACCACCAAGTCCTGCTATAACAAGTCCAGCTTGACCAACAGTAACCATAAAAGTTCCAGCTCCTTCAGGTCTTTTTTGTGCAGCTTCTACAGCAGACATAAATTTTTTAACCGAGGTTCTTTGGTCTTTTGTAAATGCACTATTAAATGTTTTAAGTTTATCTGGATCAGTAAAAAGTTGCTTTAGTGCAGGTATATTTAATTCACCACCTGCAATATCACTACCAAACTTTTCTGCAGCACCTTTAGTAAGTTCTGTTCCTTGTCTACTTTTGTTAATAATACTTGAAATATAACCTTGTTGCATTTTTTCCCAAGTATCTTTAAATACTATTGGGCTATTAGAACCTTTAGTAAAGTTTTCAGCTGCTTTTAATGATTGTCTAGCTTTTATTATTTCAGTAACATTTCCTGTAGCAAATATTTTTGATCCAACTTTTTCTGCATTTGAGTTCATCAATCTACTTACAAGTTCATTTTCTAATCGTTTTTTACCAGCTTTCCAAAATTTATTTGCAGTTCTATATTCTGCATTAAATTCATCACCCATTTTTGCAGCGGCATCACCCATTGATCTATCTAATTGTTGAGTTAATTGTTTAGTAGCACCAAAATCTGCTTGACTAAAAGTTGGTTGTGCTTTGTTTGCAAAATTCCTTCCTTTTTCTAACCATTCAGTTCTAAGTTTTTGTGCTGCGCTAAAACTAATAAAATCATCTGTTTGATTAATTAAAGTATTGTAATAGTTATATCTCCAACTTTTAATTGAACCCTCTATACCTTTAATTTTATTTAATTCTTCCTTTGCCCAGCCTTTTACAGTTTTCATACTGACAGGCAATATTTCTGTTTTTTTAACTCCTTGTACAACAGTTTGAATAGTTGTTCCAGAAGGATCAAGAATTGCTGAATCATTTATATTTGTAATTGGTTTTAATTCAAATTTTCTATTTGCTTCTACAACTTCATCTAAATGGTCAAACATTTGACCGCCAATTTTTTTGTGTTGTGCTTGTGCTACACCTACAGCATTTTGAAACATTCTTCCAGCTTCAAAATCACTTAAAGGTTTTGCTACATTTTCAATAAAGTTTTCTTGAAATTCAAAAACATAATTATTAATGGCCGTATCATTTAATTTTCTTGTTTCTCTAATATGTCTACCACCCCAAGAGGCTTCTGTTAAACCTTCTAAAGTATCTAGGATTGTTCCATCAACAACTTGAGAAGCAGTTAAGTTGCCTCCAGATTTTGTAATCTGATCTTTAATCCATTTGATGTTCATATAAGGCTTACCAACCGCCCATTGTGCTGCTTTTACAACACCACCCACAACCGTTAACCCAAGTAATTCGTACATAGCCTCTTCATTACCAGCATCAAAGGCACTATTTACTGCTGTATTCCAAGTATGTTTTTTTAAGTCACCTTGTGCAGAACTTTGTAATAAATCACCTCCAGCACCACCTGTCCAGGCACTAGCTAATTGAGTAACTACTCTAGCTGGAACTCGTAATTGTTTAGGGATAATATTTTTTACATCTTTTCCTTTAATATTAAAAGTATCACCAACAAGTGCAGCACTCTTTTTTGCCGTAGCTAATGCCGTAGTTATACTACCTATAGTTTGACCAGCTATAGATCGACCTTCGTCAAATTGCATGGTGTCATATAATGCAGCAGTTTCAGGATTTAATTCTGGTTTACCTTGTGCTTCTATTGTTTGACCACCTGGAGTATCTATTGGAAAATAATTAATAGTTGGTATACTATTATCATCATCTTTAATTAATTTATTATTATCTTTCCAACCCATAATATCCCCTAATTGTTTTATTGTGTTTTAACATATTCATTTCCAGCTTCGTCTTTCCATCTAGCACCAATAGGTAATAGTTTTTCTTGATTTTCTGGATCATATAATGTTGGAAGTATTCCCATTTGAGAAAAATATCCATATTGAACTTCTGGTGTAGAACCAGCAACAATTCCCATTCTTCTTGATTCAGTAATTTTTCTAACAGCACTTACCCAATTAGCAAAACTTTCTGAACTAGGAAGTCCAGTTTCATATTCTTTTACTAATCTTTCGGCTTCTTGAATTGAAACGGCAGAACCAGAACGCTGTTTAATAATAGTGTTAAGTAGTAATTGTGCATCCTCGGCAAAGTTTTTAGCCGCTCTTACTGTTTCAGCACTACCAAAATATCTTTGACCACGCTTTAACAATTCCCAACCAGGAAGTCCTTTGCTAGTATCTCTCATAGCATTTCCATTTCTATCATAAAGTAAATCACCACTAACAGTTGTTAAATGTGGCATATATTCATTTATTTGTGTTTCTATTGGTTTTAGAATACTATCCATTTGCCCAACATCACTCTTAGTATAATTTACACTAAGTCTTTCTATACCTTTTTCAATTCCAATTCTTCTTTGTATTTCATTAACACCATCTTGGTCAATACTTGATATAATTTGAGTAAATTTATTAGAACCTGTAAGACGTTGTTCAATTAATGTAAGTAAAAAATCTTTATTACCTTTAGGTGTTGCTAATAATTGTGGATTAGCTGTAAAAAACTTTTCATATGCTTCATCTGCTAAATCATTTTCATCTGGAGTAGCTGTAGCACCACTAAACACAGGTTTTCCATTATCTAAAAATTTCCATGTATCCCCATCTTTAAGTGTTTTTCTTGCCTCTGTAAATGTTTCTACTGGCTTGTCAATAAAATTACCATTTTTATCTTGTAGTAATACTCCAGTAGGAGGTACTAAATAAGTTTTAGTAACTTTATTTCCACTTTCATCATTAGAATAAAAAGTTTTATAAGTAGATTTACCCGCTGAACCAGGAGCATCAGTAGGTTGTGATCCAAGCAATTCTCCTTTTTTACCATCTATAAACTGATAAGTTTCAGTTATACGATTGCCTTTATCATCTGTAGTGCCAACTTTAACAGTACTATATACAGGGGCTTTAGTGGTCTGTGTTTTTGTTACACCATCAAATACTTGTTCACCAGTATCAACATATCTTTTAATTCCATTAACATCTGCTTGTATTGTTCTACTAGGCATAGAGGCAGTTATATCATTAGACATTTGCATAGCACGAGCAGATTCATCATATAATCCTTGTGCTTGTAAAGCATTAGCTATAGATTTAAAATCTTGAGCAGTACTAGGATTAGGATATTGCTGCATAACAGTATCAATAGCATTTTGTTTCTGGATTCTAGGATCACCCTGGCCACCCATCATGCCTGTCAGACTCATAAGTGAGGCGTTATCTCTATCACCAAGTAAAGATGAGTTGTAATACATTCCGTATCGTTTACCACCACCACCTGCTACACCTGCTGCGTGAGCATCAGTTTGCATTTGTCTGTCCATAGCATATCTTGTATCAAACATACTAGGCATTGAAAATTGTTCTGCCATCCCTATCTCCTATTAAACTGTTTGTTTATTTACTAATCTTTTGCCGACTAAATAACATAAAGGCTCAAGAAAAAACCTCCAAGCCTGTCCAATTCTATCTCTCTTCTTGCCATACATCTCGGCTCTTAGATCAACACTACGATGTTTAGCAACATGCTTCATCCAAGCATATATAGGTTTGCCATACCACTTCTTGCGTATTTTAAGTAATGGTTTAAAGATAGCATGATAGCCTTTCTCCATCTCTGGCTTATCTTTGTAATTCATTTCAGCGTATTTAAGCCATATAGCATTACGATATGCACCAAATCCATAGTCATCATTCATAGCAGTACATACAATCTTGCTACCACCTAATATAGAACCCCAAGCATCACTTTGACCTTTTGATTTCTTTGCAGCTTCTAGTGCTTGTAAATCTCTCCACGCAGTTGAGGCTTCACTAACACCTAACATATTTGCTTGTGTATTAGGAGTAGGCATAACTTTCATATTGTTCGCTATACCACCTAAATCTGCCATCATACCAACAGCACCATATTGTCTACCCAAAGTAGAATCAAGAAGTTGTTGAGATTCAGTAAAGGCTTGATTTTGTAATCCCAGATCCCTTTGGTTTATAGCATCTTGTTCTGTTCTTGCACCCATATATCTGCCAGTTGAAGATGCACCAGTAGCCTGTTCTCTTGCTAATCTTTGTTGTTGAGCCTGTGCATCGCCCTCAGTATACATACCTCTCATCTGGTCGAATCTTTGTTGTTGGGCATCTTGCCAGCCACCACCTGCCATAGCATCTGCTTGTTCACCAAACACGCCTTGTCTTTTAATCATAGAATCGTAAATAGCTTGATTCTCTGGTGATAAAGCAGTAGTAATCATGTTCTTATCTCTATCCCAACGAACAGTACCACCTACACCAGTTACATCTGGGGTTGATCTTTCCCAAACTAAC
>Ga0307985_10000976_pt1 | contig 16360 bp, 11 predicted proteins | sample EllFjometageno80_FD_203155 | JGI IMG/M metagenome (GOLD analysis project Ga0307985, IMG submission 203155) | Marine microbial communities from Ellis Fjord, Antarctic Ocean - #80 | ecosystem: Environmental > Aquatic > Marine > Unclassified | place: Southern Ocean | collected 2014-10-09 | reverse complement strand
GATTAAGTCCACTAAAGATAATGCATTGGTTTAGTCTTCTTTATGATATTTATCATAAGGCGAACCATAAAAAAACCACCCTAAATTAATAGAGTGGCTCACAACTTTACACTTATAATTGGGAGTTATTTAATTCAAGTTCACTCGAAAAAGTAAACTTAATAATATTCTATTGGTTTCCTATTAGGTAAAACCCCTTTTTGGAATAATTTTGAAAGTTTAAAATGTATACTTGTTATTTTGTATTCTAAATAAGTTTTGTGTTTTTGATACTCCCTCCGTATCAATAATATACTTTACTGATTGAGTTTTGTGTTATTAACTTTTAAACAGAAAAAAGTTAATAACAACAAGAATAAAAAATATATAACAAAAAAAAATTAATTACTTTTGGTATAGTTGCTGAAAATCAGCAATAAAGAAAAAAGTCAACAGAATTGACCGAAATCGAAAACCATTGACTTGATGTTGTAAGATACTTCAAATATAGAAATTTTCTTTTTCATAATCAATACCTGTTGGCATAAATCTAATGCCAATGATGTAGAGTTTCATAAAATATAACTTTGATGACTACTGAATAATAGTAAGTAGCTATCTAACCAAAAGCTCCCACAATGGGAGGGAGGGAAAAACTGCCCAATTTCAAAAGTTCACCTGTCTTTCAAATGGCAGATATAGCAGATATGGCAGCATTAGTATTTTAAATTTAAAACCATACATAATGAAAAAAATTAATTTTATGGACTCAGTTTATGGGTCAAAAACAAGAATCGTTGAGATTCAAAAAGTTCTTGAGGCTATCAAGACAGAACATTGGAAAAAAGAAATAGATGAAATCCGATACCATATTAATAATGGAGATACTGAACAGGCAAGTAGTATAAAACGAAATTTACCTGCCATTACAATCTCAGCTACTTTTAAAGGAGGGCGTACGAAAAAGGATATTGACACTTATACTAACTTATTGCATTTAGATTACGACTATGTTGATAATGTTCAAGAGTTAAAAGCAAAGGTTGTTGATATACCTTATACCTATGCAGTTTTTATAAGCCCTTCTGGAAAGGGTTTAAAAGTACTTGTAAAGTCTGACAACATTTTAAGCACGCACACCTTCACTTTCAATGCATTAAAAGAATATTATGATGGAATCGTTGGTGTTGATTCTGATAGTGGTGTAAAAGATTTTACAAGACTCTGCTTTGTGTCTTCTGACTCTGATTTATATCTAAATGAAGATGCTGAGGTTTTTAAGTATCAAGCATATCCAAATAATGAAACTAAATCTCAAAAGGATATAGGATGGGTTTGGGACTTCACAAGTAATAAAAAACAATTTTCTGAAGGCAGGAATAATTTTGTTCACTTATTTGCACACAACGCTAATCGCTTTGGATTTGATTTAAACGAAACTTTAGACTATGCATATACCTATAATGATAGTAACTTCAATAAAGGAGAGATAGAACGGACAGTTAAAAGTGTTTATAAAAATAATGTAAATGAAAAAGGAAGCGCTGCCAAACCTGCCATATCTGCTATATTGCCAAATGATATTCCACAGAAAATCATAAGTCCTTATATTCCGGAGCACATCTACGATGCATTACCTCCAACATTAAAGGAAGCCTGTAATGTTTTTAAGGGTAGGGAGCGTGATGTATTTTTAACCTCAGCACTTTCTGTTATTAGTGGTGGTTTTCACAATATATCAGGACTATATGCTAATAATAAAGTCTTTCCTAACCTATTTAGTATCGTTATCGCTCCCGCTGCAAGTGGAAAGGGAGCTATGAAGTATAGTCGGCAATTAGGAGATTGCTATCACGACTTTTTACTTAACCAAAGCAGAGAGGATTTTAAAGAATATAAAAAAGAAAAAAGAGTATTTGATTTAAAAGTTAAAAAAGCTAAAACAGACCAAGCTATTGAAGCGCTAATAGAACCTGAAAAACCAAAGTCTAAAATGTTTTTTATACCCGGTGACACATCATCAGCGATGATAGTGAAACACTTAGAAGACAATGATGGTATGGGGTGTATTTGCGAAACTGAAGCGGATGCACTGACTAATGCTTTAAAACAAGAATGGGGAGGTTTCTCTAATATATTAAGAAAGGGATTTCAAGGAGAGATAATCTCTCAAAGTAGAAAAACTGACCTCGAATATTCAGAAATAAAAGAGCCAAAATTTAGTCTTGCTCTTACAGGAACACCAAATCAGTTAGACGATTTGATGACATCTGTGCAAGATGGTCTTTTTAGTAGGTTTTTGTTCTACTCATTTAACGCAACACCAATATGGAAAACTACTTACACAGCAGGGATAAGTAAGAGTAATAAGGAGATATTTGAGGAATATAGCGCAGAGCTGTGTGATAAATTTAAAAGCAACGTTGCTCAGAAGTTTGTTATGACTGAAGAACAAGGGCTTAAATTGGATAGTGCTTTTAAAGAAATACTCGGGCATAATGCAGCGCTTTATGATGAAAATGCACCAAGTATAATTTTTAGATTAGGGCTAATGTGTTTCAAAATAGCAATGACACTATCAGCAGTTAGGTCTGAAAATACTGAGATTACTTGTTCTGATGAAGATTTTAATACAGCAATGTGTTTGGTTAGTGAGGTATATTTGGTCCACGGCATAAATATGCTTAATAGAATAACTAAAAACACTAAGAACTTAAATACAACTCAAACAACTCTTTATAGTTGGATTAAAACAAAAGATAATTTTAAAAGAGCTGAGATTTTAGAAAAAGCTATTCCCTTAGGTGTTAAAGACAGGACACTAAGTGATATTTTAAACCGATTTATAAAGCTAAACCTCATCAAAAAGCTACGCCACGGTGTTTACGCCAAGACTTAAGGGGTAACCGCTACACTATATTTTACAGTCCTAACAAAACGGGGGGTTGTTGTTCTTCACAATCCCTTGTTTATTAAGTCCTTACAGATGTTTTTAGATGTAATGAAGCAATACAACCATATTTTTAAATATCAGATATACAGAACCTATGGGTTATATGCCATTTCAGGAAGGCTACCCCTCAAAATAAAACCGATATTTTAAGAGATGGGGGTCGGATATTAAATAAATTAGTTGGATTTTTTTGGCTTTTTACTGTCATATAACTGGCAGTAAAGTGCCAGTTAACCACTTTTTTCGTATATTTGGGTGGTATACTACTAAAAGCAAAAACCTCGGTAAGCTAATAGCCATCGAGGTTTATAGTGTGGTCCCACTTGGGCTCGAACCAAGGACCCCCTGATTATGAGTCAGGTGCTCTAACCAGCTGAGCTATGGGACCGACATTCAGATTGCAAATTTATAACTCTTTATATATTCCGCAAGCTATTTTATTGTTATTTTATGTCTTGACATAATTCTACCAATACACCCGCTGTAGATCTAGGATGTAAAAATACCACTAACTTATTATCAGCACCCTTTTTAGGCGTTTCGTTTAAAACTATAAAACCTTCTTTTTTTAGTCGAGTTATCTCAGAATGGATATCGTCTACAGCAAATGCAATGTGATGGACCCCTTCTCCCCTCTTTTCAATAAACTTAGCGATAGGACTGTCTGAATTCGTAGCTTCTAATAATTCAATTTTACTATCCCCAGTCTTAAAAAAAGAAGTCTTTACTCCTTCGCTTTTTACTTCTTCCGTTTTATAAGGGAAATGCCCTAATAAGCTGGTGTAAATTTTAGTTGCGTTTTCTATATTTTTTACTGCAATCCCAATGTGCTCTATTTTTTTCATAATTAATTATCTAAAACATTACAAAAATAACAATTCTAAAGGGCTTTTTACTTTCAAACTAGCTATTTAAATGGTCATCTTTATTAAATGTAGTATTTTTGCAATATGAATGAAACTAATAGGCAAAAAAAAATTGCAGGAGTGCTACAAAACGATTTAGCGTTAGTATTACAAAAGATGTTGCGTGAATCAGGGCAATTAGGAATTATTATTTCGGTTTCTAAAGTTACCGTTACTACAGATCTTTCTTTATCAAAGGTATTTACCAGTGTTTTTCCGCCTGAAAAATCTGATTTAATTGTTAAAGAACTAAACGAATTAAAACCTAAAATAAAGCATCAAATAGCACAAAAAACGAAACATCAACTTCGGAAAATGCCCGACTTAGTATTTTACAATGATGACTCGCTAGAGTATATAAACAATTTGGAAACTGCGGTAAAAGGGAAAGAAAATCCTATTAAGGACACTGATTTATTGGATAAAAGAAAAAACTTATAATTGAACTTTCCCCTCTACATTGCAAAACGTTATTTGTTTTCAAAAAGCAGTAAAAATGCAATTAATATTATTTCAAAAATTGCAATTTCTGCAGTTGTAGTGGGTTCTTTAGCATTGTTTATAGTATTGTCTGGGTTTTCTGGATTAAGAAGTTATAGCCTTCAATTTACCAATATTTTTGATTCAGATTTAAAAGTATATCCAGCGAATGGTAAAACATTTTTATTTTCTAAATCTTCGGAAAATAAACTAAAGAATATTGAAGGTATTGAAGCCTTTTCAAAAATTATTGAAGAACGGGTGTTTCTTCAATATCGTGGGAAAAATCATATTGCACTGATTAAAGGGGTGGATGAAAATTTTAAAAATGTAATCCCAATTGATAGTATTTTGTTTTTAAACAAATGGTTAATACCAGATAAAGATGAGGTTGTAATTGGGCTTGGAATTTCACAAAAATTATCTATGGGTGTACTTGATTATGGTAACTTATTAGAAATATATGTCCCCAAACCTGGAACTGGGCAAATAATAAATCCAACAGATGCCTTTACAAAAAGAAAAGTTATTGCTTCTGGGATGTATAGTGTAAATCAAGATTTAGATAATAAGTATGTGTTTTCTGATATCGAATTCGCCCGATCTTTATTAAAATTAGATACTACAAAGGTTTCTGCTTTAGAATTAAAACTAATTCCAAATGCAGATTCAAAAAATATTCGACAACAACTAAAAGCTGTTATTGCGGATGAAATTATCATCAAAAACAGAATACAACAGAACGATGGGCTTTATAAAATGCTGAATATTGAAAACTTGTTTGTTTACATTTTTGTTAGCTTAATTGCTGCGATTGCTATTTTCAATATTGCAGGGACTATTATTATGACCATTCTTGAAAAAAGGGGAACTATTAATACGCTTTCCTCATTGGGATTAACAATTAAAGAAATTAGAAAAATATTCTTTTACAAGGGGGTGTTAATGACCTTAATAGGATTATTGATAGGTCTTTTTTTAGGGATCATTGCTGTTTTTCTACAACAAAAAATAGGGTTTATTCCAATTACACCTAGTTTACCCTATCCAGTAAGATTGGAACTTATTAATGTGATTATTGTGTTTGTTACCATTTTAGTCTTGGGTGGTTTTTCTTCAAAAATTGCAGCAACCAGAGTTTCTGAAAAACTTATCTCTTAGTCAAACTGAAACCCTTTAAATTTTTCTGCAACCTCATCAAGTGCTTTAAAAACATCAACTGACTCATCACTCGTTACCATTTTCATTCTATATTCCTTAAAATGTGGAATGCCTCTAAAGTAATTGGTATAATGTCTTCTAGTTTCAAAGACGCCTAACTTTTCGCCTTTCCAGTCAATTGCCATTTGCAAATGTCTTTTTGCCGCATGAATGCGTTCTTCCATGGTAGGTTGTCGTAAATGTTCTCCCGTTTTTAAAAAATGTTTTACTTCTCTAAAAAACCAAGGATTACCAATACTTGCTCTACCTATCATTGCACCATCAAGCCCATAAATATCTTTCATTTCTTTAGCCTTTTCAGGAGTGTTAACATCCCCATTCCCAAAAACAGGAATGTGCATTCTGGAATTATTTTTCACTTCAGCAATGGGCGCCCAATTTGCTTCTCCCTTATACATTTGCTTTCGTGTTCTCCCATGAATGGAAATTGCTTTACATCCAACATCTTGTAGTCTCTCGGCAACTTCAACAATCTTAATGGTATCTTCATCCCATCCTAAACGGGTTTTTACGGTAATAGGTAACGAAGTGTGTTTTACCATTGCTTCCGTTAACGAAACCATTAGGTCTATATCTTTTAAAATTCCTGCTCCGGCTCCTTTTGAAACTACTTTTTTTACAGGACAGCCAAAATTAATATCTATAATATCTGGTTTAGAAGCCTCCACAATCTCCACGCTTCTAATCATAGATTCTAAGTTAGCTCCAAAAATTTGTATTCCTACTGGACGCTCTTTCTCGTAAATATCCAACTTCATAACGCTTTTAGCAGCATCACGGATTAATCCTTCAGAAGAAATAAACTCGGTATATACAACGTCTGCACCCTGCTCCTTGCATAAGGCACGAAAAGGAGGGTCACTTACGTCTTCCATTGGCGCTAATAATAAAGGGAAATCACCAAGCTCTATGTTATCAATTTTAATCATAAGCTGCAAAAATAAGTAAATTAATAAGCTTCTTTTTATTAAGAAAAACCTTTTTGGATTTTAGTAAGGATAAAAAAAACGAATAGCTCTTATTAGCATTGCATTAATTTCTTCTTTTCTTTTGAATAAAATGCTGAAACTGATCGATTATTAACAGAAATATCAAAAGGCACTATTGCCGAAAAACCAGGATAACAGGGGATCTATGTTTAGATTTGAAATTAAATGCTTGTTGCGATTCCTATGAAGGATTGCAAGTAAATAGGTGATGTAGAAAAATGATATTATCTGCTCTTTTAAGACAAAAGGAGGTTTATTTAAATTTATTATAAAAAAAATTCTGATTAAAATGGATTGTAATTAAGCGTTCTAGTTTGGTTCCTTTTATTCTATATTTGCAAATGAATATTGTAGATTTTTTATATGAAAAACATTCGTAATTTTTGCATCATAGCTCATATTGACCATGGTAAAAGCACCTTGGCAGATCGCCTTATGGACGCTACTGGTGCAGTAACTTCTCGTGAAAAACAAAACCAATTATTAGATTCCATGGATTTGGAACGAGAAAGAGGAATTACTATAAAAAGTCATGCGATTCAAATGGACTATCATTATAAGGGTGAAGACTATGTGTTAAACCTTATTGATACTCCTGGTCATGTAGATTTTTCATATGAAGTATCTCGATCCATTGCTGCTTGTGAAGGAGCTTTATTGGTGGTAGATGCTGCTCAAAGTATTCAAGCACAGACCATTTCTAATCTATATTTAGCCTTAGAAAACGATTTAGAAATTATCCCGGTTTTAAATAAAGTAGATCTCCCTTCTGCAAGCCCTGAATTAGTTACCGACGACATCGTTGGATTATTAGGTTGTGATGCAGAAGATGTAATTCCAGCCAGTGCTAAAACAGGTATAGGGATTGAAGCTATTTTAGAGGCAATAATTAATAAAATTCCTGCGCCAAAAGGGGATGTTAATGAGCCCTTGCAAGCTTTAATATTTGACTCTGTTTATAATCCATTTCGAGGTATTGAAACCTATTTTAAAATTTTAAACGGAGAGATTAGAAAAGGGCAGCATATTAAATTTATGGCTACGGGTAAAGATTATTTTGCTGATGAAGTCGGTTCGCTAAAATTAAAACAAGAAATTAGAACTAGTGTAAAAGCTGGTGACGTTGGATACTTGATTACCGGTATAAAAGAAGCAAAAGAAGTAAAGGTAGGTGATACCATTACAGATTTTAAAAATCCAACCAAAAATATTATTGATGGTTTTGAAGATGTAAAACCAATGGTGTTTGCTGGCATCTATCCTGTTGATACAGAGGAATATGAAGAGTTAAGAAACTCTATGGAAAAACTTCAATTAAATGATGCGTCTTTAGTGTTTCAACCAGAAAGCTCTGCTGCATTAGGATTTGGATTCCGTTGTGGTTTCTTAGGAATGCTTCATCTTGAAATTATTCAAGAAAGACTAGAGCGCGAGTTTAATATGACGGTTATAACAACTGTTCCCAACGTTTCTTATCACGCATATACCAATAGAAATCCTGACACTATTTTATTGGTTAACAATCCATCCGACTTGCCAGAGCCTTCCAGCTTAAACAGAGTGGAAGAACCTTATATTAAGGCCTCAATTATTACAAAATCTGATTTTGTAGGGTCTGTAATGTCACTTTGTATAGGTAAACGTGGACAAATCACCAACCAAACTTATTTAACACCAGAACGGGTTGAATTATCTTTTGATATGCCTTTAGCTGAAATTGTTTTCGATTTCTATGATCGTTTAAAAACAGTTTCAAAAGGATATGCTTCATTTGATTATCACCCAATTGGAATGCGCGTTTCTAAATTAGTAAAAGTAGATGTGTTATTAAATGCAAGTCCTGTTGATGCGCTTTCTGCATTACTTCACCAAGACAATGCCTATGATATCGGTAAAAAAATGTGTGAAAAATTACGCCAATTAATTCCACGACAACAATTTGACATCCCAATACAAGCTGCAATTGGAGCTAAAATTATTTCAAGGGAAACTGTAAAGGCACTTCGAAAAGATGTGACTGCAAAATGTTATGGAGGAGATATTTCTCGAAAACGTAAATTACTTGAAAAACAGAAAAAAGGAAAAAAACGAATGCGCCTGGTGGGGAATGTAGAAATTCCACAAGAGGCTTTTATGGCAGTGCTTAAATTAAACGACTAAATTTTATACGGATAACTATTTTTTTAATAGCTACTCCCCATGCATCCAAACTTTCTTTTGAAGTAATGTTTCTTCAGATTCTACATGGTCCTCATCAGGGACACAACAATCAACTGGACAAACAGCTGCACATTGAGGTTCGTCATGAAACCCTTTACATTCCGTACATTTATCAGTTACGATAAAGTAAAATTCCTCAGATCCCGGTTTATTTTCGGCATTTGCATCCACTTCGCCACCGCGAGGTAACGTAACCATTCCTTTTAAAATTGTTTCATCAGCGTATGACCATTCTTGATCTGGCTCATAAATTGCGTTATTTGGACATTCCGCTACACAAGCGTCGCAGTTTATACATTCGTCTGTAATTTTTATTGCCATTATTTTCTGCTTTAAATTAATCAGCAAAAATAAAATTTATCTTTTTATTATTATTTGCATTCTCCGCAAATTTATAAAAAAAATTAAAGCCTGTGAAGCTTGAGTCCTCTATTATTAAAGAGTACGTGTTCTTTTTTAAAAATAATTATAGTTAGTACGCTAAAACCTAAACTAATAACAGGCTTTAAATTATTAGAAAACACCATTAAAAGTATAAAAAGCTTTGTAGTTTTGTGGCCTGTATATTTAGAGTCAAATAAAATTTAGATTAAAGCTAAAATGATAAAAACTGATATAATCATAATTGGAGCGGGACCAACTGGTTTGTTTACCGTATTTGAAGCGGGCTTATTAAAAATAAAATGTCATTTAATAGATGCCCTTCCTCAGCCTGGAGGCCAATGTTCTGAAATATACCCCAAAAAACCAATTTATGATATACCAGGATTTCCCGAAATTCTTGCTGGGGATTTAACAAGAAATTTATTAGAACAGTGTAAACAATTTGAACCAGGATTTACTCTTGGAGAGAGGGCTGAAAACATTACAAAAGATAAAAATGGAATCTTTACGGTAATCACAAATAAAGGCACTCAACACCAGGCACCAGTTGTTGCAATTGCTGGTGGGCTTGGAAGTTTTGAACCAAGAAAACCACTGCTTGAAAACATTAGTTTTTATGAGGGTAAAGGGGTTGAATACATTATTAAAGATCCTGAAGTTTATAGAAATAAACGAATAGTAATTGCTGGAGGTGGAGATTCTGCATTAGATTGGAGTATTTTTTTAGCAAATATTGCCGAAGAAGTTACGCTTATACATAGAAGAAATGAATTTAGAGGTACATTAGATTCTTTAGAAAAAGCAAGAGAACTAAATAATAAGAACAAGATAACTATTATTACTCCTGCAGAAATAACTAAACTCATCGGTAAGGAGAAACTAGAAAGCCTTATTATGACAAAAGATAAAATTGAAACAGAAATCAATATTGATCATTTCATACCTCTTTTTGGATTATCCCCTAAACTTGGTCCTATTGCAAATTGGGGCTTAGAAATAGAAAAAAATGCAATTAAGGTGGATACGTTTGATTATCAAACTAGTGTCCCGGGTGTTTTTGCAATTGGTGATATCAATACCTATCCTGGTAAGCTAAAACTTATTTTATGCGGATTCCATGAGGCAACTCTTATGTGCCAATCAGCTTTTAAGATCATTAATCCTGGTAAAAAACATATTTTTAGATACACCACAGTAAGTGGAATAGATGGATTTGATGGCACAAGAAAAGAGGCGAAAAAACCTGTAATTCAAGCTATTAACGAATAGCACCCATCATGTCAGACATTAATATCATTATAAAAGATAGAGACGGAAATATCCATAAGGTGCTCGCTCCAACAGATATGGCAATGAACCTAATGGAAATAATACGTTCCTATGAATTAGCGCCTGAAGGTACAATTGGGGTTTGTGGAGGCATGGCAATGTGCGCTTCTTGTCAGTGCTATATTAATTCAGATCATAATCTTCCTGAGCTAGGAGACGAAGAAGAAGCAATGCTATCAGAAGCTTTTAATGTGCAAGAAAATAGCAGACTCGGATGTCAAATTTCAATAACAAAAGAACTAGAGGGGCTATCCTTTGAACTGGCTCCTGAATAGTCTTATTTTTAATTAACGCAAGTAGCTCCTGCCGCTTCTAAGTCAGCAATATAAATATCGTATCGGGTCCCGGTATTCTCCCCATTTACAGAGGCATTTCCATTACTTTCTTCGCAAACCTCAAAAGCAATGGTTTGTGACGAATTACAGGTAGCACAGGAAACAGAGTCGTCCCCTTTACAGGAGATAATTATAAGTAATATAACAATTGTGGATACTATCTTTTTCAATGCAGTCGTTTTATGTTGTAATAACGTTGTTCTCCGTTTTATGTTATTCTTTAACCGGTTTTTCTTCTGTATTTATAGGTTTTCCTAAGTAAACCAGTGTAAGTCCAGCGTCATTATTATCAATGTTTTTACTAAAAGAAGAAATAATAGTCAATGCTCCTTTTTTGTCTTTTAGAAATAATGGAATCGTGTTTTTATTAGTGATCGTCTGTTCAATAAGTCTGTTATAATGAGGTTTGTCAATTATTAAAACTTCATTAATTGTTGGATAATCCTGTGCCGTTCTAGTTAATAATGCAAAGTCATCTGTATGCGAAAACAAGCCTTCTTTTGGGTTGTTTGTTGGGTCATTTTTTTCTTCTTCAGTAACTAGCCTAAAAGCGCCATTCTCCCCAAAATGGTTTTTAAATTTATGGATTGCATATTTATTAATGTCTGCGCTACCTGTTAATGCCATTAAAAATCCTATGTCATTTAATTCTATATTATCTTCTAAAGAATCTGAATATATATCTGTCATCAAAGCCTCCAATCCTAAGCTTTTTGCTTTTGCTATGTTTGTTTGATTGCTATCTATTAAAACCACATGACGGTTGTTATTTTTAAGATAATTCCCTATTAATTGAGAAACTTCTGAAGCACCTACAATTAAAATCCCGTTTGAATTTTTTAAGAAAACACCTGTTATTTTTGCAAAAAGACGCGCGGTAGTGGCGTTAAGCAAAACCGTTCCCATTACAATCATAAATACTAATGGAGTAATATACTCAGCGTCTACTATGCCTTTAAAAACTAATGTTAAACCAAATAACGATGCAATTCCTGCGGCAACAATTCCTCTTGGCCCAACCCAGCTTATAAACATCTTTTCTTTAAATGACAGTGTAGAATTATAAGTACTTAGTAATACTCCAATAGGCCGTATAACAAAGACAACAACTGCAAAAAGAGCTGCTGTTTCCCATTTATAAATTAACATTAAATCTTTAAAATTAATGTTAGCTGAAAGAAGGATAAATAATATAGAAATTAGCAGAATACTAAGCGATTCTTTAAAGTAAAGCAATTCTTTTAAATATTTTGATTGGGAATTTCCTAAAACCATTCCCATAATCACAACAGCCAATAATCCTGATTCATGTGAAAAGCTATCGGATAAGACAAAAACACCTAAAACAGATGCCAATGCAAATACATTTAATAAATAATGAGGAATCCATTTTTTGTTAATCGCAAAATTTAATGCGTGGGCAAAGGTAAAACCGAAGGTAGAACCAAATAAAACAATTTTTCCAAATTCAATTAAAGCAGTTTTGGTATAGTCTCCTCCAGCCCCTACGCTTATAAATTCGAAAACCAATACCGCTACTAACGCACCTATTGGATCTATTAATATCCCTTCCCATTTTAAAATTGCTGAAATGTCTTTCCTAAGAGGTATGTTTCTTAATATGGGCGTAATAACTGTTGGCCCAGTAACGATAATTAATGCTGAAAACAAAAAAGAGATCTCCCAGCTTAAATTAAAAATATAATGGGCTGCAATTCCAGCACCAAAGAAAGTTACAAGGGATCCTAAGGTTATTAGTTTGGTAATAACAAGTGGTCCAACATTTTTTATTTCTTTAAATTTTAAAGTTAAACCTCCTTCAAAAAGTATAATACTAATTGATAGTGAAACAAAATAGTATAAATTTTTACCTCCAAACAAACCTTCCTCGCCATTCCAAACAGGTTCGATCCATTTGGTTCCGTCTTCTGATAAAAATTCTGCAGATATAGGGCCTACCAGCAAACCTATTAACAACAATGGTAAAATAGCAGGAATCTTTAATTTCCAAGCAAACCATTGGGCTAAAATCCCTAAAATAATAACGCCTCCTAATTCTAACATTTAATAAATTTTGCCTTAAAAGTACTAATTAATTCAATAGGGTTGGTATCTAAGTTTCTGCTTTATTTTAAGTGGTTTTCAATTATTGCACCTACGGGTCATCAAATTAAAAACAAAGCAAGAGTATCTAGGTTTAAATCATGGAGTACAGTAAGTTTTCTTATAAGGCTGTTTAAAAAATAAGCACGTTTAAACGTGTTCTATTGTCTGGTTTTCTATTTATCTGTTAATTAAGCGGCTTAAATACATACAAGTTTATCTTTTTAGTTCTGGATAAATAAATTGGATAAATATTTTAGTTTTTTCTGAGTTTTTTTTATACAAATATGTATATTATGACCCATGAATTTTAATAACAAAATCCCAGCAACTGGTTTTAAAGGACTAAAAGAAAATTGGCGAAATGATGTTTCCGCTGCGCTTAGCGTCTCGCTTGTAGCCTTGCCTTTAGCTTTGGGAATTGCAGTCGCTTCAGAAGTTTCACCTATGGCAGGAGTCCTTTCTGCTATTATTGGAGGTGTTGTAACAACATTTTTTCGGGGTGGACATTTAGCAATTAATGGGCCAGCAGCTGGATTAATTGCAGTAATTTTAGGAGGGCTCGTTGTTTTAGATGGTAATATTAATTATGTACTAGCAGCTATTGTTATTTCTGGCGCAATTCAAACACTCTTAGGGTTTCTTAAATTAGGCCGTTTTGCTAAATTACTACCATCTTCAGTGCTTCACGGTATTTTAGCAGCAATTGGAGTTATTATTATTGCAAAACAAATCCATTATACCTTAGGAACAAAATCCTCATCAGAAACTACAATAGGAACACTTATAGATGTTTTTCAGAAACTTCCAGAAGCCAATCCGTTCGTTTTATTGATTGCCTTATCAGGGATTTTGATACTTGTTTTTTATAAAAAAATTAAATATAAATTTATTCGTATTATTCCAGCTCCAATGTGGGTTCTATTGTTAGCCTTGCCTTTTGTTTTTGGGTTTGATTTTTTCCACTTACATAGCCTATCTTTTTTTGATAAAAGTTTTAGCGTTGGACCTCATTTATTAATTAATATACCTGATAACCCTTTAGAAAGCATAATGCATCCAGACTTTGGTATGATTAATACATTTCCATTTTGGTTAACAGTTTTATCGATAACAATGATTGCATCTGTAGAGACCCTCGCAAGCGCTAGGGCTGTAGATAAGTTAGATCCATATAAGCGTACGACTAATCTAAATAAAGATTTGGTTGGTGTGGGCCTTAGTACAATGGTTTCAGGTGCTTTAGGTGGCCTACCTATTATCACTGTTATTGTTAGAAGTACCGTTAATGTAAATAGTAATGCAAAAACGAAGTGGTCTAATTTTTATCATGGAGTGTTTTTAATACTTTTTGTTTTAATTTTCGCGCCAGTCTTAAGAAGCATCCCATTAGCTGCTTTAGCAGCCATCCTAGTACATACAGGATATAAATTAGCTTCTCCAAAAGTTTTTAAACATGCATATGATCAGGGAGTGGAGCAGCTACTATTTCTATCCTCAACACTTTTAATAACACTATTTACAGATTTACTTTATGGAATATTTGGAGGAATATTAATAACTCTTACTTTACAAATGCTATTAGCTAAAGTTGGTTTTATAAGGTTTTTTAAGATGATTTACACATCAGGATCAAAAGTATATCATTTAGAAAATGGAACTTATAATGTTAAGTTAAAAGGGATTGCCAATTTTTTATATGCATTAAAACTAGATAAACTACTAAAGGATATCCCCAATGGTTCTAATGTTATTATTGACCTGTCTCAAACGCGATTAGTTGATCTCTCGATAATGGAAAATATTATTGATTTTAAACGAATTCATGACGACTTTGGCGGAAAAGTAAGTCTTATTGGTTTAGATAATCACGTTGCTTCAACAAATCACAATAGGGCGCTAAAAATTGCTACTGGTAGAATAAAAAAACGAATTTCAAAACGACAGATTCTACTACAGAAATTAGCAAATATAAACGGCTGGTCTTTTGAGCGTGATGTAGATTGGAATACCTCATATCTAAGAAATTTTCATTTTTTTGACTCGCGCCCTATTGAAATGAAAAGCAATTCGTTACAGGGATTGGATTCCGAAAATAATGCACATTGGGAAATCGCAGATATTGTTTTTGATGAAGGAGCGCTGCAAGCTCTTGAAGTATATAAAACAACAGTTCAAGTAATTCGGCTACCTAAATTAATTCCAAAATTTATAGTTGATAAGGAGGGCTTATTTGATAAGATTTTTAATAGAGTAAAAGTTTTTTCTGGTTCAAGCGGTGATATTAATTTTAAAAAGAATAAAGGTTTTTCTAATAAGTTTTTATTGAGCGGAGAAGAGGAGGCTGAAATACGTGAGTTTTTCACAGATGATCTTATTCAATTTTTAGAAGACAATGAAATCCACCATATTGAAAGCAATGGAGAGGCTTTAATGATTTTTAAATATCTTCATATTGCTAAAACAGATGAGGTTCAGAATATGTTAACTTTTGGACTTAATTTATTGAAGCATATGAATTTTAAAGGCAATTTATAGAAATTTCAGGTTTTTCAAGAGACAAATAAAATTGATTATATTCTGTCATAATAATTCCTTAACAATGCACTATAATTTGACGCGATTTCTTATTTTGCACATCTATGAGATTATATCCAATCGAAGCTGGAAACTTTAAGCTAGATGGCGGCGCAATGTTTGGCGTTGTTCCAAAACCACTTTGGTCTAGAACCAATCCAGCAGACTCGAACAATATGATTGACATTGCTTCTCGTTGTCTTTTAATTGAAAATGGTGATCGCCTGACTTTAATTGATACTGGTATGGGCAATAAACAAAGTGATAAATTCTTTGGTTATTATTACCCTTGGGGAGATTTTACTCTTGAAAAGTCTCTGAAAGAAAAAGGTTTTCATAAAGACGATATTACTGATGTGTTTTTAACTCATCTTCATTTTGATCATTGTGGGGGTGCGATTCAACGAGATAAAAATCGCACAGGTTACGAACCTGCTTTTAAAAATGCCACTTATTGGAGTAATGAAAAACATTGGAATTGGGCAACAAAACCCAACCGAAGAGAAAAAGCTTCTTTCTTATCTGAAAATATTTTACCCATGCAAGAAAGCGGTCAGTTAAAATTTGTTAGTGACCCTAAGGAATGTTTTTCGAATGTAAATGAATTGGATTTTGGAATATTTTTCGCAGATGGCCATACTGAAAAACAAATGATCCCACATATAGATTATAAAGGAAAAAAAATTGTGTTTATGGCAGATTTATTACCAACTGCTGGGCATTTACCGCTTCCTTTTGTAATGGGATATGATACAAGGCCCTTATTAACCATGCCAGAAAAAGAAAAGTTTCTTAATATGGCTGCAGACAATAATTACTATTTATTTTTAGAGCACGATGCTCATAACCCTATTATTACAGTAAAACACACAGAAAAAGGGGTTC
>Ga0307985_10000970_pt1 | contig 16408 bp, 15 predicted proteins | sample EllFjometageno80_FD_203155 | JGI IMG/M metagenome (GOLD analysis project Ga0307985, IMG submission 203155) | Marine microbial communities from Ellis Fjord, Antarctic Ocean - #80 | ecosystem: Environmental > Aquatic > Marine > Unclassified | place: Southern Ocean | collected 2014-10-09 | reverse complement strand
GATGGTATTTCTTATGGACTGTTTATCGTGCCAGGATTGACAATGCTATCAGTATTAACCCAGAGTATCTCAAACGCATCTTTTGGTATCTTTTTTCCAAAATTTACAGGTACGATTTATGAGCTTTTGTCTGCTCCTGTGTCATACTATGAAACTCTGATTGGCTATGTTGGCGCCGCTGCAACTAAGTCATTAGTTTTGGCGACTATCATTTTACTTACAGCAAACCTCTTTGTTGATTTGAATATTGCGCATCCAATCTGGATGTTGAGCTTTTTAGTTTTGACCTGTGTTGCATTTAGTTTGTTTGGATTCATCATTGGGCTATGGGCTGATAATTTTGAAAAGCTACAAATAATTCCGCTTTTAATTATTACTCCATTAGTGTTTTTAGGTGGAAGTTTTTACTCAATTAGCATGCTACCGCCTGTATGGCAGAAGGTTACTTTGTTTAACCCTGTTTTGTATTTGGTGAGCGGATTTCGCTGGAGTTTTTTTGAAATCTCTGATGTTGGTGTTGGGGTTAGCTTACTTATGGTTCTTCTTTTCTTAAGTATTTGTATTGCTATAATAGCCTGGATGTTTAAAACTGGTTATAAGTTAAAGCAGTAAACTAAAATACAGGAGCTTTGTGGTTCAAATTACTGATCTATTCATCTATCCTGTTAAATCACTCAAAGGCATTTCATTAAATAAGTCTGAAACTGCTCTTCGCGGGCTTAAATTTGACCGTGAGTGGATGATTACTAATAGTGATTATGAGTTTATTACTCAGCGTGAAATCGAGTCGATGGCAACCATTGAAGTAAGTATTAGTTCAGACACTTTAATGCTGAGTTCAAAAAATAATACTCAATACACAATTCCTTTGGATTCAAATAAATCTGAGCCTATTCAAGCATCTGTTTGGGGTGATAAATGCGATGCATATGATGAGGGTGATGGCGCATCATTATGGTTAACTAATGTATTGGGTCAATATAAAGGTAAATCTCTAAGGCTTGTTAGGTTTGCCAAACAAGGGGTTCGCCCAGTCCCATCTAAATATCTCGATGGCAGGGAGGCGCAGAGTGCATTTTCCGATCAATTTCCCTATTTAATAACTTCATGGGAGTCACTCGAAAAGCTCAATAAAGGCCTCATTAAAAATGGCTCTCAAGTGGCTAAAATGAATCGCTTTAGGCCTAATATTGTTGTCAAAGGTATTAAAGATCTTGAGAAAAAAACATCTCACAATTTTTTATGCCAAAAAAGTGGCTATGACTTTGGATTAAGAAAGCCCTGTAAGCGCTGCAAAATTATTACGATTAATCAAGATGATGGAAAAATTGATAGCCCAAAGGAGCCTTTAGCAACTTTAACGGCTCTAAGGTTTAGTGATGAAATTAATGGTGCATTTTTTGGACAAAATGCGATTTTGCTATCAAATAAAAACTTTACTCTTAAAGTTGGTGATGAGTTTACAATTAGCTAGTTGAAAAAACCTTTAGTATAAATTTGCTTTAATTTTCTAACGAAATAGCGCCAAGCTTCTTTTCATTTTTCCAGGCATGCCCATAAATTACCTCATAGGTCGCTGGAAGCTTGCCATCTTCACGATAGTTTTCATACATTTCTATCATTTTTTTAAATTTAGTTTTGCCTGTGAGCGCTTTTGATCTGTTGGCTACATTTTGCGCGCCAATTGCTTTTAAGTCGTGCATTAAGTCAACCACTTTTTCGTAGGTAAGCGTTATATTCTCCATTTCCATTATTGGGCTCTGAAAGCCTGATTGTAGCATCTGGTCGCCTATATCATGCATATCAATAAAATTATTAACGTGCGCACTACTATCAACAACTGACCAGCTCCGCTTAAGCTCCTTTAGCGTGTCTGGACCAAAGGTAGTAAAAAGAAATAAACCTTGAGGCTTGAGAACTCTAAAGCATTCATTAAAAAGTGTCGTTGAGTCAGGGCACCACTGCATCATTAAATTAGAAACAATAAAATCAACACTATTCGAAGCAAATGGAAGCTTATAGGCGTTGGCACATACCTTTAAATTTTGAGAATTTTCCAGAAGTGATTGTTGAGCAAAATCAACACAAACCAAGATTGAATTTGGAAATATCTTAGCTGTTTTTTCACTAAGAAAACCAGTACCAGAACCAAGGTCAATTATGGTTTGAGGCTTAATTGAAATGACTTTCAATTTTTCAGCCAGCCTATTTGCTATTTCATTTTGAAGGAATGCGTTATCGTTATAGTTACTAGATGCAGTATTAAAAGTATTTCTTATTTTAGACATGAGGCAAGTTTGCTTGAAATACTTTTCATTAAATTAAAATATTGATCTGGGCCGGCTGGATAATCAGATCCTAAAACATCAATTTCAAATGTTTTTAAGTTCAGACCTTCCGTCAAGACGCTGACTTGATTGAGTTTAACTTCTTGACCATATAGCAAGCAAGAAACGTTTAAATCATTGATCATATTTTTAACTTCCAATGTTCTATTAATGCTCAATCTTGCTCCGTGGTATGGCGTTATGATAATTGGCCTCTTAAGGCCCATGCTCTTTTCAAGGTATTGAAGAGTGTCTGCAAATACTGAAAATTGCTTAGTTAAAAATGGCTCAATCTCTTTCTCTAAGTCTAATTTCAACTCTTCAAGGTCTAGGATTAATTCTAGAAAATTATTGTTGTATTTCGCCTCGTTAATTGGGTCTATTTTAATTAGTAGCTTATTAATGTGATTTGCAATAAGTTTTATATTGCTAATGTCTAGCCAGAGGTGTAAATCATAAATACTCTCTTCATGTTCTTCATGTTCTTCATGTTCTTCATGTTCTTCATGTTCTTCATGTTCTTCATGTTCTTCATGTTCTTCATTTTCTTCCAAGTGTATATTTTCAGATCTAGATTTATGGATACTGAGATTATTTATGTCAGTAATTTGAAAAAGTGATTCATTTTCTATATTTTTAATCGCTTTTCTTAAGCCAGACTCAAAGTCTTCACTGATAATTATTACTAAGTCAGCATTTGCAAGCATCCGAACCTGCGAAGGTTTCAAATGAAAAGTGTGTGCTGAGTTACTCGACTTAAGTAGTAGTTGTGGCTCTGCAATACCACTCATCAGTGCTGTAACGATGCTATGAATTGGTTTAATACTAACGACAACAGACGGGCCTGATTGTGCAACAACACTTTTGATGGTTATCATTAAAATAAAACTTAGTAAAAGACGGTTTTTCATAGCTTAAATCGAATCGAAAATTGAAGGGAAATTATACGCCAATCCTTTAAATCACCACTGAATTAGTTTTGGCAAATAATAATTACCCTTGTAGGAGCAGGGTGGCCTTCTTTTGTGAGTGATGAGTCAGACGGGTCAAGAAAGTCTTCTAATGAGGCTGCATTATCACCAATCCACTCCGATTTCCGCTGCTCTTCAGGAGTAGTTTTGTTAATATCAATAACTTTAATATTTTTGAAATTAGCTTTAACAAGCCATGATTTTAGAGTTTCAATGCTAGGAAGGCAGTGAACATTGCGCATTTGTGCATAGCGACCGTCTGGTATGAGGGAATAACCATTTGGACCCTCGACTACTAAAGTCTCTAGAATTAATTCTGCATCAGGCGCCATCATTTCCATTAATTGAGATAAGTGCTGCATATGATCTCTTTGATGATAAAGAACGCCCATTGAAAAGACAGAATCAAAAATTGCTAGTTTTGGCATTTCTTCAAGCCTAATTGGAAGGAGCATTGCATTAATTTTACTATTCGATAATGATTTAATTGCCGCGTATTGGTAATTAAACAAAAGAAAAGGTTCAATTCCTAATGCCTTTGAGGCCCCTTCGATCGCCATTCTTAAAGTAAAGTAACCATTTCCAGCGCCGACATCAAGAACCCTTCTGTTTTTTAATGGAGTAATGTGGTTTTGAAGGCGTTGCCATTTAAGACCTCCCTGCCATTCGCTTTCAAGTTTTAAATTATCAAAAATGAAGGGGCCTTTTCTCCAAGGCAAAAGCCTTTTAAGTGCAGTTTCAATTATTTTAGTATTGTTGCCATTTTGACCTATACTAATATAGGGTTCATTAAGCTCTATTTTCGTTTTAGGTATTGTTTTTAATTCCTCTATTGCCACAGACCATTTAGGAATATTACCATTATTAACATTGAAAGCATCTAGGCTAGCTTTAAGACATTGATCTGCAATTTTTTTTAGGGCTAAATCATTGAAAAATACCCTAAATTCTTCTGTAAATATAATCATAAATTAATTATGTTCCTAAAATATATCTAGTATAAAATAAAGTTATATATAAATACATATATTACTTTTAACTCTTATTGGAGATTAGTGTGATAAACAAATCAATTAAATTTTTTATAGTCTTTTTACTTTCATTAAATGTTTTTGCTGGTGGTGACGATCGTGACGATGCCTACTATGAAAACTTAGATCAGGAGTTAGCAGCATTTGAAGCTAAAATTGCAGCTGAGCTTGATTCGGACGCAATGATGGCTGAAATAGAAGCAGAGATGGCAAGAAAAGCTGCACTAGATGCTTTTCAACAAAAAATAGAAGATGAAAAAGCTGCTGCTGCGAAGTCAACAGCCGCCTACCAATCTAAACTTGCAAACGATGCGAGAATTGCTGCCCTTATGGATGAGTTATCTATTGCAAAAGAACTGGCTGCATTTGAAGCTCAGTTGGCTGCAGAATTAGCCTCTCAAGAAATGATGGCTGAAATTGAAAGAGAAATGGCTCTTGCAGCTTTCCTACAAAAACTAGAGGATGAAAAAGCTGCTGCTGCTGCATCGACTGCTGCCTATCAAGATAGTCTTTTAGATGCAGAGTTTGCAGCACTTGAAGCTCAAATTGGAGCTGAAGCTGACGCCGCTGCAATGATGGCTGAAATTGAAAGAGAAATGGCTCTTGCGGCTTTCCTGCAAAACCTTGAGGATGAAAAAGCTGCTGCTGCTGCATCGACTGCTGCCTATCAAGCTTCACTTGCTGATGAGGAAGTTATAGGTGTTATTGAAGAAGTAGTTGTTACAGAGGCTGCACATGAAGCATGTAAAGCTGCTTTAAATTTATCTGAGAGTAATGTAGCGCTTTTCAAGTCTGCCTTGGCTGATGGATCATTGTTTAATGTAGGCCCTCAAGTCTCTACTGGAACTGAATTTACTGCAAATAGATGGGATGCATACGCAAACTGTGTGAGTAATTATGTAAATCCTTTTTAAGGTTCAAGGTAATTAGTCATTTTGCTTACTTGATGTAAATCTAGAATGACTTTGAAATAAAAACCCAGGGCTTGCCCTGGGTTTTTATTTATAATGAGTTTATGAAAAATAATTTTATAAGTATTCTTATTAAATTAGCATGTCTTTTATTAATATCGACTAGTGTGAGTTCTGATAGTGATGAAAGCGCCGGGGATGCTTTAGACATTTCGCTTATAGCCGAATATAGTTCATGCGCTGATCTCTATGAAATTAATGAATCAGAAATCAACAACTTAACCTCTATTTTGTTATTATCTGGCGAAGCTTTTTTTGTTGAAGGCGATATGGTTATGAGCTCAACCAATGCGAAGGCAATTGTTGATTCATATGACCCTATATCCAATAAATTAACATATTATCAAACAGCTAAAACTGGTTTTAAATCATTCTCTTTAAATGAAAAACTTGTAGGTAGGGGTGCAGGTGTGTCTACTATAGAAGAGTTTGTTCTTGATTTTGGAGTACCTTGCTCTGATCTTATTGTTTCTATTGAAGAAAGTCCTGAGCAAATGATGTTTGTGTTTGCAGACTCTGAAGAGGCGATTCGAGCTAAATTAGCCTCTCAAGAAATGATGGCTGAAATCGAAACCGAAATGGCAAGACAAGCTGCCCTTGATGCCTTCCAGGCAAAACTAGCTGCGGATAAAGCTGCTGCTGCGAAGTCAACAGCTGCGTATCAATCCAAGGTTGCAAATGATGCTAAGGTTGATGCACTTATAGCTGAACTGTTTCTTGAAAAAGAACTGGCTGCATTTGAAGCTCAGTTGGCTGCAGAATTAGCCTCTCAAGAAATGATGGCTGAAATCGAAGCCGAAATGGCAAGACAAGCTGCCCTTGAAGCCTTCCAACAAAAACTAGCGGATGAAAAAGCTGCTGCCGCAGCATCGACTGCCGCCTATAGAGATGAACTACTTAATGCTGAACTTGCTGCTTTTGAATCCCAACTTGAAGCTGAACTCGCCGCTCAAGAAATGATGGCTGAAATCGAAGCCGAAATGGCAAGACAAGCTGCCCTTGAAGCCTTCCAACAAAAACTAGCGGATGAAAAAGCTGCTGCCGCAGCATCGACTGCCGCCTATAGAGATGAACTACTTAATGCTGAACTTGCTGCTTTTGAATCCCAACTTGAAGCTGAACTCGCCGCTCAAGAAATGATGGCTGAAATCGAAGCCGAAATGGCAAGACAAGCTGCCCTTGAAGCCTTCCAACAAAAACTAGCGGATGAAAAAGCTGCTGCCGCAGCATCGACTGCTGCATATCAAGCGAAAAATGCTTACGACGCGAGGGTAACTAAAATTATGGATGATCTAATTGTTCAATTAGATGAGATTGGTATAGCAGATAGTTATAAATCAGTTATTGCTGATGAGCTTATAAATGAGGCAACAGAAAAGTTAGAAGACGAAAAATTTATTGGGGCAATTTCTGGGGAAATAGTAACAGTTGCAATACATGATTTTTGCAAAGTGAATTTGGGATTATCGGATAGTAATATTGAGCTTTTCAGAAAGGCATTAGCAGGAAATTATCTTGGTAATGTTGGTCCTCAGGTAACTCATGGAACTGAATTTACTTCGAATAGATGGGCTGAATATATAGAATGCGTTGGATCTAAGAGGAAATAAAAAACTATTTAATAAATGCCAATTATATTTCTAGTAACGAGCTTTCTTTATCAGTTAGAGATTTTTCAATTAAGTTGATATGCTGATCCGTAATTTTTTGTATATTATCTTCAGCTCTATGTGACTCATCTTCTGATATTTCTTTTTCTTTAAGAAGTTCTCTATAGTCAGATATTGCATCTCTTCGAATATTTCTAATTGCCACTCTAGCGTTTTCAGCCTCATCACGGACAACTTTTACTAATTCCTTTCTCCGCTCTTCAGTAAGTAACGGAAGAGGAATACGCATAACTTGACCTTGTGTATTAGGGTTTAAACCTAAATCAGATGTCAAAATTGCCTTTTCAATTGGCCCAACCATATCTTTTTCCCATGGCGAGACCTTAAGGGTTCTTGAATCTTCAGCGCTTACATTAGACACTTGTGAAAGAGGAACCATGCTTCCATAGTATTCAACTGTAATTTGGTCAAGAAGTGAGGGGTGAGCCCTGCCAGCACGAATCTTGCTAAAATCAGTTTCAAGAGAAGCGAGTGATTTACCCATTCGGCTATTTGCGTCACTGTGAATTTCATTAATCATTTCTATTCTCCGTTTTGACTAACCATCGTACCAATTGATTGGCCATTTAAAATATTAGCTAAAGCATAATTATCATCAAACATACTAAACACACAAATTCTGATATTGTTTTCTCGGCATAATGCAAATGCTGCAGTATCCATCACCTCGATGTTTTTTTCAATAGCAGAATTAAAACTAAGCGCATCAAATTTTATAGCATTTGAATCTTTCAATGGATCACTTGAATAAATACCATCAACTTTAGTAGCCTTAAAGACAATATCGGCCTCAATTTCAACCGCTCTTAAGGCTGCAGCAGTATCAGTTGTGAAGCAGGGACTTCCAGTACCAGCAGAAAAAATAACTACCTTTCCTTCAGATAGTGCATTTTTAGCTTTAGTATGATTAAAGGGGTCGCAAACACCACCACCAATCGAAAAACCAGACATGACAATAGACGGTATATTATTTCTTTCAAAAGCATCTGATATGGCTAACGCATTCATTACTGTAGCGAGCATTCCAATATGATCCCCGGTGATTTTATTCATCCCATCACTTGCGAGTGCTGCGCCTCGATAGATGTTTCCACCGCCAATTACTATAGCAATTTCAACGCCAAGATCAAGAGCAGATTGAACAATAGTTACCACTTTCTTTAGCATTTCAGGGTCAATATTATTATTGTCACTTTTTAGCGCTTCACCACTGAGTTTAAGTAAGATTCGACGATAAGAAACCATGTGCTAAGAATTGAATACAAAATTAAGATTTTACACAACGCATGAGTATAATGAACCCTTTGTCCACCATAAAATACTGAACCTATGGATTCAATCAACATACGTGGCGCTAGAGTCCATAATTTAAAAAACATTGATGTAAGCATTCCAAGAAATAAGCTTGTAGTAATAACTGGTTTATCTGGTTCGGGTAAGTCATCTTTAGCCTTTGATACGATCTATGCAGAAGGCCAAAGAAGGTATGTTGAGTCATTGTCAGCGTATGCCAGGCAGTTTTTATCATTAATGGAAAAGCCTGATGTTGACCATATTGAAGGACTTTCTCCTGCTATTTCAATTGAGCAAAAAGCCACTTCTCATAATCCTCGTTCTACAGTAGGAACAATAACTGAGATTTATGATTATTTGAGGCTACTTTTTGCGAGAGTGGGCTCGCCTAGATGTCCTGATCATGGTGATGATTTACAGGCGCAAACTATATCTCAAATGGTTGATGCAATATTGAAGCTACCGGAAGATGCAAAGATAATGATTCTCGCGCCAATTGTAAAAAATAGAAAGGGCAGTCATCTAAAGTTATTACAAGAGCTTTCGCATGAAGGCTTTCTTCGTGCTAGAGTTGATGGCGAGGTTTTACTTCTTGAGGAGATTAATGAGCTTGATGGTAATAAAAACCATACTATCGAAATTGTAATTGACCGATTAAAAGTGAGGCAAGACATTACATCAAGGTTATCTGAATCTCTTGAAACGGCTCTTAATATGAGTGACGGTATCGCAATAGTTTGCCCAATGGAAATTGACTCTGTTTTAAAAGAGTTGACTTTTTCAGCAAAATTTTCTTGTATTCATTGTGGCTACTCTTTAGATGAGCTAGAGCCTAGACTATTTTCTTTTAACAATCCTGTGGGAGCTTGTGAAACGTGTGATGGCTTAGGCATTAAGGATGTATTTGATGAAGAGAGGGTTGTAGCTAATCCAGAGCTTAGTCTTGAAGATGGCGCAATTTATGGTTGGAGTAAAAGTAATGCCTATTTTTATCAAATGCTGACTTTAGTTGGTAATTTCTATAATTTTAGTATTTCAACGCCATTTAATGAATTGTCTGATGAGAATAAAAAAATTGTTCTTTATGGAAGTGGTGATCAAATTATAGATTTTTCTAAAATAAAAGGAAGAAGAGGCTGGACAAGTAAAAAAAAGCCTTTTGAAGGTATCATTCCAAGGATGATGCGTCGTTATGCAGATAGCGAAATACGTTCAATTAGGGAAGAATTGTCTAGGTATGTAATAAGCAAGCCTTGCTCAAGTTGTCATGGAGATAGGCTCAATTCATCTGCAAGAAATGTTTTTATTGATAATAGAAACATTTCAGACATAACAAAGCTTACGATAGATCAGGTATATGATTTTTTTGATTCTCTTCAGCTTGATGGTCAGAGGGGGGAGATTGCAAGTAAGATTCTTAGTGAGATTTCTCAGCGTTTACATTTTTTAATTAATGTCGGACTGGATTATCTCAATTTAGAAAGAAAGGCCAACTCTCTTTCTGGTGGCGAGGCGCAGCGAATAAGGTTAGCATCCCAGATTGGTGCTGGTTTGATTGGCGTGCTTTATGTTTTAGATGAACCATCAATAGGGCTTCATCAGCGCGATAATCAAAAGTTACTCGATACATTGACCTATCTTCGAGATTTAGGTAACACTGTTATTGTGGTTGAACATGATGAAGATGCTATAAGACAAGCGGATTATGTTGTTGATATTGGTCCTGGGGCAGGAATTCATGGCGGTGAAATTGTTGCAATAGGATCCCCTGATCAAGTTATAGCCAACACTAAATCGCTAACTGGAGATTATTTAAGTGGTCGATTAGAAATCAGTATTCCTAAAACTAGAAAGAAATCAAATGGCTGGCTTAATATTACTGGAGCAAGTGGAAACAACTTAAAGCATGTTGACTTAAAAATTCCTGTAGGCGTTTTAACTTGTATTACTGGAGTTTCTGGCTCAGGAAAGTCAACTCTAATTAATAATACACTTTATGAATTAGCTGCAAAAACTCTCAATGGAGCTCAAACTGATGTTGCTCCATTTAAAGAAGTAAAGGGTATGGATCTGTTCGATAAAGTTGTTAACATCAACCAAAGCCCAATTGGAAGGACCCCTAGATCTAATCCTGCCACTTACACGGGTGTCTTTACTTTAGTGCGAGATCTATTTTCACTGACACTTGAGTCTCGAACGCGAGGCTATAAATCTGGACGTTTTAGCTTTAATGTTAAAGGGGGAAGGTGTGAAGCGTGTAAAGGAGACGGCTTAATTAAGGTAGAGATGCATTTCTTGCCCGATGTTTACGTCTCCTGTGATGTTTGTCATGGCCATCGATATAATCGAGAAACCTTAGAGATTAAATATAAAGGAAAATCAATTGCAGAGGTCTTAGACATGACAGTTGAAGATGCACTTGAGTTTTTCAAGGCGATTCCAAAAATTAGTCAAAAAATGCAGACATTAATGGACGTTGGACTCTCCTATATTACACTTGGCCAAAATGCAACAACCCTTTCGGGTGGAGAGGCTCAGCGTATAAAGCTTGCAAAAGAGCTTTCTAAAACAGATACGGGGCAAACTTTGTATATATTAGATGAGCCAACAAGTGGACTTCATTTTCATGATATTAAGCAATTGCTGTCCGTGATTTTCAGACTAAGAGATCGAAATAATACAATTGTTATAATTGAGCATAATTTAGATGTCATTAAAACTGCCGACTGGGTTGTTGATCTTGGGCCAGAAGGAGGGAACAAAGGTGGCGAAATTATTGCGTTTGGAACTCCAGAAGAAGTATCCATGAATCCAAAGTCATATACTGGGCAGTTCCTTAAAAAGCATCTTTAGGTTTTTCATTCAAACTCTATAAGCGTCATTGTAAATGCTGTTTTTCCATTAATTTTGTGAATTCTAATTGGCTGAAAATTATCTTTAGTAGACAAATTTAGAGTTAATTTTAGCTCATCGCATATTACCCTCATAGTTTCAACTTCACTTTGATTAATTAAAATATTTTCATCCCCATCAACCTTGAAAATTAGGTATTTCACACCAGATTCATCAACAATTTGATAAGTAAACTCTAACTGATCAGGTTTATTAATCATGTCGTTAGATAAGGCAAGATAAACACTTAAAGAGTCAACAAGAACCCCAGGCTTTATCTTAAATTCCTCACCATTACTCGTTACAGCATAATTTTTATCAGTTTCAATGGTAATTTCGTAGTTCTTTTTAACTTCATCTTTAATTTTTTCTATGACGCTGAAGTAGGTGTTAATGACTTGTCCATCTATTTCATTGCCTATGCTTTTTTCAGTTCTTGAATAGTCATATAAAGCCTTCCATAAGGATTCAGTTTTAGCATCTGTTGTGAATTCAAATTGATTATTATTAACCTCTAAATTTAATATAGCAGTACCAACTTTCAAGTTACCCATTACAGTTTCAGCATAAAGGTCATAACTACCTTTATAAGGGGTTAGCGAAAAAGATTGGGCTGAAAAAATAAGGCCTAAAAACAAGAAAATCACTTTAATCATATTACTTTTCCATCAAGCGTTGCAGTTAAGTTATCAAAAAGAGTTAGTCGTCCTTGAGTATACCAATGAATCACTTTAGGATAGATAACATGTTCTATTTTTAAAACCTTATCGGAAAGAGTTTCTGCAGTATCTGAATTTTCAACGCTTACTGATTCCTGACTAATTATCGGACCACAATCCAGTTCTTTAGTAACAAAATGGACACTAACCCCATGTGTTTTTTCAGAGGCATCAATGGCCTTTTGATGTGTATTAAGTCCTGGAAATTTTGGGAGCAAAGAAGGGTGAATATTAAGAATTTTTCCAAAATAATGTGAAACAAATATTGGAGTAAGGATTCTCATATAGCCAGCTAAAATGATTAGGTCTATGTCGTGCTGATCAATAATATGAATTAGTTCTTCATCAAAAGCCATTTTGGAATTAAATAATTCAGGCTCAATAGTGAAAGTTTTAATTTTTGAAGATTTAGCTCTTTCTATTCCAAAAGCATTTTTATTGTTACTAATGACGCAGCTAATTTGTAAGTCAATTCTATCTGCATTATCAATTATTGATTGTAAATTAGAGCCATTACCTGAAATTAAAATAACAGCTTTCATGGCATTAAATTATTACTTGCTCACCTTTAGAGTCAACAACTTCTCCAATTAGCCAGGCTTTTTCACCTTTAGAATTTAATAGTTTAATAGCATCACTTGAGGATTCTTTTGGAACTATAACAATCATGCCAACGCCGCAGTTAAGAACTCTATGCATTTCACTTGTATCTATATTTCCTTCAGCCTGTAGCCACTGAAATATTTCTGGAAGCTCCCAAGAGTTTGCATCCAATTTTGCAGCTAAATGCTCTGGCATTACTCTGGGAATATTTTCAAGAAGACCACCACCTGTAATATGCGATATTGCATGTACGGGTAGATTTTGAACTAATGATAAGATTGATTTAACATAAATTTTAGTTGGCTCAATAAGTTCCTTGAGCTGGCTTGCTGTGGGCTTTGTTTTTTCCAAAACTTTTCTGATGAGTGAGTATCCATTTGAGTGAGGACCGGATGAACCAATTGCTATTATGTGATTGCCTGATGAAACTTTAGAGCCGTCGATAATGTTATCTTTTTCAACGATACCAACGCAAAATCCAGCTAGATCATATTCCTCTCCTTTATACATTCCAGGCATTTCAGCCGTTTCGCCTCCAATTAGAGAGCACCCAGATTGACGGCACCCTTCGCCAATTCCAGATATAACAGAAATAGCAATATCTGGATTGAGAGAGCCTGTCGCATAATAATCTAAAAAAAACAAAGGCTCAGCGCCCTGAACTATAAGATCATTGACGCACATAGCGACTAAATCAATTCCAATAGTGTCATGCTGATTAAGCATTTCAGCAACCATTAATTTGGTGCCAACACCGTCAGTTCCAGAAATTAAAACTGGGTTTTTATATTTATCTAAAGGAATTTCAAACATCGCGCCAAAGCCGCCTAGTCCAGCTAGAACACCAGGCCTTAGAGTAGATTTAGCAATTGGTTTAATTTTTTCAATAAGTTGATTGCCTTTGGTAATATCAACTCCAGAGTCCTTATAAGTCAATGACGACATATTGTTTTCCGTATAATTAAGGTCTAAAAAACTGAATTAAATCAAGCAAAATAATGAGCTACTCAATAGTACCCAATGTGCTTTCAATAATACGCATTATTTTAACAGTTCCAATAGTTATAGCGCTACTAAAAGAGCAGTATCTTTTGACGCTGCTATTATTTCTAGTAGCTGGAATTACTGATGCGTTAGACGGCTGGATTGCTAAACAGTTTTCTTTTCAGTCTCGCCTAGGCTCAATACTAGACCCAATGGCAGATAAGATATTGCTAACCTGTTCCTTTATTGCCTTATATTCGGTTGGGATAATGCCATTATGGCTTCTTATGATAATTTTTGTACGTGATGTAATTATTGTTGCAGGAGCTTTGGGCTATTTTCTCGGTGAAATTTCAGGAGAAAGAGATTTGCTGGAGCCTACTTTAATTAGTAAATTCAATACTGTATTGCAAATTGCACTCGTTTTATTTTTGCTGTTGGTTCAAATATATATTGAATTAGAAGGCCTAAAGGAGATGGTATTCATTGTAGTTGCCACTTCCACAGCTTTGAGTGGGGCCGACTATATTTTACTTTGGGTTAAAAAGTTTATCTTACAAGAGTCCAAGAAATGAACCAACTTGGCCTGCCGATTTCGCTTGACTCTAAAATGCTTTTAGATAATTTTATTGCCAATAATGAGCTTGTTAATTTAATAAACCAACTTTTTCTTGATAAAAAAGCTTCGGAGATTTATGTTTACGGGTTATCAGGTCAAGGCAAAACGCATGTTCTTCAAGGAGTAGTATTAAAAGCCCTAGAAAACGATAAAAATGCAATTTATATTGATTGCACTGATCCTTTTCCAGAACATCTATTTGACTTTATAAATCAATTAAGTTTTATTAGTTTTGATAATGTTGATCTTATTAGTAATGAAAACCAAGAGACATTTTTCGATCTATATAATCGTGCAAGACAGGCTGGAGTAGTTATTTTAGTTAGTGGCTCCGGTTTGCCAGCTGATTTAAACGTTATGAAGGACCTTAAGACTCGCCTAAGTTTGGCCGCTGTTTATAAACTAGAAGAGCTGAATGACGAGTTAACAATAGATGTACTGAATAAGCAGATGAGTGATAGAAATTTAACAATTGACTCAAAAATTTATGAATATTTGTTTAAGAATTATTCTCGAGATTTAAATACTTTAGTGTCTGCGATGAATGAGCTAGACAAAGCATCACTCCAATCAAAAAAAGCTATCTCAATTCCTTTTGTTAAATCAGTGCTTCATCTTTAGTAGCTACTAAATAACAATTTGCTTGGAAATATAAAATATTTTTCTAAAGTTTTGTATATTTAAGAAATATTCATATCTTTGAACTCAATAATAATAACAATATAGAATGGTTTACTATACTTCGTAAAACATTTGAAAACAGCATTCTAATCTTAAGAGCTTAATATATTTTTATGGAACATCTTCCTATTTTTATTAATATAAGACAAAAGCCAACCCTAGTTGTTGGTGGCGGAGATATTGCATTAAGAAAAATAAACTTATTATTAAAAGCTCATGCCAAGGTTACATGCGTTTCTCCCCATTTTTGTGAAGGCATAAAAACCTTATCTTTAGATAGCAGTGTAAGTTTAGTTAATAAGCGCTTTGAAGCATCCGACATTTCAAATTATTCAGTAATTATTTCTGCTACAGACGACTCAAAAGTAAATGAATCTGTCTCTAAGATAGCTCACGAAAGTCGTATACCGGTTAATGTGGTTGACTCGCCTGAGCTATCAAGCTTTATCATGCCCTCAATAGTTGACAGGTCTCCGGTGGTAATTGCTGTCTCTTCATCTGGTAAGGCACCAGTCCTAGCCCGAATAATTCGCGCAAAGCTTGAAACAATTATTCCTAGCTCATATGGGATACTTGCTGAAATTGCTGGCGAGTATAGGCAGAAAGTTAAAGATAGGTTTGTAAAAATTAAAGATAGAAGGGCATTTTGGGAGGCTACTTTTTCGGGCGTTATAGCTGAAAAAGTTTTTTCAGGACGTATTCAAGAAGCAAAGGCTGATATTGAAAAGCAGCTTATTGATTCAGTTGAGATGAACTTGGGAGAGGTTTATTTGGTTGGTGCTGGTCCTGGCGATCCTGACTTATTAACGTTTAAAGCCTTGAGGCTTATTCAGCAAGCTGATGTTGTGCTTTATGACAGGTTGGTATCTAAAGGTGTTATGGAGCTTGTTAGGAGAGACTCAGAGCTCATATATGTCGGTAAAAAAGGTGGCAGTGATAAATCTACTAGGCAAATAGATATTAATGCTCTTTTAGTTGATCTGGCAAAATCAGGCAAGAGAGTTTGCAGGTTAAAGGGCGGTGATCCTTTTATTTTTGGCCGAGGGGGTGAAGAAATTGAATCTCTTTCTGAGCATGGCATCCCTTTTCAGGTTGTTCCTGGAATAACTGCAGCATCAGGGTGCTCTTCTTATGCAGGAATTCCGTTAACCCATAGAGATTTCTCTCAATCCTGCCGTTTTGTGACCGCCCATTTAAAAGATGGTACGACTAACCTTCCATGGGAAGAGTTTATTGTTGAGCAGCAGACGATTGTTTTTTATATGGCATTGAGTGGGGCAAGTTACATTTGTGAGCAGTTAATTGCTCACGGCATGAGAGAGGAGATGCCAATTGCGATTATTGAAAAAGGCACAATGCCTGAGCAAAAAGTTTATATTACCTCTTTAAAAGACTTACCAAATTTGCTAAGTAAAGAAGATATTAATGCACCTACTTTGATGATTGTAGGAGAGGTCGTCAGTCTAAATGAGAAGTTAAGCTGGTACGGCAATTAAATAAGAAAATCTATTTCTTAAATAAGAAATGTTTGATTTAATTCGGTATAATTTCAAAATCTTCGCGGGGGTGGTGGAATTGGTAGACACGCTGGATTTAGGTTCCAGTGTCGCAAGACGTGAGAGTTCGAGTCTCTCTCTCCGCACCATA
>Ga0307985_10000969_pt1 | contig 16416 bp, 16 predicted proteins | sample EllFjometageno80_FD_203155 | JGI IMG/M metagenome (GOLD analysis project Ga0307985, IMG submission 203155) | Marine microbial communities from Ellis Fjord, Antarctic Ocean - #80 | ecosystem: Environmental > Aquatic > Marine > Unclassified | place: Southern Ocean | collected 2014-10-09 | reverse complement strand
ACTTGTTTAGTGTCCCCCCCCTTATCCCCCCCCTCTAACCTTCACCCTTTTCACCCCCAGCTGCAGTACTGCCCGATAAGAACTCATCAGCTATGCTCCCGTCCTTCACGTCACGCAAGTTCTCCTATGCCAACCCATCTCTCCCCGCAACAAAGACCCTGAATCATCCTCTCCTGACCGTCCAGCACGTGGACAACACTGCTACCTTATCCGAGGATGATCCAAGAGCAACAACTGAGAACTCATCCCCTAACAAAGTGACGCCGAAACCTATCTCCAAGAAGGACTCGTTCATAGACCCGCTCTCTGATCCCCTCTCCAACCCCCTAGCATCCGATCCCTTGTCCGATGACTTTGCTGATCCCCTCTCTGATCCCCTCTCCTCAATGCCCTCCATCTCCACCATGTCCCTTAACACTCCCCCCTCCCCTCCCCCCACCGCCCTCTCCACCTCCTCAATCCCCCCCCTCTGGTCGATCTACAAAACGTCCATCCTCAAATCTTACCAAGTCACGTCCGTGAAAGTCACTGCGGCGTTCATGAATGACGAGGATAATGTTGAGGCTGTCAAGGCTGTTAAGTCGGGTGAGATGAGCGGGAAGGGAAGAGCGAGAAGGAAAGAGCGAGAGAGGAAGTGGACATGTTGGGCTAAGAACCCTGAACGTTGCGAACCCGTGCGAGTTGCGAGCCAACCCATGCGAGTTGCGAACCTCTGCGAGTTACTCACCCTTGCGAGCTACTCACCCCTGCGAGTTACTCACCCCTGCTTTCCGCCGCCAGTCGACCGCACCAAGGAGCGTTTGAAGCAGCTGACAGAGACGGGGAGCGACGAGAAGATGCAGGAGCTCACGCAGGTGAGTGACTGCGAGAGTCTGGTGGCGAGTTCCTTTGTTCACAGTTTACATGCCCCCTTTGTTCACTCAGTGTATGGTTGTTCACACTTGTGTATTGCCCTTCAGAGCGAGTACACCTCCGAGCTCCAGCGCCTCCACAAGGAGATCTCCCGCGCCTGGATCGCGGGCGAGCGCGTGCTGTCCATCAAGCTGGTCATTAAGTGCACGAAGCTCCTCGCGGACGCGACGACGGCGCCTCAGTTCTACCCGACGGTGTTTGTCATCGTGACGGAGATCCTCGATACGTTTGGAAAACTTGTTTACGACAGGATCAAGGCCAAGGCGGAGGAGGATCCGACGAATCCGAACAAGCGCAAACGCCTTCCGGCAAACTTCACTGCAGACGACGTCAACGTGAACGCGTGCGAGACGTGCCGCAACTGGTTCTACAAGATCTCGTCCGTCCGCGAACTCCTCCCTCGGCTATACCTCGAGATGTGCTTGCTACCGTGCTACGCGTTCCTGAGCAAGACGGAGTACCCGGCGGTGCTCAAGCGCCTCGCGAGGTAAGCGAAGCATGTGCGAGTGGCGAGGATTTGCAAGTTATTTATGATCGGAGTGGTGAGCCGCATTGGGCTCAAGTTTGCTCAGAACGCGCGGCGAACGAGCGCTCCGTACTTTGAGAATGACCGATTAAGAGCGACCGGCGACCGAGCGACGGCTCCTCTGTTCCTCCCCCCCTCTATCCCCCCCCCCACTCGCTTCGCTCGCTCGCCCACACTGTTTTTGCCGCAGCTCGCTGAGAGGAATTGGGGACCCACTTGTGAGTGTCTATGCTGGGGTTTACTTGACCAAGACGGGCGCGATCGTAGCGCCTGATACCACTGCGTATGCCGATGCCGTCGTACAGGACTACCTGTTCATGTTCCAGGACTACGGGAAGGGGCCCAGTCTGGACACGTTCAAGTCGAAGCAGATCTACGCGAACATCGAACACTTCGATTACCTGCATTTGCACTCGCCGGCAGTTGATTGGATTATGGGGAGGGCGAGCAAGGGTGCATTTAAAGCGACGATTAAGGGGTATCGCGACCACTGCGGGAATAGCATGGTGCTGGGCTGGATCGTGGAGAAGTTTGACGCGGGGAATTACAAGGAGAACGCGGCGGCGATGGTGACGCTGGCGAAGCAGTCCGCGTTGAGTAAGACTGGGCTGATGGGCGTGTTCGCGAAGCTTGCGCATGGTTTCCAGACCAACCCGCCGCCGCCCGATCAGAGGCTTCTAGTGCTGAACGAGGTGTGGAAGGTTGTGACGAAGTGTGACGACATTGCGCAGTACATCATGTGCGCGAAGGAGTGGTTAGAGGTCGTGGTCCTTCACTACTCCAGCTTGGAGTTGAACGTTCTCATGAGGGACATCGTGAAGCACTTGCAGAACTCGGAGGAGGACGAGGTGCTGGCGAAGGCGCTGGATCCGCTGGTTCAGCTTCTGGTCAGGCACAGTTACGACTATAACGGCGCGATTTTGAAGAGCGGGGAGCTGCTGCAGATCCTGGACAAGTTCAAGAACTCGCACAAGGCCGACCACAGCAAGGAGCTACTCGAGACGTTCAACAAGAACAGGTGAGGCGCATACACATGTGTGAACAAAGGGGCGGCGGCGTGAACGAAGGGCACGCTGGTCGCCGATCCTGCGCCGCCGATCCTGCGCCGTCGATCCTGCGTTGAGATGCCTGTTCGCCCTTCTCTCCCCTCCCTCTCCTCCCTGCCACACAACTCTAACACTCGCTTGAACAGCGACGAGACGAACGACCCGGTTCTCATCAACACTCTGTTCGAGGTCTCTCGAGCCCTGCACGACTCGCTGGACTCGCTCAGCCCCGAGGGGGAGCAGCGCCACGTCGCCAGCTTGATCAACGGCTTCATCGAGAAGATCGACTTCGGGAAGGATTTCGAGCGCCAGCTCAACACTTACGTCGAGTGCCGTTCCGCGTTCGCCAACTTGGACGATGTCAAGGAGCGCTTGATTCTTTGCGTGAACAGGCTGTCCATGCGCACGCTGACCATGGTGAAGGGTCGCCACAGCAAGAAGACGCAGGCGTTCGTCAAGGGGTGCCTGGCCTTCAACCACATTACCATCCCCTCCATCGACAACACCATGACTCGGCTCAATTTGCTGGTCTACTGCGGCATTGTGGGCCTCAAGAACGCGTGCCTTCCGCAGTGCGATACGTTCCTCAAGGCCGCCATTAGTCTCGTTCCCGAGGCCGGCAGCTCGGCGCAAGACGTGGCCGCCGTTGTGCAATGGGTGGGCCTGTTTTGCGGACTGCTCGTCATGGTCCCGGGCAGTCCAGAGTTCGGCCCGTTCTACTTGATGCACGGATTGATGAAGGCCATCGGCAAGTGGAGCAGCGAGGACGGTGGGGGTGGCGAGGCTGGAGGAGGCAGCGCGGCGGTGGCCGCCATGAACGCCGCCATGAGGAGGACGGCCAAGGCGAAGTGCTTGATGATTATGGTCGGGACCTGCAGCGCATGGGCGCAGAACAAGCTGCCGTACGGCGTGCCGGGGGTAGACAGCAACGACACGCTGTACGGCGGGGGCAAGGACTACATGGAAGAGCTCGACGAGCTGATTAAGAGCATCTTGAGCGAGTCGGTTGCGGACATCGAGGCGACGGCGGAGGGGAGCTTGAAGGACGAGCTCATGCTGGGCTTGGTCGAGACGCTGACCACGTTCTTCGAGGCCGACGACGTGTGCTTGAAGGTGGCGAAGAACATGGTCAAGAAGGTCGAGAAGGGGGAGGGGGGTGGGGGGAAATGGAAGCCTTGGCTGGTCAAGGTGAAGGGGAACATCGCGTTAGCGATCACTAGTAGACAATAATGTGGTTTGAAATGAGAACAGAGGGGAAGGGCGCAGAGGGCCTTCAGCTGTAGCGCATCAAATATTTAGTTCGCTTTTGTTCGCAGTGTCATGAGATCGCTGCTCAACGCCAAACTTCCTGCGGCCCGCATCGCTGTTCTAGCGACTTTCTGCCTACACTAGTCCTCGACAGTCGCCTTCCCCCCCCCATGAACCATCGTCCACTCGGTTCCTCCCCCCCCGATACCTCCCCCCTCTCAACCTCTTTACAAGATTCCATTGCAGAGACCTTCCCTAACCATGCCGTGACTACAACCGCCACCATCTCATCCCTCTCCAAAGAATACTCTTCGCACGTCCACACTACAACCGCCGCGATACTCACGTCTCTGCAGTCCTTTCCAAGCCTCCTGTCGGCAACAACACCCTTTTTGCCATCCCCCTCTTTGCAATCCCCCTCTCTCCAACCATCTTCTGCCCATTCCTTCACGAACAGAGCTCGCACCGCAACCACCGCCTCTGGCAAGCCCATATTCACGACTCTCGCTTACAACTTAACCCTAACAACCACAGCCACCGGCCTCTCCTTCGTCTCATCCAGTGACGCAACCGGCGGTAATTCAACCGGGTCCCAGTCACATTCCCATGATGCCACGGCCACCGTAGCCGACGTACACGGCCACATCATCCTCGAGCCTGAACCCTTCGACACGACAAGGGTGACCATGAGTGCAACCGTCCTGCTGGGCGACAGTGTCACCAAAAAGAGTCCGGGGCGTCAGTCCCCCAAGGGAATCGCCAAGAGTGCCACCTGGGTGTCCCCCACCTACTCCCCCTCGACGTTAGCCAGTCGCCTTGCTCAGAAAGCTTCATTCGCCAACCTATCCACGGCCACCCCTCTGGCCCACGCCACGCTCGACCACCTGCTCTCTTGCGTCCCAAACCTCCACGCAATGTACGCCCGGTACGACGAGATCGACGACGCCATCTACGCCGAGTTCGTTCTAGCAATCCCCAGCGCCCCCCCCGTGCGAGCCCACGAGACCGCACTATGCGACAAGAGCCGAGCGTACGACGACCAGGTGAGGAACGGGGATGTGAGGAGAGCCAGAGCGAGAACACAAGGAAAGCACACGAAGCACACACACACATACTAATCACACAAACACGAACAACTAACACACACACAATCGCTTTGTTCAGACACACACACAAACGCACACATTTGTTCACTCTCACACTTTGTTCACACTCATACACATGTTCGCACACATGTTTACACACACACACATGTTCACACACATACACGTTGATTACATACACCCTCTTCCCTAACACCGTGTTTGTGCAGTCCGTCGCATGGAGGCGCATCCCCAACACGGTCCGCGAATCCGTCTCCTACTTCAAACGGGCTGAAGGCGACGCGTCCGCGTGGGGCAAGGCGGTCGCTACTGTTGACACGTCTGCCGCTTGTGCTTTTGCATACCGATGGTGCGTTGCAAGCTACGAGCACGTCGAAGGCCACATCAAGAAACAAGGCTCGCGAGCTCTTCGCAAGGTGATCTACGAGGACGAATCCCACACCATGCTCTGCGTGAACCTCATTCGTTTCGGCGGAGTTCTCGCGGATCGTGTCTTGGCGTCGACCTTCACGTGGTGCGAGGAAGACGATGGGTCCTTCCTCATCGCTTGGGCTCCCGTCGAAGAGGTAAGCAACGCGACAAGCAGCAAAGCCATGAGCACGCGCCCCCTTTCCCCGTTATTCAGATTCTTCCCTCGTTCACACACTGTGTATAGCACTCTTCCCCCGAGCGCGTGGCGCAAGCAGACGAGCTCATCAGAAGCGACGTCACCGCCGCCCAGGCCACCCGCGCCACAACGCGTGGCTTCTACCATTTCAAGGTTCTCGCGCCTTCTGTCTGCCAAGTGACGTACCTCCTCCAAATCAAGCTCGGCGGGTCTATTCCAAAGGCTGCCATGGCATCGAGAACCAAGCAGACTCTCGGTTCTGTGCAAGAGATGCAGGCCAAGTACGAGCGCAAGGGAAAGGTTGTGGACGCCGAGATGCGCTCCGCATTCCCCCTCCCGCCGCCGCTCGCCGAGCTGAACGACGAACAAAAGCTGGTCGTCGAGAGCTGCCGGTATTTGGAGAGCGAAGAAGGAGGTGAGTGGGAGCCCCTCTCCTCCTCCTCGCCGTTTGTCGACATGTGGCTCAAGCACACGCCAGCAAAAAGGGGCGAGCGGTCGGTGGCCATCGGCAAGGCCACTGCTGTGATAGATTGTCCGCTGCGCGATGCTGCAGAGTTCCTTTTTTCATACACGAGCAGAAAGCGGATGATGCTCAGCCGCGAGGAGGGCAACCCTGCTCGTCTGCTTCACAGAGCGAGCAATCCGCACGACCATGTCATAGCGACGATCAAGAAGATGCCGTTCCCCCTTCACAACAGGGAATTCGTGCTCCGCCAGCTATGCACAGGCGACGCAAACGGCGACCTGTTGATCATGCATGTGCCTGTTGACGACGTGATCGACTACGGGATGAACTCGAGGACCGTTCGCGGAGTTTCAAGGGCGCTCGTGCGGTTCACTCCCTCTGGTGAGTCGCAGTGCAAGGTCACGTTAATCCAGTATGTGGACGCGAACGGTCGTATCCCGACTTTTGTGGTCGAATCCAAGATTCCTGAAGCACTCGGTGCAGTTGGCGAGCTGCGGGACGAGTTCCAGCGAGATGACGAGATCGACCAGATGGAGCGGGACGAACTGGCGAGGGTCGTCAAGGACGAGCCGCAAACTTACACCGCCGAGGAAGACATACTGATCTACAAGGTTCACGCCAAGCTAGGGATGCTCGAGTGGGGACACTTTGAGGAGCTGAAGTCGCCCGACCACCTCGTCAAGATGGGCAAACATTCGATTGGGGGGGGTGGCGTAGGACGGGCAAGCGTGACCGTGGATGCTTCGATAGAGGAGTGTGTGGCGTGGGAAATTTCCAAGATGAACCGAGAACAAGCCAGAGACGCTGGGAGCTTGGAGAGATCGTTCACGAAGACCAACGACCACCACGGCGTTTATCATGTCGTGTACGACTTCGGTATTCCCGGATTCCAGCCGAGAGAGTTCCTGTCTTCGCTGGTCTGGAGGCAGCAGGGGGATAAGCTCGTGGTGTTGTATGACGACGTCGAGCATACTGACTTTCCTGTCAGCCCATCATTAGTTCGGGGGTCGACGACGATTCATTGCGAGTACGTGCGCGAGCGAAGCGAGCGTATCTTTTTTACGTGCGAAACCTGTACTCACGCTGTACTGACGAGCGAAACATGTTCTCACTCTGTATTCACCCGCTTAACCTGTACTCACTCCCATCAACCCTCGCTCGTCCCTCATTTACTCTCGATCGCTTTGCTCGCAGGTACGAGAAGCTGCCGCCGGTTGGAGGTTTGCCTCAGACGAGGGTGACGTACACCCAACTAGTTCACTTCGGCGGGCTCATTCCCAAGTCGGTTGTGAACAACGGGGCGGTGAATCAGCTGATGTTTCTGAGCAGGATGAGGAAGCGGTTCGACAAGAGTCTCGAGGTTGACGGATCGACCCGGACGCTGCAAGTTGAGATGATCCAAGGGCACGACGATGAGTACTCGGCCGAGGAGGAGAAGCTCTTGGACGACGGCGACGAGCTGTTTGCGGCGTTCAGTGGGATGAAGGCGACGGCGCTCAAGACGGCGTCGCCGCTAACGACCGCCAAGATCGCCTTCAGGGGCGGGGACAACTATGCGTGGGGGTGGGCGACGGCGACTGTGCGAGCTAGCCCTGAAGAAGTGCTGGCGTTTCTGTGGGATGCTAGGAGCCGCACTAATGCCTATGCAGACACGCTCGAGGTGGGGGTAGACGAAGAACAAGACCACACTCGCCTGATTTACGTTCTCAAGGCCTTCCCGAAACCGCTTTATGACCGTGACGTCTTAACCAGGTGTCTGTGGAAGAAGCAAGAGGAGGGAGGATACCTGTACTCTGTCTGCAGCGAGGAGAGTGAAGGAAGACCGCAGCGGCCGGGCATTGTCAGAGCGAAGGTGTGCACCGCGGCTAGAATTGCGCGGAGCGGAAGGGGGACCAAACTCGATTACATTATCCATCCAGATGCCGGCGGCCGGATCCCCAACTTTGTTGTTAACGCGACGCTGGGAGGGCAGCTTGCATACGTTTCTGAGATCCAAGAGTACTTCCAGGCGCCGAGGGGGCTGGACGAGTGGGACGCCGACGACGCGAGGGCGGTGGGCGAGGCCATGTGCCTGAAAACGCAAGAAGAGAAGCACCCGGAGAAGGGAGAGAACAAGAAGAGTGCGCGCATGAGGGAGCTGTTTAAGCGGTATCGCGGATTGGGCGAGATTGGGCGCAGGTACGAGTTCTTCCAGCCCATGATGGCGCGAGTGGTGCAGGGCACATTGAAGCCGGCGGGCGACGTCAAGTCCAAGCTGTGCAGCGTGAGCTTGAAGGAGGGCGAGACGATTGGCAGGGGGCTCGCGATGGCCCTGGCGAGCAACTTGACTGCCGAGTCGGGGGTTGAAGGATGGGTTGGTCGTTATGATGTGCTGACGGAGCTGGACAGGACGGAGGCGTGGTTCAGGTGAGGCGAGCGACGCGAAACGAGCTGTGTGGGGCGAGAATGGCGCGACGCGCAGTTCTGTTGCCAGTATACGACTTTACCCCGGCGCGTCATCCCCTCTGCTACCCCTCTCTCCCCTCTCCTCCTCTTTTAACACCCGCATCGCTCGTTTTTCAGGCCCATGCTGAACGTCGTGGCGAAGCGGCTTTTGGGGGAGGTGTCGTGGGGACTCAAGATGCGCGTGACGATGGGCGCCGGGCTGAGCATATTGGACATGGCGACCGACATCTTCGTGATCGTGGGGTACATGGGGACTGAGGAGACGAGGGGGTACGGGTGGAGCTTGCTAGGGATGGTGGTGACAAGCCTGGTGTTACAGTTATTGATTGTGTTTGGGCAGAACAAGGGGAAGCCTCGGGTGCTGGTGAAGGAGACGTTGATGGTATTGACGGCCATGAAGCCGGCTTTGGACGCATTTCGGGTCGCCAGCGGCCACGAGATGGAGGAGCACCACGCGATTGATGCGAAAACCGAGCTTGTGGCGACGAAGGGGATAGAAATGGTCTGCGAGTCGATCCCCGGTAGCCTACTCCAGCTCTACGTGTTGCTCAAAGTCCGGAACGTGTCGCGTGCGGTAGTGGGCAGCGTGATTGTATCGGCGATGACCACAGGCTTCAGCAGCGCCTCAATTTCGTTCGAGTAAGTGCCGAAGAAAGTCAACAATAACCAAGCTCTCCCCTAACCCGCTGTCCCCAGCTACGACGTAGATCCTCAAGCAAGGAAGCACACTCCAGACTTTTACGGCTACATTCCAGACGGAGGGAGTCGGACCGTGGTATTCGGTTGCATGATGCTGCAAAGCGCGTTGCTGCTGCTGATTCGGAGCTTCAGTGCGGCCATGCTCATGCTCGTGAACAAGAGGTACTTGGTGATGTATTCGACGGGCGACATGGCGCTATATTTGCTGCAGAAGGTGGCGAGGGGCGACTTCTATTACTGGTTCCCTATTGACGGCGCGTTTGGTTTGTTCTTGAGCTTGTTGATGAGAGTGGCCGTGAAGACGACCACCGATTTCACGGGCGTAGTCCAATTCCGTGGAGATGCCGAGCTGGGCGGCTTGTTCTGGACTTTGAACTTGTTCTTGGCGATGCTGGTCAGCTTCGTGTGCGTGTGGGTTGGTGGCGGTGGGAGGGTGGAGTGGATTTTTGTGGGCGCGGCGAACGGAGCCTTCACTTTGTCGTTTGGGCTGTTCTTGCTACTCATGAAGAAGGAGTATAGGCGCACTTTCTTCACCACCAAAACTGGGTGCGACTGGGCGATGGACTTCTTCCTCAAGGGCGAAGACGACGAGGCGAAGCAGAACGTACTCGGCTGCAACAAGAAGATGTGGAGAGCGATTCGGGGAGAGGTGAAGGAGTGGGTCAGGGATGGTTGGTGGCGGTGGGAGGCGGACAGACCTGAGTGGTTCACGGAGTCGTGGATCGCCAAGGTGCCGCCCGACATGATACCCAGTGAAGCGAAGCAAGACTCTAAAAACATTCGTGCCTGCACGAGGAAGAGGAGCAGTTTCTCAGGGAAGATAGCGCCAGTTCGTGTGGCACCCGTGGCACCATAACTTGAGCACGTTCAATTGAATACACTGCATTATTCGTCTTAGGGGAAGAGAAGGTGCGTGCTGAATTCTTTGTTATGTTCGTTGCTACGATTACTCTCTCGCCTGCTGTCGTCTGGAGGGTTCGCTCGATCACTCGAGGCCGACCTTGTCTTCGAAGAGAAGGATCCAGAGCAGCGGCGTGCGCACCTGCAGCCACCTACAGATGGCCTCGTCCTGCGTGGCTCCTCCCCCCGCGCTGATGACCGAGGTCTTGAGCTTGCTCATGATCCCGTACTCGTGGTAGTGCTCCTTCATGTTACGCGCGAAGCGAATGAGGTCCCTGCCGTTGCGCTTGTAGGTCATGCTCTCTCCGCTAGGCAGCACCATGCTCCCGTCGCGCTCCCAAACGTCCTCGAAGTGCTCCTTCCAGTTGAGGTTGCTCGCGCAGATCTTTTCCAGCAGGTCTAGCCCGCTGCTCCTGCCGAGGTTCACGTTGCTCTTGCAGATCCTCTCCGCCGCGCCGACGACGTTCATGCGCATCGCGGGCGTGAAGAAGAACGGGTGCTTGGGCCCGAACCTGAGCTTTAGTTAGCGCGAACAAGGGCAAGAGTGTGCGAACAAAGGGGAAGTATTCAGCGTCGTATATCATCTGCGCCCTCCCCCTCCCCCTCCCCCCTCTTCCTCACCTGCCGTAAAGCGCGTCCGCGCTGGGCCTGATGGCCGCCTTGTGGTTGAGCGTCGTTTGGAAGAAGTGCTTCTCCTCGCTGTCCGTGATGGGGTTGAGGTTTGGGGCTTCGCCGTCGGCGATGCGGGTCTCGCGGTCTCCGATCCTCTTGACCCTCCTCGGGTCGGGGTTGGAGTACGGGTGGAGTCCGCCGGTGAGCACGTAGTACGCGACGAGCCCGAAGCTGAAGATGTCGGCCCGCTTAAAGTCCTCCTTGGTCGGCCTCCATGCCTGGTTCTCAAGCTCTCCCAGCTTGAGCTGCACGAGCTCCTGCGCCTGGAAGCCCTTGCTGCCGGCCATGGCGTTGCTGGTCATGGTGTAGCTCGTGACCGAGTCGTCGAGGGCCTTGCTGATTCCGAAGTCCGCGACCTTGACGATGATCTGCTTGTTGCGTTCGACGAAGAGCACGTTGGTGGGCTTGAGGTCGCGGTGCGCCACATCCTTCTGGTGCAGGAAGGCGACGGCGTGCAGGATCTGCGAGACAATGTCCTTCTTCAGGGCGGCGTTCGAGAGCGGCCTCGGCAGAAGCTCCATGGTTTCGCGCCTCGCGGCGCTCGGCGACGGCTCGATGAGCTGCTCCAGGTCGCCGTGGCACAGCTCCAGAGCGATATAGAAGAACTCGACACTGGCGTTAGCGAAGTCCTCGACGGCCACGATGTTCTCGTGGGCAATCTTTCGGAGGATGTCAACCTCCTGCATGTTGTGGCTGGCCTTGGACAGGCGCTTAACGGCGCACTGCTTCATCGTGCCGGTCGTGGAGTACCCCCGGAAAACGTCCTGTTGCGGACTGCCGAGCCGAAGGAACGGGAAGTACGTGAAGCGCCCGTCGACGTTGATCGCCGACTGCTGCAGGCTCCTGACCTGAGCGACCAGCTTCTGGCCGAGGTACGCCATGGCGAACTTCCTCAGCTTCGTGCAGCCGCGCACGGCCTCCGCGCCCATGCTGAGGGAGGTGGAGAGGGACAGGTCGACGATGGTAGAGCCGAGCGGCAAGCCGCTCATGGTGAGAGTGGGAGCGACGAACGGCGTCGACCCGACGTTGAGGTCAGACAGGCCGACGTCCTGGTAGCTGGGCGACAACGCGCCTCCCAAAGAGCCGCCGCCGAGAGGGCCGCTGCCCAAAGAGCCGCCGCCGAGAGAGCCGCCGCCCAAAGAGCCGCCGCCGAGAGAGCCGCCGCCCAAAGAGCCGCCAAGCGAGTAGTCGCCGAGGATGCCGCTAGAGAGCGACGTGCCGAAGGCGTTGCTGCTGATGCCTCCGAGCGTCTGGCTGCCGCCGATGATGCCGAACGTCTCGCTGAAAGGCATAGAGTAGCCAGTAGGCGGCGGCGTAATCGACGGCCCGCCGATTGAGGTGGAGACGGAGGTGGAAGGGGCACCGAAGCCAGGCGGGGCGGGCGAGGGGGGCTTGGCCTTCTCCATGGTGGCGAGGTTGAGCGCGGCGAACTCCTTGTCCGACAGGTAATCGGCCTGGGTGGGCGCGGCGGCAGGAGCGGGGAGCGGAACCGGCTTAGGCACCGGCTTGGCGGCCACGTTCGCCCACGCGCCGTTGGCACTCGACACCGGCGTCATGGCGGGAGCAGCGCGGGGCTGCGCGGCCGGTGCCTGCGGGGCGGCAGTGAAGAACTGCGTGATCTCGACGCTGAGAGGGGGGGGTTAGCGGGGACACACACACGGGGGCAGGGGGGGCGGGGTCCTCGTGTTTCACTATTGGCACCCTTCTTGAGGTCTGGGGTTGGTCGCCGATCGTGCCCGAGGACATAGTGCTTCATATATCATCACTGAACCGTCCAATATACCCGCATCGCGTGTCGCTCACTCACTTGCAAGCGACCTCGTTGTCCTCGCCCTTGGTCTCGTTGGTGAACATTCCGATCTCGAAGGTCACGGGCTCGCCCTTGACCAGCTGGGTCTGCAGCTTGCTTTTCCTGGCGAAGGCCTTCATCGACTCGAACTCCTCCGGAACCACCACCTCCTTGAAGACGAAGAAGATCTTCTGCTTGTTTCCGTACTTGATGTACCCCTTGCCCTTGCCGAACTCCTTGATCGTGCCGGAGACGCGCGGCCTAGCAGTGGCGGGTGCCTTGGCCCGCTTCGTGGACGGCGGGGCCACAGGCTCGAGGTCGACGCCGAGGTTGTCCCTCCTAGTGTGGTTGTGGCAGTGTTAGCGCACTTATGTGTGAACAAAGTGGGGCGGCGGTGTGAACGAGCGCGCCATAAACCTGCCGTTTGAGGCGAGAAATACGTGCAGAACAAGAGTCGCGAAAAAGCGCCGCGACACACGGTACTGTATATATCATCGTCGAACCCTCCTTCCTCTTCCCTCGCTCTTGGCCTGCTCACTTGATGCTCTGCTGCACGAGCTTGAGGGCGAGCTCCTCGTCCTTGCGCTCCTGCGCGCGCTCCTTCCTCGCATCCTCCTCCGTCAAGCGCGCGGATTCGCGCGCGAGGAATTTCTCCTGGTCCGCCGCGGCCTTCTGGATTTCCTTGTTGTTCAGCATCCTCAGCTGGTGCGTGTACACGGTGACGGCGCTCTTGTAGCCATTCACCGGGACGGTGAGCTTGACGGCCCACTGGTCCTCGCCGAGATCGTACGGTTGTACGACGCCGGTCCTGCCGTTCATGACCGACTCGGACATGCCGGTGAGCGCCACGACCCTGCCCTTGTACTCGATGTAGCCGGGAACGTCCGCTGGTTCCGGCGGGGGGGGGGCAGCGCGCTGCTCCGCGCTCTTTCTCTGAGGGGGTGTTAGAGGGGGGAAGGAGAGAAGTGAGAGGAGGCGCTAGCTCCCTGCGGCTCACCTGCAGCTCGAGATCTTTCTCGCGACGAAGTTCCTCCGCCTCGTCCTCCCTCGCCTCGGCGTCCTCCAGCTCCTCCTCCTCGGCTCTCAGCACGTCAGCCGCATCGTTGAGCTTCTTGATTTGCGAGTCAGTGAACCAATCGAGGCGCGTCGCCGCGGCCTCGATGACGAAGGACGTGATCTCCAGCTTGCCTTTCTTGCTCTCGGCCAGCATCTGGAACAGTCGGTTCATGCTGCAGGCAGGGGGTGAGGGAAGGTAGAAATGAGCCCACGCACATGTGTGAACAAAGGAGGCTGCGGTGTGAACATGCGCCCCTGGCGGCGAGCGAAATAGCGCGAGGAGCGCGCGAGGATTGCGCGAGGAATGCGCGAGGAATGCGCGAGGAGAGCGTTTCTCGCAGCGTTCCGCTCGTGTTAATTGCCTTACCTCCCGCCCTCGCAGCAGTTGATGATGTCCGTTTTCCCGATGAGCGTGTCGGACAGCCACTCGTCGAAGCGGTGCGTTTCGAGCATCTCCGCAATGAACCTCACGAAGGCGCGGTTCACGTCCTTCTTCTCCTTCTTGAGATACTTTTCCTCAATGAACTTGAGCATCTTTTGGCCGTTCTCGCACTGAATGAACACCTTCTGGAGGTCAGCGTCGTACGCGGCCCCCTTCATCTTCTGGAAGACGTTGGTGATGTTCGTGCAGCGCACCACGGCCTTGTGCAAGTCGTCCATGACGAGGCGCACCTAGGCCACAAACACGGTGTGAGCAAAGGGAGAGGGGGAGTCGGCGCGAACAAAGGGAGAGGGGAAGTCGATGTGAACACAGGGAAAGGGTGAAACGAGCGCGTGAAGCAAGCGCGTGAAGCAAGCGCGTGAAGCAAGCGCGTGAAGCGAGCGCGGCACAAACAAGCAAGACGGCACGAACAAAATGGAAAGTCGGTGCAAATGATGGGAAAGGGCGAACTTCGCGGGTTTCTTTTGAGCCACGTTCTTGCGAATTCGCACAGGAGGATGAACGCACCTTGTCCGGGTCCTGCATTGCTCTTCCGTCCAGCACCTTCTCGGACCGGCGCATGGCAACCACCATGGTGTCGGAGCGAGTCTTCACTATAACGCCGATGCGCTTCAGCTCCGCGGTCTCGTCGATGTTCTTGGGGTCGTCATGGATAATGTCTAGCAACTTGCACCATTGTCCCGTGTGCGACTGAGTGGAGATCGCGAAGCGGAACTGGTACTCGCCCCAGCTGCGTCAGTTGTGTTAGCCTTGACAGGGGGCAGGAGGAGAGAGAGAGAGCGAACACACACACACGCTCACAAGGGGGGGGGAACTCACTCTTCCAGGTCAACGATGGCCTCGTACTGCATGACATCCACACCACCAAACGTGTCCTTGTACCTGACCATGCCGTCCGGTCCCAGCACCTCGTAGTTGAGAGTGACGGGGAAGTTGGCGTGGAATCCCGTTGGGATAGTGCACAGAATTTTCGCGTGGTGGTCGCCGACGAAGTACAGGACGCACGGGATCCTCGGCATCATGCTCTGCCCACCCAAGTCAAGCCTCATCCCTCCCGTCTTCGGCTTCGGCTTCGTGGCCTTCTTCTCGCCCGCCTCCTCCGCCGCGTCATCCTTCACAACCGCCGTGAGCTGCGGGCAGTGAATATGGTGTGAGCAAAGGAGCAAAGGAAACGGCGGTGTGAACGAAGTGTGGCGGCCCTCACGCATGTGTGAACAAAGGGGGGCGGTGGTGCTGCGCAGCAACATCGCTGCAACGCATTGGGGTTTTCGGGCGATTCGCGAAGCTCAGAGCCACGCAACTCGCTTTAAAGTGCCTCCTTTGTTCACACCTCCGAAGTCTTGGGCCAGAGGTGTGTGTGTGTGTGTGTGGTCTCGCACTTGGTTCGTTCAGCGCTGGAAGATCGTCGCTGCTTACCTCCTCGTTCAATTCCTCGTCCTCCTGCTCAGTGTTGCTCTTCATCCACACCTCGTGCCCGTGCGCAGTGTACTGTGGCATGGTCTTCTGCACCTTGAGCATCTGCCCGAAGTACTGGGTCCTCTTTTCCCCCACTCTGAGAACGTCCATGAAAATCTTGAACTGGTCAAACTCCCCCCTCAAGTGTTCCCCGTTCCGGTCGGGATGGAGCGCGATGGACTGCTTGCGGTAGTGCGTGCTGAGCTGCTTGTCGCACACCTTTTCGTGGGCCTTGATCTGGGAACCCAGGCTCCACTCGAGGTCGCGCGCGATGACGAGGGACTTCTCGTACAGGGTGCAGGCGCTGAAACGTTACATGGGTGAGCGTGAGCGCAGCGAGCCACACACATGTGTGAACAAAGAACCTCCTCCTGCAGTGTGAACAAGAGCGGAGAAGCTCGGCGCGCTTGACCTGCTCTTCACTCTCAGCTCCCAATCTTACTGCTCCCAAACGTTGCTCCTCCCTCGCTCTCGCTCTCCTCAACTCGCCTTACTCACTTCGACGCCCTCTTCATATCCAACAGCGCCTCCTGAACCCTCCTCTCCCTCACCACCCTCTCATCATCCGTCAACGGCTTCTTGCTCTTCTTCTTCCCCTTCTCATCCTTCTTGACGTTGTCGTACGGATACTCCTTCGCGCTGATCATACGCTTACCGGCATCACTCTCCATACGGCGCCACATGTCCTGGGGCGAGCTGTTAGAGAAGGGCAGATGAACTGTATGTCTCTTGCTCCACCTGTCGACTCTTCAGATCGTTCCGTGTTTATCCCCACGCTTATCAGTGCACATTCACTCCCCGCTGGTTCAGCACCAACTCACCTGCTCCCCCTCCTTCTTTTGCAACGCCGTCTTCGTCTCCTCATGTTTCCCCTTCAGCATCTGTTCATGGAACAGCAAGTCAATGTGTTCGTCGCGCATGTACGCGCCGGAGATGAGGGGGAGGGCGGTTACGATGGTTGTGAAAGAAGCTTTTTCGAGGAGGTCGTGGGGGGTTAGGATGTGATCGGACATTGTTGGGATTTTTATATTGCCCTTTTTCTTCTTGCTG
>Ga0307985_10000967_pt1 | contig 16430 bp, 17 predicted proteins | sample EllFjometageno80_FD_203155 | JGI IMG/M metagenome (GOLD analysis project Ga0307985, IMG submission 203155) | Marine microbial communities from Ellis Fjord, Antarctic Ocean - #80 | ecosystem: Environmental > Aquatic > Marine > Unclassified | place: Southern Ocean | collected 2014-10-09 | reverse complement strand
AGGCTACCGCTCTGCCACTCGATCGGATTCGCGTGGTGCCTCGTCCTGAGCGCGATGCGCGGCGGCAAGATTGAGGATAAGGCGGACGAGGACGCGTTCAGAAAGAGGAGGATGGAGACAATCGGAGGCGACGAGAAGACAGCGATCTCATGAGCCCCCCCTACTCCCACATACTTTAAAGGAGCTATTTTCTTCCTAACTGAAAAGGAGGCTTCTATGCTTCACCAGAGCGACGGAGGGCAGCCGGTGTGCCGAGCATCTTCACGCGGACGTGTGGTGGCGCTTGATGTGCAACTTGAGCGTGTCGGTTTGCTTCGCCTTGTAGTCGCAGTCGGGGCACTGCTTCCAGTTCACGCCGATGTTGTGCTTGTTGACCTTGTGCTGCGCTGTCTCGAAGTTCGTCTTCGCCTTGTAGTCGCAACCAAGCTCGGTGCAAGCATGCCAAGTTACGCTGATGCGCGCTATGTGCTGCTTGATCTTGTTCTTCTTCTTCGCCTTCGCCTCGTACGAGCAGTTGGGCTCCGGGCACTCATGCCAAGTAACGCCAATATCGTGCACATCGGATCTGTGCCTCTTGAGGTTGCCCTTCGTATTCGCCTTGTACTCGCAACCGGAGCTTAGGGCAGTCATGCCACGCAATGTCGACGGCGTGAACGTTCGTCTTGTGCTTCTTCAGATTGCTCCCATGATTCGTCGTGTACACACACACACACCAACCCCGCACGTTCTCCACGTCCCTCCCCCGCTATTTCTCCCAGGTCAATGAATGACAAGCAGATACTATCAGTGGCTTCCCAAACTTGCCTCCACCTTTCTCCACCTTTCTCCACCTTTTGTACGTGTTTATGTTTGACATCTGTACTGCATCAAAACATGCCAACATCGTAGTCGGTCGCTCTGGACTGCGCATTCTATAACAGAACTCTCTCGTGACACTCAAAACTAAATTAATCGCGAGGTCAACATCACGTCTGATTTGACATTTTTCCCGCCCTGGCGTCGCTGCCCTGCCAACACTCAGGGCAGCGCCACGCTCATTCAGCAACACTCTTGCATATTTACGCCGTTGTCCCCCCCCTCACATCGACCAAACTGCTTACCAATCTCTCCCCCAGAGCTCCCTTGTAGCTGTTGAGATCGGTGCCCAACAGGCCCAACTTTTACGGCTTGTCAGTTGCCATTTTCGCCCTCTTACCCTGACCAGGTCTTTCTCAAACCCGCCACTGTCGTACTCAAAACACTCCCCCCCCCTCCCTCCCCTCTCCCCCCCCCGCCTACAGTCCCCTAGCCCAATGCCCTCCTCTTCCGATGATTGGGTCCTAGTGGAAGCTGAACAAGCTACAGCAGGCGTCCCTCCACCGCCTGCACACGCTGCTATGTCGCAAATCTTGTCAAACACTGGCAAGAACACTGCCAGGTTCAGGTCTGAGGCGAGCGATGCGTACGACAACATATACGGGTTCGGTGCCGTCCCAGTTGTGAACAGTGGTAACAGTGAGACGGGGGTTGACAAGATTGCGGAACTTTTGGTGGAGAAGGCGATTAGTGACGCGATTAAAGAGGCAGCGGAGAAGGTTGCGGTTAAGAAGGCGCAGAGTCCTAGCAAGACTGTTAAGGACAAGGCTGTCAAGGACAAGGCTGTCAAGGAGAAGACTGTTAAGGACAAGACTGTCAAGGACAAGACTGTCAGCCCTAACAAGGCTGTCAAGGTCTCCATCAAGAAGATTGACACCCATGACACCAAGAGAGTGAGGACCAAGCCCCAGCCCTTGACTCAACCCGTGGACTCCCCCGCCGTAGACTCCCCCGCCGTGGACTCCCCCGCCAGGAAAGGCGCCGCCTCCCCCTTCCTCGAAGCCCGCAAGAAGTCCATGTTCCTCAACGCCGGCAAGCTCGCTTTAATCGCCGCTCAAATGGCCACTGACCCCGACCTGAAACGCTCCCGCGACATGCCGGACACGAAGTTCTACCGCGTGTTCCACAAGCCTTGCATGCACAACTACGGCCGCGCGAACACGGATCCGACGTTCGGCGGCGCCGTGTGGGGTGGTTACATGCTCAGTTACAACGTGGGGCCTCAGACGTTGCCGAATTATCCACCGACGAAGCAGGTGGCGAGGAGTGCGGAGTTCAAGTACAATGCGGTTATGAACGACCCGGATATCAAGGGAGCGAGCATTCTGAGCAAGAGGGATGTTGTCAGCATTCCCTTCAACCCGATGTTCAACCCGGTCATCATTGAGGATACGGACATTGCCAACGCGACTGGGAAGACCGACAAGACCGCGCACACCAAGGTGTGCCCCGCCACGCGACTGTGCTATGTGCTGTGTGCTATGTGCTGTGTGCTATGTGCTGTGTGCTATGTGTGAACAGGGAAGGAAGGCGGCAACGACGGCTGCGAGAATGCTTTCTGAAGCGCGTCCCTTTGGCGCCACGCGAGCCCGGCTCAAACACGACCCTTACCGCTCCCTTTGTTCACACATATATATGGCTCCCTTTGCTCACACATGTGCGAGATCAGATTGAGCAGCCGAGGACTCCCAAGCCGAGGGAGCAGGCTCTCAAGCCGCCCGCCAGTGCCCCCACCACCCTCCCCGCCTCCACCCTCGACACGTGCCTCCCAAGTTGGGAGGATTTGAAGAACTTGAAGGACTTGAAGAAGCCGCCCCCAGGCATCATAGAAATTATCGCCGCGGTCATGTTCATTACCAACGGCACTGCCGTAACCGACGGGTGGGACGGGGTGAAGTCGAACATCACACGCGCCCTCATCGTGGATATGAAGAAGTACGACCTGAAGCGGATCACGCCGATGCAAGTCAAGTACTTGTCCAAGATTGTGTCCGTTCCGTCGCTGAGTCCGGTGGAGTGCATGAAGAAGAGCTCTGCGTGCGAGTGCATGAGCAGGTGGTTGCACGCCGTGTACGAGCAGCACACCGGGGAGGCGGCTACGTTGGCGTGGACTGCGGAGCCGGCCAAGACTGGGGTGCCCACGCAGCCTCCCACGGCCACTCCCGAGGTTGTGCAGGAGGAGGAGGACATTGAGGAGGAGTGGGTTGTTGTGGAGCCGGTTGAGATCCCGGAGCCACCGATGACGGACCTGCAAAGGCTCGTTATTGAGACTTACAAGTGCAACCCCAGGCTGATGAAGAAGCAACCGTTGGCGCTGTTGACTCTCATTCCGGAGGCAGGCGTGAAGATTCCGCCCGGCGACTCTGTGGCATCCTGCTTGGTGGGGTGGGCGGGCGAGCAGCCCGCGGCCCCGCCGCGCGCTGCGAGGGTGGTCGTGCCGGTGGTCGTGCCGGTGGTCGTGCCGGTGGTCGTGCCGCCGACGAGCGAGGTCGTGGCGGGGGTTACGAGCGTGAAGAGCTTGCCGGTGGCCAAGTGTTTGGACGGGAGCTTTGTCGTCGAGGAGGCGCCGAAGAGGGAGAAGAGGGTGGTCAAGATGGTGTTGGATGCCGACCCGAAGTTGCAGCTTCCCACCGCCGGGGTAGTTACGGAACGCAACATGACGACCGGAGACTGCCTGGTGCTGGCCGACGACGAAGTCAACGAGGGAGACCGCAAGATCGTGGGGGGGAGGAAGCGCTTCGCGGTTCAGAACGTGCTGACGAGCGTCACGTTGTTTTCGAGGCCCGTAGCAGTCAGGGAGGAGGGGAAGGAGGAGGAGAAGGTGGGGACGGAGGAGAAGGGGAAGGAGGAGAACCCGCTCGACTGCCTGAGCCAGAGCCTTCTGACGGAGCTCGCCATGTTCAAGCAGCCACCCAAGACCGTCGCGCTCACGATGAAGTGCGTCCTCGTGATTCTCGGAGAGAAGAAGTCCGACTGGAAGAGCGCCGTTAAGTGCTTGAAGGGCGGGCGGAAGTTCGTGAAGAGGCTGGCCGCAGTCGAGCCTGGGAAGGTCGACGAGAAGGTACTGGCGAGGGCGAGGAAGTTGTGCAAGAACAAACTCATGAACAAGGAGGTCGCCGTAAGGCTCAGTGCCGGCGGCGCGTCTCTCGCACAGTGGTGCAGGGCCGTGTGTGAATATTAGGTGTTAGACAGTTTGGATAGAATTAGCATTTTTGTGCACCCGACCCGAATTCACGCATTGATCGCTCTAACAGATAACTTACCCGAATTCGAGGTGCACCTGCCACGCGCCAAGCACTGCCACTCGACGTGTCCATCGCCATCCCCCCTCTTCCCCCCTCTTCCCCCCCCACCTGCGGACTCCTAGCCTCGCCCTATCGCCCCTCTCGCCCCGCCCCCCCTGCCCAACTCAACCATGGAGACACTCTCCCGAACTGACAGGGAGACCATCTCCAGCACAACCGAGGATCGTCTGCTCCACTCCACAACCACAACGCACAGTGTTGGCGTACAGGTGGTGTCAGAACAGCCACGAGCACAAGAAAGAGTCTGTCGGGGCGGACGCTTTCCGCAAGGTCGTCCACATAAAAGACTCCCACAGCATGATCTTCGTGAACCTCCTCCGCCTCCCCAGCCCCGTCTCAAACCGGGTGTTCGCGACGTGGTTTACTTGGCGGAAGGAGCCCGACGACACCTTCCTCATGGCGTTCGCACCCATGGAAGATTTCGCTCGAGAAGCAGAGGATGCTGTTGAACTCTTTGTGGCTGAACAGAAGGAACGGCGAGCACAACAAGGCTAGGGAAGAGGCGAGGGGGACTACGAGGAACTCGAGCTAATGCGGCAACAAACGAGGGCCAGGAAGGATCGCGTGAAAGAACTGAACGACATGATCAAGCAGGATCCCATCGCCTCGAAGGCCATACGCGGCACGGTGAGAGGATATTGGCGCATCAAGCCCCTCGAGACTTCTGTCTGTCAATCCACATACATCATCCAGGTGAGATCGTGGGCAGCATCCCCTCGGCGCTTCTCATCGCCCGCCTCATGGACAATCTGGGCATTGTGCAGACGATGCAAGTCGAGTTCGCGCGAAACGGCAAGATCGTCGACAAAGAGATGCGGGACGTGTTCGCAAGCCCGCCTCCCCTGGCCGAACTCCGCGAGGAGCAGATGTCCTTGGTCGAGGGATTCAGGAGTTTGGAGAGTGAGGACGGAAGTGAGTGGGAGACCCTCGCCTCCCCCTCCTCCTTCGTCACAATGTGGATGAAGCACGCGCCGGCCAAGAAGAACGAGCGGTCGATCGCGATCGGGAAAGCCACTGCTGTGATTGACTGTCCGGTGCACGAGGCTGTGGGTGAGTCGAGCGAAGCGAGTGCGAGCAGAGCGGCACAGTTAGCGTTGCGAACGAGCGACCGGTGCCATTGCATGTTGAGCCTTTGTCTGCGCCGCCCGCACTGGATTGTGCGTCCTGACGCGGCGCTTTGAAAGGCGAAGCTGGCGTCGCTTTGCGCTCGAATCGCTCCGCTCGTTCCGCTCAAAAAGCGAGCCAGAACTACGCAGCGAACGCGCAGACAACGCCACCTTCATATGCATTGCTACCCCCTTGTCCGCACATATTCATGTTGATTCGGCTGACAATCTCCGCTCGGCTGCAGCTTACTTCTCCGCCTTCATTAGCAGAGAGTGAGTTAGGCTCAGCAGTGAGCAAGGACACCCAGCTAGCTTAATTCAGAGCAGGAGCGGTCCGCATGATAAGGTCCTTGCGACGATCAAGAAGATGCCGTTCCCTCTTAACAACAACGGGGAGTTCGTGGCTCGCCAATGTGTGCAACGGACACGAACGGCGACCTGCTGTTCACTGCAGTGCCAGCTTACGACGTGGTCGACTACGGCTCGAGCACGAGGGCCGTGCGTGGAATGTCAAGAGGGATCATGCGGTTCACTCCCGCCGGCGAGTCGCAATGCAAGGTCGCCTACCGTAGGTTGCATTTGTTCCTTCCAATGGGCACGTCAATATAACCCGTTAAGTGAAGAAATAACATTTGTTCCGTCTCTAGCAGATTGTCGAGTGACCTAGTAAGGTTTTTTTTTTTCGCCGGCCGGGCTTTCCCCCCTTTACTACTCACTTTCCCTCAAAATCCGGGCTGTGTGTGAGGGGGATTCTTAGGAAATACTGAGGTTATGCCGGTGTATATACCAAGTTTGAGTTTGAGTGGGTCCTCCATAGTAGTAGGTAACTAGTACAGACTGATAGCGACTCGTACGGAGTACATGCTGAGCTCATACGCGCATAAACATCGACTTTTCCCGAGAAATCGACGAAAATCCAACTGGTAAGGACCGCCGTTTTTGAAAATTCTATTCCGTGCAGAACACTCTAAATATATTGATGGGTGAAATACATTGGTTATGCTGCAGTTAGAGGTGCACACCGCGGAGGTAAGCGCGTTACCGATGCATTTGGAAAGTTTAGACGCACCCTACGGTAAGCACCAAGGACGACGATGACAAGACAAGTACCCTCTGTGACGGGCGCTCGAGCACCGCAAAGACCCCAAAGTCATCAAGCTGCTGATCAGTCGCCATCCACTGGCGCTCATCTCTGTTGTTGATGGTGAGTTTATTTTGGCGTACTTCCAGAATCTGTCTGCCCGCCGAGAGCCGCTTCAGCAGCCATGACGAAATCCTCGACTTACTGTGCGACTGCGGCGTTCAAGGAGCACCGCTTCCTTCGCCTCATCGAGCTGTGCGGCACCTCCGACGCTCTGAAAGCTCTGGTTACGGGGAACTCCGAGGACGACCTGCCGCTGCACGTGCTCTGCTACCGCAACTCGTGGAACAAGGTGCTCGCGCGCATCAAGCAGCGTCCGACCAGAGTGTTATAGCAACTAGGCAACAGCTACTATTCTTCAGTGTGAGCGTATTTATGGACTTAAGCTACGCTGTTCAACGACCAGAGCCGAGCTCAAGTACGTGTCCAACTACCCCAGCACTTGCTCTGGCATGTCTACTACTCCAGGACTATTGCGTGCACATACGCCTCTGTGTGTGCCCTACACCACATCCTGACAAAATTCGAGTTTGGTGTCGGACTGTGGATGAAGAAGTCCGAGGAGCAAAAGGGGGGTGAGGTTGAAAGAGTGGTACAACCTCAGGTTCGAGTTCAGATCGAACCATATTAGAGAAACTACGTTTGCGCGATTTAATACACGGTTAGTAGCTCACGTCGTCTCACGTTATCTACCGGTATGTGACTTACGCTGGTACGGGCTAGGGCAGTAGCAACGTCGTTTCAGCAAAGGTGTTGGTCTAGGTTATCCTCATGCAGGCCGCTGATACCCATTGCGTGATGGTTATCGTTCTGCAGAATTAGTGGAGCCGAGACTAGCGCCCGAGTCTCAGTTCCTTATGAGTTCGTACTAGCACGTGCTCGATGCCACGGGGCATCGGGTCGCCGTGCTCGTTCCTTGTGAAGACAGCGTTTGCGTGAAGCAGTGCTGTCGTCTCACCGAGTGGTCAAGGTGAGGCACCACGGGGCGCACCACGTCTCCCACGACTGCGGCACGCACACGCGCTATTCCGCGTGTGCCTGCCGTCGTCCGACATTATCCGACATTTGGCTCATTGGCTGGCGAGGCCATGGCGTTGAAAATGAGCAGTTAGACATGTTTTGCTACTCCAGAATGTACTTGATTGCTCAATTATGCTAAAAACAGTACCTGATACTAATGAATACTACTTTTTGAAATTAATATCATATCCCACGAAAAAACCTCCAAGTCTATTAAGGCAAATATTTGTAAAAGTTTTGCTCTTAAAAGTAGCAGCGCAAAAAGCGCCCTATATGCGATCGAGTCAGTGTTTATTAGCTTTGTAAGCGTTTGTCGGCTTTCTGTCGGATAACGTGAGCCCGCTGTCGTCTCACCGAGTGGTCAAGGTGAGGCGCCACGGGGCGCACCACGTCTCCCACGACTGCGGCACGCACACGCGCTATTCCGCGTGTGTCTACCGTCGTCCGACAAGCCCCTTTACTCCTCGGACCCCTTCGTCTACAGTCCGACACTTTCAAATATAATTCGATAGCTACTGTCCACCTGCTCGCGATCCGCGCGTTCTGAAACAAGTCTAACCCCAACCGACCCAATCGACGGGCCTGCTCAGCCCGCTTCCAAAGGCGGGGGACAGAGCAGAGTGGGCGAAGAGCAGAGGGGGGGCAGAGCAGAGTGGGGACAGAGCAGGGGGGGGGAGTTTTGAGAAGCAGGTTATGCAGCAGGTTCTGAGCAGCGCGTTCTATCCCTTCTCGCACTGTCAGCTTCTCACCTGCACCGTCTTCTGCGCCGCGTCGTTCTTGCCCTCGTCGTCCAGCTTGGCCGCGAACTGCTGTCGGAGTGTGTTAGGTTGAGATGTGGAAGAGAGAGAGGCGGTTCGGCGCATAGCTGGTCGCAGGTCGCGCAGTCACCTCGGCCTCCTCGAAGATCTTGTTCTGATCGTCGCTGTCGTGCGAGTACTCGGAGTCCCCGGAGAAAGAAAGGAGACAGATCTTCAAAGCCAAAGAGGAGCTGCGAGCTCTCTTGCCGCCCCGTGGTCGTCCTCTCCACGACTCCTACCCTGTCCGCCAGGTCAAGGTGCAGCGCGCAACTCTCACGATGATTAGCCGTCATCCTCAGCAGCAGGCTCGCGGACGAAGATGTCGCACGAGCCGCCTGCGTGCCAGTAACCCCCACCTCGTCGTCCACCCTCTTAAAATCGTCATTCACCCTCTTAAACTTGTCATCCACCCTTTCCACCTCCATCTCTAGCACATCCGCCAGCAACCCCGCCGTCTCGTCCACCTCCTCCGCAACCCCCAATATCAACCCCGTCAAATTCTCCTCCATCTCCTCTATCCCCTCCGCCAACACCTCGCCAACCCCCTCCTTAATCAACCCCTCAACCTCGCTAATGATCGTTCCCTCCAGCGCCACCATCTCCTTCGCCTGATCCTTCTTATACTTTCCAAAGTCCTTCTCCATCCCCTCCTGCCTCGTATCCATCTGGCATCGCAAATATGTAATTCGTCGCTCTTTTTGTACCGGCGGGCCTCGGCCTTTGCGCGCGCTTCCACATCCTCGTTGACGCGCTTCTGCTTCTCCCAGAGAGTCACTTCCGCCACCAGTCCCCTCCTCACAACATACTCCACCTTAACCGCCTCAAAGGCAGCCCTTTTGCGCTTTTTGCCAGCGTGCACCTGCTCGGCATTCTCCATCTCCGTCTGCACACTCTCCTTGGAAACGTTGTACCTCACACACGCCCTCCCACTCTTCTTAACCGCCACCCTGCCCACAGTCAACCCCCTGCCCGACCTCTCCAAAATAGTCAACATTACTCAGCACGTTCTTCTAATTCATTCAAAGTCCTCAACGCGACTTCTTGGGATGTTTGTGCTGTTGTGTGAGCGGTCCACATGTCGTCGGACATCTTCTTGGCCGTGGCCAGTTGCTTAGCGGAGAGCTGCAGCGCTTCGTCCGCGGCAGTTGCGCGGCTGTTGGCGTTCAGGCTGTTTTCCTGGGCGTCGGTTTTTTGTTTCGCGAAAAGCATGAGGGGTTGCTGATTCGAGCGCGACTCTTGCAGCTTCGCGCCCATTACTGCGTGGCTGACCCTTTTGGTTGTTGGCGGCGGCCTCGCGAAGTGGTAGGGCATGGTGTGGTTGTCGTGAGGGAAGGGAGCGCTCATGCTGCAGGAGGAGTGGTTGTTAGAGAGTGGAGTTGGCACCAGCTACACACAGGGAGCGACACAGCAGCTCCACATAGACAGCACACAGAGTCAAAAAGCTCTAGACAAGGGGCGCTAAAGGGTGTGTGGTGTGCGTGCCTCAAAAGTTAAATAATGTTTTCGGTAACCACGCAAGCATCAAAGCTATGCGCATCTATGCTAGTACCCCCATCTCGAAGCGCACTCGCGTTGGTATTGCGGCGCTCAAAAATGGGCTCGAGGATGTGGATTTCTCCCCCTACAACCCTCCCTCAAGCGCGGCTCCTCCCTCTCTCGCAGACTTGTCGGGATCAAGCACACCAACGCACACGGCTATGCCCCCCCCCCTATCTTGTGTTTGAACTCCTACAAGTTACTCACATGGCTCACAACTCGCCCCCTCTCCTGCCCTACCAGCTTTCAGAGGGGTACAACGGGGCGGAGATCGTGGGGGGCTGCAGAGACGCGACCATCAGGTGCATTGTGGAAGGGAGGGACGTCATTTCGATGGACAACTGCGTGCAGGCGCTGAGGGTTGTGGACAAGATGATCACGCCCGACATGATTGAGTTTTACGAGAGCTTCACAGAAGGCTTGGGGAGTCAGGCTTGGGGGAATTAACACTTTAGTAATGGAATTCTGAGCTATAAAAAAATCGGCAAGTGGGTTGGTTGCCGTACCGGTAGGCGAAGATGCCACAGCACAGCTTCTTTTCTTCAACAGGCTTGGCAGCGGTCGCCTTTCTCCACGTCAACTCCTCCCCCTTGTCTCTAAACTCCGCCTCGTGCTTCGCTACGACGTCTTTCATCACGATCTCGAGCGCCAAGTGTAAAGCTTTGTCGGCCTTGGACAGGCAGCAGCAATTCATCACACACACACACTGGGCCGATGACCCAAAAGGGTAAAGAAGTAGTGATTGCCATCCCCCAGTTGCGTGCTCCCCCGCGAACCGAGCACGAAGATCGGTCACGGCGGCGTTGTAGTCGATTTTTAAACCGATCCAAGGACCCCGGAGCTGGTCACCGACTTCCTCGAGTTTTTTTTGCGTGGGCGTGTGTGCGCACGCATTAGGGTTTTCCGTGGCGTGCCCGAACTCAGTAATTCCGCGGGTGAGGGCCGCGAGTAGTTGAGCTGTGTCCTCCGGGAAGTCCGGAATGAAGTCCTTCACAGGGTCCGGGTCTTTGCAATTGTTTTGGCAATAATAGCAGGGGTTAACGATGACACCGAGTGGATTTTGCTGGAGGAAGAGGCCGGCGGTGGCGGGTGGCTCGTTGTACTGATCTCCCCTTTTGGACCCCGTTTTCGGCGCATAATTACCTACGAGACGTTCCATTATTTTAGGGCATGGAGCAAATGTTGGCAGATTACTCATTGCACTTAACGGACTGCACCAGGGGGTAGTTAGCTAAGTAGGTCAAGAACAGGACACTGTGTCACATTGCTGACGGACTGCTGCAACGCATACAAGCTCGCACTGCTTCACTTAGTAGTTACCAGAAGATGTGGTGTTACATATGGGGCACACCCGGACAAGATCCATTTATTACCATAGGGTACAGTGGTAAGGGTGATCAAGGAAAAGTGATGAAAAGAGGAAGTGGGAGAAGCAGGGGGGCAGAGGCGAGCGCAGCCAAGCGAATCCACTTACTTAGAAAAATGAAGCGGCTAAGCGATTACTAGATCTAGATCTGGTAACACGAGAGTGGAGCCAGTATCGTGAGAAGGACGAGGAGGGGGAGAGTTGTGTGGCGGGCTGCGATACTCTGGCCGCCATTTACGAGTCCATGTATGGCAAGGGCCCAAGCACGTGACCGCATGCGAGGCGGTGATCGGCTTGCCTGGCGATGCTGAGTGGGAGGAGAGGATGGCGGCGGTCGTGCTGCTCAATGAGCTGCGCAAGTAATTAGTGCTAGGTTAGGTTCCGAGAGAATTTTCGGCACGGGCTTCAGCTAGTTGCGCAAATTCACTCTGCCCCAGCGTCTCAGATTCGTAGTTTGCTTGACGAGGACGAAAGGGTGTTTGGCCAGCAACCTCAAGAAGCAGTTCAAGAGTCAGCACAAACGGGTTCATTAGTTACTCTACTCTCCCCTCTAGCCACCTGCAAGGATTGGGTTGGGTTAGTGCGAGGCTTGGGAGGGCGATTGCGAGCTTCGGCGCCATCTTGAGCAAAATGAGCGACCCCGGCGTGCCGTTCTTCTTCCTGGACTGCTTTGGGAAGGTCGTGTTAAGTTATAACAGTTCATCGTTGTGCTGTCTGTCGTCGGCGAGAACGGATGAGCAACGGAGCTGTGCAGACGGGCATAAGTTTCGGGGCAAGTCTCTTCACGCTGTCTTACGAGAATTTTTGCTCTAACATGCGCGAGTTGGGGATCGCAGTCAGCGCCCACGAGGTCGCCTCGACCACTGCCTCCTTAATCGCCACCGCGCTCTCCTCCAACATGTCCGTCGGCAAAAAGCCCAAGAACTCGCCATTCACGTCCCAGACCTTAATGAACGGCGACCGTTGTCCCCCCAAATCCTGCCAACACGCTCGTTCACCCTAGTACATAAATCAGGTTCGAGTGCTTCATCACGAAGGAGCTCTCCCACCCCAACTGCGTGTCGCTCATTGGCGTCTGTAGGGACGACAACATGCTCGCCTGTGTGATCGAGTACGTGGACGGCGGCTCGCTCGAGGGCAGCCTTCGCTCCGACTGGCCGCTGCCCTTCAAGGAGAAGATCACGTGAAAGAAAGAGCTTCTCAAATGGGCGACCGAGGCCGCTCTAGGCTGCATGTACCTCCACCAAAAGAAGTACTTCGACGAGACCGAGGATAAGTGGAAGGACAGCATCATCCACCGCGATCTCAAGCCCGACAACATGCTGGTGACGACCAACAATGTGCTCAAGCTGACCGACTTCGGCGAGGCTCGAGCCGCCGAGCTGAACATGACGATGACGGCAGTGGGGACTCCGATCTACATCTGTCCCGAGATCATCCGCAACGAGAGGTACGACACGAAGGCCGACACGTACTCGTTCGGCATCGTGCTAGTCGCCATGATGAGATGCGAGGACCCGATCGTGAACTTTCCCCCAGTCTGAACACGTGCCATTAATTAAATATATTCATCGTGAACTTTTTCTTCAACGCCCTCATGCGCAAGATGAACAAGCGGACACGGGCGGGGGTCGGATTGAACGCTCTCAACATCAACGTGGCGGATGGTTGGCGACCAACCATACCGAAAGAGTTCTATCCGGGTCTGATCAAACTTATCTGGCGCTGTTGGGATAACGACCCGGCAGTTAGGCCCAATTTTGACGAGATCGTGGGGCTCCTGATTGGCGACGCGCGGCACGAGATCCGGAGCAACGAGGAGCCCATCTTCGGGAGCGGTCGGGTCATTGCGGAGGTGGATCAGAGAGACACAGACCTGATTGACACGGGCGGTGAGATTGTGAGCAGGAGGATCACGGAAGAAATTCTTAAGGAGAAGGATCGCGAGCTGGACATCTTGGTGATGGAGAAGGAGAAGATGCTGAAGCAGCTGAAAGCCTAGCACAACAAGAATATCCAAGCGAAGAACTTGGAGCTGAAGGAGAAAGACAAGGCGATTATGGAGCTAAAGACAACGGGGCGGACCGAGAGACCGAAGGAGGACGAGATACTCGACTCGCAAGTCACGAAAGAGATGAGCGGACTGATGAGCATGCTGGGGCGGGGCGCGGAGGTGGAGAATGCGCCGGAGAGGAATACGGGGAGGACGGACTCAACCGTGCAGAGGGAGGCGAACGATATCATTAGCATGTTAGGGCGTTAGAGACCTCCGTGTCTGAGGGCATGCGTAACAATAAAACACAATCCCAATCCCTTACATCTAACCCTTCTCAGAGACGAGAATGGCGTTGTGAAGTGTGGTAGAAGTCATGGTAGGGTTAGGGTTTGATGATTAGCGCAGCCAGATCTTGTGAGCGCGGCGGGTTGGAAGCTACAGTAGCACGTATATTTGTGACCAAGACCCTGGTCTTGGTTGACCCATCAAATTTAACAAACCATAGCGCCGCACTACAACCAGCCTGAACTCTTATTTCTCCTTCGGTGCTTGCGGCGGCAGAAACGGAGCAAGAAAGTGTCTGTTGTGGAACTGAGGGAGCGCAGCTCAGAGGAGTTCGCATCGGAGACCATCATATCGCGTGCGAGCCTTCTAGAGCGTCCGGGGACGCAACCTGCAAGGCAAAAGCGCCTCTCGGACCAGTGTAGTTCGCCTTATTCGGCGATCCCTGGAATTGTTGGCGACCTGGTAAGCGTTGGGGTGCCACTGGTGTCGACAAAGGTGGTCAGTTCTACCAATCTCCCATCCAGACTAAGAACGAGGTAGAACCAGACTTGCTAGCTCTGCTCATGGTGGGGGAGGGGGGGGGAGGGGCTGGGGGGAAGGTGATGGGTTAGAGGGAGTGAGAGAGAGAGAGAGTGGGAGAGTGGGAGTGCTGTCGGTTGAAATATATAATTTGGAAGAAAGCTCAATTGCGATTTTGAAGCATCTGGCACAACAAACCTTGTACTGACCGCCCGCGAAGCAACCTACTCGCCATGTTTTGCCACTGCGTCAAGGCCAACACGCTGATCAATTTTTCTGCCTGAGATCTGAAAAACTTGGGGTGGTGGTCAGTCTGGTCTGTGCTGTGCTGTGCTGGTCTGATCCGGTCAGGCGGCTGGATCAGACCAGACGGTGGTCAGACCCGGTCAGACACTACAGTCGTTCCATGATTCCCGGATCTCCCAGGTCTATTGTGCTTTGTGCTGTCACTACCCACCCACTCACCACCCTCCCTCCCCAGTTCTCCATCTCGCCTTACCCTCGCGCTCTCACTTCCCAACTCTCTGCCAGTGCTCACCCTCCCAGGGCTCATGTCGTCCCTCCCGCAACAGCTCGCCCCCGACGTGTCCATCACAACCGAGAAGAAGATCGCGATATTTCGGGCCCCTCCAGCCATATCCGAGGGCGACCAGGCTGCTATAATCGCGCCGTCGGCAGGCCTAGCGAGCCTCTTTACGCACCTCCGCGACCTCGGCGTAGAGCGGCTCGCGCAGACCTTCCAGCTTCGGCCGGAGCTCTACCCGAGCATGAGCGAGGGTATGTCGGTCCTCCACGCCGACCCCGAGCTCCGCGCGCGCGACATCAATCGAGCCTTCGCCGACCCGGCGGTCAAGCTCGTCGTCTGCTCGATCGGCGGCTACGAGATGATCCGCGTCCTCCCGTTTCTCGACCTCGACACAATTCGGCGCAATCCGAAGGCGCTGACGGGCTTCAGCGACGTCACGAACCTCCATCTTGTCCTCTGGAAGCTCGGCATCGTTAGCTACTACGGCGGAAACCTGCTTTGCCAGTTCGCGATGTTCGGCGGAATGCACGACTACACAGTCGAGCACGTGCGCGATGCGCTCTTCGGCGACGACTCAAGACGGCGGCTTCGCCCTTCTGAAAAATACCAGGACGGCTATTTGGAGTGGAGCGACCCGACCAACATCAACAAGTCTGCGCCGCAGGAGGATAACAAGGAGGGCTGGATTTGGCACGTGAGCGAGTCCTCTTCCTCTTCCTCTGCGGCGAGCGTCACCGGCCGGCTGTGGGGAGGCTGCGTCGACTCGCTCTTCAAGGGGTTCGCCGCACGCTCGCCTTTCCTGCCGACCGCGGAGGAGCTCGACGGCGCCGTCCTCTTCGTCGAGACCTCGGAAATCATGCCCGAGGCCGGCCAGGTCTACGACTTCTTCGCGGCGCTGGGAGAGCTCGGAATCATCGCGCGCCTCAAGGCGATTCTCGTCGGCCGCCCGAAATGCAACGACCGCGGGCGCGTCCCGCACGAGGGCCGTGCGGAATACCGTGCGAACCAGCGCGACGCCGTTTTACGCGCTCTCGCCGACTACGACGCAAGCCCTGCCGCAGTGATTTTCAATCTGGACTTTGGTCACACCGACCCGCAGATCCTCGTCCCCAGCGGTAGCTTCGCGACGATCGACGTCGAGAACAGGGAGATCTACTTCGACTACTCAAGAGGGCAGAAGTAAAGTCGTTGATAGATAGGGCTGGATTTAAGAGTTTATGATAGCTACAGGCCACCCGGCGTGTCCCTGGGGCAGCTACATTCACGCACACGTCGTCATCGGTTACTACGGTCACATCGCGCTCGCCTCGTTGCCCACAAACCCCCTCCTGCCCCCCCCCCCCCCCCTGTTTGTTGGCAGAGTCGGTGCTACTTTTCTGCTCCCTCCTCCACCTTCCCCTGAACTACCTTCGTAGCAACATTCAAGATGCGATTAAAGCGCCATCCTTCCCGACAATGCCTTCCACAACGAGCTGTGGACAATCGATCAGCGCCGGAATCACAGTCGCTGCTATCTCATACGCCGCGCAATAGGTACTCAGCCACGCATGGCTAGGCACGCGCTGCTTCACGTACTCCGCATTGTCCATGAGGAGCCCCACGTCGAAAAAGTGAGCGTATGAACGCTAGAGAAGTTGCAATGACGACAAGAGTGTTCTGCGTCCAATTAATCTTGTGCTTCTAATTCACGTTCGGTTAGAGTGCATGTATGAGCTAGAGCAAGAGCGGCGACATGCGCCCAAGGAGCTCACCTTCGTAAGATTGCCGTAATAACAGATACAACCCATTCGAATTTGCTTCCCGTTCACCGTCGTCGTGTTCTCCTCTTAAGCTGTGTACTGCGGCACTGCGGCATACTCTCCCGTTGCCCGGAGAGTAGCTTAGCATAATACGACACTAGCAACTCCGGGTCCTTCGTTCTCTCTATTTTCGAGCAAAGGCACGTCGAGCTCAGATGAAAGCACTGTCTGCACGGCGT
>Ga0307985_10000965_pt1 | contig 16467 bp, 17 predicted proteins | sample EllFjometageno80_FD_203155 | JGI IMG/M metagenome (GOLD analysis project Ga0307985, IMG submission 203155) | Marine microbial communities from Ellis Fjord, Antarctic Ocean - #80 | ecosystem: Environmental > Aquatic > Marine > Unclassified | place: Southern Ocean | collected 2014-10-09 | reverse complement strand
GTAACGCGCCGGTAGACGCTATAGAGTATGTAAATATTTGGGGGCTTGGGGGGCTCGACGCGGCTCCAATTTGTCAGCCGACAACCGTTCACTGCACTAGTAACTCGCTCTAAGGATACCTTGACCTAGAACACGCACGGTAGCGACCGGCACGAGTATGTGCCCTGTCCCTGTGTCACTGTCCCTAACCCTCAGGTTTCTCCAAGGCACAGGCGCCGTCCGGAACTCGTTGACTGTCCCGCGAACCGTCAGAAATCGTCTGGAAGTGTCCTCGTTTCTCCCCGCCAGCATGCTTTCGTCCCTCCTCGCCCTCTTCGCTCTCCCACTGGCCTTCGCGGCGCAGCCGCAGCCGTTCCCCCCCTCCGCTTCCTATACTTGTACCCTGACGACCACGAACTCCTCCAGTCTTTGCCCCCTGTGCACGTTTGAGGGGCAGCACCATTACTCTACTGATGCCAACATGGGCTTCGTACAGTGGGTTTACGGGCCCATCGCAGACCCCGCTGACCGCGTGAATTTCATGGATGTCTTCCACAGCAATGACGACAAGATGCTCATGGTCCAGGACATCCACAGCAAGCCCCTCTGCATTGACATTCCTTACCCGGATCCCATCTTCAACAAGACGTGGGCCGCGGACGCCGTTGACGAGGGGCACGTTTGGTTCGAAGGTCGCTTGACTCGCAAATTCTCCAACACGTTCCCGTACTTCATCCAGGGTGAGGTCGCCGTCTCTGATTACTATGAGGATGTCTTCACAAACCTCCCTGTGGCGTTCGTGAACGTCTTCGCGACGCTGCTGTACAAGGACGACTTTGCAGCCGTAGAACCCGACGCTAACGTGTTCACGGCGGTGGAGGAGCTGCACTGCGTGGCCCCGCCGCCGGGCTTTGTCAAGCGAGTTTAAATAACTAGACATGTGTTTAGTACAACAATCGTCCGTGTGTCGTTCACATTCTACGCTGGCGTCATCATGGCCCTGCCCTTCACAAATACGCCGACAAGCGCCGCAGTCTGCAGCGTATCGTCCGCCCCAAACGCAAGGTTGTGCTCCACCTCACTCAATCCATCCAGCACAAACCCCAGCACTTGGTTCGGCAGCCCCAACTGCAGCAGAATCTCCACGAGGCACGTCATCACGTCCGCGAGCGCGTACCCGTGACTCACGCACTTCTCCCTAATAACATCAAACGCCTTCTTCATCGGTTCATTCATAAGCACGCTCGCAATCTCCTCAATGTCAGCCGGCAGCGGACTCCCGCTCGTCAAGTAAACGTTCCCCTCGTCGACGGTCGTGTACGCCATTGATGTGGCTTGGAGGAGGTTCATGACGCGGCGCATGTCGCCGTCGGCGAGGTCCAGGATAGCCTCGGCGCCACCGGCAGTCATGGGGACCTTCTCAGCGGCCGCGACCTCGTCCAAACGATCCTTAATCTGGTGCTTGGCGAGCGGCGCGAACCGGAACCTCGTGCACCTACTCTGCAGAGCCGGAATGACCTTGGACACGTAGTTGCAAATGAGGCAGAACCTCGCGTTCTTCGTGTACTTCTCAATGATCCTCCTCAGCGCGAACTGCGCGTCGTTCGTCATAGCGTCGCACTCGTCGAGGATGATGAGCTTGGTGCCCTTGCTGAACAGCTGGCGGGTGCCGGCGAACTCCTTGATTTGGTTACGGACCACGTCGATCCCGCGCTCGTCGCTTGCGTTGAGCTCGAGGACCATGCTCTTGTACTTGGTGTCGCCGTACATTGCCTTGGCCATGGCAACAATGGTGGAAGTCTTTCCGGTACCAGGCGGCCCGTACAGTAGCAAGTGGGGGAGCTGGTCGCTCGCGATGAGCTTCTTGAGGATGCAAATTATGTCTTCGTGGGCCACGAGATCATCGAGGGAGGCAGGGCGGTACTGGAAGAAGGAGGGTTAGAAATAACCGAAAAGATGTCTGTCATTGGACTTGCAACGCTCGCTCAGTGCAAAAGCGAATAACTAGAGTGCGGGTAAGTGGGGACTAGTGGACCCCCCCGGGCACCCCCCGCGCGCTTCCAGCCGATGTGCTCGCCGCGCTGCTCCGTAGTTCCCTCCCTTCTACCCCTGCTTCTTCTCTGTCTCGGTCCGGGGACCATTGTGGTCAGACGATGTGCAACCGCTGCGTTCTCAAACAGACAATGGCGGCGTGGGGATGACTCACCTTCTCGACCCAAGGAAGGGAGAGTGCTTGCGAAACGCCGGCCATGGTCTGAAAACGTTGTAAACCTTCCCGCTCGTTCCCCTCTACCCCGCTTTCAGCGCCGCGGACCCAAAAACCTAGTGCTTGGTGCATAATGAAACTCACTTCAACAAGTTAAGCAACCGGAATCCGCGCCATCCTTCCCCCCCGCCCGCCTGCAGCACTCCCTGCAGATTGCCGAAGCTAACCGTTCCTGCCTCCTCCTCCACAACCCCCCCCGCCGCCTTGTACAAGTCCTTGACGAACTCCAGCCCCAGTCCCGCAGCCTCTCCTACATAGTCCACCTTGATCATGTCCTCCAGTCCTTTCAGTCCGATCCGAGGACCGCAATCCACAACGCCGCTCCCAACGTCCAGTCCGACGATCCCACCCTCGCCCAGAACGCCGAAGCTGCAGCACGCCCTGAACAATCCGACCTCGCACTCCACCCCGCCCCCCGTTGCCCCTTCCCCCTCGCAGCTCAACGCCAACAGCAACTGGCTCATGTTGATCAGCTCTCCATTTTCGTCGCTGAAAGCCGTCCAGTAAATCTCCTTGATCGCGGCACACTCGTCCGCGTCCAAGCCCTTCTTCTCTCCCTTCTCCTCGAACCACAGCTTGCCCTGCATGAAGTCCTCCTTCCCGAGCCCGTAGAAGCCCTCGCTGCCCCGAACGCTGATGCCGATCTTCTTGCACAGCATGCTCAGTCGCACGAGCTCCTCCACGGGGCAAATCGTGGGCAGCGTGAAGCACACGCACAAGTGCACGAACTTCCTCCACGGCACCCTGCCCGTCTTGCCCCCCATCAAGCCCCCGATCTTCCTCAGACTCTCGCCCCCCGTCCAGGCCCCGAACCCGTCAACCGCCCCGTCCCGCAACGCCTCCTTCTCGACGCTCCGCTGCACGATCTTGACGAACGACTCCACGCTCACCGTGCCATTCGATTTGCACGCGTCCTTGAAGCGCTTCGCCATCAGCACCAAGAAGTTGATGCTGAAGTTCTTCCCGCAGCTGTCGAACACCAGTCCAGGATACCTGGCATCAACGCTCACGTTGGCCTCGCCGCTGAAGTCCACCCTGAACTGGAAGCTCTCCTTCCAGTGCGCCGCGGCGGCCTTGCCCAGCCTTGCCGCCAGTCCCGCGATGCACTTGTTCTCGAACAGCGCCCGCTTGACGCAAAGGCGGTCCATTTCAACGCAGAGGTGCGCACTGACCTCTTCGGCCTGAGTCGCGAACGAGACGTTCCGCGCTTCGATCCGGACGAGCGCGTCGACGACTCGGGACATGATGACGCCGCAGTCGAAGTACGAAGTGATGTCGTTGGCCTCAAGGAAGCCAGCGGCGCTCTGCGAGATCCTCTCGGTGAGCGAGCGCGCGAGCTGGATCGAGCCGTCGTCGGTCGTTGTGGCGGTGTGCAGCCAGCTCGAGCCATCGGCGGCGGCGAAAACAGACTGCAGTTTCGACGATGACGATTCGAGGGCTGTGCGAGCGATCCCGATGAGGCCCTGCTGCCGCTCGACCTCGATTTGGCGCGCCTTCTCGGCCAGGTTTTCCTCGGCCATGCGGGCGTTCTCGGCAGCTGCTGCCGCTACTCGAGCCTCCTCAGCCTCGATCTCTTCGCGCTCCAGTCGAGCCTTCTCGTCCCCCTTGCTCTCCTTGGCGGCCTTCGCGGGCGGCTCCTCTAACGCCGCAGCGGCAGCCTCCTCCTCCAGTCTCTTCTCCTCCAGCAACTGAGCGGCCGCCTCCTCGTCCTTGACGCGCTGCTCCTCGGCGACCCTCTCGGCCTCTTTTCTCCGCACTCCCTCTCTTTCCAGCACGCTCGCGAGCTCTGCGTCGGCACTCTCCACGGTGAGCTTGCACATGATTCGTAAATTATCCGAGCGCGCCGCAACCACGCCAGCGATCCACTCCTTAGCCCTCCCCGAACTCCCGTCGCACACATCTCTGTTGCTGTCCGCTCGCTCCTCGGCAACGTCCCCCAAGTCCTCCTCCAGCGCGTCAATCGCATTCTCAATGTTGTCCAAATCCGTGTTATCCGCCGTTTCCATCCTCACGATCTTGCGGTGCTTCTTACACGTTTCCTGCCACTTCGGGTCCTCCCTCCGCAAGTAGCTGGCGTATTCGTAAAGCGTCCAGCCCACGTAGTCCTCGATGGACTTGTACTCGCGGGAGAGAGATGACAGGCACGCCTTGATGTTGGCGGCGATCTTGGTGGAGACTTCGGGGTCGATGGTGGGGTCGACGTCGAAGGAAAGAGGGGGGGTGGGCGGCACCTCGCCCCACAGTGCGTGACCGTTCTTCCACGCCAACCCCTCCACGTAACCGCCGATTTCCTCGCGAAGCGTCCACTCGTCATCGTCCCGCACGACCTCCTCCTCGAAGAACAGCCTATCCGATACATAGCACCGCTTAACATCCCTGTAAAACTGCGGCGCCACCGGCCCCCCAACGTCCACCCTCTCGCAGCACATGACCTCCACGAGGTCTAGGAGCTTCGCCACGGCCGCAGTGGCGCACGCGGTGGCCGTCCGGCGCTTCGAAGCGGCGCTCGCGGCTTTGATCGAGTCGATCTCGGCCTGCCGAGCCGCCTTCGCAGCTAGCATGGGCTCCATGAGGGAAAGATCGTGCGTCGCGGTGAAGAACTCGCGCAGTTTGTCCTCAGTGACCTCCTCCCTCTCCACCCTCTTCGTTTCCAACGAAGAGTTCTTCGCACGAAGAGCCCGCTCCTTTGAGCGCCGAAGTTCCCACTGACCGGCGGCAATGCGCCGACGATCGTCGGCCTCGTTCCGCATCCCCTCCATCATCATCCTCCCCGCCTCCTTTCGCTGCAGTTCCTCCCTAGCGTTCTCCTGCTCCACCTGCATCTTCCTTCGACGAGTCTCCCTCTCCTTCCTAGCCCTCCTATTGACCTTCTCCGCCCTGTGCAGATTCTCCATCACTTCGAAGTTCCCGTCCGGTCCAAGGCCCGCGTCGCCCACGGCCGTCTCCAGACGAGTCAGGTAATTCAACCCGGACTCGGCGGTCGGTCGCATCTCGCCGTCATCCATCCCGTCGTCGTTCCCCACCCCCAATCGCTTCATGTTCCTCTCAAAGCCGTTAATGTTCACCTTCTGCTCGACGTTGTGGACTACTCGAGAGTTCTCCTTCTTCCGCTCGCGAGTGGCGACCGTCATCAGCTCGAACTGCAGCTTCATCCTGGCGTACACAAGTTATGTTAGCCATACACATGCATGAACAAACAAAGGGGGCGGCGATGTGAACAAAAAGGCTCAGAACACAGGCTCAGCTCAGAACACAGGCTCAGAACACAGGCTCAGAACACAGGCTCAGAACACAGGGCGTCGTCGCTCCACTCACCTCTCCCTCTTCACCCTCTCCTTCTCATTCACCCCCCAACTAGCCCTCCCCTCCTCAATCCACTTGTCCATAAACGCCGCCCGATCCCTAGCCAACTTAACCTGCTTGTCGATGCGCAAGCGCACCCCAGCCTTGGTTCTCGCGAGCCCCCCAGCCTCCACCGCCGACTGCTTCTGTTCAATGTCCCGCTGCGCGTCGTGGAACTTGCGGAGGTGTATCGTCTCGTCGAGTTTGTTGAAGTTGTGGGTGCCGACCTCAGACATTGTTTTCAGCATGAAGTCGTCCATTCCCCAGTCGGTCTGGGGGGGGCGGGTGAAGGTTTTGGGGCGCACTGTGGTGGTGGAGGCGGGGGGTGGGGCCTGGGGTATCGCAGAGTGCACGGTGTGAGCAAATGGGGAAGAGGTGTGAACAAAGGCGATGTGAACAAAGGCGATGTGAACAAAGGCGGTGTGAACAAGAGCGTCCAGAGCCGGTTGTTCTTGGCCGGTTGCTCTTAGCCGGTTGCTCTGAGCCGCTTGCTCTTAGCTGCTTGAGAGTGGTCGTGTGTGATTCACTCACCTTCGGCGGCTTATCAATCGCCTTCTTCCTCTCCTTAATCCTCAGTATCAAATCACTAACCGCCCCCCTCGCCTCTGTCATAATAAGCGGTATCACTTTCTTATCAAAAACAACCCCGTTCTGTAACAGACATGTGGAGACGAGAGTGAAGTTACGGAGGCGAATTAAAGTTGTTGCACCGTCTGTGAACTCCCCATAAACCCCACCATCAATCCACCCAAGCGCCATCAGTAGCTCCCCAAACAGGAACCCATTAGCGAATTGTCTGGTAGGTGAGGTAATTGTGAGGGATAGTTTGATGTCTGTGTTTAACCAGTTTTGGATGTAGGAGGTCATGGGAGGTTAGGGGTGGGAGACTGGGAGTGTGAGGGTTAGTGGGAATGGGAATGGGGGGAGGGTATGTATAAGGGTGATAAGGGTGATAAGGGGTGAGCAATGACAACTGTTGGGGGTAGTAGGGGAGTTTTGCCTGGGGGGATATAAAGCAATCGAGTTGTCGTGCAATAACATAGATAGTTGGGGAGGAGGGGCTTTTGGCTTTCTTACGTCAGCTTGACTGCTTGTCTACTAGCGGTCGTCAGTCAGTATGGCCCTGGTCCCAAAGCGTCCAAAGCGTCCAAAGTTTCCAAAGCGTTAGCGTGAGCGGTTTTGTGGAGTTTGTGCTCACAATATCCGGGAGTACGCTGCACCCGTTGGCACTCTGCCGCTATCTTACCCACGTACAACTCAGTGAGACTGTATTTCACTGGACAACACGACACTGACTGACAAGCCCGCATCTACGAGTCTGTTTTAAGAACTTTCAGATAAACAAGAAGCGACAACAAAAGTGGTCCCGGATTACTGATTGTAATTGTTTACTTTACCCGGTCCTACCACTCTCCCCATCTCAACCATGTCACAAGATAATGACTTCCAGATAATCACCCTCAATACCCTCTCCTTCCCCAAGGGCCGCGCCCCCATCTGCTCCCTAACCTCCCTCCCAGCCACCTGCAAACTCGTCTCCCCCCACATAACCCTCCACTACGCCACCCGTGAACACGCCACCTGCGCATGGCACGGGATCATCGCGCTCATCGCACCCCTCCTAGGACCACTCCTAGACTCTGCAGCGATCGTAGGAAGTCAAGAGGATCGCGCGAAGCGCGATTACACTGTGAACCGTAGTAAAAGAACCCTCATTGATCTCTGTCAACAAGAGTCCTCCAAACACCTCGTGAACGGGCGGTTTGAGTTGGCGATACCCGGCGCTATTCAGGCGTTGAAGTTCCTCAAGGACACGTTTGGGGACGGCGCGATCGAGGCGGTTCCTCCGTATCTTCTCCTCGCTGAGGCCAACTTGGGGTTGAATAAGTTCCAGCAGAGTGAGGAGGTGAGATTCACATATGCGCCTATATAAACCTTTAATATGCTCATATATACCTTTAATATACTCATGCCCTAACACTTCTCTCGCAGTTCCTCTCCCTTGCCAACTGGTCCGTCCTCAAGAACCCCTCCTGCTCCAACGCCATCCGCTCCCAACTCCACCGCAACTTCGGCAAACTCTACTCCGCGCAAGGGAAGCTCGACGCGGCCAAGGCGGAACTCGCGAAGGACATTTACCATAGCAGCATCAGCGTGGGACCGGAGCACGTCGACACGAGCGGGGGTTTCTTCCACATGGCGAACATCTTCTACGCGCAGAACAAGATTGACAACGCGTTGGCGTTCTATGACAAGGTGGTGGACGTGTGGTACAAGTTCCTAAGCCTGGTGAGGAACAACGCGGAGCTTGCGGAGACGTTCAGCGAGGCGCAGCTGAAGGAGGGTATGGACATGCTGGAGAGGATCATGGGCACGAGGGTGAAGCTGCTTGGGGAGTCGCACATTGCTACCGGGGAGGTCAAGTACACGGTGGGATTGCTGCTGCTGTTCTTGGGGAAGAGACAGGCGGCGAACGTTTACGTGCAGGCAGCGGCGGAGATCTACAAGGAGAAGCTGGGGGAGGCGCACCCGAGCACCATTGACGTCGTGGGCGTCGCCGAGAGCATCACGAACGGCGGCGGCCACGGCGGAGGGATCGGGGAGGTGGGAGAGATGGGCGGAGGGAGCGAGCTCGGCGGGAGCGAGCTCGGCGGAGGCCAGGGCGCCATGGGCATCGTAAGCGGCGGAGTGGAGGGCATGGAGGGCTATGACAGTCTGATCAATCAGTTCCCTGAAGACATGCCGCGCGCTACCACGCAGAGCCCCATTCCCATGCCGCCGAGCAGACAGAAGAGCGGCGGTGCGGGGGACGAGGACAGCATGAGGATGACGCCGAGCGAAAGCGGGGGGAGGGTGAACTAGAGACAGACGTACGTGGGAGAAAGAACAAGTGAAGTAAGGAGAGTTAAAGAACAGTTAGATTAGAAGAAGTAGAATCGCTTCGCGGCTGTCGGCGGGGTAGCAGCGGTGTCGCTTCTGCTTCGATCCTGGTGCGCCTTGAGCTTCTGGAAGATGACCGTGTCGTTGATCTCGTCCCCAATAGGCGGTCTCGGCGCCTCTTTGGGGTAGATAATGTACTTGGTCGCGTCGACGATGCGCTCCATGTTGGATGGATCGGCGTAGACGATGGTGGCGATCACGGGGATGGACAGGTAGAGCGAGAACTTGAACGCCTCAAGGGGGAAGCGAAGGGTTCCAGACATGGTAGGGTTGAGTCAGTCAGTGGTGGGGATGGCTGTTTTCGAGGAGGGAGGAGAGGCTGCCGAGGATGAGCGCGATTGAATGGAGCTCGAGGGCTGTGTATGTGCGAGAGTGTGTGAGCGTTGTGGGGTGAATCAGAAGCTGTTCGTTGAGGGTTGGAGCACCCCATGTACTGCAGAGTAAAAGCATCCGGATATTAAGAATTCGGTTGCTCAATAATGCATAGAATTGGGGCCGGCCGAGCTCGATTTATCAGCAAGTTGGAGCGTCCCTTCGCTGGACGATGATCACCGAACAACACGACGGCCGAGTGGCTAATTTTGCAGCACAAACTCACCAGCAAAAATATGACCAGCTGGCTGTCTTCAATACATTGCACCTTCGCACGCCCGCCAGACGGGTACCAGACTGACCAAGCTGACCAGGTCCTCAAGTATCTCAACGAAGCGCAGGAGAACTGCGTGAGGTGCCAGAAGGCGCTCAGGAGAATCATGACCGCTCTCCAGATCAGCTAGCTCTCTAACTCTAAGCGAACTGGCGCAACAGACTACTATATTTGGGTGAACAGAGCTCCACCACTGCTACTCTTCAGCCAACTCTAAGCTCGCTAATTTACCTTCTCCTCCCTTCCCTTTCTTCATGAGTTACTATACGAACTCGCTCTTGTTCCCCGTGCCGTGCAGAAACGCGCTGCCCCTCTTGGCCTTCGCCGTAGCTCCCGCGTGTTTGTGCATGCTCGTCATGTTCACGCCCTTGCTGTTCCCCCTGCCTTTATGGAACACCGTGCTCACTCTCCTGGCCCAGTTGTGTCCGCCGTCCACCACGCCGCCCATGTCGATGCCCCCCTGCTTGTACACCACGGCCCCGACGGCCGCCCCCACGAGCGCCAAGCAACCCGCCACAATGCCGACGATGGCCAGCACCCCCATGCCTCCTCCCTCCCCGTGCGTCCAGCCGACAGGCATGCCCGTGTTCGGGTCCAGACTGTTCTTGTAGATCCATCCTGCCGCGGCCGTGTTGCTATTGAGCACCGCCACGCAGCCCTCGCTTTCGACGGTAACCAAGTCCGTGGTCGGCACGATGATGAACTCCTGCATGATCCCGGCGAACAAGCGCTGGTTCTTGTAGTCGGCCTCGGGCGCGAACTCGAACTCGAAGGGCAGGTCGATCTCTCCGACAGCAATCTCTACGTCGAAGCCGTAGTTCACGTGCGCGTTGATGCCCTTGCACTCGCAGGTGCTCAGTCCCCCCTCCTCCAAGCTGCAAGCGAGCGAAGCGAGTGTTAGAGAGAGAATCTGTGGCGTGTGAACGTGTTCTTCTTCTGTCGCCTTTCTCACCTGCACGTCTCGAGCCTCCTCTTCTTCCCGAGCTCCTTGAAGTCCACGCAGTCGGCGTACCCGTCCGGGCGCCAGCAGCCGCTCACGTGCTCGGGCGCCCAGCCGTCAATGAACGTGTTGGCGCTGCTCTCTTCCTCGAACAGCTCCCACTTGACCTTGATCTTCAACGTGCCGCCGCCCACGCTCACAGTCGTGTCGAATACCACTCCGTCCTTGACCGCGCCCGCCGCGTCGAACACCATGTCCCCCAGCTTGTCGTCGTCGCTGAACCACAGCCCGCTGTCCTCGTCCCACACGCTGATCTTAATCTCCTCGTTCGCCACGGCCTCCCACCCGAACATCGGCGCGTTCTCGAAAATCAGCCACTCGTTCCAAGTAGGCGAACTGTCCAAAGGCCTCGTCTTTGTCGTCAGTTCACACCCCGGGTTGTACACGATCCCAGTCAACGCTCCTCCGTCCACCGCCTGCACCGCGTGGTTGCTGTACAGTAAGTCGGCCGCGCTCGTCGTGCGTCGCCCCGACGTGCATCCCATGATCTCGACCTTCGCGTATACGTCCGGCGCGAAAATAGTCTCCGGATCTTCGAATCCGTTGCCCTTCTCGATGAACACCTTCCAGAACCCCTGCCCCCGACTCGGCGTCCTCTGGATGCTCACCTGCGAGCTCGTGAGCTTGTTAAAGTCCAGTCCGATGTACGGCTTCGGGTACAGCATGAGCGGGATGATGTCAGCGACTTTGAGCATGATCTCGGGCAGCACGTACAAGCGCACTTGCTGGTCCTCCTTGATGTTGGTCACGTCCCACAGCGGCTTGTAGAAGTCGAGGTCCCAGTCCCAGTCCTTAATCGCGCCCCACTCCTTCGTGGACTTCAAGTACTCCACGCCGATGGTGGCGTTCGCGTCGAATACGAACCCCGAGCGGACGGAAAAGTCCGGCAAGTCGCCGCTCGCCTCGTACTCGAACGCGAGGTCCCAGCACGGCTTGATCCTGATCGGAATGTAGTTCACGTAGAACTCAATCGTAGGCAAGCAGCCTCCGACGTCTGAGCGCGGGGGGGGGGGTTAGCAACTGCAGCGAGTGGTGCAGGTGTGATCAGTTCTTCTTACCAAGCTCCTCAAACGCCCTGTTCAAATACGCCTCCGCGCTCTCCCTCGGATCGCTCAGAGTAACCGCCGTCTCGGCGTGAACCCCGCCGCCCACGGTGACCTTGAACTTGTCCAGCTCGTACGCCGACGTCTTGATCTGCGCATTCACCTCCAAGTTCAGCGTGGCATAGCAGTCGTCGCATCTAACGTGGTTGTCCAGCGCGAACAAGCTCTGCTCCCTCGCCTTCCCCGACCTCGGATCGTAGTTAACTGAGAACAGATCCGCGTAGAAATCGAACATCTCGTCCTCGGTTATAGTGCACTTCAGGTCCGCGTTCCCGAGGAAGTCCAGCGTCGAATCCTGCTTGCACTTCTCAATGATCGCGTCCACGTCTAGCCCGAGTTCGCGGCGCCTCGCCCTGTCCGCAATATCAGCGCGCTTCTTCGCCGCGTCATTGGGGTGCTCGCCGTGGTGCGGCGGCGTCCATTTGAAGTCAATGTCCGAGTCCATCAAGCAGTCCGAAAAATCAGCAAGCGTGGTAGTGACCGTGACAGTTTCCGAGTCAACCTCGACGGCCACAACACGCCGTATAATCGAGTGTCCGCCAGAGTTCGCGTCAGACGGGTCGGCGTGGAGGTGGCGCCCGTGGTCACGACCGGAGGGCTGGTGGGTGTGGCACCCGAAGCCGGAACTCGCGATGAGGAGGTCGCCGACTTGAAGGGAGTCCGCGAACGCGGCCACGTCCGCGTCCGCGACCGTGTGGATAGTTAAGGACGTGGCATCACACGTGAGGTCTTGGACGATGGTGGGCATTGCGTCGAGCATCTTGACGTGGGAGGGGATCACGGCGGAGTAGGAGAGGGACGTGGTGCCCATGTGGGTCGATGAGTCAGTGAACTCGTGGGAAAAGTGAGAGTTTCCGTGCTCGTCGGTATGAGTGGGTGTTGGGTTGGGGCCGAGGCCATTCAGCTGGCGCCACGGGTTGGGGCCGAGGGAGTGAGCAGGGCTGTTGTCGATCTCGAGGCGAAGACCGCCGGTGGGCGCTGCGGTGGCCGTCGCCATGAGCAGGGATGCCAGAGCGAGTTTCATCTGTAGTTGTGTGTACGGTGTTAGATCTATATGTAAAGTAACCGGATGATTTTCAGTGGGGTTGGACGAGTCAAACAGCGAACACTGTGGTAACGGCAAGGGTGGGGAGAAATGGGTGCTTGTGTGAGTGTGTCTCGTACGTTAGATGAGTATAGCTTGCTGCGTAGTGTGTTTCAGGAGAAGTGAAGAAGAGATCGTCTCAGCATATGTCAGCACCCCCTGCTGCGAACCCAGGATACGAACCGCGTGGTGCGGCGTCGACGTGCGCAGATCGTTCGGCTTTACGGTGTCAGAGTAAGAAATATCTGGTGTATTTTGGCATGGCAATTCTAACGTAGATAGACATCTGTTAGGGTTATGGCCGGTTCATTTCTTGAGGGTTCTTCATTTTTATCCAACCCTAACCCTGGTACCGCAATGGTAGCGCCCGGCGCGAGCATAGTATGGCATGTCACTGTGGCGGACACTGTGCGTAGTGTTAGTGACTTTGAGGGCGACTTTGATGGTGACTTTTGAGACCTTCACTGCTGCTTCACCTTCACAGTGTTCACAGTCTGGAAATTAAGAGCTGGGCTCATGTTTTTGTTATTAATTACGATGACCTCGACAGTGCTGCTGCTCTGCCTGTGCCTGCTACTGGCCCTGAGCTTCGCGCCATCGACAACCGATGGTAAGTCAAGCAGTCGCCCTTTGTCAGTCGCCCTTTGTCTTGCCCTTCTTGTACTAACCTTAACACCTCGGAAAGGTGCCAAAATCATCAGGAAGGGGGCCAAGGACTGGAGCGCCGTGGACTGGAACAAGCTCGAGGAAGCTTGGGGAGAGAACGACGAGGACGAGGAGAAAGTGACTGAATCCCAAGTGCTCGAGAGGGAGATGGAGAAGAAGAAGGCAGAGGTGAACAATATGGACATGAGGAAACTCAAGAGTTTGGGCCCTGATGCCGGCAAGGAATACATGCAGTCGCAGCAGGCTAGCAGCGGGCCGACCATGATGTTCATCGACCTGGCCGCCAACGCGGGCACGAGCGGCATCAACCCCGCCGCGGACCGTACGTGGCTCGAGGAAGACCTTAATGTCATTGCCACTCAGTGGAAGGACCTGCTCAAGACGGGCGGGTTCGAGGCGTCCCTGTACAGCATCGAGGGCGACCGTCTTCTCGTCAGCGTGGCCAAGGGCTGGCACGGGAAGGACGTGCAGAACTTCTTCCTCTCGAGGAGCGAGGTGAGCAAGGTCACGTGGAACAACGTCGAGACGGTCGCGAAGGACTACGTAGAGGAGTTCTAGGCGAAGACAACACGCCGTACAACACGAGGAAGAGGTAAACGTAGGTAGTGCAATCGCACGTGTTGTTACTAAGGCTTATGAGCGCGCATGTGACTAAGGCTGATGCACACACGTGCGTACTATGGTGACAACGGCGAATCTGCCTTCCTGTTAAACACCACCTCCAAGAACGCCTCGTAGTCGATTCTGCCCTCAGTGCCCATCATCTCATCCGCCAATTCCTCGTCGTAATCCGTGCCCAGCAAGTCCTTCAGGTTGTCTTTGGAGATGAAGCCGCTGTCGTCCGAGTCCATGCGGTCGAACGCCTCCAGCAGCCGCTCGTGCGTGATCAGGCCCTGCGACTCGGCCGCCGCGGCCAGGAACTCCATGTAGTGAATCTGCCCGCTCCCGTCGTAGTCCACGCCCGTGAAAATGCGCTCGATCTGCTCGTCGCTGAGAGCCGATTCCGTTCGCTGGCTGCGCAGCGCCGTCTGCAGCTCCGACAGCGTGATGGTGCCCTCGTTGTTGGAGTCGATAGAGGAGAAGATCGAGCGCAGCTCCTTGAGCTCCGACTTGTCCATCGTGTACGCCATGGTCATGAGTATCTTCTTCTTCAGCGCCGGACTCTCGCTGAACTCAGTGAAGGACTTCAGCATGACCGAGTCGATGCGGCGGTGCTGCCTGCGTCCGGGGTCCAGCGGCGGCTTCGGGGGAGTGCTCGAGAACAAGTTGGCGAGCGACAGCCTTTTGAGCGGCGACGCGGGCGCCTCCTGCTCCGCGATGCACGGCGCCCACTTCTCGGCGATGAAGTCCACGGCCTCCATGGCTCGCCAACGCCCGCCGGGGTGGCGCCGGAGGCAGGCGGCGACGAACTCGCGGCCCTTCTTTGACACGCCTGCCCAGCGAGGGTTCGTGAACTAGGAGAGGAAGGGAGCGAGTGAGCAAACGGTTACAAGGGGTGTCTCTCAGTGTGAAGGTGTGAAGAGGGCTCACCTGCAGCTTGGCCTCGCGCAGCTTCTGAACCATCTCCGGGTCTCGCATGTCTTCCAAGTTTCGCATGAACGGGCATTCCTCGCACAGCAGCACGAACGCGACGACACCCGCGGACCACACGTCCGTCTGCGTCGTGTACGTGCTGCCCAGCAGGACCTCCGGCGCCGCCGTGTAGATGGTGCCGCAGGCGCGGGCCATCTTCTGGCCCTTGGTGTACGTGTCGGACAGGCCGAAGTCGATGAGTTTGATGCTCAAGGACGCAGGGTCGGGGCTCTCGTACATGACGTTCTCCAGCTTGAGGTCGCGGTGGCAGAAGTTGCGCTTGTGCATGTAAGCGAGGGCGTGCATGAGCTGGTCCATGATGCTGCAGACGGCGGACTCGCCGAGGTTCTTGCGGGCGTTGAGGTCGCCGCCGGTGCAAAGCTCCATCACTAACCACATCTTGCGCTTGTGGCGGTAGCACTCGAAGAGCTGGACGATGTTGGGGTGGTCCAGGTTGCGCAGGATCTCAATCTCGTTCTCGAACTCGGCGATCTAAAGCAGCGCGGACGCGCGTAGTGTGAGCAAAGGGCAGTAGGGTAAAACGTGCGCAACTGAGGCGTGCGCAACTGAGGCGTGCGCAAAGGAGGCGCGCAAACAGCGCGCTGTCACCCCCTTCTCGCTCGCCCCAGCATCGCGTCACCTCGCGCTTGAACCTCACCTCCTCCTTCTTCATGCGCGTCATAGCCACGGTCTTCATGGCGAACTTGCGCTCGAGCTTCGTCAGGTCCAGGGACGAGGCCCAGGAGGGTTCAGAGGGCGGCTGTGAGGATTCTTGCGTGGAGGCAGGCGTGGGAGGGAGGTTGTCGGTGTCCGCTGCCAGACCGCTGCCGGCGTCGACCAGCACGTTGTTGGAACTTAGTCTGAGCGTGGACGACAACGACTTGTTTCCATCCTTCTTCTTCCTGACAATGCTCACAGCGCCCATGGAACCTTCCCCAATAATGGCGTCAACGAAATAAATGTTGGCAACGTCCTCGTCCCGGATCCACATGTAGTTCGACCGGGAGTCGTGCGTCCAGGAGTCCACCTTGGAAGTGTACGTGCCGTACTCGCCTCCGGAAGGCTTGCCGCTGCACAGGCCCATTGAGAGGAAGGCCTGGAGGGTTAAGGCCTGGAGGGTTAAGGCCTGGAGGGTTAAGGCCTGGAAGAAGGAGGATGGGGTGGGAGGCGAAAGGGTGCTTGGGAGGAGACAGGAGGGAGTGGAAGGAGGCGCAAGAGGGAGTGGAAGTAGAGTTTCCAAATATTTCAGATGCGGCTGCTCAGACAGAGCCCGCGACTCTCAACCAACGACCGCTCGTGTGCTGTGTGCAGAGTACTTCCTACTTCCACGTGTAAAAGGGCGCTGGAGGCTACGAGGGAGGGAAAGAGTGGGATGCAGAGTTGCTTGCAGAGCTGCTTTGTACTCCTACCCCGGTGTCATTAAGGCACACAGCGCCAACGCTCCCGGTGGCGGTTCAGTGCGACCGCTCTCGGACTGCTTATTATACAAGACATACCATTCAAGGTCATCTGACCAGGAACTACAACACACTGTAACGATTTGAAGAGCTCGTTTTACGATCGTTTTACGATCGTTTTACGATCGGGCGCCAAGTTTGATCAACTATTTCGTGTTGTGTTGGGTAGCTTCGCCGTCGCTGCTCTTCCCCAAAACTTTTGCCGGTCTTTTTATTACATCCCCCCCACACCCCTCGATCCCTTCGGCCTTCCCCCCCTCCGTCAACAAGTACCTTATCTTGCTACCGGGAGATTCTGTGCTCTCTATTAGTCGGAGCTCTTACCCCACAGCCTACACACAACCTCCTGTCCCTCCTCTACCCACCCCACCTCGATTCACCCACGCAGCCATACCCCATCCGTCTCCCCTTT
>Ga0307985_10000964_pt1 | contig 16470 bp, 20 predicted proteins | sample EllFjometageno80_FD_203155 | JGI IMG/M metagenome (GOLD analysis project Ga0307985, IMG submission 203155) | Marine microbial communities from Ellis Fjord, Antarctic Ocean - #80 | ecosystem: Environmental > Aquatic > Marine > Unclassified | place: Southern Ocean | collected 2014-10-09 | reverse complement strand
AGAATGGAATGGATCTAGAGTTCATACTTCTGAATACGAACCTAAACAACCTCAATTAGAACCAAAACCTTTTACAGCTGATCCACAAGGATTAATGCACCCAAGACCTGCAGCAATTCAATTGCCTACTACAGATTTTTTACCACAAAACCCTTTTACAATGACAGCAAGCTCCACACAGGTTTCTGTTTCTTTTCCAAGTAGTGATTATTCAAATGGAGATTATGTGAGGTTTCAAAGAATTTCTGCTCCTATTGGAGGAGTGCCTATTACAACTTTAGAACTTGAAACTACTTTAAATGGAGATATTACAGCTACAAGTAATTCAATAACTTTAACAGATTCTTCAGCCTTACCTTTACAAGGATATATTATGATTGAAAAAATTGATTCAACTTCCGGTCTTTATGCAAATGAAGTAATTTACTATAATGGTAATTCAGGAAATGTTTTATCTAATTGTGTAAGAGGAACAAATGCACCTTTTAGAGGATTGGTGCCTGTAAATACAACAGCCGTTAGTCACGATTCGGGAGCCAAAGTTTTTGGGGCTTACTTAATTACTTTAGTACCTACGACTGTACTTTCTACAGGACAACCTTCTTCATTTACGGTATACAATAGTTTTACGTTTAATTTAATTAGTGCTGCATCAAGCAATGAAATAGGAGGCGGGTTACAAACTTTAAGTGGACCTGTAAATAATAAATAATGACATACGCAGAATTAGTACAAAAAATTAGAGATTACACAGAAGTAGATTCAAATGTTTTAACTTCTACTATTGTAGATGGTTTTATAAACGATGCTGAATTTAGAATTTTAAGAGAAGTAGACTCTGATAATAATAGAAAATATGCATCAGCTTCATTAGTTTTAAATACTAGATTTATAGATACACCTGCAGATTTATTAGTAGTCAGATCTGCCCAAATCGTAGATTCCGACGGTACCTCTTCTGCAGATAACAGAGATTTTTTACAGTTCAGAGACACTAACTTTATGGCTGAATTCAACCCTACGGGCTCTACAGGGGTTCCTAAGTACTATAGTTACTGGGATGAAGACACTTTAGTTTTTGCTCCTACACCTGATGCTACCTACACAATTCAGTTAAATTATGTCTTGAAACCCACTGGATTATCGGCTACAACTACAACTACATATCTGAGTCAACAATTTCCCAACGGCTTATTATATGCCTGCCTAGTAGAGGCTTACGGTTTCTTAAAAGGACCTCTTGACATGTTACAACATTATGATAAAAAATATGTTGAGGCTGTTAAAGGATTCTCAATTGAACAAATGGGAAGACGAAGACGGGATGAATACCAAGCAGGTGTTCCTCGAATAGGAAAACAATAGGAGAAAAATTTTATGGCAATAACACAAGCAATCGCAAACTCATTTAAAAAAGAATTATTAGATGGAGATATGAGCTTTAAACAAACAGGTGGAGACACTTATAAAATAGCTCTTTATATTTCAACAGCAACTCTGAATTCAGCATCTACAAGTTATATTACAGGGGGAGAAGTATCGAACACTGGACAATACGCAGCTGGCGGTGGAGCCCTAGTTAACAATGGGACTTCTATGACTGCAGGTGTTGCAAGATGTGATTTTGCAGACAGATCTTTTACTGGTGTATCACTAACAGCTAGAGGAGCTTTAATTTATAATACAACAGCAGGTGCAGGGACAGGTACCACTGATGCCGTTTGTATTTTAAATTTTGGAGCAGATAAAACTGCAACTTCTGGTACATTCACAATTCAATTTCCAGCACCAACATCAACAGCAGCGATTTTAAGAATCTCTGGTTAATTAGGAGGTAAGCTCCTATGGCAGGATTTGGTAATCAAACTTGGGGATACCTAAACTACGGTACTCTAGGTGATATCACTGTCTATGTTAGTAATCCAAACGATTCTTTATGGGGAGAAAATTCTTGGTCCTCTGAGTATTGGGGTGGAGGTGGAAACCTCGATGTCAATTTAAATTCCACAACTGTAGAATCTTTCGTAAACGTTGGTTGGGGTTCCGATTCTTGGGGCATAGAAACCTGGGGTGAATCTGGATCAAATCATTTAGTAACGGGTTTAGCAATGACTATGTCCGAAGGACTTAGTGGTATTTCTATAAATGGAGATTCAAATTTAATTCCTACAGGAAATTCTTTAACATTAAGCACAGAGACTCCAGAAGTTTTTGCTAGTTTTGTAGCAGAACCTACTGGTATCGAGATGGCAATGACACTGTCCTATGATCCAGAAATTATAGATGCTATAGGTCAAGAACTAGTTATGGCCCTTGGTTCAGCTGTAGGAGATGCAAATACTATAGCAGAAGTTTCCGCTCAATCTCCAGTTACATGGGGTAATTCTAATTATGGTTTTGGAGTTTATGGTAACCAACCTGTAAATACTTTGGTTATGGCTATGTCTGAAAACTTTAGTGGAGTAGATCCTGCTCCAGATGCTGAAGCAACAGGTCAAGCAATGGCTATGAATTTAGCACCAGGAAATACTTTCTCCATTGAGGGAGACGCAAACACAGGTGCTGGTGATACTACTATGAATTGGGGCAATTCTACTTGGGGTAATTCTAAGTGGGGAAATGGTCAATATATAGCTGATCCAACTTACGGTCAAACAATGACTGTAAACTTAAACAGTGTTGTAGTTGATTTAAATCTTCCTGTAGATGTAACAGGATTTGCATTAACAGCCGCTTTAAATTCAGTAGCAAATATTGAGACAACTAACGTAGTATTCCCTACAGGATTTGGCTTGACAGCTAGCGTAGGAACCGCTACAAATGTATTGATTTGGAACGAAGTAGATACTGGCACAGCACCAGTCGATCCTCCAGGATGGCAGGAAGTTTCAACCAGCGCTGCATAATAGTGTTTGACACTATGACAAAATTTAAATAATATACAAGATATTGGAGAACAAAAATTATGGCTAATACTACTTCCGCAGATTTAAAACTTACAATCCAAGCAACGGGTGAAAACTCAGGTACTTGGGGACAAATTACAAATACAAACTTAACAATTTTAGAACAAGCAATTGCGGGTTATGAAGCTGTAGCTATTACAACAGGCGCTACTTTAACTTTTACAAATGGTGCAGTATCAAATGGTAAAAACCAAGTATTAAAATTAACTGGAACTATTGCAGGTGCAGTTAACGTTGTTGTTCCAGACACTTTAACAAAAGCATATGTTATAGATAATGCAACTTCAGGTGCTCATGCAGTAACTGTTAAAACTAGTTCAGGAACTGGAGTAACTTGGGCAGCAGCTGACAAAGGTACTAAAATGGTTTATTCTGATGGTACTAATGTTGTTGATACAGCATTCACAGATTTATCTTCAGATTATACACCACAACTTTCAGCTACATTAGATACTAATGCACAAAATATTATTATTGATAGTACAAAAGGCATTATAGATGAAAACTCTAATGAGCAAATTACATTTACAACTACTAGTGCAGCGGTCAATAATTTTGGCATAACTAATGCAGCAACAGGTAACACACCTTCACTTGCAGCAGTGGGTGGTGACACTAATATTGATTTTAATATTACACCAAAAGGAATTGGTAGAGCAACTTTCAATGGTCAAGGTAAAATTCAAAGCGTTGCAGAAAAAGTTACAACTGAAGCAACAGCTGCTACAGGAACTCTTAACTATGATGTTTTAACACAAGCAGTATGGAATTTAACAACTAATGCAGCAGCAAACTGGACTTTAAATGTTAGAGGTGATGGATCAAATTCATTGGACTCAATTATGGACGTGGGTGAATCTATTACAGTAGCACACATTGTTTCTCAAGGTGGAACAGCTTATTACAATAATGTATTTCAAATTGATGGATCAACTGTTACTCCAGAGTGGCAAGGCGGAGCAGCACCGGACGCTGGTAATGTTAGTTCATTAGATACTTATTCATATACAATTATTAAAACTGCAAGCGCAACATTTACAGTTCTTGCATCGCAAACACAGTTTGCGTAATAAATTAGGAGGAGAAAGGTTATGCCAATACGAGGAAGTTTTGGAGCAGGTTCAGGAAGAGGGTTTGGATTAACATCAGGTGCTGGTGAATCTTTTGTAGTAGCTACAGGTGGAACTATTACTGAAGAAGGTGATTTCAAGATTCATACATTTACAAGTCCAGGAACTTTTGCGGTTTCAGGAATAGCCTCAGAGCCAGCAAATGATGAAGTTTCATATTTAGTTGTTGCCGGTGGCGGCGGGTCTGGTAATTTTGGTGGTGCTGGAGCCGGGGGTTTTAGAGAATACAAATCAAGTGTTGATGCATACACAGCCTCTCCTTTAAATGGAAATCCGGGAGGAACCCCTATTTCAGTTAGTGCAACTTCTTATCCAATTAGTGTAGGTACAGGCTCACCTAGTGCTCCGAGATCAGGATATAACCCAGGTGGTAATTCAGTTTTTTCAAGTATTACTTCTACCGGAGGCGGTGGAGGAGGTACTTATAAAGGTACATATAACCCAGGAGGATCTCAAGCAGGAGCTCCAGGAGGATCTGGCGGCGGTATGGGTTCAAACGATTCAGGTGGATCTGGATCAGTAGGAAATGGAAATACACCTCCAGTTAGTCCCCCACAAGGAAATCCAGGAGGCCCTGCCCCTGGAGGAGGAAATGCTCCAAGCGGTGGTGGTGGCGGAGCTACAGGATCAGGAAGTTCAGGCCCTAATGGAGGACCTGGAGGAGCCGGAGCAGGAACAGCAATTAATACAAGTCCAAGTGTTGGAACTCCAGGACCAAGCGGATCTCTAAGATACTATGCTGGCGGCGGCGGTGGCGGCGGTAATGCTGGAGGAGGAGGCGCTCCTGGAGGAATAGGTGGCGGCGGAACTTACGGTGGTACAAATGCAGTAGATGGAACTGGCGGCGGCGGTGGCGGCGGCGGCGGTGGAACTGGTGTAGTAATGATAAGGTATAAATTTCAATAGTATGGCTAATTTTGCAAAAATAGATGAAAATAATTTAGTAATAAATATACTTCACGTAGGTAATGAAATTATTACTGATGAAAATGGAGTAGAACAAGAATTATTAGGACAGGCTCATTTAGAACAACATAATAATTGGCCAGCTAATCAGTGGATTAAATTTTCTAGAGCAACTATAAAAAATAAACATTTAAGTGGAGATCACACAAGAGCTTTTAGAGGAAATGGTGCAGCTATGGGCTATACTTGGTTTCCGGAAAAAAATATTTTCATGCCTCCTAAACTATACGCATCTTGGGTATTAAATGAAACAGATGCTAGATGGCAACCATCAATTGGGGATCAACCTACTCATGATACCTATAACACTTCTACTCATTTTTATAGATGGAATGAAACAGATACAACATGGGATTTATTATCTTACGCTGATGAAGGAATAACTGTTGATGAAAATCAACAACCTCCTGTTGATGTGTTTGGAATGCCTTGGTATATCTGGAGTCAATAATTAAATAAAATCAAACCAACCTGTTACAATCATTTTTTCTTCCGTAGGGGAGGGAATACCTCTATGGGTATGAGTAAAATCAGTAGGCCATATTAAAGATAAACCTTTCTTAGGTTTAATTTTAATTTTTTGATATAAAAATTCAGTTTCGCCCCCATCATTTATATCATTTAAATAAGTCATAAAAACTAAAGCTCTTTTTGAATTTTTAATACTAGTTCTTTCCGTATGCCAAGTTTTAAAACCTCCGTTTTTAGGATAAAATTGAATGTTAGTTCCTGAGTCACAACTTCTTAAATCGTAACTTAGATCAAAGTGTTTAATATAATCAATAACTATTTCCGACAATGCATCAAAGTATTTTTTTATAGTTTTATTTTGAGAATTATTAAAAAAATTAACATCTATAGAATCTTTATGGTTATTGTCCACAATATAGTTTTTTGTTCCATTACTTAAATATATTCCTGGAGATTTATATTCGGTATTTTTTTTATAATATTTAATTAATTGGTCACAAAGTTTTAAATCTATATTATATTGTTTGATAAAAGATTCCATTATGTATATTGGTAAGTAATTGTTTTTACATAGTTTAAATAATTGTTGTTTACATTATCAATACAATATAATTGTGTGCTGGGAAAAATTATAAAATTATTTGTTTTTAAATTAATAGTCCAATTTCTTCCTTTTCTTCTATTATCATCATAATAAATACATAACTCACATGAATCATCGTCAATTTCTATTCCATAAAGACAAACAAAATCTGCTGAATTTTTTAAATCTACAGGGTTTACTTGTAATAAAGGTTTTGTTTTTTCATTTTTTTCAAAATAGTTTCCAGTTGTATTTAAGTCTACAAATTTATATCCATGTTTAACAAACATATATTCTCTTATATAGGTAGATATTTTATCTTGCTCTCTAGAAAAAGCATAATCCACATCATCATATAAATGAGACAAAGAAATATTTTTTATTAAAACACTTTTATCTATTTCAAAACCAGCAGGCATTTTAAGTTCTCCGTAATAAAAAGCTACCTCTGATAATATTTTTTTATTAATCATATACCTAAAAATAAATCTTTCATTTTTTTTTAAACCAGGCTGGTAAACCTAATGTTTCTCTGTTGTCATAAATATTTTTATCCGAACCATCTGTTTTTGAATTATTGTAATGTAAAAAAACTTGAGCACAATCTACACCTTCAAAAGGTTCTCTCCAATGTTCTAATTCCATGCCTTTATATATTAACATGTCACCGGGATTTAAAATAATTTTTTTACCTTTTTTAGCTGTTTCTCCAGAAGGCTCTAAATAAATTGGCCAAGCATCCCCACCTAAATTCATAGTTGTAGATATTTCACAACTGAATCTATCTTTATGTCTTTTAAGTTCATCATCTTTTTTATAAATTCTTGCATATGAATAAGTAGGATATAAATTTAATTTAGTTTTTTTATTCATCAAATCATTAAGCATTAATAATAAAGTTTCCATTGCCGTATCCGCATAGTGAGAATAGGTTTCTGGTACTTGATCATCACTCCAAGTTCCAAACATACTTTCAAAGGGAGATATATATTTTTTTTTAAATAAAATATCAGCCACATTTCTTTTCATTAAAAAATAATTGTAAATAAAAATGGCTAGTTCTTTTGATATAGCGTTTTTAACAATTAAATATTTTTTATTTTTAAAACTCATTATTTAAATTCCTTTCCTAAATTCCAAATTACTAAAGAATATCTTGTACCTTTTATAATTGGTTTTACTCTATGCCACATAAAAGAAGGAAATACAATAATAGAACCTTGTTTTACTATTTCAGGAATTTTAACTATACTTTTTTTTCTACTGATCTCAGGGGTTCCTTGATAAAATTCTAGTTCTCCACCTTTATAAGTATCTGGATTAGATAAGGAACAGGTTACTGATAACTTTCTAATTTTATTATGTAGATAAATATTATCAGGTTTGTCATAAGCGCCATCAAATGAATCTTGATGCCAATCATAAAATTGTCCTTCTTTATATTTTGTAAATTGACAATCTTCGTTACTATCCCAATCAAAATTCCAACCAGAAGATTTATTGGCTGAATGTATATAAGGAAGTATATGTTTTAATACCCACCATTCGTTTATCCATACAACATTAGAATTTCTTTTCTTCTTTAAATCTTTTAATTCTTTTTTTGACATTTTTTTTTCATCAGTAAAACTACCTGTCAAAGCTAATTTTTCTTCTTTTTGATTACCATATTTAATTAATTCTTCACAGAATTTTTTAGATAAAGCTTCTTCAAAATACCAAAACCAATTTTTAATTTTCATAAAATATAATTTAAATAAATGTACCTATTAATACAAGTCTTTTACCTACTTTAGGGTTGTAGTTAAAATGTTCTGACTTATCAAAACATATCCCTTTGTATTGTTTAGGTTTTATTTCTTTAATAATTTTTTTATTTTTTAAAACTACCGTTTTAGATTCCTTATCTTCCATATCATTAAGATATATAATGATTTGTTTGTAATCGTAGTCGTGGTCTGTGTGTATGCCGCTTTTTTCAAAACCATTAGGATATGTTAAATTATAAGAAATTCTTAAATAAAAATGAGGTTTTATTTTTACAGCTTGTGAAAATTCATTTAAAATTTTTACAGTTGGTTCATGGAACCCTGATGTTACATTTTCTGTAATACTTCTGTCTTCAGGTCTAGGTAAAACTAAATGATTAAATAAACCATCTTTTATATTTTTTCCCAAAGATCCTGTTGAAGGAATTTGAAAAAAAGGAAATTTATCTCCCAATAAGACATTATCTATAAAATCTTTGCTTTCTTTTGATAAAAAGTTATTATGTTCTTTAAATAAATCCATACTTTATACTTAAATATATATCAAATAAAATTAAATAATCAATACTTATGAAATTTGAAAAAAAACTTATTAATATAGAATTAGCGACTAAAAAACAAAAACTTAAAGAATTGTGGGATATCAAAGGTATTATTGAAGGGGTAAGTAATCAGACTTTAAAATTTGATACTCGTCCAATTCAAAAAAATAAAAAAGTAGGTTATTTTAAATCTAAAGCTGATAAGATGGTTTTTAATTTTAAAAATCAATGGGTCATAGTAGATGTCCCAGAAATGACTCAATATATTAAAAATAATCAACTAAAAGATGTTCATTTACAAGATTTGCTATCTAAGCTAGAGTGGAATATAATACTACCAAAATAACAAAAACCTTATATATTCAACCCTATGGCATTAAAAAAAGTAGATTTTGCAGCAGGTTTTAATAAACAAAGCGTAGCATCCGCTCTTCCAGGACAATGGGTAGATGGTGACTTTGTGCGTTTTAGATATACGGCACCAGAAAAAATAGGTGGCTGGCAACAATTAAGTGTCAATCAAGAAACTGTTCCAGGAGCAGCTAGAGCTCAATTAGCTTTCACAAGTTTAAAAGGTGAGAGATATACTGCGATAGGTACTTCTCAAGGACTTTTTATATATTACGGAGAACAGTTTTACGATATTACCCCTTTAGCTACTGCAATCACAGGAGCGACGTTTGATACTTTTTCTGGTTTGGATAATGTGACAGTTAATAAAACCTCTCATGGACTACAAGTTGGAAGATATGTAACTTTTTCAGGGGTAACTCCTCCAACAGGTTATATTGATACCGATTTTACAACAGGTGCTTTTGAAGTTTTAACTGTTCCTAATGATAATACTTTTACTATTGAAATGAGAGTTAATGCAACTGGGGCAGCCTCTGCTTCAGGAGCTGCTACAATTAATCCGTATGAAATAGTAGGGCCTACTTTTCAAACACTAGGTTATGGATGGGGTACTTATCTATGGGGAGATTCTACATGGGGCACAGAACGAGGAACTAGTAATGTAACTTTAGATCCAGGTAACTGGTCTTTAGATAATTTTGGTGAAGTCCTTGTTGCAACTATTTTTAATGGTAAAACATTTACATGGGATGCGGGAGCAACTAATCCTAGAACAGTCAGAGCTTCTACTTCTACTTCCGGTTTTTCTACTTCTGCTAATCCCACAGCAACTCGATTTACTCTTGTATCAGACAGAGACAGACATTTATTTCATTTTGGAACAGAAACAACTATTGGCACAGCATCAACACAAGATCCTATGTTTGTAAGGTTCTCGGACCAAGAAAATTTAAATGAATACGCTCCTACCGCTATCAATACAGCAGGAACTTTTAGATTGGACACAGGTAATAAAATTACGGCAGCTCTTCAAGGCAAGGATTATGTTTTTGTATTGACTGATTTAGCTGCTTATATTATTCAATTTGTTGGTCCACCTTTTACTTTCTCAGTAAGACAAGTAGGAACAAATTGTGGGTGTTTAGCTCAACACGCGGCTTCTTATGTTAATGGAGCAGTATATTGGATGTCAGGTGAAGGAGGATTTTTTATGTACGATGGTACGGTTAAATCTTTACCTTGTCTGGTTGAAGATTTTGTATTTACTACAAATAATGGAAACTTGGGTATCAACTATAATTCAGCAGATACCATTTATTCAGCTCCAAATAGTTTATACACAGAAATTAATTGGTTTTATCCTAAGTCCGGATCGGATCAAATTGATAGATGTGTAACTTATAATTTTGGTGAAAACGTATGGACTACAAGTTCATTAGCTAGAACCACCTATCAAGATCAAGGTGTATTTAATTTACCTTATGCAACAGAATACAACGCAACAACGACTCCAGTATTCTCAGAGATTTCTGGGATTACAAATACTTACGGAGCTTCGTTGTACTATGCTCATGAAATAGGAACCGATCAAGTTAACAGTTCGGGCACAACTTCTATTGATGCTTTTATTAGATCGGGAGATTTTGATATTGAAGATGGGGAACTGTTTATGTCAATGAGAAGATTTATGCCTGACTATAAATTTTTAGTGGGTAATTCTAAAGTCACTTTATTTGTATCTGATTTTCCTTCAGACACACAAACAAGTTCTCCTTTAGGTCCCTTTACAATAACAAGTACTACTGATAAAGTAGATACTAGAGCAAGAGGAAGATTACTGTCTATTAAAATAGAAAATGATGCTGCAGGTGAAACTTGGCGTTATGGTAGTTTTAGGCTTGATGCACAACCAGACGGGAGAAGATAATGCCTTTTAAATCTGAAAAACAAAGAAAATATTTATTTAAAAACAAACCTAAAGTAGCAAAGAAATTTGCAAAAGATTCTAAAAAGAAAACTCATAAAATGCCTGATGGTACTATTATGAAAGGTGCTAAACATAATGGCTAAATTAAGTAATTACATACCCGAGCCTAAACAAGAATACGACGTAGAAAATCAAAGACAAATTATAGAATCTATGACAACTATGAAACAACAACTTAATTTTTCTTTCCAACAAGATATAAAAAATGAACAGGACACCTTTAACTATTTCTTATCCTAATGAGTATATTTTACAGCAACGAAACTTTTAATTTAACTACTACTAATTTAACTACAGTATTAACTATTTCTACCTCTGCTATTGCTATTGTAAAAACGGTTCAAGCAGTTCATGATACCGCAAGTGCTGTAGATACGGATATTTTTGTTAAAAAAGTTTCTGGAAGTGATGTTCAAATTGGCCATGAAACTTTAAATAAAAATACTGTCAACATGCTAACAAATACCTTGAATTTAGAAGCAGGAGATGTTATAAAAATGCAAGCAGGCACCGCTAATGAAATAACAGGTATTATTAGTTATGCGCTTATAAACAGAGAGAATGAAAATGGATAAAGATATACCGACAATAAATTGTACAACTGTTATCACTTTTAGAAACACTAAAACGGGTGAAAAGTTTACTGAGAAAGTAGAAGGACCTGATATTGTTCAAGATATAACAGTTCAAGTTTCCCCAAAAGGATTAAATATACTTCAGAAAGTTATGCAAAATGATAAATCAAAGCCCTAAAGGCGGGACTGAAATACAGTTAGAGTATTTAGAAAAATACGTTAATAAAGAGTTATTAGATCAAGTACAGATTACTACTTCTGTTCCTGAAAAAATACCTTTACACCCTACTAAGTTAAATATCCTTTGGCAAAAAAACTCTTACGATCAGCCTAACATAGCCCCCTGGTTTCAAGATAAATCTAACCATAGTAAGTATGATTGGTATGTATTTAATTCACATTGGAACTATGAAAAATTTAGAATGATGTTTAATATTCCAGAGGAACAATGTGTAGTTATTAAGAATGGAATAGATAAAATAGAAAAAGCAGAACCCTATCAACAAGGTAAACCCATACGAATAATCCATCAGAACACACCCTGGAGAGGACTAAGTGTTCTACTAGGTGCCATGCAAAAGGTTAAAAACCCTTTGATTACTTTAGATGTTTATTCTTCTACAGAAATATATGGAAAGAATTTTCATAAAAATAATGATCAAGATTACACAACTTTATATGAACAAGCAAAAAAATTGCCGAATGTAAATTACATTGGCTACAAACCAAACTCTTATATTAAAGAACATCTTAAAGATTATAATATGTATGTTTACCCAAGCATCTTTGAAGAGACTTCTTGTATATCTTTATTAGAATCTATGGCTGCGGGTTTATATTGTATTACTACAAATTATGGAGCTCTATTTGAGACAGGCGCAGAGTTCCCTATGTATATTCCGTATAGTAGTAACTATAGAAATTTAGCTGAAAAATTTGCTTATGGTATAGAAGCTGCTGCAGCAAGTCTACATGAATCTGTAATACACAACCACTTAATTTCACAATCTCAATACACACATCAGTACTATGGATGGGGCAAACAAGCTTCTTCATGGACTAGATTTTTACAAGGAGCTATAAATGCAAAAGCCTAACGAACCTATTTGGTTTAACGATGATAAAACAGTTACCCCTAATAATGATACCTATCAAACAATTAAAAAAAACAAAGTAGACTCTGCACAAAACTACACTGAAATAAATATTGGGGGTCAGTCTCCTCATAAGATAATGTTATGTACACCTTGTCATAGTGATGTCTCTATGCATTATTGCCAAGCTGTTTTAAAATTTCAACAAGAATGTTGGCAGAAAAAAATACAAGTTAGTTTTACTTTATTAAAATCATCTTTAGTCACTCAAGGTAGAAACCTATGTGTAGCTGAGATGTTAAACCATGAAGATAAATACACCCACTTATTGTTCATAGATTCCGACATAGACTTTCAAGCCAAGACCATATTTAAAATGCTAGAAGCAGACAAAGATATTATAGGGTGTCCTTATCCTATGAAAATGTTTAGTTGGGACAAATCATGGAGAAGGTTAAACGAAAAAGAAGATGCTATACAGAACCAAGATGATTATTTACGTAGCGCTTATACCTTTCCTGTTAAACTAGATAATCCAAATAATGTGGAAAGCACCAATGGGATAATCGAACTAACCCATGCTCCTACAGGATGTTTCTTAGTTAAAAGAGAAGTGTTAGAAAAAATGATGAAAGAGTACCCTGAACTAGAGATATTTCAAGCTACTATTATCAACGGTAAAGAAGAGAAAAAACCAAATATGTTTAACCTATTTGACACTCTTCATGACACTAAAACTAAACGTTATTACGGTGAAGACTTTGGATTCTGTCAGAGATGGAGAGATATTGGTGGTAAAGTATATGGTTATATAAATGACTATATTACTCATGTTGGAGAGCACTCTTATACCGGTCGTTTTTTTGATGATCTTTGGCAAGGTAGCCGACCTCTTAAATCTGTTGACGACACCAAAAAAATCAAATAAAGTACCGTATTACAGGATTTCGATGCCTGCTTAACAATATAAATATATTTAAATTATGGCAATATCTAGATCTTTAATGAACAGACAACTAAGAGCAAGCGGTGGAATTATGGACGTTACACCAAGAGAAAATTTTGGTTTCGGAAGTTCACTTAAAAAATTCGTTAGAAAAATTATACCTAATGAAATATCAGAAATAGCAGTTAAGGCTGCACCGTTTGTTGCACCATTTAACCCTGCTCTTGCAGGAGTAATGTCAGGTGTAGGTACGTTTGATCAAACAGGAAGTATTAGCTCAGGTTTAAAATCTGGAGCTATGAATTATGGTGGTGGTCAGTTAGCAAGATATGCAGGTGGCGCAGGTTTCCAAGGTAATCCTTTTGGAGATGGTGGAGCATTCACAGGTGGACTACAAGGTTTTAAAGGTGGATTCAGTTCTCCTATAGGAACAGAGACTGGTCTTGGTAAGTTTTTCTCGAACCGAGGAACTGAAGCTGTTCAAGGTATAGATAGTGGAAGAGCCGGAGATAGTGCAAGTGCTTTATCGAGATCAACAGCAAATGTTCCAACAGAAGCTTTAGCTAGTGAAGTATCCTTTGTTCCAGGTGGAACAGAAGCTTTAGCTAATGCTAGTGACCCTTTAGGTTCACTTATAATTGATGAATTATCATTGGTACCTAATGCAATAAATAAAACTACAGTAGCAAAAGAACCTGGATTTTTAAAAAATATGTTTGATGGGATTTCTAATCAAGACTATGGTAAAGTTGCTCAAACAATCGGAGACGGTGCTAAAAAATTTGGTAAAGCTATGTTTACAAATAAAGATGGTTCTATTGACAAAGCAGCAGTATTGGGAGCAGTAGCTTTCACAGCTTCATACGCAGAAGCTAAAGCATTAGCAGCGGACGCTGGAGTAGAAATAACTCCAGAAGAATATGATGAATCTAGAAAAGCTGAAAAACAAGAAGAGTACGCAGGTTACTTAACTAATTTCTTTGGCGGTCAAAAAGACGGTGGCAGAATAGGTTATGAAGGTGGAGCTAATGAATTAATTAAAGATAAACTAATGGAAGATATAATGCCAGATACAAGCACTGAAGAAATGATAATGATCATGACAGAAACAGGACCAAAAATGATTAAAAAATCAGACTATGAAGCAATGTCAGGAATGTTTAGAGATACGACTACAAGTCTTTACGGAGATGCAGCTAGAGGAAGACCTGTTCCAGAATTCGCTAACGGCGGAAGAATAGGTTACGCAAGAGGGACTCCAGATACTACTATGTTTGAAGAACTAAATACAGATACTATTTATCGACCCGAACCTGAGAGTACAATAACTTTACCAGAAGAAATGCCAGGCGATGATAAAATGGCGGGTAGTCAAGGTTATGACGAACAATATAATGCATTTATAGAATTAAGAGATACGTTTCATTATAGAGAAGGAGACTCTTATTCTGAAGCTAATAGAAAAGCTAAACAAATAGTTTACGGAATGAAAGATGGTGGAAGAATAGGGTTTAATGATGGTGGATCTGTAATTACATTAATGGATGGAACTACAGTTCAAATTCCAGATGGAGCTTACGATAATGGTACCTTTAAAGATATTATTTATTCTAGTAGTAAAGGAGATTTATTAAGAGAAGAGATTGTAAGAAAATTAAATTTTGCAAAAGGCGGAAGAGTAGATAGAAGATTTGGTTCACCAGAAGAAGGTGAAGGAAGCGGCGTTATGGAAATGTTATCTGTGGATGTAGATGCAGGTAACGATGAAGAGGAAGAAAATATGACGATGGCATATGAACCTGGAAATTTTACTAACGTACAAAAAAGTTATATGTATAGAAGATTAGCTGGAATGGGTGGAAAAGATAGAAGTATTACGATGCCTGATTTATATAAAATATTTAAAAACCCAGGAAAGTATCCTGCGGATGAAGCTGTAATACAAGTTATACTAGAAGCTAACGGATATAAAAACGGCGGAAGAATAGGTCTTAAAGACGGAACAGGTGGTAATAGAGTTTCACAATTACTAATATTAAGAGACGAAGCACTTAGTAAAGGTGAAGACACTTCTATATTTGACGCAGAGATTTTTCAATTAACAGGTAAAACATTTAAATCGATAGGTGGGATAAGTGATATACCAACAGGTGAACCCAGACTAAATGCAGGTGGAGTAGCTGAGAGAGATTACAGACAAACAGGTGGATTTGTTCCAGTTGGAATTAAAGAGAGAGCTGATGATGTACCCGCTATGTTAAGTAAGAATGAATTTGTAATGACTGCTGATTCAGTAAGAGGCCTTGGTAATGGCAGCGTTGAAGAAGGTTCTAAGAAATTATACAACACAATGAAACAAGCTGAACAAAAAGGAAAAATAGCATAATGGCCGCAACAGATTACACACAAACAACAAGACGAGCTCCTTTTTTAGAAGCGGCTCAAGAGAATTACGTAGATTTATTAACACAACAAGTAGGTAGAGCTCCTGGCTCTGCTGGTGTACCTACACTAGGTGAACTTGGACCACAGATTGCAGGACAAAACGTTTTAACACAAGCTGCTCAACAACAAGCAGCAAGCCAAGCGGGTTTAGGTCAATTAACTTTTGGCGCAGAAGGACAAGTAACAGGTACAGGTCAAGGCACAGGTGTTTCAGGTTATGAACCTTATTTAACTCAAGCAGGTCAATACTCTGGTCCCAATGCTTACCAACAATTCATGTCACCTTATCAACAAGATATTATTGACACAACTCTTACAGATTTTGATTACCAAACTGCACAAGGTGTTCCTCAATTATCAGCAAATGCTATTAACGCTGGAGCTTTTGGTGGTGGAAGAGATGGAGTAGCTCAAGCTCAGTATGCATCAGATGCCGCAAGACAAAGAGCCAACTTACAAGCTACTATGTTAGGTCAAGGATTTACTCAAGCAAACATGTTAGCAAACCAAGGTTTTGATCAACAAAGAAATTTAGCATCATTACAACCTTCTTTAGCCGCGTCTTCAGTACAACAACTAGGTGCAGCTGGTACAGGAAACTTAGCTTATCAACAAGCCTTACTAGATGCTCAACAACAACAA
>Ga0307985_10000962_pt1 | contig 16474 bp, 17 predicted proteins | sample EllFjometageno80_FD_203155 | JGI IMG/M metagenome (GOLD analysis project Ga0307985, IMG submission 203155) | Marine microbial communities from Ellis Fjord, Antarctic Ocean - #80 | ecosystem: Environmental > Aquatic > Marine > Unclassified | place: Southern Ocean | collected 2014-10-09 | reverse complement strand
GACGGTTTAGATTTAATGTATAAAGAAATAGGATAACGTTATGGGAATGAAACAAACACTTAATACGTTAAAGAAAAAGTACGAAGGAACTAAAATGCAAACTACATTTAATGCATTGCATACCTTTCTTTATACTCCAAACGAAACTACCTCTTCTGGTTCTCATATTAGAGTGGTAGACGATTTGAAGCGTACCATGAATATGGTAGTATTAGCAATGGTGCCAGTACTTATTTTTGGAATATTTAATACAGGATACCAGCACTTTTTAGCTTTAGGTGAAATTGAAAAAGCTTCTAATGGTTTTTTTAGTGCTACTTTTTGGTCTTGGCAAAATTTTACAGAAGGAGCAATAGCAGTATTACCATTGGTAATTATTTCTTATGTTGTTGGATTGGGAGTCGAATTTATTTTTGCTACTATTAATAATCATGAGGTTGAGGAAGGTTACTTAGTAACAGGAATGTTAGTACCTTTAATTGTACCTATAGATATTCCAATCTGGATGTTAATTGTAGCAATTATCTTTGGAGTCGTTATAGGAAAAGAAGTATTTGGAGGGACAGGAATGAATATCTTAAACCCTGCTTTAACAATAAGAGCATTTTTGTTTTTTGCTTATCCAACTTGGATGAGTGGAGATAAAGTATGGGTATTAGGAGCTCAAGAAATGAGTGGTCAACCCGATGCTATTTCTGGAGAAACGGTATTAGGAATGTTAGCTCAAGGTGAGGATGTGTCATATTCAATTATGGATATGTTCTATGGCTTTATTCCCGGATCAATAGGAGAAACTTCTACTTTGTTAATATTATTAGCAGGTCTGTTCTTAGTATTTACTAAAATAGCAAGCTGGAGAATAATGGTTTCAGCAGTTGCTGGTTCATTATTAATGGGACTTATATTTAATTGGTTTGCGTCATCTGGAATAATTACATCTTCTAATAGTTTTTATGACTTAATGAACACTACTTATTGGCATCACCTATTAATTGGAGGATTGGCTTTTGGTATTGTTTATATGGCTACCGATCCTGTTACAGGAAGTCAAACAACAAAAGGTAAATGGATTTACGGATTTTTAATTGGATTATTAGCAGTTATGATTCGTGTGTTTAATCCAGCATATCCAGAAGGTGTTATGTTAGCAATATTACTTATGAATGTATTTGCACCTACCATTGACCATTATGTGGTTCAAGGAAATGTCAAAAGAAGAATGAATCGTTTAAAAGTTAAAACTAATTAATTATGGCTATTAATACTGATAAAAATAGTTACACGATCATCTTTGCTATAATAATGGTAATTGTTGTAGGATCAATATTGGCTTTTGCTGCTCAAGGTTTAAAAGGTAATATTAATGAAAATAAGCGTGTTGAGAAACAACAAAATATTTTATATGCATTGGGAATCAATGAAAACGACGAATCAAGTGTCACATTTGTTTCAAAAAGTAAAGTTGCTGAATCATTTTCAAAAAACATTACTAAACAACTTGTTATACAAGGAACTAATGTAACTGAGGACAACGAGGCGTATTTAATTGATGTAAAAAAGCAAAAAGCTTTAGCTAAAGATCCTTCCTACACTAGAAAGTTGCCTTTGTTTATAAGTGAATCTAAATCTGGCACTTATTATGTAATACCTATTCTAGGAAAAGGTTTATGGGATGCAATATGGGGTTATGTAGCTGTAGATAAAGATATGGTTATAAAAGGCGTATTCTTTGATCATAAAGGAGAAACTCCTGGTTTAGGAGCTAATATTAATAAACGTTTTTTTATGGATGACTTTACAGGTGAACATTTAAATAATTCATCAGGAAGTTTTACTGGAGTAGTCGTTTCAAAAGGAAATGGAGATCCAAAAAACAAAAACAAAACAGATAATAAGGTAGATGCAATTGCTGGATCTACAATAACAGGAAATGGTGTAACTTCTATGATTAAAGATGAATTGAAGCTTTACATTCCTTATTTTAAAACTTTAAAAAATAATTAATTTATGGGACTTTTATCAAAAAAAGACGCGAAATTAATAATGGATCCTTTATCGGATGATAATCCAATTACGATTCAAGTATTAGGTATTTGTTCTGCATTAGCAATTACAGCTGAACTTGAAGCTTCCATTGTAATGGCAATTTCTGTAATGTTTGTTTTAGGAGTAGGTAATGTTGTAATCTCTTTAATGAGAAATATAATTCCTTCTAAAATTAGAATTATCGTCCAATTAATAGTAGTAGCAACTTTAGTTATTATAGTAGATTTAGTACTTAAAGCCTTTGCTTATGAATTGAGTAAAACGCTTTCAGTATTTGTTGGTTTAATTATTACTAACTGTATTATAATGGGACGTTTCGAAGCTTTTGCTTTAGCAAATGGACCTTGGCGATCGTTCCTTGATGGAATTGGAAACTCTTTCGGTTATGGTTTAATTCTTATTCTAGTAGGGTTTTTTAGGGAATTATTAGGTTCAGGAACCTTACTAGGTTATAAAGTATTAGGAGATCCAATTGAATTAACTGGTGTTTATGCATTTGGTTATGAGAATAACGGGTTTATGTTGTTATCGCCAATGGCTTTAATTATTGTAGGGTTAATTATTTGGGTACAACGTTCAAAGAATACATCCTTAATAGAAGACGAATAGATTATTTTTCTATAGAAATTAAATATTGAATTTAGAATATTAAAAAGAATGGAACAATTAGAATTATTTTTTAAATCGATTTTTATTGACAATATGGTATTTGCCACGTTCCTTGGAATGTGTTCATACCTTGCTGTTTCTAAAAAAGTAACGACCGCAGTGGGTTTAGGTGCCGCTGTAATTTTTGTATTAGCTGTTACCGTACCTTTAAACTGGTTATTAGATCAATATATATTAAGAGATGGAGCTTTAGTTTGGTTAGGACCTGAGTATGCGCAATACGATTTAAGTTTCCTTTCGTTTATATTATTTATTGCGACCATTGCAACAATGGTGCAATTAGTTGAAATTGTAGTAGAGAAATTTTCACCATCATTATATAATTCACTAGGTATATTCTTACCACTTATTGCAGTAAACTGTGCGATTTTAGGAGGATCTTTATTTATGCAATCTCGTGAAATTGAAACATTAGGTTTGGCATTAAATTATGGAATTAGTTCAGGGATTGGATGGTTTTTAGCAATAGTTGCCATTGCAGCTATTCGTGAAAAGATTAGGTATTCTAATATTCCTGGTCCATTAAGAGGTTTAGGTATCACATTTATTACAACTGGACTCATGGCAATAGGATTTATGAGTTTTGGTGGGATGTTGACAACGACTGGTGAAAGTGAAGAGCCAGCTTCTCAAACTACTGTTTCAAAAACTGAAGTTATTAATAAAGAAAAAATTGAATCAACTCAAATTGTTGAAGTTTCATCTATAAAGGAGCAATAATATGATCTTAGCAGCAAGTACAATAGGGGTAATTATAGCAACAGTCGTTGCCTTTTTGGTTTTGATATTAGTATTAGTATCATTATTATTGTTTACTAAAGAAAAATTGGCGCCTTCTGGACCAGTTTCAATAACTATTAATGGAGAAAAGGAAATTGAAGTTTCTTCGGGAGATAGTTTATTGACCACCTTAGGGAATCAAAAAATATTTTTACCATCTGCATGTGGAGGTGGTGGGACTTGTATTCAATGCGAATGTCACGTATTGGAAGGTGGAGGCGAGGCACTACCAACTGAAACTCCTCATTTTACAAGAAAAGAATTAAAAGATGGAATTCGTTTAGCTTGTCAGGTAAAAGTGAAGCAAAATATGAATATTACGATTCCTGAAGAAGTTTTTGGAATTAAAAAATGGGAAGCAACCGTAGTTAGAAATTACAATGTAGCTTCTTTTATTAAGGAATTTGTAGTTGAAATTCCTCAGGATATGGGCTATAAAGCTGGTGGCTATATTCAAATTGAAATACCACCTTGCGAAGTAAAGTTTTCTGACTTTGATATCACTGCGCATCCAGAGGAACATGATACTCCAGATAAATTTAAAGCTGAATGGGAAAAGTTTAAGTTATGGCCTCTAGTGATGAAAAATACAGAGACTGTAGAAAGAGCTTATTCAATGGCTTCTTTCCCTGCAGAAGGGCGTGAAATAATGTTAAATGTTCGTATTGCAACTCCACCATTTGATCGTGTGAAAGGCGGATGGATGGATGTAAATCCAGGTATTGCTTCTTCGTATATTTTTAATCAGAAAAAAGGAGATAAAGTAACTATCTCAGGACCTTATGGCGAATTTTTTATCAATGATTCTGATGCTGAAATGTTATATGTTGGTGGTGGAGCTGGAATGGCACCTATGAGATCACATTTATATCATTTATTCAGAACTTTAAAAACAGGTCGAACAGTGACTTATTGGTATGGAGGACGATCTAAAGCTGAATTGTTTTATATAGAGCATTTTAGAGCTTTGGAAAAGGATTTCCCTAACTTTAAATTCTTTATTGCTTTATCAGATCCTGCGGAAGCAGATAATTGGAAAACAAAATCTGATATCAATGATGAAGAAGCAGACGGATTTGTTGGCTTTATACATCAAGTAGTAATTGATGAATACTTATCAAAACATGAAACACCAGAAGATATGGAATTGTATTTCTGTGGACCTCCATTAATGAACAAAGCAGTTCAGAAAATGGGAGAAGATTTTGGGATGCCAGATGAGAATATTCGATTTGATGATTTTGGAGGATAATGATAACTAATATTTAATATATCATAAAAAAAACACTTCTATTTAGAAGTGTTTTTTTTATGATTATTGTCTAGTAAATATTTATCATATGTATTTGCACCAAGAAAAACAAAAATTTAGTTAGGCTTATGAATCAAAAACTTACAAGACAAGAATCACATAATTTAGCAATGAATTTAGTAGGTGAGGAGTTAGAAAAGGAAGGTTTTGAATTTTTGGCTATTAATTCAGATTTAAAAAAGAACCCTCAATTTGTAGTTTTAAAAAATAAAGAAACCTCCTTTGTGGTAGTTAGAGATGTTTCAGATTCTGAAAAATTGAATAATTATGATCATATCACTACAAAACCAATTTTAGAGCACGCTATTAAACACAACGCAAAAGTATATTATGCAGGTATTTTGTTAGGGCATGGCTTAGATATTAATCAGCCAGCCATAAACGGAGAGGATTATTCTTTTGTATATAAGGGATTAATTGAAATAAAATAAAACGAACATATAGAATGTTTCACATCTAAGGAAATTGAAGATTCATAAACTTTAATAATAAAACATAAAAATTGTGAGTAAATGACTAATTTTGAACTGTATGTGATCAATTTAATAAATTAAGATAGACAATGAAAAATATAATTTGGATTTTCTTTTTTATTTTAATGGTTTCCTGTAAAAATGAGAGCCCTCAAAAATATTTTTTTCAAGGACAGGCATTTGGAACCACGTTTTCAATTCAAGTATATTCTGAAAATGAAATTGATCTTGAAAAAGGAATTGATTCTATTTTTTATAAAGTAAATAAATCGGTAAGTACCTATCTTCCAGAAAGTGATATTTCAAAAATTAATCGTGGTAATACCGCTATTATTGTAGATGATGTTTTTATCGATAATTTTAATATTTCAGCTGACGTATATAAAACCACTGGAGGTTTTTTTGATCCTACGATTGGTGTTTTAAGAAATGCGTATGGATTTGGAGATACAAATCCACTACAAGAGATTGATAGTTTAGCTTTAGATTCTATGTTGAAATTTGTAGGATTTAATAAAGTAAAACTTACTTCAGAATACAAAATAGAAAAACAATATCCAGAAATATATATTGACTTTAATGCGGTGGCAAAAGGATATGGTATTGATCTTATTGGGAACTACTTGGAGTCTAAAGGCATTACTAATTATCTTATTGAATTAGGAGGAGAGATTTTAGCTAAAGGTAAAAATATTGAAAAAAATAAACCTTGGCTTGTTGGAATTGAAAATGTAAATTCTAATTTAAATGATAGAAGTTATTCAGGTATCATCGCTTTGGAAAATACAGCAATGGCAACTTCAGGGAACTACCGTAAATTTAGAATTGATTCGTTAACAGGAAATAAATACGTACATACTTTAAATCCTATTACAGGATCAGCAGAGAAAAGTGATATTACTAGTGCTACCGTTTTAGCACCTACTTGTGCATTAGCAGATGCTTACGCAACTGCATTTATGGCTTTAGGCTTGGAAAATTCTAAAATAATATTAGAAACTCTTAATGGAATTGATGTTTATTTTACCTACAACAATCAAAATAATGAAGAACAGGTATTTGCTACGGAAGGATTAAAAAATAGGTTATTGAACTAATGTTTTTTTGCAGACAGGTATAATTTCTCCTTTTGCTAATCGAAACTTATTGATGTCTTTATCTGAAAGTGTTTTGGTGTAATCTACCTCTGTAACTTCAAAACCAATGCTGCGAAGTTTATTGAAATAATCACGACCATATACTCTTACGTGATCATATTGTCCAAATATCTTAGCACGTTCTTTTGGGTCTGTTATGCTATTATCTTCAAAAGTAATTTCTCTTGATAATTCTTGTGGAATTTGAAAGATTCCTATTCCGCCAGGAGCTAGAACACGATATAATTCTTGCATTGCTTTAGTATCGTCAGGAATATGTTCTAATACATGATTGCAAAAAATATAATCAAATTCATTGTCTTTAAATGGCAGGTTACAAATATCTGCTTTTACAGCTGCTAATGGTGAGTTTAAATCAGTGGTAATATATTCTAAATGGTTTATTTTTTTAAAGCGATTATAAAAAGCTTGTTCTGGAGCAAAATGAAGGAGTTTTGTTTTTTTTTCGTTGGAGAAAAAATCAGTTTCATTTTTTAAATACAACCAAAATAAGCGATGTCTTTCTAAAGATAAAGTTCCGGGTGCTAAAACATTCTCACGAATGGTTTCATATCCATAAGGTAAAAATTTTCGATAGGATTTACCATCTATGGGATCGGTGTAGTTGCTACCTTTTAAAAATAAAGCGATGAGAGGTCTAACCCAATAACTTAATTTTATAAGTATGGGTCTTGGGATACTGTTTAATGCTTTAGATACAATTTTCACTTAGCTGTCAAACCTAAATTCATCTTCTTCGTTACTTTCAATTCCTAAAGCTGTATAGATATAATCAAAAGTTGATAATAACTTGGGTTTCCCATCTACAATAGCTACATCATGTTCAAAATGTGCGCTGGGTTTTCTATCTTTAGTTAAAATGGTCCAGCCATCTTCTAATTGTTCAATACGCTTGGTTCCTAAATTGATCATAGGTTCGATTGCAACTGTCATTCCTTCAATAAACTTCTTACCTTTTCCACGTCGGCCATAGTTTGGCATTTCAGGATCTTCATGCATGGTTCTACCTAAACCGTGACCTACTAATTCTCTTACGACGCCATAACCTTCTGCTTCGCAATATTGTTGAATCGCATAACCTACATCACCAGTACGTTTTCCAATTTTCAACTCACGAATACCTTTATATAAAGATTCTTTAGTAATGCGAAGTAATTTTTGAATTTCTGGAGCTATTTCACCTATTGCAAATGTATAGGCGTGATCACCATAAAATTCATTTTTTATGGCACCACAATCAATGGATATAATATCTCCTTCTTGTAATGGAGTATCGTTCGGGATTCCATGTACTATTTGAGCGTTTGGACTCATACAAAGTGTATTTGGAAAATCGTATAATCCCAAAAACCCTGGAATGGCACCTTGTTCTCTTATAAAATCTTCCGCAAGCTTATCAAGATATAACGTTGTTACTCCTGGTTTAACTTCACTTGCTAACATTCCTAATGTTTTTGAAACTACTAGAGCAGCTTCACGCATTAATTCTATTTCTTCTTTGGTTTTTGCTATAATCATATATTGTTTTTAAAAACCAAACCGGTTTTTTTCTTTTTTGGTCATGGAGCTTTTTCTTTTAGTATTTTTTTTAAAATCTCACTCCAAGCTAACACTTCCCCGATATTACAATCGTCAAAATCGACTGCTATGGTAAGGGTTTCAGAAATTATAAGACAAATTAATATACAAAATTACAAAGAAATTATTCTTGATAAGAATGTTTGTAACCAGTTTCATTTAAAATGGTCAATATGTCTTTCTCTAAAGTATCTTGTGCAAATTCTACATATCGACCTATTTCTTTTTTGTTCTTATAAAAAATGATGGTAGGTACATATTCTATATTAAATCCTTTTTCTAAGTGGTTAGGCGTGTCCTTTTCTTGAGAAAGCGCTATAACTTCTAATTGATTCATATCAAATTCAGCTTTCTTTAATACTTTGTAAAGAGCAGCAACTTCTCTTTGACTATCACTACACCAAGTTCCCATAAAAACTTTAATCGTAAGCTCATTTAGCTTTGGTTTTATCTGTTTAATGGAGACAGTATCTAAGATATGATCGTTATAGTTTTCTTTATACCAATCTATAAATTCTTCATTCTGTAGTCCTTCTTCATTTATCACTCCAATTAGCATCATATTGTCGTCAATAGTATCTGGAACTATTAAATTAAGTTCTGTTTTAATTTCATTATGATCTGAAATTTCTTTGATATCTGTTTTTTTTTCAGAAGATTGTTTGCAAGAAAGGATCATAAATACAAGAAGTAAATAATTTAAGTTTTTCATAATTACTTTATTAAAATTGAATTTTGTGTCATTATTTTCGGTTTTTCTATTCCCATTAAATCAAGAATAGTAGGAGCAATATCACCTAAAACACCATTATTTATTAAACTGTTATTTTCGTCAATTAGTATTACTGGAACTGGGTTGGTGGTATGGGCAGTATTTGGAGAGCCATCTGGATTAATCATCATTTCACAGTTTCCATGGTCTGCTAATAAAATGGTAGTGTATCCATTTTTTAAAGCTGCTTCGACAATACTTTTAGTACAAGAATCAATAGTTTCACAGGCCTTTATTGCTGCTTTCATGATTCCGGTATGACCCACCATATCTGTATTCGCAAAATTTAAACAAATAAAATCTGCAGATTGTGAATTAATTTCAGGTATTATTTTATCTCGAATTTGATAAGCACTCATTTCTGGTTGAAGGTCATAAGTAGCTACTTTAGGTGAAGAACAAAGAATTCGACTTTCACCTTTAAATGGTAATTCTCTTCCGCCAGAAAAGAAAAAAGTTACGTGAGGATACTTTTCAGTTTCAGCTATCCGAATTTGTTTTTTATTGTTTTTTTCTAATACTTCACCAAGTGTATCTTTTAGGTCCTCTTTATTATAAATTACTTTAATGTTGTTGAAGGTATGATCATAATTGGTAAGTGTTACATAGTAAAGGGGGATAGGATTCAAATCAAAATCCTTAAAAGATTCTTGAGTTAACGCTTGTGTTAATTGTCTTCCTCTATCCGTTCTAAAATTAAAAAAAATTACTACATCGTCCTTTTCAATAATTCCTATGGGCTGCTCGTTTTCAGTAATTACAATTGGATTGATAAATTCATCTGTAATTCCTTCAGCATAACTTTTTTGAATGCTTTTAGCTGCATTGGTAGACTTTTCTCCGATACCTGAAAGTAATAAATCATAAACTGTTTTAACTCTTTCCCAACGTTTATCTCTGTCCATTGCGTAATACCTTCCAATTATAGAGGCAATTTTACCAGTGGTTTTATCTAGATGATCCTGTAATTCATTTACAAATCCTGCGCCAGAATGAGGATCAACATCACGTCCATCTGTAAATGCATGAATAAAAACTTTTTTAAGTCCTTCCTCATTTGCTGCAGTCACTAAGGCTTTTAAATGTGCTATATGTGAATGAACGCCACCATTAGACAGTAAGCCTAAAAAATGAACTTTTTTATTATACTTTTTAGCATAATTAAATGCTTGTTGTAATACGGGTTCTTTTTTGAGGGTATTGTTTTTAATGGCTAAATTAACTTTTACCAAATCTTGATATACAATTCGACCGGCTCCTAAATTCATATGACCAACTTCACTATTTCCCATTTGACCTTCAGGTAGACCTACATTCAATCCATCAGTTCGAATTTGAGCATTGGAATATTTTTTATAAAGTGAATCTATATAGGGTGTTTTTGCTTGAGCTATGGCAGAAACTTTATGATCTTGAGTAATACCCCAACCATCCAGTATTAGTAAAAGTACTTTTTTATTCATAATTTAATTAAAATGCAAAGATAGAAACAATAAATGTGGAGGTATCGTTTATAAAATAGAAATTTATTTTCTTGGGCTTTATATTTAATAATAGATGCCTTTATTTCATCAATTCTATTTTTGTAATAGGAGCTTTCTATTTCACTTTTCTCCTAATTTTTATTTAAACCAATTTGGGGTTGATGTCTAAAATATTTTCAATTTTATATTTAACTATAAATTCTTCTGTAAAATTTTCTTGCCCCAATACCTTTTCTTCTTTAAGAATACTTTTTATATCTAATTTTTGATAAGCTTCTAACATCGGTATTGATACTGGCGCATAACTAAAATGCCAAGGCTCATGTTTAAATCCTTTTCGGTTTGGGTTTTTGGTATACACTTCATAAAAACCATACGATTCGGAGTGCCGATCCATCCATTCTTTTAGCTTACAATAAGGACCATTGCCATAAAAATTTTCTTCTTTCAAAACATTTTTTGGCTTTGGGTAATTGGCATCAATAATATCAATATCAGTACCCCAATGATGTCTGGAAGTTCCAGGGATTGTGGAGTATTCAATAATTTTTTCAACAACTTCAATAGGTGTAAGTCCTTCCTTAGTAAATTTTTTATATTTATTTTCGAAAATACTTTTTTGTTTTTGAAAGCTTCGATAAGCAGAAACAACTTCAATATTAATTCCATCTTTTAAGGCAGCAACTTTCATTTTTTCAAAAGCAACCTTAGCTTCTTTATGCATTTTTGAACTATAAGTATCACCTATTATCGCTGAGTTTTCTTTTCCTATTAATTTATTTTTGCTATACTTTTCCTGAATTAAATAGAAAGAACTTAAGGGAATATATGTAAGTGCTAATCCACTTAAAAAAGTAGTTTTCAAAAAGTGATTTCTATTCATATTATTGTAAATTAATTGTAAATGAAAATTATAGCACTTTAAAAATGATTGTTATTAAATAAATTATTAGAATTTTAAAATAGTTTCTGTTTCAATTTCATAAGGGGCTTTATTTTGTTCAAAAATGCGAGCAGTATGAGTTCCCTTTAAAATAATAGTATTGTCTTTTACTTGTAGCCAGCTACCTTCTCTTATGCCAATTACTGGAATGGTACTTTGTGTGTGAAATTCATTAATTCGTGTTTCTCTAGTTTCACCCATATGCTTACTTGTGGGATTAGGGTCTAAATAATGAGGGTTTATATTAAAAGGAATAACACCTAAGGTTTTAAATGATGGCGGATACACTATTGGCATATCGTTGGTCGTATTCATCGTTGTTCCGCAAATATTGCTTCCAGCACTTGTTCCAAGGTAAGGAAGTCCATTAAATATAGCTTCTCGTAATACTTCTAAAATGTTTTTTTTATATAGTTGTGAAACTAATACAAAAGTATTTCCTCCACCAATAAAAATACCTTTTGTATTTTTAATTGCCTCCATAGGATTTTCTAAGGAATGGATGCCAATAATTTTTTTTCCAATTTTTGAGAAGGCCTCTTGAGCGATTTTGGTGTATTTATCATGTGAAATTCCATCTGGCCTTGCATAAGGTATAAATAGGACTTCTTTTGTTTCAGAAAAGAGTTGAGCTATTTCAGGGAACAAATAAGATAAATAGGTTCCTCCATGAATAGTTGAAGTACTTGCCACAATTAAATTTTTCATAAATAAGAATTAAAACGTAAATTTAATAAACGATAACATAACCTTTAAGAGTTTTTTAAGAAATGATTTTTTAACTTTGAACAATGAGCAAACAACTACTTTTTTTTTTATTCCTTTTGGTATTTAATATAGCAAGTAGTCAACAAATTGATTTAGAAGGTAAGGTCACCAATGATTTTGATATTGAAGGAATTCATATATTAAATAAAACTTCTAAATATAATACCGTTACTAATGAGTTTGGAGAATTCGCTATTAGAGTACAATTACAAGATACCATTATATTTTCGTCGGTAAAATATGAAATTAAAGAATTGATAGTTACTGATGCTATTTATAATAAAAAATCAATCAATATTAAGTTAAATGAATTAGTTAATAAATTAGATGAGGTACTCATCGGAAATACATTAACAGGAAATCTCTCTACAGATTTAAAAAATATAAAAGTAGATGAAACGTTTAATTTTGATGATGTTGGAATACCTGGTTTTAAAGGGGAACCTGAAGAAAAAATAGTACCTCTAGCAGCAGCAGCATTCCCTCTAAGTGTAAATATAGAAGCATTATACAAACATATTGGGGGTTATTATAAAAAATTAAAAATTAAGCGAAAGTGGACTAAGGAAAATCTAACAGTTGTAAACATTATAGATGATTACGGGTTTAATTTTTTTGAGGACGCTTATAGTATTCCAACTAATAGATTATATGATTTTCTGTTATTCTGTATCGAAACTACCACATTGAATTCAGATTATAATAGACAGAATTTTGCAGGAGTTTTGGAAATATTTAATCAAAAATCCAAGTTATATGTTCCAAGAATAAAATTAATAGAAAACGAATAGTGTAACTATTTTTATATAAAGAGTCTTATAAATATGAAATTTTTTAAAATTACACTTGTACTGCTTTTATTTCCAATGTTGGTAAGCTCCCTATCTCATAAGTTTTATGTAAGTACGACGAATGTAGAATATGTGCCGGAAAAACAAACAATTCAAATTATTTCAAAAATATTTATTGAAGACTTAGAACAAGTACTTCAAGAAAGATATAGTTCTTTAGTAGTTTTAAGCCCCACAAAAGAAACAGAAGTTGATGTCAATTATTTAAAAAAATACGTTGGTCAAAAACTTAAAATCAGCATAAACAATAAACCTGTTGAGCTTAGCTATATTGGAAAAGAATATGATATTGATATTATGAATATGTATTTTGAAATCGAAAATATTTCAGAATTAACATCCATTGAAATCGAAAATAAAATTCTTTTTGATATGTTTCCAGAACAACAAAATATTATTCATATAATTACACCAGATGCTAACAGAAATATGATTTTAGATAAAGACCATCCTGACGGACTGTTAAACTTTAATTAAACAAACCTCAAAATATCCTTAAGAATACTATTTTTATACCCTTAACAAAAAATTAATCATTCAAATATGAAATTATTTAAAATTTTAACTTTAATTGTTTTATTTCTAACAACAGGATTTAGTTACTCCCAAGAACAAGATAAAAAGGAAGAACGGGTTCCAGGGCATTATAATAACAATCCTTTTAAACAACTATATGAAGAGTTTTCAACCCCTAACCAATACAGGTCTGCAAGTGGAGCACCAGGTCCAGCTTATTATCAGCAACAAGCAGATTATGTTATGGATATAGAGCTTGATGATAAAAACAAGAAACTTACGGGGTATGAAACGATTACTTATACCAATAACTCTCCAGATGTTTTGGATTATATATGGGTTCAGTTAGATCAAAACATGCGTGCTAAAGATTCTAAAACTCCTTTAATTGAATCTAGTGGTGCAGCTCCAGCAGATATGGCCGGAAACTTTGTAAACCAATATATGGGAGAAATATTTGATGGAGGATTCAATATAGAATCTGTTAAGGATAATAGTGGAAATGATTTAGACTATATGATAAATCGCACGATGATGCGTATTGAATTACCAAAAAGTATGAGTAAAGGAGATAAATTTGTTTTCTCTATTCGTTGGTGGTATAACATTAATAATCATGTAAATGGTCGTGGTCGTAGTGGTTATGAAGAATTTGAAGATGGAAATCGCGCATATGTAATTGCACAGTTTTTTCCAAGAATGGCGGTATATAATGATGTTGAAGGTTGGCAAAATAGTCAGTTTTGGGGAAGAGATGAATTTGCTTTAGTGTTTGGAGATTATGAAGTAAATATTACGGTACCTGCAGATCATATTTTAGATGGAACTGGAGAACTTCAAAATAGGAAAGAAATTTTTAGTAAAGAAATGATGAACCGTTATGATAAGGCTAAAAAGTCGTACGATGAACCAGTTATTATTGTAAGCCAGGATGAAGCAGATGCAGCTTCAGCAAGCTTTGATACTAATAAAAAAACTTGGAAATTTAAAGCAAAAAATGTTCGTGACTACGCATTTGCAAGTTCAAGAAGATTTATATGGGATATGATGGCTGTTAAAGTTGGAGAAAGAGAAGTGATGGCAGTTTCAATGTATCCTAAAGAAGGAAATCCTTTATGGGAAGAATGGTCAACCAAATTAGTTGCAAGTACTTTGAAATCATATTCAAGAATGACATTTGATTATCCTTATCCTAAGGCAATTTCAGTACACGCTAAAAATCAAGGAATGGAATATCCAATGATATGTTGGAATTATGGTCGTCCAGATAAAGATGGATCCTATAGTGAGCGTACAAAATATGGAATGTTTGGAGTGATAATACACGAAGTAGGACATAATTATTTTCCAATGATTATAAATAGTGATGAGCGTCAATGGACATGGATGGATGAAGGCATCAACACTTTTGTGCAATATATAGCAGAGCAAGATTTTGGTGAAAAATATCCTGAAGCAATAGCTCCTAATAAAAAATACCCCTCAAGAAGAGGGCCTGCAAAAAATATTGTAGGCTATATGTCCGGAGATCAAAGTTCGATTGCTCCAATTATGACAAAAGGATTAAATACTTATAATTTTGGTGCAAATGGTTATTCTAAACCAGCAACGGGATTAAATATATTAAGAGAAACTGTAATGGGTAGAGAATTATTTGATTATTCATTTAAAACATATGCCCAAAGATGGATGTTTAAACATCCTTCACCTGAAGATTTTTTCCGTACTATGGAAGATGCTTCAGCAATGGATTTAGATTGGTTTTGGAGAGGATGGTTTTATACTACTAACGTGGTAGATATTGGAGTAGGAGAGGTTAAGAAATTCTATGTTACTTCAAAAATGAATAAAGAAGTTAAAGAAATGATGACAGCTAGAGGAATGAATGAAAGTGACCTTCCTCCATTGGTTTATTTAGTAGAAGAGGGTAGTGATGATTTTGAAGAGAGTATGCGTACTTCTACTTTAGACGAGGTGTCTACATTGCAAGAATACATCATGGATAATTTAAGCCCTGAAGAAATAGCAAAACTAAAAAAGCCTACATTTTTCTATGAAGTAACTTTTGAGAAGCCAGGTAGATTACCAATGCCAATAATAGCTGAATATACCTATAGTGATGGAACTACTAAAAGAGTTACCTACCCTGTACAAATATGGAAAACAAGTGATCAATCTGTTGGGAAAGTAATCGCATCTGATAAAGAGATTACTAAAATTGTAGTAGATCCAGATGAAGAAACAGCAGATGTAGATACTTCAAATAATACCTGGCCTAAACGTAAAAAATTAGGTGAATTTGATTCTTTTAAAGAAAAGAAAGTAAAAGGATAGTGTGAAACTTAGTTGACGTAAATCAAATTAAAAGCCACTAATTAAATATTAATTAGTGGCTTTTAATTTGAAAACACTTAATTTCTTATAGTTGTTACATTATTAGTAGAGAGAATCTAATGATTTGTCAGCCCAATTGATAATAGCTTCTCTATCTTCTTTAGATAATTTTGCTTTAGGATGTAATAAAGTATACTTTTTTAAAGGCATTTCTTCACCAGATACCATCGTTGAAATATCATCTAATTTTTCTCCTTTTTCCTCTTTATTCAACGTATTCCAATTAGAAAAATTTAACTCCTTTCTCCCTTCATTAACATGTTTATAAATAAACCATTTTATTGGTGCAAAATCAGCATACCAAGGTAATGTTGTTTGATTAGAGTGACAATCGTAACAAGTAGTTTTTAATATTAAAGCTATATTTTTAGGTACGGCAGTAATTGCTATTAAATCATTAGGATTGTCAACTATTATTTCGGGTTTATTTGCAGGGAGAAATTGTATTGCAACAAATAGTAACTTGGTTGCAATTATATAAATTATTATTTTTTTCTTTTTCCTAAAATTGAAAAATTTCATTACTCCTTGTTTAAAATTAATTTTTGCTTAGTAGCCCAATCTATTAAAACTTTAGATTCTTTAGCAGTTAATTTTTTATCAGGATATTTTGCTAATAATTTCTTTGGTGGCATTTTATTTTCACCTAAAATTTTTACCATTTTTCCAAATTTACTTACCATTTTTCCATTTGAATAACTCCCGTCAGCAATTTTATCAAAGTTAAGTTT
>Ga0307985_10000956_pt1 | contig 16531 bp, 13 predicted proteins | sample EllFjometageno80_FD_203155 | JGI IMG/M metagenome (GOLD analysis project Ga0307985, IMG submission 203155) | Marine microbial communities from Ellis Fjord, Antarctic Ocean - #80 | ecosystem: Environmental > Aquatic > Marine > Unclassified | place: Southern Ocean | collected 2014-10-09 | reverse complement strand
CCCAACAGGAAACTGAACCGTTGTCAAGAAGAGCGCAGGTGTAGGCACCTCCAGCGGATATAGCGACTGCAGTTCGGCCAATACCAAGGCTGCTGGTCAAGGTTGGCGTGAGTGAATTTGATGTGCCTCCATTGCCCAGCGCGCCATTGCCTCCAGATCCCCAACAGGAGACTGAACCGTTGTCAAGGATGGCGCAGGTGTGGCCGCTTCCAGCGGATATGGCGACTGCTGTGCGGCCAGGCCCAAGGCTGCTGGTCAAGGTTGGCGTGAGTGAATCTGATGTGCCTCCGTTGCCCAATTTGCCATTGCTTCCAGATCCCCAACAGGCCACTGAACCGTTGTCAACAATTGCGCAGGTGTGGAAGTATCCAGCGGAGATTTTTGTGTTGCTGTAGACAGCGCCGGCGTTGAAGACAGATGCCTCATCAGGAAGTTGAGTTTCTTCCTCAGAACTTAAGGGGTTGAATTGCTCGATAAATCCGACTTGAGTCATCATTACCATCAAGAGAGAGAGAACTACCGCTCGGTTGAAATTGGTATGGCGTGCGCTGGACATAAATTGACCAATGAGCAGCGCGATAAAAGGTCATTCCCGTTCATGATAGGGCCAATTTATTTCAACTATTTGATGAATTAATTATTTTGGCTTCTGCTGATTGAAGATGTTCACTAACCGTTGCTTGTTTTAGATTCATCGACTGAGCAATATCACGTTGAGTGCATCCTCTTGGCCGACTATAGTAGCCCATTTCAATCGCCTTGTCGAGAACGATTCTTTGTTTAGGAGGAAGTATATCAACAAATTCTGGGCCTTGCAAATTTTCTGTTCCGAGTTTCAAACTAAATCCATTACCAATGAGTTCTGAGAGTTTATGACGGACAGTACGTAATGCAGTTTTTGTTCCACGCATAGTCAACATCAGCCCATTGCTGGAGAGCTGTGAAGGATTGACCCACCATACATCTTCCATGTCACAAAATAAAAGGCCAATTGGTCCATTGATAATTACTTTCACGAGAACTGAGTGAGGATTTTTAGATTTTACTTCTAATATATCAAAACCGCCGAATTCAGAATTCAATGCCTTGGGATCATCGTATTCTAACTTTAGAAAACAAATCATTCCCTCACTGGTTTTCTCAATCAGTGAAATAAATTCGCAACTGTAAAATCTCTCCGCCAAGATTGCACCGGGTAGATTCGCACCTGTTTCAAGGGACATTTCAATTTGCATATATCGTAAATCGATATTCGCAGGGATTGTATCGCCTTTGCCGCCCATATCAAATCATACTACCATCAATCGTCGCTTCCTGCTTCAAACATGCTAAGAACACTGTTGAGGCCACGAAGGTCTTCTTCGAGTAGAGCACGTTCCTTCTTATCCAAATCTACACCCTGTAACCTCTCAGTAATGCTCTCAATTTCTATTTTCGCAGAAGCGCGTTCTCTGACCAATTGCTTATCCTCTTTGATCATCTGCATTCGAGCCATACGGACACTGTTGTTCTTATGTCGTTGATTTCCCTCAGGTTTACTTTCTGTAGTGATTTCAACTGCTGTTGGATATGGAATCTCGATACCTTCTCGCTTGAAATGTTCATCTAGGTTCTTGAGTAACCAGTCGCGAGCAACGAATTCATCCGTATAATCTTCGACCCAACCAAACATACGGAATACCTTAGCGAAATCCCCTAATTCAATGAGTAAGACACGAGGTTCAGGTGTTGACAATACGTATGGGCACTCGCGCATTAGTTTGAGAATAGTATATTTGACATGGTCAATATCTTCATTATAACTGACTCCTATGTCTTGAACCAATGAAATTCGACGCCCTGCTCCATCTCCACCACCACGAGCATGATTAATAATTGTAGAATTGATAAGGCTGTTATTTGGAACTACGACCAAATTCTCTTCATGGGTAAGAATCTTGGTTGAAAGAATACCAACCGACACCACTGAACCTGTTTTTCCTTCGACTTCGATTCTGTCACCGACTTCGAATGGTTGATCTAAAGCGAGCATGAATGAATTGACTATATTGCCTAATGTTTGCTGCATAGCAAGACCTATGATTAGAGAGAATACTGCTAAGGATGCAAGAACTCCTAATAATTCAATTCCCAATTCTGACAGTGCCAGGTAAAGTCCACCAAACCAAATTGCTGCGCGGGAGAGGAATATAATCAACGAGTTACTCCCCGATACAGTCACACTGGAAGGTTCTGAGAATTGATCTATTATTACTGGAATCATCACCTTAAATGTAGCACTGAGGAGTGATGCAGAAAGTAGAATGAAGATCGCTTGGAATACTGGATTAACTGAGATGACAAAGGAATCATCTTCCCCCATAATCCAAGTCATAGTCAATAATAAACCTGTTATCAAAATGAATATGTAGATTCGCTTTGTAATAGGAGAGTATAGTTTGTCATCCCAATCGAAGGAAGTTCTCTTAACGAAATCCAAAAGAATCTTTACCATCAATAGACGAACAATGCTCAAAGTTAGCAGAGTTGCAACAATGCCAAAGGCCCATTGAGCCCATACATCAAGTCCGTTTAACTTGTCAACCGCTTCATTGATTTGCCACATAACCGACCCTCGCCCCACCATTCATGAAAGGCGGCCCATTCATGATAGTGCCGGTTGAATTGAAATGGTTCAACTATGAATAATCTCAACTGGTAAACTATCAGTTGATAGTTCTAACAATAACTTGCTAAAAACTAATTATTGAGCCTTAAATCAACCACAGACCTATAGAACTGTACCAAGATTGGTAAGAATAGCAATTCGAATCGGCCGAGTATATCATCAGAGCACTACTCTGCGTGAAAGTAGTAGAATCCCACTCTAAGTCAATAGTGAAGGTTCCATCGGAATTTGCAGCATAACAAGTGTAAACCCATTGAGAATCATCGACATCATATTGGCCAACTCCAAACATTTTTTGTGGACTATAGGTTTGTCCAGTTAGGACATAGACCCTGTCCAATTCTGCTACAGAGCAGGGAATCGAAGAATTTAACTGAATCCCCATAGAAATGAATTGATTGCTTTGGCATGATGAATAGTCAAATGTTAATCCTGAATTGAGATAGATATTTTCTGATGTAGCACTAATGCCCCAAAATGGCGTGCCTCCACTAATATTTTCAAACTCGTAGAACAATAATGGCATTGAGTTACCTGTCAAATCTTTAATCTCAAAGTGAAGATGAGGTCCTGTACTCCAACCGGTATTTCCACTCAAAGCGATGTCTTGTCCGGCATCGACACTATCACCAACTTCGACAAGTGATCCATTTACCGTCAAATGTGCATACATAGCAAAAGTGGAATCTCCGTGGTCAATGATGATGAAATTTGATTCGTTTTGACAGGCTGAGGTGGGACAGCCGGTGGAAAAGTTCTCCACCACTTGAACAACTATTCCTGAAATTGCCGCAACTATAGTAGTGTTTTCTGGGGTAGGGAAATCAACAGCGTTTAACATGCCATCGTTGTGACTGACATAACCATTTGAGGCTTGAGATGCGCTAATATTAAATCCGTACTGGAAGGGTAAGTATGTCCAAACGACATCCTTGGAGAAACATTCACCATCCCTCTCTATGGTGTTGTTAGCACAGGTAAGTTGCCCATTCTCAAGAGTCTCTATCTGTTCCTCAAGTGAGGTTATATTGCCAGATAAAGTAGTAGTGAGGTTTTGATAATAATCGCGTTGAGATTGTAACACTACGATAGCAGCATTATTAGTGGATAATTGTAGTTGTAAATCAGCGATAGTAGCATTATTAGTGGACAATTGTTGTTGTAAATCTATTAGCGAAGCATTGAGAGAAACGATAGTCGTATTCAATAATATCATGTCATTTTGTAATAGTTCAATGGATGCGTTCAGAGCATCACTTTGCTCACTAGAAGTTGAAAGTGAATCATTCAAATCTAGTTGCAATTGGGTTAAAGTTGTGGAATTGTCTAATAATTGTATTTTTATCTGATCTATCTGCAAGTTTAGTGCGCTGACATTTTCCGCCGAACGCTCAAACTTGCTCTGCCGGTGAGAAAGTTCTTTCAAAATATGACTTCTCTCATCTTCTAAAACTCCTATGTCGTCATTCAGTTGCTGATTGCTATCATCAACTGTTGCGTTATCCTGCTCTAATTGAATATATTCATCTTCAATTTGCATATTATTTGAGATGGTCAAAACATTGCCGATTCCACTCAATCCGATAACCAGTAGCAGTACTAATGTCAAATTACTTGTCGCCATAGCCCCAACACAAATAAAATCTTATTTGATAATGGCGTAACTATAATCTGAGTTAATCGAATCAGGAAGATAAGTTCACTCGTCATCATTTTCCAAGTCGAGAAGAGTTACGCCCTGTTCTACTTGGTCGCCAGCATTGAAATTAATTGCAGTGATTATTCCGTCTTCCGATGCAACGATTTTATGTTCCATCTTCATCGCTTCAAGGATCATCAAAGTTGCACCAGCACTCACTTGTTGACCAACTTCAACCATTACCTCGAGTACTTTTCCTGGCATTGGCGCTGTTAATCCACCTTGTTCTTCACTAGCATTAGCGCCCGGTTCAATTCTTTCCAGTTTGAAGGTGTGACCACTGAGATGAACCCACCAAACATCGCCGACCTTGGCTGCTCGTGCAAGATGGACTGAACCGTCGGAAGTAGTTACTTGTAACCTGCCATCAGCAAGAATCTGGCACGATTGTCCCTCATATAACCATGAATCTCCTTGCTTAGAGAGATTGACTTCAACTAAGCCATCTGCGCTTTTGAACTGGTTCTGCATCAAGGAAACCTCCTCTTCAAAGTTGTGAATGGACTGACTGGTCCTTCAGATGTGACTTGATTAGAATTGGAAGAAGTTCTGCGCTGTAGGCCATTCGCTTCTGCACAGGAAGCAACTAATAGCGCAGCACTTTGAATCGATTGTGAAACATTAGACGACCAGCCATTAGGCCATAGTCTGTCGATTGTAGTGGTATCGGTCGTCCCGTTAATCACCTCTGGTTGGTCGCATAACTCTCGCAAGAATCTGATATTGGTAGTAGTTCCTAGGACTACAAATTCGTCCAGTGCTCTTCTCATTCTCTGCAATGCTTCAGGGCGACTTGGTGCCCAAACGATTAGTTTTGCAAGCATCGGGTCATAATTTGGAGTGACTTCATCTCCTTCTCTTACGCCACTATCCAAACGGACACCCGGGCCTTCAGGGGGAGAAAATACTGCCAATTTACCAATCGCTGGGAGGAAATTATTGGTCGCATCTTCTGCATATAATCGCACTTCAATGGAGTGACCTCGTATCATCAACTCTCCACATGACATCGGTTCACCGGCTGCAATTCTCAATTGCTCTCTAACCAAATCAACGCCAGTAACCAATTCTGTAACCGGATGTTCAACTTGAATCCGAGTATTCATTTCAAGGAAAAAGAATTCACCATTAGGTGCTAATAAGAACTCAACAGTACCTGCACCTTCGTAATCAACTGCTTGTGCTGCTGCTACAGCAGCACTTCCCATCGCATCTCTTATTTGGTCTGTCATCGTTGCACATGGCGCTTCTTCGAATACTTTTTGATGTCTTCTTTGAACGCTACATTCTCGCTCTCCAAGATGAATCGTCCTGCCATGTCTATCGGCAAGAACTTGAATCTCAACGTGTTTAGAACCGGTTAGTAATCTCTCGATATAGACTCGACCGTCACCGAATGCGGCAATCGCTTCTCGCCTAGCACCTTGGGCAGATGAAATCAATTCGCTCGGATCGTGAACTGCCCGCATTCCTTTACCGCCACCACCACTTGATGCTTTGAGAAGAAGTGGGTATCCGACTCTATGGCTAGCACTTTCAATCGCTATCAAAGCGGCTTGCTCTTCAATTTCTTCGATTTCTTCACCAGGAATCACCGGTACTCCAGCATTGCGCATGGTGATTCTGGCAGTCATCTTATCGCCCATTTTGGTGATAGCAGCCGGACTTGGTCCGACCCATTGGATTCCGGCATCGCCTACTGCTTGAGCAAAGTCTGCTCTTTCTGATAGGAATCCAAAGCCAGGATGAATCGCATCAGAACCTGTTGCTGCTGCTATTCGCAAAATCTGTTGTTGGTCAAGATAGGTTTGAGCAATCGTATCTCCACTGAGTTGTACCGCTTCATCAGCTAATTCAACGAATAGTGATTTTGCATCATTGCTGGCATATATCGCTACTGATGCAATTCCAGCCTCATTACAAGCACGGAGAATTCGGCAAGCGATTTCACCACGGTTGGCCACCAGAACTTTACTCAGTTTGTTGGCCATCCGTTTCACCTCTTACAATTTGAAATCGCTTATTCGCTATCTGTCTTCCAATTGGCTGGGCGCTTGTCAAGAAATGAAGAAAGTCCTTCCTGTCCTTCGTTTGATGCGCGCATTTTGCTAGTAAAATTGAGAGTCCAATCTCTCAATTCCTCATCACTGCCGGTAAATCTGTCAAACTCTAGTGTCAATTGTTTTGCTAATGTAACTGCGCATGGTCCTGTGCCTAAGACTTCAGCGATTACTTTGTCAACCTGTGCAATCATTTGCTCTTCACCATCGACCAACTTTTCAATAAATCCAGTACGCAGTGCCTCTTCACCATCTATACGGCTGGCCATCATAGCCAGTCTTCGGAAGCAAGCAGAACCTAATCTTCTGTAGACATAAGGTCCTATAACCGCTGGGAGAATTCCCAATTTCCCTTCCGACAAAGCGATTTTTATATTGTTATTAGCGATTACATAGTCACAACAAGCGATCAATCCAGCGCCGCCTCCGAGTGCTACTCCTTGCACTGCGGCGATGGTAAAGCATGGGTGAGACCAAAGTCCGTTGAATAAACTATCAAGGCGTTCGGAATCTGCACGATTTTCTTCCGCACTATTAGCACCAGCATCACGCATCATGTTGATATCTGCACCTGCACAAAAATGACGCCCTGCGCCTGTGATTACCAGTGTTCTTAGGAATTGTTGACCGTTTTCATCGACCAGTGAATCCAAAGCACCAGCACTTCTTTGTGCAGTCCATTGCAATACTTGGCATAATTCTGTAATCATTTGAACGTTAAGAGCGTTAAACTTGTCTTCACGGTTTAGTGTAATATGGCAGGCAGAACCTGAAAGATCTACACTAATCAATTGCGTTTGAGGTGGATTTTGCATATTTACCATGATTAAAACTCCAATTGCATTTTTAATTTTCTAATTGCATTATCACATTCGGAATACACCGAATTTATCATTAGGCAAGGGTGCATTTCTCGCTGTTGCCAAACACAATCCCAATACATCTCTTGTATCTCTAGGATCGATAATTCCATCATCCCATAATCGGGCTGTTGAATAGTAAGGTGAACCTTCTGTTTCGTACTTGTCCAATATCGGCTTTCTGAACCCATCTAACTCAGTTCCTTCCATCGGAGGCAATCCTTCTCTGGCCCTCTGGTCTTGTTTGACCGTAGTCAGTACATCAGCTGCTTGAGGGCCGCCCATTACTGAAATACGGGAGTTTGGCCACATGAAGAGGAATCTTGGATCATATGCTCTGCCACACATACCATAGTTGCCAGCACCGTGAGAGCCACCGATAATAACTGTGAATTTAGGAACATTAACACAGGATACTGCAGTTACTAATTTTGCTCCATCTTTAGCAATTCCACCTGCTTCGTATGCCTTACCGACCATGAAACCAGTTATGTTTTGCAAGAATACCAACGGGATTCCTCTTTGACCACACAACTCTACAAAGTGAGCGCCTTTCAATGATGATTCAGAAAAGAGAATCCCGTTATTGGCAACGATTCCAACTTTGTGGCCATGAATATGGGCAAAGCCGCAAACCAGTGTTGTTCCATATCTGGCTTTGAATTCATGGAACCTTGAACCATCGACTATTCTCGCAATTACTTCTTTGATAGCCAATGGTGTACGGTTATCGCTTGGAATTAGACCCAATAAATCATTGACATCGTGTGCTGGTTCTTCAACTTCAGCAAAGGCTGCTGGTGCTAATTGCCTTGGACCTAGATTCTCAACGACGTTGCGAACCATTCGTAATGCTTCAATCTCATCTTCTGCGAAGTGATCTGCAACACCTGATTGAACCGTATGGACTTCAGCACCACCTAATTCCTCAGCAGTAACCTCTTCTCCAGTCGCTGCTTTGACCAGTGGAGGGCCAGCAAGGAAAATAGTTCCATTGCCTTTGACGATAATAGATTCATCCGACATTGCTGGAACATATGCCCCTCCAGCAGTACAAGAACCGAGAACTGCTGCAATTTGGGCAATTCCATCGCCAGACATCTTGGCTTGATTACGGAAGATTCTACCGAAATGGCCAATGTCTGGAAATACTTCATCTTGCAATGGTAGGAATGCGCCACCTGAATCGACTAAGTAGATACAAGGAAGGTGGTTTTCATGAGCGATTGACTGAGCACGAATATGCTTCTTAACAGTCATTGGATAGTAACTTCCACCCTTTACAGTTGCATCATTAGCAACGAATAGACACTCTCTACCGTGTATCATTCCGATGCCTGTTACAACACCTGCTGAGTGCGCTCTGCCATCGTACAATTCAAAAGCAGCCAGTGGGGATAATTCCAAAAATGCGCTACCTGGGTCAATGATTCGCTCTATTCTTTCTCTTGGCAACATCTTGCCACGTGATTGATGTCTTTCGACATATTTGCCGCCACCGCCATTGCTTGCAACTGCAAGACGCTCACGAAGTGTTGCAAGTAATCCCTCATTATGCGACTTACGAGCAATGTAGTCAGGGTCACTACGAATGATGCGGGTTGGTAATCTGTCCATTGTAACCCCTTCAATACAAGCCAAGTCAAACCCGCATTTAACATCAAAGGCAATAACAACTCAAAGGCAATTAGTTATCAAACGCCAAGAATTAATCGACCAATATCGCGCAGGCCTGGAGCCAAGCCTACTATGAGGACTGCTAAGACGATAAGAAGGCGAAGATGACTTTGCCTGTTTTCAACTCTCATCTGAACAAACATCCAAACGATTAAGCCGATTAAACAGGCCTTCAAGAGGGTGAATAGCCATGCACCTTCACCCATGGTAATCCCGAGCATTTGATTGACTTCTCCACCCAATTCTATCACACTATTGGATACTGGATGTTTTTCACCATAGCCAAAGAAATCGATTCCCATCATAGTTGCGAAGCCATCCACCAACTGTCCGAAGACCATACCGAGAACCATTGGAGATGCCAGAAGTGCATTATTTGACAACTTTTCAATCGGGTGATCTTTAACTAATTCTTGTTCAAACTCCCAACTCTTGAGACTGATACCTTCAGGGAGAACACCTGCACTGAAACCTGTTAATTTCAGCATACGTGCATCTTCAATTCCTTTATTATACATCCAATAACAAACAATAGCAGGTATGCCTATTACAATAATCACTGGCCATAGAGTGACTTCTGAAGCGACTCGGCCACTCTCTTGTTGCCAAGGAGTGATGACAAATTGTCCCCAATGAGATAGGCCCATTACCAAAGCTGCTACTGCGAAAGAAAACATTCCTCTTGTAATCGCTGGCCAATCTCGAGTTTTTGTCAAGACAAAGAAGAGAATGGTGAATGAAGCGATTAATCCTACAATCACCAATTGATTACCCATTTCGGCGTGTCCTGCATATGATGGCCGATATAGCATTGCCCAGTGTGCAAATAACAGAAGTCCTAGTATTGTGAATAGAGTAGTTTGCTTTTTGGATTCAGCCAAGTCTCCTCTTTGTGAATCCCACTGGCCTGCAAGATAATGAGAGATTACAGCGATAACTACCAACCAAGCGGTAAGGTGGAGATGTATCACTGGGGAGATGAATAACCAATCTACTTCACTACCATAGAAATCGGCATCCTCCAGAACCCTCAATACGGGTGCAAGACTAACCCAGGCGATTAATGCGAGAGTCATCCTATCATCGCAAGGTAATTCCATTTTACGGAATAATGCCTGTAAGGTGATTACGCAGATAAACATGCTAGATGTGTATATTGCAGTATTTTGCGGCGTATATCCAGCATCTCCTGCCGCACCTGCATCTTTTAGGATTGGATCCCAGATTATCGGTTTAAGTGTATCAACCCAGATCAATTCATTGAACATTACCAAACCGATTGTAATACTGACTATTAGCGCAAGAACCGACCAAATAGCCACTTTTTCCATTGGATGGTGTTGCTTTGAAGGCAAACACACTTTGTGATGGGAAAGGATTTCGTGAATCTCATCAACACTAGACATTTGCTCGCCCCAAGTAATCCTCATAGCCACTTGGCCATATCCTTTACCACTGAATCCTCGTAATATTAGCAAGTAAAGGGTTTAGACTCTTGTGAGTCTAAACGAGCAGAGTCCTCAGGCCCTGATTTCTCCCTTCAGATGAATTTCTAAACATTTCTCAATTAGTCAGTCAGATTTGAACTGCGTTTGGATTGAGATCCCACGTGGGTTCATTAGAGGTGGCATCGGCATGAAAAGGGAGAACATCATGAAGCACTTTGGGGATGTCGACACACCATAACTTCTCGAACAAAGGTGATTCAGGCGTGCCTAGTTTGTTGGTCAATTTACTCCACATCTTGACGATGCCTTGGGTTTTGTGTCGCTCGTATTGGAGCAGAAGAGCCGTAGTCTGAATGAGCCCTTGGATGCCTAGGATGTATTGCTGCTCAACCTCTCTCACCTTGAGTGACTTCCACATCTCTTCCCAGTCCTCATGAGCGTGCCAGTAGCGACCTGTGTTGAACTCTGTAATGCCGCCATCAAGCCATCTTTGCTCTTGTTGAGAAAGTGGGCATTTAGCCGCCATGGTTTGCGCTTCACTTGTTGACCTTCAAGTTACGCTTGCTACAGACCTTTATCGGTGAAAGTTTGGCTTGTGCTGTAGTACCAAGTGATCTAAAGCAACTGTGTACAAGAATACGCCCGAACCCTTGTTATTCTAAGACATGAACAATCAATCAGTGAATAAATAATGCGGGCAATTTTAATAAATAACGCGTTTAGGCTTAATTATGCAGCCAGCGCCAGTTCCAATAACCCCTGGGCACAAATTGCCCGATGATGAAATAATGTTCAAAGATACCAAAATAAAAACACTCAATGGATTTTTGGGTTTAGCCATTCAATGGATTGGCGTACCATTCGCAATAATTTGTATGTTTATCACATATGAGTTGGGTCCATTGATTGTTATTGGAATAATATTACAAATTGCTCTTTCAATTGTTTGGTTCATGATGTTCAACAGCTATTTGATCATAAATCCGAATGAAGGGGCTGCCATTCAATTCTTTGGCGAATATAAGGGGACCGTGGACAAGCAAGGATTCCATTTCTTCATCAATCCATTGTATGAAAAGCGCAAGATCTCTCTACGAATTAGAAACTTCGAATCTGCTAAACTCAAGGTTAATGACGTTAATGCAAATCCAATTGAAATCGCAGCAGTAGTAGTCTGGAAGGTTGTAGACACTGCCGAGGCTTTGTTCGAAGTTGACAATTATCAGAATTATGTTCAGATTCAAAGCGAGGCTGCACTACGCGCTATGGCTACAAAATATCCCTATGATATCATTGAGGACAAAGATGTAGGGGGAATCGCACTATCAAGTCACCAAGAGGTCATCGCACAGGAATTACAAATTTCAGTTGAAGCGAGATTGAAGAGAGCAGGAATTCAAGTTTTAGAGGCTAGAATCAGCCACTTGGCATATTCACAAGAAATAGCACAAGCAATGCTTCGCCGTCAACAAGCAAGCGCAGTGGTTGCAGCACGCAGTGAAATCGTCAAAGGTGCAGTTGGAATGGTTGAGATGGCATTAGAGCAATTAAGTGCTAAAAACATCATCGAATTAGATGAAGATAAGAAGGCTTCAATGGTCAGCAATCTACTAGTGGTATTATGTTCAGAAACCGACACGACTCCAATCGTAAACACCGGCTCACTATAATGCTGGTTAATTGCTAACAGCACTCGATTCATGTGCTGAAAATCTGGCTGAAATAATACAGTGGTCTGATGCTTCTAGTTCACAATCGGTTGAGAATGAACCAAGGTACTCATCAGACCCACCATCGCCGATAATCATTCGATCATATGCACAAGATGATGATTCAGCAGTGTTGGTATTGGTTCCATCGGGAATTATCCATTGATAGTCTCCATTACGAATAGCCAATTGATCTAATTCTGAAGACCTTGCATAACTGCAATCTGCATTAAGGTCTCCAAGCAAAATGAAGTCATCTTCACCCGGATATTGGAACTTAGCCCATTCGAATACATTTACCAGAGCATCAGTCTCATTCAATACATCATCAGGGTCAATGTGTAAGGTAATTAATACAAAGGTGTGGTTAAACTCAACAGATACGAACCTTGCTGCAAATGGCTCTCTGGTATACTCACAGTCATTATTTGGATAGTGATTACCAGAATCTAAGGATCTTATGGTTTTGACATCATAGTAGAAAGCATACTGTTCAGAAATTTGGGAACTTGATTTATTTTCACAAAATGCTCCAGTACGATTGGATAGAACCATCCCATACTCTGATATTTCGTCTATTCTATCTTGGAGGATGTAGGGTGCTGTTTGTTGTATATCCTTTATTTCCTGAACAGCGACGATATCATAATTGCTTATTTTACCTGCCATCTCAGCGACTCTCACCTCATCTTCAGCACCTGAAGGGCCGAATCTCTTCACATTCCACGAAGCGATTTCAATATCATGCAGGCAGTCTCCATCTCGGATTCCAGATTGATTATCCGTAGTTAGTTCTCCATCACTCAGAACTAATGATGGGTCATCTGAACAATCGGATACTTGTTCAAAATTATCCGTTACTGGAGGAAAGGGCGCAAGCACTACCATCAATGCTACACAAACAGAAGCTATGCCAAATACTAATCCGAGATGCATCCAACGAATAGTCCCCTCATTTTCTAGGGCCAAAATATGCTTTCCAGTAGTGGATTGCCGAAAGCCATCAGAATTCATAACCATGTCTGTCATGCTGTGCCCTCAAGGACAAAAGGTATCAACAATCCGCAATCAATAGCAACAGTTCAGGAGTTTTGAGTATTGTGAGTATATCTCGAAAAGGAAATCCCCTTCTCTGACTTGAAACAATAGTGAAACCTCATCAGCCCCAACCGATTAGCGCTGCTATGACGCAGACATGGGTAGTTGACTCCAATTGCTTCATCCACCTTGGTTCGATGGCTCCTGATACTTTTATCAAAGATATTACTACTGTTCTGAGGAATAATAGTCAGATGATTTTTGTTACCCCTGGGGTTCACAGTGAAATTCAAAATGTTCGTTTCCAAAAATGGTCAAAACAGCCGAAGGTATTGGATGAATTTGATTCTCTATTGAATACGGTCGCAATTGAAGATGATCAAATCCGAGGCCTTGGACAAATGATTGGAGAGTCGGCTTCACCACAAGATGTCGATCTTTCTTTGATGGTGCTGGCATCTCAACTTCATCGAGAAGGCCGAGAAGTGATTTTAGTTACCGACGATTTCAAAATGACAACGACTGGGGAAAGAGCTAATCTTGGCTATACAACTTGTCCACCTTCTACCTTCATTCAACGCCTCGCTGCACAAAGTCCTTCGAAGAAAAGGGTCCGAATGAAAAGTCTATCTCGGCGTGTTAGGGCTGCAGAGATGCGTTATGCTATCAGCCGAGTTAATGAATATGATATTCAGGCGAAATTAACATGGATGGTAGATTCACTGATAGAAGACCGCCCACAATCACAGAAAACAACTTCAAAAGATGCTGCTGAAATTAATCTTAAAGGTGCTTTACAAGGAGTATTGTCTGGTCAACAAGTAAAATCAATCCACATTAAAAAACTAGGTACTTTGCCAGAGATATGTCAACCAATTCTATTACTGGATTCACATTTATCACAACTAACTTCGCCCAATACCACTGAGCATCTCGGTAAAGCATACGAAGAAACACTGATTCTTCTCAGTGAGGTATTAGAGGCCATTGGCCTTGATTTGACGCCCCTAGATGAGACGACAGCAGAACTTGCACACAGTGCACTGAGTGGATATTTGTATCGGACTGAGACCGCTTTAGGTTTGATGGCTAAGATGTCTGGAAAGCGTGATACTGCGCGCTTACATCTGTCGCGAGCGTTACAGTCAGCCACACTTATTGACGATTCATTTGCTGAAATGCATGCTGTATTCCAACTTGGGCTTCTTGCTATGGCCTCAGCCGAATGGGAACGTTCCGCACGATTATTTGAAGCGGCAGACAGACAAGCACAATTGATTTCAGCACCGAGATTACCCTATCTCGTATGCGCTGCAATATCACGCTATTTACTAGAAGAAATCGACTCTGCTGAACAACATATCCATCATGCCAACACTATTGTTGCTGATGATAAAGAGCAAGCCCTCGTTCATCTGATGAAACTTGGTGAATCATTGTTGGCAATCGATCAACCCGGTTTGGCTTTGGAAGTTCTCGATGAAGCAATGGAATGTGCGCTGCAAACTGAATCTCAGCAACAACTTGAGACGCTCTCTGAACATATCTTGATGGCCAATGCTGCAATGACACAAATTGATGTTGTTCAGTATGAAGGACTGCGAACCCTATTAGATGGTTTGAATCAATTAAGCGAAGAAGAGGCTGAAGAATTTGCAAAGAAAATCAAAGATATTGAGCAACGTGCCAATGAGCACAACCAACCATTTGAGGAAACATGGAAAGTTTGGCAGCCTTCCACCAAATTGATTCCACAAGGGACTACACTCAGAGTCATACGTGCAGAAATAGATGAAAACCAAGACACACTTGTCATCGTTCATCAGCCGGAACTTGGCTCGATAGGATTGTGGTTACCCGAAGGTGACTGGAATGTATCTTCGGGCCATCTACTCTCGTTCGCTCAGACTCGGGTGAAACTGGCTCTACCAACAGTTGAACTTCAAGAAAAACACAGTATTCGTGGTATTGTCGCAGTTGAAGACACTTCTCAACTAATTTTTAGTGCACCTATTGATGATTTAATAATTGATTCTGAGAGTTGAGAACAACTAGTACTCAGTAGAATTTATGCCTATTGAGGAATATCATTGCCAATCAAGTGCAAATAATGTTCAAATAATTCAAAAGATAAAATAAGTAGCAAAACCGCTAAGAACGGCCGTTATCACTACAATCATAGTGATTTTTAGAGGTAATGGTAATCCGTTTTCTGCTTCATGTGATTCAGGTGAGAGGGGAGTTGTGTCTGACGGAAGTGCGCCTTGTGCATCCCAATAGGCTTGCTTTTCACGTGACGCAGCATCCATTTCACTCAGTTGCCTAGCTTCCTCAGCCAAACGGGCTTCCTCTGCTAATCGGGCTTCTTCTGCTAATCGAGCCAATTCGGCCAGACGAGCGGCTTCTTTTGCATTTGCTTCTTCGACTAATCTGGCCTCTTCTGCACTTGCTTCTTCGGCAATACGGGCTACTTCAGCCAGGCGAGCAGCTTCCTCCAAACTTGCTTCTTCGGCAATGCGGGCTTCTTCTGCTAATCGGGCTTCTTCTGCCAAACGAGCCGCTTCTGCTACACTTGCTTCTTCTGCTAATCTGGCCTCTTCTGCGATACGAGCAGCCTCCGCTACATTTGCTTCTTCGGCAAGCCGGGCCTCTTCTGCTAATCGAGCTTCTTCAGCAACGCGAGCAGCTTCTGCCGCACTTGCTTCTTCGGCTAATCGGGCCTCTTCTACTAATCGAGCTTCTTCTGCAATGCGGGCTTCTTCAGCAAGTTTGGCCTCTTCAACCAAACGAGCGGCTTCTGCAATACGGGCTTCTTCAGCAAGTCTGGCTTCTTCAACCAAGCGAGCGGCTTCTGCAATACGGGCCTCTTCAGCTAGTCGTTCTTCTTCAACCAAACGAGCTGCTCTAGAAGCTGCATGTTTCGCCGCTTCTTCTGCCGCTAACCGCAGAATTCGTGCATTGATCGCATCGGAGTTATCGTTACGATATTGAGTCAGGATTGCTTCATCTATTTGGGTGAAAACTTCTTGTGAAATATTCTCTACTTCAGCATATGTTTGTGCCAACAATAGTTCAATATTATCGATAGAGAATACATCTTCAAAAGCATTCAATTTATCTCGAAATAACGTGTAGAACTCACGTTGTTCAGGTGAAATAGCACCATCCTTGGTCATGAAGTCTTGCAGTGAAAACAAAACTTCTGAGATTTTAAAAAAAGTCGCCATGACCTTTACCCTCCCTATTCAAGCAACCAATTTAATTACTTCAGTTTGTGCTTTTTCCTGGATTCGTCGTTTGCCCAATGGTAGCCCAATTTCAACAAGCGGAGATAGTGTTCGAGACCATCTTTCTCCATGCGCTGATGGAGGG
>Ga0307985_10000948_pt1 | contig 16602 bp, 16 predicted proteins | sample EllFjometageno80_FD_203155 | JGI IMG/M metagenome (GOLD analysis project Ga0307985, IMG submission 203155) | Marine microbial communities from Ellis Fjord, Antarctic Ocean - #80 | ecosystem: Environmental > Aquatic > Marine > Unclassified | place: Southern Ocean | collected 2014-10-09 | reverse complement strand
CAAGGCAGACGATCAATGCTATTGAGAAGGGTAAGTTTGATCCAAGTTTATCATTAGCGTTTAAATTGTCGAAATTATTTCAATTATCTATTGAAGCAATTTTCGAAAACGATTAACTCCAAAAAAAAAGCTTTTAATCCATAGTTCCCTAATTTTGATAAAATGAAAATAGGCTAAGAATGATAACTTAAATAGTTAGCGTTTTTAGCTTCAATTTTATTTATTGTTAGTTGCAATTTTTCTGTATAAATCGTCCGTAAAATATTCCGTTATTTTCGGTTTAGAAAACTTTTCTTTATTATTCTCTTTAGATTTTTCTTTCGGTATTGAGAGATAATTCCAATCCTTTTCATTAAAATTATAAGGTAGTTATATGACTCCTACATATAATAAAAAATAAAAGATTATCGTTATAAACAGATAAATGCCTTTTATGACTTTCAGTTTTATCTTATTTAGTGAGAACAGGAGCCTATTATCCTGATAAATAAAGGTTACAAAAAATCCTATGCATTGACTATTGTGCTATGTAATTTTATAAAATGGTCTTTACAGGGCTGAAAGGAATTTTTTAAAAGGCTAAAAATTAATCAATAAATTTTTTAATTATGAAAAAAAAAGAATTAGAAAAAAGAACCTCAAAATCAATCTCTTTTGGTTTAAAAGAATGGAAATGGTCCAATTTGTTTTGTATCATTTTATTATTAACAATAATTCAACCTGCTTTTCCACATGGCACCGTAACAAGTCCAGTTAGCCGTATTTATAATTGTTGGCAAGAAAACCCTGAGAATCCAGAGTCTCCTCCTTGTATAGCAGCAGTTATATCTCATGGCACACAACCATTGTATGATTGGAATGAAATTAATCAAGCGAATGCTAATGGTGAACATGAGTTATATGTATTTGATGGTAATCTAGCTAGTGGAGGCCGGCCAGAGAAGTACGGAGGCATGGATCAAATAACATCAGAATGGGTAGCGACACCTGTTTCTCCTGGGCCATTTACAATTACCTGGACAAATACGGCTCCTCATGCGACGGAATATTACGATGTCTATATTACAAAAGAAAGTTGGACACCAGATCAACCATTAACTTGGGATAGCCTTGAGCTTCTTGTCCGTACATCTCCAAGCTCAGCTGCAAGCTCGGTAGATATACCAGTAATTTTGCCTGTTAGAACTGGCAAACATGTTATTTATAGCATTTGGCAGCGATCCGATAGTCCAGAAGCATTTTATTCAACTAGTGATATAGACTTTGGTGGAGTATTATCTATTGATGATTTATCTACAGATTTTAATTTGAGTCATAATTACCCCAATCCATTTAATTCAAAAACTAAAATTGGTTATAGATTGGAGAATGACGGATTTGTAACTATTAATGTATATGATGTTTTTGGTAAAAAAGTTTCTACACTCGTTAATAGAAATCAATCTTCTGGTGAGCACGAAGTAACATTTAATGGAGAAAATTTGAGCACTGGTGTGTATTTTTATGTTTTCCAGATTGGAAGCTACATAGAGGCAAGGCACATGGTTTTACAAAGATAATTTCGTCTTGTTCAATAGCTTATGTTTTAAGTTATTGAATATGCTTTCAAATAGAAAGAGAAAGTAATTTAATAAAATGCTTGAAATTGCATCGGGTACTTTATAAAAAAAAATGTCCGTTAATTTTATTTTAACGGACATTTTAAAAGTTGTTATTAAAATTACATCTTAAAAGTAATCTACGGAATATCTGAGTGATTCAACAAACATTCACTAATACTTCTTTAAAAGAAATCAGCTAACCCTTACCTATGTTGATTGGTAATATAACAGTATCTGTATTTGTTGATATACAAATTAGTGGTTTTTAAAAGTTGCTTTTCTTTTTTCCAATTGTTTGGTTAAATCGCTAATAGAATTTTTTGCAGCCAATTCGAAATTTTTCTCTTTGGAAGAAGCAAACGCTTTAGGACCAGGAATGCTTAGTTCTATTTCACAAATATGACTATCCCCTCTAGGATCGTTTTCTGATTTAAAAAACACATTTGCGTTGATAATAAAATCAAATTTATCACCTAATTTATTTAGTTTTTTAGTTACATAATCAGTCATTGTTTCACTGGTTAGCATCTTAACGTATTGAATATTTATTGTCATAGTATATAAATTTTAAATTAATATCCAAATTTAACCTTTTTAGGTAAAATACTTTATGATATTTATCAGAAATAACAAAAGGTTAACTTATTGTAAACCTAATTTCTTTAATATATTAAGAACCCATTTTATTATTAATAAAGACTTATTTTTGCCATTGGAAAAATAAAGAATATCTAAGAGATGTTGAAGGGAATAAGCCCTAGAACAAGGATGTAGGGTATTAAAGATGCATTTGCAACCTGTTTGAAATCGCAAATAAAAACCATTTTGATTATAAAATCTGACATTATCATAGTAGGAGGAGGAGCTGCAGGTTTTTTTACAGCCATTAATCTTGCTGAAAATAATCCAACATTAAAAGTTATTATTTTAGAGCGTAGTAGTGAAGTACTTACTAAAGTTAGGATTTCTGGTGGTGGAAGATGTAATGTGACTCATGCTGAATTTACTCCCAAAGATCTTAGTCAAAACTATCCAAGAGGAGAAAAAGAATTATTAGGTCCTTTTCATACATTTATGACAGGAGATACTATTGAGTGGTTTGAAAAAAAAGGAGTTTCTTTAAAAATCGAAGAAGATGGAAGAATGTTTCCGGAAAGTAACTCTTCAAAAACCATTATTGATTGTTTTCTTAATGAAGCAGAAAGATTACACGTTGAGGTATTAAAACAACATCCAGTTAAATCGATTCAAAAAGAAGAACGCGATTGGATGATTGAAACAGAACAAAATAATTTTAAAGCTAAAAAAATAGTAATAGCTACAGGAAGTAATGTAAAAATCTGGAAGCTTTTAAGTGACTTAGGGCATACTATATCACCTCCAATACCTTCGCTTTTCACCTTTAATATTAAAGACAATCGCATTAAAGAATTACCAGGTATTGCTACAAATGCTTCTGTTTCTGTTTTGTCCGAAAACCATAAAATTAAATTAGAATCAGAAGGGCCATTGTTAATTACCCATTGGGGATTAAGCGGGCCTGCTATTTTAAAATTATCTGCTTGGGGAGCAATAGATTTATATCATTTAAACTATCAATTTAAAATTAAAGTAAATTGGATACCTAGTGAAACAAGGGAAGCGGTTTTAGAAAAATTAAAAAACTTAAAAGAAGTAAACAACAAACAATCAGTATTAAAGTATGCTCAATTGGAAGTTCCAAAAAGGCTCTGGCAAAGTTTAGCAATTTCAAGTGGAATAGCAGAAATCCAGAAATGGGCAGAAACCACAAATAAACAATTGCAAGATTTAGCATCTCAGTTAACAAATTCTGTTTTTCAAGTAGATGGAAAAAGTACTTTTAAAGAAGAATTTGTAACCGCAGGCGGTATTGATTTAAAAGAAATTAACTTTAAACGTTACGAAAGTAAAATTCATAAAGATTTATTTTTTGCTGGGGAGGTATTAAATATCGACGCAATCACAGGAGGGTTTAATTTTCAGAATGCTTGGACCGGTGGATACATAGTTGCAAAAAGTATTACAGAATGAAAATGCCATTCGGAATTATAAAAAAATTACTAAACTTCTGGAGTAGACTTCCTAGAATCTTTAAAGTTAATTTATCTTTGAATTAATATTACTGTCTATGTCTGAATTAGATTTTTTACCGAAAAAGTATACCAACGTTTTTGAAAACGGAACCCTAACTTGGGAATCACCAAGCAATATCGCATTGGTGAAATATTGGGGGAAGTATGGAGAACAGTTACCAGCAAACCCCTCTATAAGTTTTACATTAAATAATTGTAAAACAACTACCGAATTAAAATTTCAATTAAAAGAGAAACCCGCTCAAGAATTTGAGTTTGAGGTGTATTTTGAAGGAAAGAAGTCAAAAGATTTTAAACCTAAAATTGAAAATTTCTTTAAAAGAGTTGAAAAATACCTGCCTTTTGTAACTAAGTATGTGTTTGAAATACATACCGCCAATACGTTTCCACATAGCAGTGGTATTGCTTCTTCAGCAAGTGGAATGAGTGCCTTGGCTTGTTGTTTGATAGCTTTGGAAAAGTCATTAACTAATGAGCAATTAACAGAAGAATACTGGATTCAAAAAACATCTTTTATTGCTCGATTAGGTTCGGGATCTGCTTGCCGTAGTTTGGAAGGAGATCTAGTTGTTTGGGGAGAACATTCAAACATAAAAGGAAGTTCAAATCTATTCGGAATTAAATATCCTTATAAAGTACATAAGAATTTTAATAATTATCAAGATACTATTTTGTTGGTTGATAAAGGCGAAAAGCAAGTAAGTAGCTCTGTTGGACATAATTTAATGCATAACCATCCATTTGCTGAAAAACGCTTTGAACAGGCCCAAGAAAACATGGCTAAGATGATGTCAATTCTAGAAAGCGGAACCCTTTCAGAGTTTATCAAAATTGTCGAAAGTGAAGCCTTGACGCTTCATGCGATGATGATGACATCGATGCCTTATTTTATTTTAATGAAACCAAATACCTTGGAAATAATTAATAAAATATGGAGTTATAGAAATGAGACTAACAGTAAGGTTTGTTTTACCTTAGATGCAGGTGCTAATGTTCATGTGCTATATCCTGAACATGAAAAAGAAACTGTTTCGGGATTTATTAAAAATGAGTTAGTTGCTTATTGTCAGAATGAGCAGTATATTTGCGACCAAATTGGATTTGGAGCAAAAAAATTGTAAATTTAACAAGCCAAACAAAACCTAAATGTACGGACCGTTATTTTATTCAAAAATATTACTCTTTGGTGAGTATGGAATTATTAAAGATTCTAAAGGACTTTCTATTCCTTATAATTTTTATAATGGAGCTTTAAAAATTGATACCCTTCATGCCAAATCTACCCATAAATCCAATCAAAGTTTAAAACGTTTTTCGGTATATCTTGAAAATCTTCAAAAAGAAGATTTAACTTTAGTTTCTTTTGATATAGAAAAACTAAAATCAGCTATTGAAGCTGGTTTGTATTTTGATTCAAGTATTCCACAAGGATATGGAGTTGGAAGTAGTGGCGCTTTAGTAGCAGCTATTTATGATAAATATGCTTCGGATAAAATAACTATTCTTGAAAATTTAACTAGAGAAAAGTTACTAACTTTAAAATCTATTTTTTCAAAAATGGAATCTTTTTTCCACGGTAAATCTTCTGGATTGGATCCATTAAATAGTTATTTAAGTTTGCCTATTTTAATTAATTCTCAAGATAATATTGAGCCAGCAGGTATTCCATCTCAAAAGCAAGATGGTAAAGGAGCTGTATTTTTATTAGATAGTGGTATAACTGGAGAAACGGCACCGATGGTTCAGATTTTTATGGAAAATATGAAACAGGAAGGTTTCCGTAAAATGATTAAAGATCAGTTTGTAAAACATACAGATGCTTGTGTTTCTGACTTTTTACAAGGAAATGTAAAGTCCTTATTTGGCAATGTAAAAGAACTTTCAAAAGTTGTTTTTGAAAACTTTAAGCCTATGATTCCAGAAGAGTTTCATACACTTTGGAAAAAAGGAATTGAAACTAATATTTACTACTTAAAACTTTGTGGTTCTGGAGGTGGTGGTTATATGTTAGGTTTTACAGAGGATATTGTAAAAGCACAACGAGCTCTTAAAGATTATAAACTTGAGATAGTCTATAGTTTATAACACCCCTTTTCATGTTAAACAGAAAGCAAAAATACTTTTTTCTTAAGTTATTCAGTTTGTTTTCTATTATTAGAGGTTATAATGTGTTGATTATTGTTTTAGCACAATACGTAACTTCCATTTATATTCTTGCACCCTATTTATCTGTCAAAGAGATTCTATTTGATGTCAATTTGTTTATGATTGTATTAGCTTCTGCAAGTGCTATCGCTTCAGGGTATATTATAAATAATTTTTACGACAACGATAAAGATTTAATAAATCGACCAGAGAAAACAATGTTGGATCGTCTGGTAAGTCAAAATACTAAATTGACTGCCTATTTTGTTTTAAATTTTTTGTCAGTAATTTTTGCTAGTTATGTTTCTTTTAAAGCGGTACTGTTTTTCTCCTTGTATATTTTTGGAATATGGTTTTATTCTCATAAACTTAAAAAATACCCATTCGTTGGAAACTTTGTAGCAGCTATCTTAGCTGTAATTCCATTTTTTGCGGTGTTTATTTATTATAAGAATTTCGATTTGGTCATATTTGTCCATGCCACCTTTCTTTTTATTATTATCTCGATGAGAGAATTGGTAAAAGATTTAGAAAATTTAAAAGGAGATCTTGCTCAGAATTACCAAACTATTCCTGTGCTTTATAGCGATATAGTTTCAAAAAAAATACTGACTTTGTTATGCTTGTTTGCGTTAATACCTAGTTATTTATTGATATTTAAATATAATATAGGCTATATGGTTTTCTTTTTCTACGGAAGTATCGTTGCCTTATTTGTATTTGTAATAATGTTATGGAAATCGAATAAAAAGCTTCACTATGTGCTGTTGCATAACATTCTTAAATTTATCATCGTTGCAGGAGTTTTTAGTATCGCATTGATAAATGTGAATAGAATTTCTTTATAAACAAAATTTTGATTCAGTTGGGCATTAATCTCGTCTTGATATCATTAATTGATTGTTCATGAAGAACAGTAATCAGCTTTAGATTTTAAAATTCATTAAGAATTGGTATTTTCACTTTTGATGCTTTAAACCCATTGACATTCATTACCTTTGCAAAAAAATAAAAAGAAGCTATCTAGGTAGTAAGGTAACAAATATGAGCAAGCAGAAAGATAATAAGCGTACAGGAAAATCATTAGATAAAGGAAAGAGATCAAAGCCTTTTGGGAAGGATACTCGTGGTAAAAAACCTAAAGAAACTACTCAAAACAAACCTTCAAAACCTTCGAATCCTTCCGATGGGATTCGTTTAAATAAGTACATTGCAAATTCTGGAATTTGTTCTCGAAGAGAAGCAGATATGTATATTCAAGTTGGGAGTGTTTCTGTAAATGGAACTGTTGTCAGTGAAATGGGTTTTAAAGTAAAGCCTACTGATGAAGTGAAATTTGACGGAAGAAAAATTAGTCCTGAAGCAAAGAAATATGTATTGCTTAATAAGCCTAAAGGATTTGCTACTACTACTAGTGATAATAAAGGGAACACGGTGATGGATTTAGTGGCGAATGCTTCTAGTATCCCTCTTCATCCTATCGGGAGATTGGGACGTAATGCAACAGGTTTGTTGTTGTTTACCAATGATGATGATTTTATGCAAAAATTTACGCGTCGTGGTGTCTCTCGTTTATTTCATATTGAATTGGATAAAAACCTAAAAGCTGAAGACATTCAACGAATCAAGGATGGGCTTAAAATTGATGGAAAAACCATCGATGTTGAAGAAGTGAGTTGGGTGAACAATGCACCAAAAAAAGAAGTAGGTTTAAAAATAAAACATATCGGAAATAGTGTGATACGAACCATTTTTGATCACTTAAACTATAACGTAGTAAAAGTTGATTGTGTAACAATTGGACCACTTACCAAAAAAGATTTGCCTAGAGGTCGTTGGAGAGATTTAAACGAGCTAGAAATGAATAACTTTAGTATGCTTTAATAATTTATAATTCTAAAAATTACTTATCGTAAGTTTCTTCTTCCATTTTTATTAAATGCGCCATCGTTTTAATAATGCGATTGTGTTTGGTGACAAAGGGATTGGATTTGTCCCAAACATAACCAGCTAAAACTGCACAAATTTGTTTTTTTATATCTGGGTTTTCAGGTCTATGGAAGAATAATGTTTGCAGGTTTCCGGTGTACCATTCTTTTACATAAGAAGCAAAAACATTAACGCCTTCTAAAATATATTCTGAATATTCTTGTTGCCAATCAACTTTAGTTCCTTTTAGTTGCTTGGTTACTAATTTAGCTGCCAACAAAGCAGATTCTGTAGCGAAAGTCACTCCAGATGAAAAAACAGGATCTAAAAATTCGGTGCTATTTCCAGTTAAAACATATCCTTTTCCAAAAAGTTGTTTTACAGAAACTGAATAGTTTTTAATAAATGAAGGTTCAAATAAATAGTCAATATCTTTAAAACGGTCCCTAAAAAAATTCGATTGATGTACCATTGCTTTAAGTTTCTCAGTTGAGTTTCCTGAGAATGATTCTAAATGTTCAGTAGGCCCTACATAGCCAATACTTGTTTTGCCATCTGAAAATGGAATTACCCATAGCCAAGTTTCGGTATCTAAAATATCAAAAGTAATTCTAGTACCTTGATAACCTTCTGGTCTTTTAGTGTCGACTACATGAGTAAAAACAGAGGAGTGTTTAGGTAATTTGGAAGGTAAGCTTAAATCTAGTAGCCTTGGTAATACCCTTCCATAGCCACTAGAGTCAATTATATTTTTAGCAGTTACTGTATAAGTAGCGCCATCTTTATCTTTTATAGTGGTAGTTGAAATACCGTTCTTATCAAATTTAACGTCTAAAACTTCATTTTCAAAAGCAATATCTACTCCACGTCTTACTAACTCTTTTGCCATTACATTGTCAAAATCTGCTCTAGGGGCTTGCCAAGTCCAATCCCATCCAGGAGTGTGTTTTTTACTAAAATCAAATTCGCAAACAATACCATCTTTAAGAAATCGAGCTCCTTCTTTAACTTCAAAACCAAAATCTTTTAATACATCTAATAAACCAACCTCTTCAAAATGATCCATACATCTTGGTAATAAGCTTTCTCCGATTACAAATCTTGGAAATTTATTCTTTTCAACTACCTTAACTGTTATGTTATTATTGTGCAGGTAAGAAGCGGCAACACAGCCTGAAGGGCCGGCACCAATAATTAAAACATCAATAACAGTATCTTTCAAAATAGGTTGTTTTTAATATAATTTATTTACCTTAAATTTGCAGTCTAAAATTAATGATTTTTAATTTTAAAATCAGCTAATATTGCATAAATGTTAAAAGACAAAGGAAGTTTAGATATCTCCCGTTTTAAAGAAGTAGTTTTTAATGGGGAACCCCTACAAATAGATAAAACAGTTGAAGATAGAGTTACTCAAAGTTTTGAGTTCTTAAAAGAATTTTCAGAAAATAAAATAATTTATGGAGTAAACACGGGGTTTGGCCCGATGGCTCAATATAAAATTCAAGATTCTGAACGAATCCAACTTCAATATAATTTAATTAGAAGTCATGCCTCTGGTACTGGAAATCCAATTTCCCCTCGTTGTGTAAAGGCAGCCATGTTAGCACGATTAAATACACTTTGTTTGGGTAACTCTGGGGTTCATATTTCGGTTATTACACTAATGACCGAATTAATTAATCGTGATATTACTCCCTTAATTTTTGAACACGGTGGAGTTGGTGCAAGTGGAGATTTAGTTCAATTGGCTCATTTAGCACTAGTTTTAATTGGAGAAGGAGAGGTTTTTTATAAAGGAGTATTAACACCTACTGAAGAAGTCTTTAAAATTGAAAAATTAGAACCTATAAAAGTTGAATTAAGAGAAGGTTTAGCTTTAATGAATGGGACTTCTGTAATGACTGGTATTGGATTAGTGAATACGGTTAATACAAGAAAACTGTTAAATTGGGTGGTTATTGCATCTTCAGCAATCAATGAAATTGTTCAAGCCTATGATGATCATTTATCTAGTGAATTAAATGATGCTAAAAAGCATATTGGTCAGCAGCAAATTGCTAAGACCATGAGAGAACATTTAAAGGACAGTACATTAACTAGAAAACGAGAGCAACATTTATATAAAGAAAATAATGGTGTTACCATTTTTGAAGAAAAAGTTCAAGAGTATTATTCATTGCGTTGCGTTCCTCAAATTTTAGGACCTGTTTTGGACACGTTAAATAATGTTGAAAGAATATTAATAGAAGAAGTGAATTCTGCAAATGACAATCCAATTGTTAATGTAGAAAAGAAAAGCGTATACCATGGAGGAAATTTCCATGGAGATTATGTTTCTTTAGAAATGGATAAGTTAAAATTAGTAGTTACTAAACTTACGATGCTTTCTGAAAGACAATTAAATTATTTATTAAATCCTCGATTAAATAATTGTTTACCGCCTTTTGTGAATTTAGCGAAATTGGGACTTAACTTTGGTATGCAAGGAGTTCAATTTACCGCTACTTCAACCACTGCAGAAAATCAAATGCTTTCCAATCCTATGTATGTTCATAGTATTCCGAATAACAACGATAACCAAGATATTGTTAGTATGGGTACTAATGCGGCATTAATCACTAAAAAGGTGATTGAAAACTCTTTTGAAGTTGTTGCCATTGAATTAATTACCATAATACAAGCAATTGAATATCTTAAAGTACAAGATAAAGTATCTTCAAAAACTAAAGAAATGTATGATGATATCAGAAAAATAGTTCCTATCTTTACTGAAGACGTGGTCATGTATCCATACGTTAATAAGGTGAAAGACTATATAATTAACCAGTAATATAACATCATGAAAAATTAATTATTTTAGTAGTAGCATTCATTTTTTGAAATTCAGTAATGAGAAATAAGGAAGAAAAAATTAAATACGCACTTGTAACAGGAGGTTCAAGAGGCATAGGAAAAGCTATATGTGTTCAATTAGCAAAAGATTCAGAATATAAAATTATAATCAATTACAGAGGTAATAAAGAAGCAGCTTTAGATACATTGTCTCAAGTAGAGGCATTAGGTGCTAAAGGAGAGTTACTTCAATTTGATGTTGCTAATTCAGAAGAAGTAACAACAACGCTAGATAATTGGCATGAAGCTAATAAAAATGCAGTTATTGAAGTAATTGTAAATAACGCTGGTATTACCAAAGACAATCTTTTTATGTGGATGAAAAGAGAAGATTGGAATAGTGTAATCGACACAAGTTTAAATGGTTTTTTTAATGTTACAAACCATTTAATTCAAAAATTATTAGTTAACAGGTATGGCCGTATTATTAATATGGTATCTGTTTCTGGCCTTAAAGGAACTGCTGGACAAACTAATTATTCGGCTGCAAAAGGGGCAGTTATAGGAGCTACAAAAGCTTTAGCGCAAGAGGTTGCAAAGCGAAAAATAACCGTTAATGCAATTGCTCCTGGATTTATTGCTTCAGATATGACGACTGATTTAGATGAAAATGAACTTAAAAAAATGATTCCTGTTAATAGGTTTGGTAAGGTAGAAGAAGTAGCTCATTTGGTTTCTTTTTTAGCTTCAGATAAAGCCTCTTATATTACTGGTGAGGTAGTAAATATTAACGGAGGGATTTATTCATAAAAATAATTTAAAAAGATGGGTAGAGTTGTGATAACAGGAATGGGTATTTACTCTTGCATAGGTAAAAATCTTGATGAAGTTAAGCAATCCTTATATGATGGTAAGTCAGGTATAATTTATGATACGGATAGAGAATCTTTTGGTTTTAGATCTTGCTTAACTGGAATGGTTGAGCCTGTTTCGTTAAAAAAAGAATTACACAGAAGACAACGATTAAGTATGGGCGCTGAATCTACTTATGCTTACGTGGCTACGATTGAAGCACTTAAAAATGCAGAGATAGATCAAGCTTTTATCGAGAAAAATGAAGTTGGTATTATCTATGGAAATGACAGTACTTCTTTATCTGTAGTTGAATCTATAGATAAAATTAGAGAGAAAAAAGATACAACATTGGTAGGTTCTGGAGCGATCTTTAAAGCAATGAATTCTACAGTTACCATGAATTTATCTACGATATTTAAATTAACTGGAGTTAATTTTACAATTAGTGCTGCCTGTGCTAGTGGTTCTCATTCTATAGGAATGGCATATCAATTAATAAAAAGCGGATTGCAAGATTGTGTGATTTGTGGTGGAGCTCAAGAAATTAATAAGTTTGCGATGGCGAGTTTTGATGGTTTAGGGGTTTTTTCAGTAAATGCCAATAATCCACAAAAGGCTTCTCGTCCTTTTGATAAAGATCGTGATGGTTTAGTGCCAAGTGGAGGAGGAGCTACGCTAATCCTGGAGAGTTATGATGCTGCTATTAAAAGAGGAGCTCCAATTTTAGGTGAAGTAGTTGGATATGGATTTTCTTCCAATGGAGAACATATTTCAACTCCCAATAGTATAGGGCCTGCAAAAGCAATGAGAAAAGCCTTAGAACAAGCAAATTTGAGTCCGAACCAAATAGATTATATCAATGCACATGCAACATCTACTCCAGTTGGAGATGCTAATGAAGCAAAGGCGATAAACGAAGTGTTTGCAGAAAATAATACACCAGTTAGTTCTACAAAGTCGATGACTGGCCATGAATGTTGGATGGCAGGTGCTAGTGAGGTTATATACTCTATGTTAATGATGAAAAATTCTTTTATTGCACCAAATATTAACTTGGATAATCCAGACGAGCACTCATCGAAATTAAATTTAGTGAAGAAAACTGTAAATAAAAAAATTGATGTATTTTTGTCTAATTCTTTTGGATTTGGCGGCACCAATTCTGCCTTAATCATTAAGAAGTATCAAAATTAAATTCTAATTTATAATGAGTAAAGAAGAAATTATATATGAAACTAATAATTTTTTAGTTGATGAGTTTGAAGTAGAGGAGGAGGATATTTGTCCAGATGCCAATCTTAAAGAAACGTTAGAACTTGATAGTTTAGATTATGTAGATTTAGTCGTGTCTGTGGAATCAAATTTTAATGTAAAGTTAGGTGCAGAAGATTTTACTAATATTGTAACACTTCAAAATTTTTACGATTTAATTGAAGATAAATTAAATTAATACCGCTCAAAATGTCTCAATGGGATGGTAAATCAAAAGGTGCAGTTTTAGGATATAAAATTTTTATTTTTATTCTTCAAAAATTAGGAATAAGAGCCGCTTATGTACTGCTTTATTTAGTTGCATTGTACTATTTTTTATTTTCAATAAAAGGAAGAAATGCAAGTTTTTATTATTTTCATAAAAGACTCGGTTATACTAAACTGAAAAGTTTTATTAGTGTTTATATAAGTTACTATAATTTTGGAAAAACAATCATTGATAAATTTGCAATATCTTCAGGATTAAGAGATAAGTTTACATTTGAATTTGATGGAGAATACCATATTAATGAAATTGTAAAAGAAAAAAAAGGAGGGATATTAATTAGTGCTCATGTTGGTAATTTTGAAATATCCCAATATTTTTTTACACTTTTAGATCAATATTCTGAAATTAATTTAGTGACCACAGATAATGAGCACAGTGCTATTAAAGATTATTTAGATAGTATTTCTCTAAAATCAAGTATGAAATTTATAATTATTAAAGACGATATGTCTCATATCTTTGATATTAATAATGCTTTAAGGAACAATGAATTGGTTTGTTTTACTGGAGATCGATATTTTGAAGGAAGTAAAGTTTTAAAAGAGGAGCTATTAGGGAAAGAAACAAATTTTCCAGCCGGAGTATTTATGTTAGCATCAAGATTAAAAGTGCCAGTTATATTCTTATATATAATGAAAGAACCTAAATTGCATTATCATTTTTATGCAGAAAAGGCAAATTTTAAAAATAGAGAAGCACAAGGTTTATTGAATCAATACACCCAAAGTATGGAACGAAAATTAAAAAAATACCCTTATCAATGGTTTAATTATTATGACTTTTGGAATGATTTAAAATAATAGATTTGTGAAAAATGTACTGGTAATATATTACACCCAATCTGGGCAATTATTAGATATCTCTAAAAACATATCAAAGGAATTGGAAGACTCTAATGATGTTCATCTAAGTTATTATGAAATTAAAATGAAAAATAAATTCCCGTTCCCTTGGGATAAAAAATCATTTTATAATGCTTTTCCAGAAACATTTTTACAAGTTTCATCTGCACTAGAAGATTTGGAAAACCCTATGTTAAAAGAGAAATATGATTTAATACTGTTTTCTTATCAAGTTTGGTTTTTATCACCTTCAATTCCAGTTAATTCATTTTTAAATACGGATGCTGCTAAAATACTTTTAAATAAAACTCCTGTTGTTACAGTAATAGGTTGCAGGAATATGTGGGTTATGGCTCAAGAAAAAATGAAAAAGTTATTATTTCAAAATAATGCAAAACTTGTTGGTAATATAGTATTGGTAGATAGGCATATTAATCATATTAGTGTTATTACAATATTGCATTGGATGTTATCCGGAAAAAAAACTAACTATTTATGGATTTTTCCGAAACCAGGTGTTTCAGATAAAGATATCAATGAATCTTCAAAATTTGGGTCAGTTATAATTAATAGTTTGTTTAAAGATAATTATGACAAGCTTCAACGTAAACTTTTAGAAAAAGGAGCCGTTAAAATAAAGCCTTTTCTAATTGTTATGGATAAACGAGCTAATATTCTATTTGGTAAATGGGCTGCTTTAATTAATTCTAAAGGGCCTGCGAATAGCAAAAAACGTCAGCCATTTATTAAGTTATTTAGCATATATTTATCTGTTGCAATATGGTTGATTGCGCCCATTGTTTTTTTATTGTTTTTGCTATCTTTTATTTTACTTAGTAAAAGAAGAAAAAGAGATAAAAAATATTATTCATCTGTACAAAAAAAAAGGATTAATGAATAACGTATATATAACAAGACTTTCTAAATTCCTGCCTAATAATCCAATTGATAATGATCAAATGGAAGAGAAATTAGGGAAAATTGATGGGGAAACATCAAAAGCAAGAAGAATTGTTTTAAGAAACAATAAAATTAAAACAAGATATTATGCAATAGATGATCAAGGAAATGTAACTCATAATAATGCGCAATTAGTAAGTAAAGCTATTGAAAAATTGTGTGATGGTATTTTTTCTAAAAATGACATAGAATTATTATCCTGTGGTACTTCAAGCCCAGATCAAATTCTTCCATCTCATGCCTCTATGGTTCATGGTTTTTTAAAAAATGGTAATTTAGAAGTTAATTCTCCTTCAGGTGCTTGTTGTTCTGGAATGAATGCTTTAAAATATGGGTTTATGGCCATTAAGTCCAATCAAGTTAATAATGCAGTTTGTACTGGCTCTGAAAGAATGTCTTCTTGGATGAGATCAGAATTGTTTAAAGCTGAAATATTTCATTTAAAAGAATTAGAAAAAGCACCAGTTATTGCTTTTAGGAAAGAATTTTTACGATGGATGTTATCTGATGGAGCCGGAGCATTTTTGTTAGAAAATAAACCCAATGGAAAAACACCATTAAAAATTGAATGGATTGAAGGATATTCTTATGCCCATGAATTAGAAACTTGTATGTACTCAGGTAGTGAGAAATTAGAAAATGGCACTTTAAAGTCCTGGAGCGATTATTCTCAAGAAGAATGGACAGAAGAATCCATATTTGCAGTCAAACAAGATGTGAAATTGTTGGGTGAAAACATATTGGTAAAAGGAGTTGAAAGTTTAAAAAACGCTATTGAAAAACATGGAGTTGCTCCAAAAGATATTACCTATTTTTTACCGCATGTTTCTTCTTATTATTTTAGAGAACGATTATTTGAAGAAATGATAAAACAAGGGGTAGAAATTCCTTGGGAGAATTGGTTTATGAATCTAAGTAAAGTAGGAAATATTGGTGCGGGTTCTATTTATATAATGTTAGAAGAATTGGCGGCTTCTGGGGAGCTAAAAAAAGGAGATACTATTTTATTATCGGTTCCTGAAAGTGCACGATTTTCTTATTCCTATGCTTATTTAACAGTTTGTTAAATGAATTTATTAAAAAAACCATTTCTTAATAATCAAGAGGTGCGGGGTTTGATCCCACAGAAAACTCCTTTTGTTATGATTGATAAAATGTATTATTTTTCTGGAGATAAGGTAGTTTCAGGTTTTACGATTTCCGAAGAAAATATTTTCAGCTTTAATTCATTATTCACAGCTTCTGGCCTTATTGAAAATATGGCACAAACTGTTGCATTGCATACAGGTTATCAATATTTTTTAAAAAATGAACCTGCACCAACAGGTTACATAGGTGCTATTAAAAAAGTTGAAATTATGGAATTTCCAAAAGTTAATGACTCCTTAAAAACGACTGTTTTTATAGTGCATGAAATTATGGGTTTTACAATAGTAAAGTCTCAGGTAGAATGTAATGGTAAAGTAATTGCAACGAGTGAAATGAAAACACTATTAGCTTAACTGTTTTAATGGGAAGAAATATAGGACATAAGGATTTTAGAATTTTTTTACCACATAGAGGTGCTATGCTAATGGTAAAAAACTTATTGGAACTAGACAATGAATCTGTTTCTTCAAGTTTTCCAATACAAAAAGACTGTGTTTTTGTAAACAATAAAGGGTTCTTGACAGAACCTGGACTTATTGAGAATGCTGCGCAAACTTCTACTGCAATTGTAGGTCAAAGTTTTTTTCAAGAAGATGATGTTACGGGTGAAAGCAATCAATTGGTAGGCTATA
>Ga0307985_10000946_pt1 | contig 16659 bp, 15 predicted proteins | sample EllFjometageno80_FD_203155 | JGI IMG/M metagenome (GOLD analysis project Ga0307985, IMG submission 203155) | Marine microbial communities from Ellis Fjord, Antarctic Ocean - #80 | ecosystem: Environmental > Aquatic > Marine > Unclassified | place: Southern Ocean | collected 2014-10-09 | reverse complement strand
CGACTATTAGAAATACATCTTCCCCGGCCCGGCGTCGGCCCATCGCAAGCACTTCCTGACGTCCGCCGCCAAGCATCTCTCCCACTGAGGCGACAATGGATTGCCCTCTTGAGACGAACTGAGGAACCTGCGCCTTGCGTCCATGCGGACCTCCGTCGGCGCCAAGCATCAGGGACTCACTCTTCAACAAGGTATTGGTCACCTCGACAGGCATCGCCGGGGTAAGGCTTACCGAGATATTTGAGCTATTGCTACATCCGAAGCTCATCGAAACGGCGCTCGCAAGCAGCAACCAGAACGAACTGAATGCATTTGATGGATTGTTCAGAGATGTCGTGGCCCAAAAAAGCGAAACCCCCGACCACGGATGGGTCGGGGGTTCGAAAAAGCTTCACATGGTGGGCGTTGAGGGACTTGAACCCCCGACCCTCTCGGTGTAAACGAGATGCTCTAGCCAACTGAGCTAAACGCCCTGAGGGAGAAGATGTTAGCGCTATCGAGGCGAAAGCCACACTCGAATAGTGACGCGGATGTCACAGGTGCATCATCGCCAGCTGGTTTCTTCTTGGTCAGACGCCATCAAGACCCCGCTCTGATGGGACCGCCGTAACGCGAGGACTACATGCACCCATCGTGAGGGGCAGAGGTGGTGAAGGAGAATGCGCTGACGTTGGGCATGTGCTGTCGCCTCTGTAGTGCAGTGCCTGGATGCGCCGTGCAGTTCCTGGACGATTCTTCCATAGCGCCGTTACACGCCGATCGAGATCGCGTACGCTAGTTGGGATGACCACCGTCGCCACTCGACCGATGCTCAAGGGCTGGTCGCACCTGGTCGCTGCCGCGGCGGCAATCACACTTTGCCCGATCCTCATCGCTCTATCACCAGACGGCACCCGTGTCCCTGCCGCCATTTTCAGCGCAGGCGTTATTGCGCTCTTCACGGTCTCAGGGCTCTTCCACCGCGTTCAATGGAATCCGCGCCAGCACAAGATTATGCAGGCGATCGATCACTCCATGATCTTCGTCGTGATCGCAGCGACCTACACCCCCATTGCCGCAGTCGCTCTACCGGATCCCCAAGGCGGTTTGATCCTGACCTTCGTGTGGGCTGGCGCAATCGGGGGAGTTGTGCTGAATCTTGCCTGGCCGCACGCGCCGCGGTCTGTAGTCGTCGCCCCATATCTGATCGTGGGCTGGGTGGCCGTCGTCGTTGTCGTCGACGTCTGGCGTGCACTTGGTGTCGCTGGTTTCATCCTGCTCGTGGCCGGAGGACTGCTGCACAGCATCGGTGCCGTGGTCTACGCCCGCAAGCGCCCTGACCCGTGGCCCACCGTGTTTGGGTTCCACGAACTGTTCCATCTGTTCGTGATCGGCGGCATCGCCTGTCACTACGTGGTGGTCGCCTTCTTCGCACTGCGCTGAGGATGTATTGCGCGATTCGGCATCGTCAATTCTCGAGGCCAGTTTCTCTAGCGGTTGTTAGTTCAGCTGGTGGCGAGTGCGTGTTGTACCGGAGGTTGTACGCAGGTTTGACAGCCGCGTGTGGGGTCGGTTAGCTGCGACGGATGCCAGCGGTCAACAGCGCCAGGGCAACGACTGCGGCGCTGATCGAGATGGCTACTGGGCCTCTGATGCCATAGGCCTGATAGAGCAGCCCGCTCATCACGATGCCGATGCCACGAGCAGCGGTGCCTAGAGCGCTGTTCGCTGCGAGTGCGCGGCCTCGAGCCTGCGGCATGGCCTCGCTCACGATCGAGAACGACGTGACGATAGAGAACTCGAAGCCCAGGAAGAAGACCAGCAGCCCGACGGCGCCGATCAGCAGGGACGAGCCAGCTTGGGTCATGACCAGCAAACCGACGACCGCCAGGGCCAAGGCGATTCGTGTCGAGTGAATTGGGCCAGCCCGGTCGGCAATGGCCGCAGAACTCGACGAGGCCGTGATCTCGGCTGCACCGAACGCCATAGCCACCAGACCAATGCCGCCTGTCGAAACACCAAGTGCTTCGTTAAGCCAGGTGCCAGCAATGACGATGGTGGTTAAGCCGGTCATCGCTATAGCTGCCGAAGCCCCGATCAAGATCCATGCGTCGGTCGTCAGGGGCTGGCGAACCACGGGCGCGGTCGCATCATCGAGTGGAACCGATGTGTCGGTGCCGGTGCCCACGACGAACGCCATGATGGCAAGCAGCACGGCCAATACTACGAATGGCGCTCGCCAACCGAAGACACTGATCAGTACCGCAATGGCCGGCGCTCCTACCAGTAGAGCGAAAGCCCAGGACGTCTCGAAAAGCCCAATGGTGAGAGCCCGGCGTTCGAAAGGAACTCGCCGGCTCAGGAACGCATGGCCGCTCACCGTAAACGCCGAGACACCGATGATGAGCACGACATAGGAGGCGGCGAAGATCCAGAAGTTGCCAACCAGCGCACCCAACGAGGACACCGCGACCACGCCAAGCGAGCTGGCCATGATCTTGCGTTCGCGTCCTCGGTCGAGCTGACGGCCGAGAAGCAGCGTCGACAGCCCTGCCGTTTCGCCCACGCCAAGCACCGTTGTGAGCTTTGCTGTGGTCGTGCCAAATGCACCGGCCAAGGTCGGTAAGAAGAAGGGCATCCACCGCAGTGCCGTGTTCAAAACCGCCTTGGCAGCCGTAAGTCGAACGAGCTGTGCTCGGCCAACGTCATGGCCGGCGCCAACCCTGTGCAGGCGTTGGTTGCTCATAGCAACTGAGAGATCAAGTCGATCGGCCGAGACTATCGGTGAGCAGCGTGACCTCGCCCTCGAGACTCACTAATGTGCAGCTCCTTGACTCCTTCACCGACTCCTGAACAGATCGCGGACCTTCCACTGGAACGCAAGGCCGCTATCACCGCCGGATACGACATCTGGACCGTGCCAGGCATCGAGTCGCTCGGCATTCCGCCTTTGCGTATGACCGACGGCCCTAACGGCGCCCGTGGTGCCAAGAACACGTTGGGGTCCGGCGACGTTCGCTCGGTGTGTGTTCCAACCGGAACTGCGCTCGCTGCTTCCTTCGACGAAGAACTCCTTGGTCGCATCGGCGAGCTGCTTGGTCGCGAGACTCGCCAGAAACGAGCCCGAGTACTGCTGGCGCCGACCATCAACCTGATCCGTTCGCCGCTCTATGGCCGCACCTTCGAGACCTATGGCGAAGATCCGTGGTTGTCGGGCAAGCTGGCAGCGGCCTTCGTCAGCGGTGTGCAGGCCCAGGGAGTCGCCACGACGCCGAAGCACCTGATCGGCAACGAGGCCGAGTATCAGCGAACGACGATCAACTCGGTCATCGACGAACGGACCTTGCGCGAGGTGTACCTGCTGCCCTTCGAGTTCGCCATCCGTCACGGCAACGCCCTAGGCGTGATGACCTCCTACAACCGGGTCAATGGCACCTATTGCAGCGAGGACTCAACGCTGCTCAACGGCATCCTTCGCGACGAATGGGGCTTCGAGGGTTTCGTGGTGAGCGACTGGTTCGCCGCCGGCACAACGGTGGGCGCTCTCGAAGGCGGCCTCGATGTGCAGATGCCGGGCCCCGACCGTTTCTTCGGCGCCCCGGTAGCCAAAGCCATTACCAACGGAGAGGTCGACGAAGCACACCTGGACGCAATTGTCGACCGTCGCATCCATGTGCACCGGGTGCTCGACGCCTGGGATAACGATGTCGAGGAACCTGAACTCAGCATCGAGCATCTGCCAGACCGTGAGCTCGCGTACGAAGCTGCGGTGGCAGCGATGGTGTTGCTTGAGAATGATGGCATGTTGCCGATCGATCCCAGCGTCAGCTCGATCGCTGTGATCGGCCCTAACGCGGTGGCGGCGCACATCATGGGCGGGGGTTCATCACAGTTGCCTGCCCACCGGCGCATCCCACCGGCCGACATGTTTCGCGAGCGATTCGGTGACCATGTCACGGTGGAACAAGGCTGCATCATCGATAAGAATGCACCGCCGGTTCGCCCGGACGCGGGCTTCGACGTCGACATCCATTTGAGCAATGATTGGACCGGACCAGCAGCCGTCCAGTTGCAACAGACGTCGGGCCGCACGTTTTACTTCGGGGCGCCCCACGCCGCTGTTGGAACCGAGGCGTTCACCGCCCGCATGTCGGGCACCGTGACACCCACGATTACGGGTGAACACACCTTTAGTTTGATCCAGGTAGGGCCCGCCCGTGTCCTCATCGATGGTCATGTCATCATCGACGGTATTGACGCAACACCTGCACGAGGCGAGGCATTCTTCGGCCTCGGCAGCGTCGAGATGCAGGCCACTGTCGAGTTAATCGCAGGCACGACCATCGATGTCGTGATCGAGTTCGTCGGGGGAGCCGGGAATGGAATCAAGGGCCTCATCGTGGGCCACCAGCCGCCGCCTCCTACCGATCTGATCGAACGCGCTGTGGCCGCTGCTGGCGCTGCGGAGGTTGCCATCGTGATCGTCGGCACGAGCAACGAGTGGGAGACCGAGGGCAACGACCGTGCATCCATGGACCTGCCCGGCGATCAGGTTGAACTCATTCGTGCTGTGTCGGCCGCCAACCCCCAGACGTGCGTCGTCGTCAATGCCGGTTCACCTGTCGACCTAAGCTGGACCGACCAGCCTGCAGCGACCGTGTTTGGTTGGCTGGGCGGACAAGAGATGGCATCTGCACTTGTCGACGTTCTCTTTGGTGACGCAGAACCGGGCGGCCGTCTACCCGTCACCATGCCGCTCACTATCGAGCACACGCCGTCGTACGGAACGTTCCCCGGCGAGTCGAACAACTCGATGTACACCGAAGGAACCCTCGTTGGTTACCGCTGGTATGACACCCGCAAGCTCGCTGTTCAGTACCCATTCGGCTATGGACAGTCTTACACCACGTTCGAGTGGTCCGAAACCTGCGTGACATCGACAGGGCCGGCCTCGTGCCGGGTCGGGCTCACCGTTACGAACACCGGTGACCGTGCCGGAAGTGACGTGGTGCAGCTTTACGTTTCGCCACCACCATCGAAATTCACCCGACCCAAGAATCAGCTCGCTGGGGTCGCCAAAGTGCATTTGGGTGCAGGCGAGTCGCAGGCGGTCACGATCGATCTCAGCCCACGAAGCTTCGCACTGTGGGATCCTGCCAATCAGGACCATGTCGAAGCCCACAAGCGGTTGGCCGGATCTGGTTCTGGGGTAGGACTGAGCGGCGGAAGCAGCGATGCGACCGAAGCCGGCTGGTACATCGAGGCGGGGGACTATCTACTCAACGTCGCCCGCTCAGTGGCCGATGTTGTTGCTTCCAAAACGTTCACGGTGAGCGAGCTGCTAGGCCCGCTCACCGCAGAACAATCACTGCCCTAGATCTGCTGTCGTCAGATGGCGCTTCGTGGCTATTTGCTGCTCGGGCTAGTGATCGGTATGGCCGGGCTGGCGGTTAGCCAGTTTCGTGCAGCGCGAGAACGTCGCCGCCAGATCGGGATGATGCGAGCCATGGGCCTTACGATCTCAGGTGTGCGCCGCTGGTTCATGACCGAAGCAACGTTCGTCTCGCTGATGGGCATCGTCACCGGCGTTGGCCTTGGCGTGCTGACCGGCTACCTGACGACGACCCGCCCGGCGCGCCGCCAAACTCCGGCCAAGCGAAGCCCTACGCCTGGCTGATTGACCACGTGAGACGTGTACTAAGTACACGTCTCAAGCTGTGCTGCTGGCTACGGGTGGCTATTAGCTCAAGAACTCTGGTTCACGAGCAACAAGCTCGTCCCAGAATGGCTGGAACTGGAACCAGCCGGACAGATCCTGTCCCTGTATGTCCCAGCCCTGCTGTGCGATCTCATCGGAGACTTCGATCGGCGTACCGGCAGACATGGCCAGCAGCTGTGACTGCATACAACGCTCGAGCGAGATGAACCACCAGACAGCAGCATCGACCGAACCGCCAGTGGTGATGTGACCGTGATTCTGGTGAATCATGACCTTCTTGTCACCAAGGGCTGCAGCCATTTGTGCCGAGGTCTCGGTATCGACGACCGGTGTGCCGCTTCCGACCTTGCAGTACGCAACATCGTTGTAGAACATCGTGTGATCCTGCGAGATCATCTTCAGTGGAGTTCCCAAAGACGAGAACGTGCGGCCGAACATCGAGTGGCTGTGGGCCGCTGCGATCACGTCGGGGCGAGCCTTGTGCAGCTCGCTATGAATAGCGAATGCTGCGGTGTTCACAGGGCGGTCGCCGATGACAACATCGCCGTGATGGTCGACACAGATCAGGTCGCTGACGGTCATGAGTTTGAAGTTATGCCCAAATGGGTTCACCCAGAAACGGTCGGTGAACTCGGGGTCGCGGACGGTCACATGCCCGGCAACACCCTCGGCCAGGTTCAAGCGGCCCATGGTGCGCAGACCTGCAGCCAGGCGTTGCTTGCGGTGGAGGCGTTCCGCCTCAAAGTCCATGTCTTCAGCCACATGGGGCTTCAACAGTTCCATCGTCTCATCGATTGTGTTCGCCATGGCAGGCCTCCTAAGAGTTCTCGTCCTGCGTAATGCTAGTCGGGGTGCCCGATCTCAAGCGACCCGGGGTTCTACAGTTGAGCTGTGCAAATCCTGCAGATCGACCCCAAAGACATGGAAGCGTTGCCCCAAGAGGTGCGCGATCTGTTCCCTGATGTCGTCAACGATCTGCGCGAAGGGATTATCGAGGCAGTCCCCGATGCGATCCTGAATCAGCTCCCGGCCTCGGTTATCGACCGCATCCCTGAGGGATTACTGGCCAGCGGCGTCGACACCACATCTGTCATTGTTCTGGCTGTAATTGCGGCCATCGCGGTACTCGGGTTCTTCTACGGCATGGCAAAAGCCGCAGCCAAAGCCGCCATGTTCTTCTTGGTCGTCGGAGCAGTCGCTGGCTTCTTGCTCTACACGCAGCTCTAGTTTCGTGTCGGGTTGCTTCGCTTCCGGCGTTGGCACGCAGCAGGACATAGGCCGGCTACGCCATTCCGCTGTGTTTCTGTTACGAGCGTGTCTTCGCTCCAACTTTTGACGCTGCCATAGTTCGAATGGCCTATGTGCGTACTACCTCCGGTACACAACGCAACTTGCTTGGAACACAGCTCTATCTAGGTTGGTGGGTCCTCATCTGTGTCAGGCCCCAACGATGAGCTGTGTCAACAGCTGTGGTCGTGACCAAAAGTGACACGTTTATTCCCGTGCGCCCTGGTGGCACCTGTCACGTAGACGACACGCATGTAATTCGTTAGCGTGACCCTATAAGTCAATAGCGGCTGAGCTCTATCCCCCCAGAGTTCGCTGCTAGAACGCCCCGCCACTTCCCCCCGGCGGGGCGTTTGGACTTTTGCCCCGATGTGGGTGGTACGGCCGAGCAGGGTGCCAAAGAACGCCGGTGTCGCGTGTCGGCGGCTAGCAGCGTCGCTCGCAAGGCCGCAGAAATCGTCACGTCTTGGCCTGGCATGGCGGCTTCGAGAACGCAGTGAGCAGTTATGAATGGAGGTTGACACGTGCGGTAAGTGTTTTTCATTAACTACTGGGGGAACGTTCCCTAATCGCACCAGGGTGCCGATCCGGGCGACCCGTCGCCAGCTATTGTTGTCAGGTGCTCCGCATCGGTTCGACATTGCTACGAATGTTCCTCGTGGTGACCCTGTTGGCGGTCACGGTGGTGTCTGCGGGCGCTGTCGTGGGCCCCCAGATCGGGTCGTTGACCGACGCCGTTCATGGCGAAGCTGGCTTCGAGATATCGCTGGCAGGCCTAGACACCCGAAGCCTGCTGTATGACAAGGACGACAACGAGATCTTCCGCTTTGTCGACGATGGCTCAAACCGAGAGTTGCTGGCGCTCGAGGACATGCCCGATCAGCTGATCACCTCGGTTGTGACCATCGAGGACGCCCAGTTCTTCACCCACCCCGGTATCAACTTGCGGGCGACGTTTCGCGCTCTTGTTGAGAACGTCGGCGCCGGCGGCATCTCCCAGGGTGGTTCGACCATTTCGCAGCAACTTGTCAAGAACCGGGTGCTGACCGAGAGTGAACGAACCGAGCGCTCGATTCCCATCAAGGTCCGCGAAGCTGTCCTGTCGTGGCGGATGGAAAACGGCTTGAGCAAGGCAGAGATCCTCGAGGCCTACCTGAACTCGGTGTACTTCGGAGCCGGCGCCTATGGCGTGCAAGCCGCCGCCGAGGTCTACTTCGACAAGGACGCCACCGACCTGGACTGGCCAGAAACTGCGCTGCTCGCGGCCTTGATCTCGAGCCCGGGCGAATACGACCCGTTTATCAACCCGGCAGCAGCCCAGCGTCAGCGCCAGATCGTGTTCAATCGTTTGGTCGAGGTCGGCGCAATCGACGAAGAAGAAGCCCGCTTCTATAACCGGGTCCCGCTGCCGAGCGAACGCAACTTGCTCGAAGCCCAGTTGCCCGAGGACTACTACGTGGCCGAAGTCCGTCGCCGTTTTATCGACGGCAACCTGCCGGCGAACCTCGCCCCCGAGGTCATTGCCCTGGTCGGCGAAACCAAAGAGGGCCGCATCAATGCGTTGTTCCGCGGCGGCCTCCGCATCTTTACGACCTACGACTCGGTCGCCCAGGCCGAAGCCGAAAACGCTCGGGACACCTACGTTCCCGTCGACTTCGCAATCCTGCCTGGCAACACCGACGAAGAGAATGAAACCCGCTTCACTATGGCGATCGCAGCCATCGAGCCTGGCTCTGGTGCAGTGCGTGCGTTGGTTGGTGGCCCCCGATTCGAAGAGGCCAAGTTCAATCTGGCCACCCAAGGGGACCGTCAGCCCGGTTCGTCGTTCAAGACCTTCGTACTGATTGCTGCGCTCGAAGCTGGCTTCGTTCCCAATGACACCATCTCCGGTATTGGCCCGTGTTCATTCGACAATCCAGGGTCGGTTGACCCGATTTACACGGTGAACAACTTCGGTAACTCCGGTGGAAGCGTCGACACCTTGGTAAACCAGGTAACCAGGTCGTCCAACTGTGGGTTCGTGCGGCTCGGTCAAGCCGTCGGTATCCCCAACGTGATCGAGACGGCGAACCGGCTTGGGCTCGAACTCGATCCGGTTCTCGACAACAACAAGAGCCTGCCGCTCGGAGCCACCGAGGTACGTCCGCTCGAAGTCGCAAGTGCCTATGCCACCATCGCTAATGGCGGCGTGCGCCACGAACCGTATTACATCGACCGCATCGAGGACGCGTCCGGCACCGTGCTCTATCAGCACCAGGCGCAAGGCACCCGTGTTCTCGGCGAAGACATTGCCTGTCTCGCCACCCAAGTCCTCGAGCAGAACGTAATCCGGGGCACGGGCACACGGGCACAGATTCCGGACCAGCCTGCCGGCGGCAAGACGGGCACGACCGAGAACTTCAGCGATGCATGGTTCGTCGGGTTCACCCCTGAGTTGGCGACCTCTGTGTGGATGGGCAACCCCCAAGAACGTGTCGAGATGCGCGACGTGGGCGGACGCAATGTGACTGGCGGTTCGTTCCCGGCCCAAGCATGGGGTCAGTTCATGACGGCCTACCACGAAGACCTAGACACGGAGGCCTTCCCCATTTGTCCACCAACTCGTGCTGGGCGCCTCATCAGCGAAGGCGGTGACCTGATCACCGAGAATCCTTGCGCTGAGTACCCGGGTTATTCACCAACCGACACCAACAACGACGGCACGATCGACCAATGCATCGTCAACCCCGGCTCGGCCGGGTTCGTGCGCTGCGGGGCAGTCGACGATGGCGACGGCGGTCTGCTCGAAGAGTACTGTCGCCCAAGCACTGGGCAGAGCAGCAGCTTCGGCGTGAACTGCGGCCCTGGGACACAGCCAATCGACATCAACGGCGACGGCTTCGCCGACACTTGCGCTGCTACCCAACAACAACAGAGTGGGTTGTGCGATCAGGGCTACGATCCCCGAGACACCACCGGCGATGGCTTCGCCGACACATGTTACGAAGTAACGGGCACGTCGCCGCCGCCACGTAACGGCAGCTCCGATGCCTGCCCTGCCGGGTTCCCGTATGGCGCAGACACGAACAACGACGGCACCATCGATACCTGCTACGCCAATCCTCCACCATGAGTAGAGACGCTCTACACTGCGGCGATGACCCTTGCGCAGTTGTTGGTTGTCCAGGATCACGATTCGGCGATTGACCGGTTGACGCACAGTCTCACGATTCTTCCCGAGTTCTCCGTGCTGACCATGCTCGACGACGAGCAGTCATATCTCGAGACTGAGCGCGCTGGGGTAGCCGAGCAACGCCATGAGATTGAGCGTGAAGAGAAGCGCTTCGAAGACGAGGCTGCGATCGTGACCTCACGTATTAACAAAGAGAACCTGCGGCTTTACGATGGCAGCGTCACTGCACACAAGGAACTACAGACCATTCAAGACGAACTGGTCACGCTGAATCGGCGCCGCGCCGAGATCGAAGACCATGTGCTCGAAGCCATGGAACACGGCGAACCGCTTGATACATCGCTCGGCGCCTTAGATGACAACCTGATCTCTGTTGAGCAACGGCGAGAGCAGGCGACCGAGTCCTTGGAAGCTTCCCAAACCACTATTCGGGCCGAGGTCGAGTCTCAGCAGGCGCAACGATCTGAAGCAATTACCAAGGTCGACCCCGAACTCGTCTCGACATACGAGCAGTCACGATCTGACTGCGGCGGCGTGGGTATCTGTCGACTTATCGACAAGACATGCCAGGGCTGTCACCTGACGTTGCCCTCGGTCGAATACGACCGAGTACGCAAAGAGCCCGAGGGCACGATCGTCCGTTGTGGCGAATGTAACCGCATCCTGGTTCGCTGAACGCACCGGATATCAACAGATGTTTCTCTGGTTTCTTGCGCTCTCATTCGCGCTAGTGCTCGTGGTCTTTGACTCAGCGGCACTTGATTATCGACTGATCATGGCCGGTTCCCTGTTGCCGTGGCTGGATGTTCTGTTCGGGCCACCGTGGGTCATGCATTCGGTCTTGTTCCCGGTGCTCATGATGGTTGCCGTCATGCTGATCGGCTGGGGACGGCGCCTGTTCCAACGCCGCTGGCTTGGTCTGCCGATCGGTGTCTTCCTGCACCAGGTCCTGGCCGCGACCTGGACCAGCAAGGACCTTTTTTGGTGGCCCACGTTCGGCCTCGACATCGGTGAAAGCCGGCCTAGCGTGCCACCTACAGCACTGGCCATCGCTCTCGAAGTCATCGGGGCTCTTGTCTTCGTGTGGCTCTACCGCTTTCTTGGCCTGAATGACCCCAAACGACGTGACCTCTTCCGCACCAGCGGGCGAGTTGACCGAGCGCTGCTGCGCTGACAGACAGGATTGCTCATGCTCATTCTCTTACGACATGGCCGCACCAAAGCCAACGCTGGCGGTCTGCTGCAGGGCCGCATCGATCTTGAACTCGATGGGCTCGGCCAGCAGCAGGCTCAGGCTGCAGCGGCCGCTATTGGCAAGGCCGACCGGGTGATCGCTAGCCCCCTGGTGCGAGCCCAGCAGACGGCTGCGGCCTTTGGCCAGCCGGTCGAAACCGACGAACGTTTCATCGAATTGGATTATGGCGACTGGGAAGCCAAGCCAGTCAAGGACGTTCCGGCCGAGACGTGGGCTGAGTGGCGTAGCGATCTCGACTTTCGGCCACCGAACGGCGAAACTCTCAACGAATTGGGCAATCGAGTCCGTGGTGCCCTTGCCGATCTGGCGGTAGAAGCGGTGCATCAGAACATCGTTGTGGTGAGCCATGTGTCGCCAATCAAGGCGTCAGTGGCCTGGGCGCTCGGTACAGGTGATGAAACCACTTGGCGACTGTTCTTAGGGCAGGCATCGATCTGTCGAGTGGCCACCACGCTGGATTCTGCGCGGCTAATTGAATTCAACGTGACCGCACATCTGGACGGCCTCAGCTAGGTCACGAGCTCACTCGGCTCGTTTGGCCTCTTCGAGTTCTCGCTTCAGACGCGAGACCACAGCCGTCAGGCCTGCTTCACGCGTTGCTCCCTGGCGGGTCTGCTCTTCGGCAGCGGCAGATATTTCCAGTACCCGAGTGTTGGCGTACTTACGCTGGCGCCCGACCGAAGCTTCGAGTTCAGCGAGTTGCGCGGTGCGTTCTTCGAGAGCCCGGTCGATGGCTTGGTGAGCTTCGGCACTACGACGTAATACATCGGCTCGCAGTGCCGCGTTTCGCTGACGTTCGCCATCGAGTTCGCTTTTGACGAGAGCGAGTTCGTCGTTGAGGCGCTGGGCAATGGATTCATGCTCGGTACGTGTCAGGCGGGTTCGTTTCTGAAGCGATGAGACCTCGACGCGCAGCATGCGGTTCTCTTTCTTGATCTCGCGCAGTTGCGAAGTATTGCTCTCGTCAGTGCCCCGGAGATTACTGATGGTGGTCTTGTGCTGTGAGGCCTGGCGATCAAGCTCTTGACGTCGGGCGTTGCGCAACGTGTCGAGGTCGCGGGCGTTGCGGTCGTTGGCCGCGTCGAGCGTTGCTTTGACCCGCTCTCGGTCGGCTTCAATCTGGCTCTCGTACTCATGGTGTTGTTCTTCGAGGGCTGCAGCGTGACGAAGGCGGTCGTCGGCGAGTTCGGTGTCGAGGTCGGAGCGGTACTCGGCGACTGTTTGGCGATGTGTGTGCACGTGTTTGGCGAGTTCTTGGCGGTACTCACGCCTGGCGCTGTCGAGCGCCCGGTCTGCGCCGCCACGCTCTTCGGTGACGCGGTGGATGTGAGCGATACGTTCGGTTTCGAGCGTTCGTTGCAGGTCTGCTAGCTCAACATCGAGTGCGTCGACCTGGGCCTCAAGATCACCCGCGCGGGACGGGTCGCTGTCAGAGCGGTTCTTAAGGCGCTGGGTCTGAATACGGACCTGCTTGTTCAGGTCTGCGAGCTCGGAACGTAAGCCGGTTGCTGCCCGCTCGTGTTCGGCCTGGGCCTGGGCGAAGTCTTCGCGGTCAGCGGGCACTCGCTCGTACTGCTCGTCTTCGTCCGGGCTCGGGGTTACCCAGCGATCTTGCGGGGTTTCATCGTCAATGCCGACCTGGGCTGTCGGCTCGCCAAGCCATGTCGGCTCAACGGACGTTGTTTCAGCGGCCGCGTCGGAGAAAGATCTGGGCTTGAACTTCATAGGTTCCGATGTCTCTGTAGAGGGGGCAACGGCAGCAGGATTAGTGGAGGGCGAGGACGAGATCAGCGCTTGGTCACGTTGGCCTGCCGGGTCTGAGATTGGCGGCACGACCGGCTGAGCGGTGATGAGAGTCAACTCATCACGAGACGTCGCAACCCCACGTGCGCGCTGCACGGATCCGATCTTCACACCGAAGACGGCTCCGAAGAAGCTGCCGACGGTGGCAAATAGCAGCAGGCCAAGCCCGCGAGCTCCAGCTGACGCTGTCGCAAGTCCCAAGCCCAGCCCAACGAGCGCGCACAACAGAATTGGCCATCGGCTTGCCGCATTCAAGGCGGCAGCCTGAGCTCGAGCTTTAAACGTCACAGCACCACAATAGTTCGAGTCAGCTTTCGAAGCGGTGAGACTGTGTACTACCCACCGTGAGAACGACTCTCTCGGAGCTCGGCGATAAGGGCTTCGAGTTCGGTTTCACGGTGGATCGCACGGCCCGCCCGATCATCGGCGGCGTCAGCTAGAGCCTGATATCTGACCCGGGCCTGTTGATCCGCAGAGAGGGCGACTTGCTCGGCTCGGGCATGTTCGGCCGCGAAGTCTGATCTGGCCTTGTCTGCTTCTGCAGCGATCGATGCACTGTGTTCCAGCAGGTCAGCCAACATGGCCGCCGATCGTTGCCGCTCGCCGTGGAGGCGATTCGTGGCGACTGCGACATGTTTGTCGGCCTCGTCGCTGCGCAGTTGTTGCTGGCTTTCAAGCCGATCGACTTGGCGCTTTAGTGCCGATAGCTGGGCCTGAGCGCTGGCCGCCTTGGCTTCGGCCTGGTCCGCTCGCTGGAGCTGAGAATCGGCCTCGGCTTGCAGCCGATCGATTGCGCTCGAAGCCTGAGCTAATTCGGTCTCGATAGTCTGACGCGCTCGTTGGTGCGATTCGTTGATCTCGTCGATCGTCTGTTTGCGGCTGGTCTCGAGCAGGGCGTCACGACGGCTGTGCTCGTGTTCCAAGATCTCGTGGTGACGCTGACGCTCGTCTGTCAGTTCGGTCGCATTCGCAGCTGATGCCGCTAAAAGTGACTGCTCAAACTCGACTTGGCGTTCACTCAGTAGGGCCCGATAAGAGTCGTGCAGGGCTTCGCTCTGGCGACGTTCTTGGCTGCGCATCTCGTCGAGCTTGGTGTCGGCTTCGAGTTGTAGGTCGGCCAGGTCGGTCGAGCTGCGGATCCGCTCGTGTTCGACGAGTCCGCGATATCGGGCCACCTCCCGATCCAGAAAATCGATCTGGACTGCCAGGTCGGCCAGTCGTCGGGCCGAGATCTGGGCCAGTCCATCGTGTTCGTTGTCGAGCGCGCCGATGACGTGCTCGCCGTTATCTTGTGCATCGGTCGAGTCCGACCTGTTTCTGTCCAATCGGGCCATCCTCTGAGCCGAAATCTAGTTTCAACCTAGTGGCCAACTAATGTGTCTGCGATCATCCACTGACAGGAGTTCCTCATGGCCACGCCGCTAGAAACTGGCACTAACGATCTACTCGGGCGAATCGAGGACCGCGTTGCGATCCTTACGTTTAACCGGCCGGATCGCCGTAATGCTCTGTCCTCGGAAATGTACGATGGGTTCAATACTGCGCTGCAAGCTATTGCGATCGACGACGCCGTACGGGTTGTCATGGTCACAGGTGCGGGCGGTGCTTTCTGCGCCGGCGGTGACGTGAAGGCGATGAACCAGTCGCATGTGAGTGGCGAGGGCCATCGGGCGACTATGAACGCTGACGAGGCTGTGGCCGATCTACAGCGCCGCCAACGTGAGGTCTCACTGGCGTTGCACAACTTCCCGAAGCCTGTTGTTGCTGCACTGCCAGGAGCCGCAGCCGGGGCTGGCCTGTCCATTGCCCTCGCCGCCGACTTGCGCGTTGCGGCCCCCAAGGCACTCCTGGTCACTGCCTTCGCCAATGTCGGGGCTTCCGGCGACTTCGGTGGCAGCTGGTTCATGAACCGCCTCGTTGGCGAGGCCAAGGCGAAAGAATTGTATTTCCGTTCGCCGCGTCTGACTGCGGCTCAGGCGTACGAGCTCGGCCTTGTTAACGCTGTTTTGAACGACGACGACTTCGAAGCGGCAGCACTGCGCTGGTGTGCCGATATCGCGAACCAGGCACCATTGGCTATCACTCGCATGAAGGAAAACCTGAATCGTGCGTCCGACGTCGACTTGGCAACGGCACTAGATGCCGAAGCTGTCAACATGATCTTGACGATGTCGACTGCCGATCACCGCGAGGCTGCAGCGGCCTTCGTTGAAAAGCGAACTCCTACCTTCAAGGGCGAATAATGGCGAAGACTCGATGGATCACAGAGATGGGTATGGGCGTCGATGTGCATGGTGGTGATTACACAAAGGCCGCATGTAGGGCTGTGTCTGACGCTCTGCGACACAGCAGCCTGAATCTGTTTAACGCGACCGGTAAAACAGTCCACGACATGTTGGTCGACGTCGTCATCGGCGCAGCCGAACCTGATCAGGTGGACTGTGCTGCTGTTGCTGAAGAGGTGCCATACGGCACCGTGACTGTGCGAGCCGAGAAGGGTGGCCTTAATGTCACCACTCCCAGCGGCGACGACGTGCTGATCATGGCGAATGCCGCGATCCTGGTCTCGTTCGAGGACTAACGACAGCGTGTCCGGGGCCTAGGGGTTCCGCAGGTCAGCAGTGGCGGCCTGATCAACAGATCGGCCGTCGCCCATGAGCGCAACGCCATAGTCAGACTCGGCAGCTTCGGGCGAGACAACTCCGTCGCGCACATCTCGCAAGACGAGTTGTGGGTCGCGTGTGAATGGGTCGCCCCAGCCGCCGCCGCCAGGAGTCTCTGCGGTCATTCGGGCGGGCCCGAGTTTGTGTATCCCGTACTTGGGCGGCACGAACTCGTCGCCATCGACCGGATGAATCCACTCGTTGCCGACTCCGCCATCGCCACCGTCACGAACGCCATGCCCGCTTACCGAACCGAGCCCTTCGGCCCGGTAGGACCATGTCGCAGGTGCAAGCACGTCGGCTACGTAACGCACGCCAGTGCCACCGCGGCGTAGTCCAGGACCGGCGTTGTCACAGCGTTGCTCGTGTTGCAGGTACCGCACGTCGAACATCTGCTCGTGAAACTCGAGGTTCGGAATATCGAGCCCACCGAGGCTGATCAGGTGACCCATCTGAGCGAATCCATCGCGTTCGGCGGTGGCGCCAGGTGTGCCCATGGCATGCCAGTGATACATCACCCAGGTTGTGCCGTCGTCGCGTTTGCCAGCGACATGGCCATGCATCGTCTTTGACCAGGCGGCGCACGCTCGCGATGGATCGGCTTCGGCAAGTGCTTGCCAGACAGCGATTACGATCTCGTGAGCCACATAGACGGTATTCATCGTCATGGGCGCCGGTGGCAGTGCGTTTACGATGGAGCCTTCCGGGGCGATGATGGTCACGCCCCGATAGGTGCCTTCGTTCCGGGGGATCGAGGTGTCGAAGAAGCTTGAGATAGCGA
>Ga0307985_10000945_pt1 | contig 16662 bp, 24 predicted proteins | sample EllFjometageno80_FD_203155 | JGI IMG/M metagenome (GOLD analysis project Ga0307985, IMG submission 203155) | Marine microbial communities from Ellis Fjord, Antarctic Ocean - #80 | ecosystem: Environmental > Aquatic > Marine > Unclassified | place: Southern Ocean | collected 2014-10-09 | reverse complement strand
AGCGTCGTTGACATTACAAGCGACGATCATCTGATCACGGTGCTCTCGAACATCATGAAGGCCAGCGAGAACATGAACAGGCGAGTGGCGAGCCACCAGATCGAGATGGGCGTGCTCGGTAGCTCGGAAAGCGTGGGCAGCTTGATGGGCAGCAGCATCAGCAGCGCCGAGGACGACGAGACCGACCCGTACTTGGAGGAGAAGTCGCTGTCCATGAGCAGACCGTTCAATCAGAGAGTTTTGCTGCCGAGCGGCGAGGAGTGGGACAACCCGGAGGAGGGGGTAGGGGAGGGAGGCGGGGGGAACGACGGCGACGAGGAGGAGTTGACGAGGCACCGGGTGAAGCAGGCGTCCGAACAGATGGTCAAGAGCGTCGAGAAGAAGAAGACCAAGAAGAAGAAGAGCGCGCCGCAGTAATAACGTCAAAAGTTGGCTGTCAAACGCACGGAAGTTGCAAAGGGGGATAACAAGTTGGGTAGCTCATAAACAGTTTACTAAATCATTCCTGCCCTGCCGTAGCCCTTGCCCTTGAGACTGGCCTGATCCTTCTTCTTCCGCTCCACGGCATCCTTCTTGGCTTTCACGCTGCTCTCGGCCTTGCTCAACTTCTTCGCCTTCCCGAGCTCAAACGTCTCGTACGCCTTGTCCTTCCAGCCCTTCTTGTGATTAGTGTACGCGAACAGCTCCAAGTTCGACCGCGGCTGCTCTGGCGGCGGCGCCGCGACGGGCTTCTGGTTGATATACCTTTCTGCGATGCACGCGACGACGTCAATGTGCAGGAAAATGACAAAGAAAACTACCCAGAGCTCGAAAACGCAGCGAGATACGTACGTAGCGACGAAAAAGATGGCGTTGACGACGAAGAGGAAGAGATAGGTCGTGTTGACGAAGCTGAAGCAGAGGAAGTTTCGCTTGCCGAGATCGATGGTGTGGCACCCCAGAATGAGGCGGAGAGATAACAAGAACAGCGCCTTGTAAAGCAGAGCCGCTGCGTTGAACAGCACGTAAAGCTGCGTCTCCTCGGCATGCTCCTCGTCTGAACAGTCGTAGAAGTAGTCTCCGTACCCACCTCCGCACTCGAAGTCCAACGCCCTCTGCACAAGAGGACACACGAGAAGGTCTGGCTTGTACCAGCACTCGCAGCGCGGCTCGTGCCTCGGCGGCGGCGGCAGGCACTCCACCTGCTCCACGAACTTGTCGCTGAAGTCAGAGTTCAGCAAGTTGTCGAAGTTGTCCTCGTAATAGAAGTGCTCCGCGGTGGGCTTGGACGCGATCTCCTCCATCAAAGCAGTCTCAGCTCCGGTTCCGACGGCGATGGAGAAGATGGTAATGCTCTCGTTGCGCATCTGCGACGCCAGCTCCCGAATAGCCGGAATGCTGTCAGGGTCACTCGGCTCGCCGTCAGTGACAAGAACGACGAACTGCGGCACGCCGCGGGTGCTTGCTTTGAGGGCGCAGTGGCCGGCAGCGAGCCCCTCCAGGATGGGCGTGCTGGAAGGAAGGGAAGGGAAGGGAAGGAAGGGAAGGGAAGGGAAGGGAAGGGAAGGGAAGGGAAGGGAAGGGAAGGGAAGGGAAGGGAAGGGAAGGGAAGGGAAGGGAAGGGAAGGGAAGGGAAGGGTTAGCCACACATACAGAGCGAAGAAGGCCACACACAGGATGTTAGGGTGAACTTACCCAGCGCCGATCTGCGCGGCCGCGAGACTCGCGCAGATCTGGTTAGGATCGCTCTCGAGCTCCTGCAGCGTGAAAACTTCAGCTACTGGAGCATCAAACGTGTCCCCCATTGAGTCGATGGAGGCACCCTCGGGGATGTACGCTGGCGTTCCAGCAGTTCCTCCCGCGCTGTACTGCACGAATGAAACCTTCACCAAGTCGTCCCCTATCGCAAAGCTCATGGCAAGCTTGGCCAAGAAGGTTGTGGCTTCCAAGTAATCCGTGCCATCCACGCTCCCAGACCCGTCCATAACGAACACAATATCCGCCTCCCCATCACACGCCGTCGCGTTAGGCGTGCATTCCACGATCGGCGTCGTCCCATCCCCCTGATAAGCCGGAACTGGGCCAGCCCAATCTCCCCCTTGGATAGCACAGGAGCCAAAGGAAGTGAAGGCGTGGGCGAGGGGGAGGAGGAGGAGGAGCAGAGCGAGAAGAGGGGCGGTGGGGGGAACCATGTGACGAGTAGTTTTTTTAGAGAGACTCCGAACGTTATTCTCAGGGAACAGCTCAGGAGTAGCGGAGGGAGGGAGAGAGGGAGAGGATGTTGGCATGCACCTGTTGGCATTTGGAAAGTTTCGGTTTCTGCGGTTGTTCACAGCCCGTTCTGGCGCCCAAGATACGCCTTATGTCCTCCCACGGCTCTTCCCCCCTTCTCCCCCCCAATAACCCGCTCCATGCCGCGTCCCTCTCACCAGCTTTGCATTCTCATTGTATCGGTATACTTCTCGCTCAAACTGTCGGATTCTCACGGCCAATGACGCCAAACGGCGACGCGCTGCCACTCGACACCACGGTCCACAACCCACGGTCCACTACCCAACCCCCTCCTTCAACATTGCCCCCCACTGTGTTCATACCCCCCGGGGTGTTCATACCCCCCGGGGTGTTCATACCCCCCGCGCGGGGCTTCTCGCTTCTCTGGTTCACTGGGCCCGTCCCAACCGAAGATCAGGCCCCGAAGATCAGCCTAGCTCGCCTCGTACAGCAAAGATCTCGTTCCATTTCACACCGTCCCCGCCATGGCCTCCAATGACGTAGCCAACGCCGAGATGGACAAGCTGATCCCCATCGTGAACAAGCTTCAGGACGCAGTAAGTATCGATAGTACCGTACCGTTCGAAAGAGAGACACCCCGGGTTAATAACCAACGATAACTCCCCTCCGCTGATGCTTGCAATGGCGCGACGCCCTGTCGCAAGTAACCCGCAGCACTGTTCACCTCGTCGCGCCGCTAGACATCGTGTCTGAAACCCTGGCTGTCCGGCTCTCCATTGTGCCGGTTGCCGGGGTACTGCTTGCACTGGTACTAACTTGGTCCGGGTACTGCTTACCGGGGTACTGCTTACCGGGGTACTGCTTAGCGTGGTACTGCTTGATGCTGTGAGCCCTGGTCATGCTTGCCCTGGCGATGCATATCCTGGCGATGCATGTCCTGGTGCTGCACGTCCTGGTGCTACTTGCTCTGACCTCTCCCCTCTTGTCCACACTGTCTGTGTGTGCCCCTCCCTAACCCCACTCCCCACTCCTTTCACCTCTCAGTTCGCCGTAATGGGCGGCACCGCGCCCATCGACCTGCCCCAGATCGCCGTCCTCGGCGGCCAGTCCTCCGGCAAGTCCTCCGTCCTCGAGAACATCGTCGGCAAGTCCTTCCTTCCCCGAGGCTCCGGCATTGTGACTCGCCGCCCTCTCGTCCTCCAGCTGTACTACAACCCGGACGGAGAGTACGCCGAGTTCCTGCACAAGCCCGGAGAGAAGATTTACGACTTCGACGCGGTTTGCAAGGAGATTGAGGATGACACGGCGAGGATTTGCGGACAGAACAAGGGACTGTCGACGAAGCCCATCAACCTGCGCGTGTTCTCGCCGAATGTGCTCAACCTGACGCTCATTGATCTGCCGGGAGCCACCAAGGTGGCCGTGGGCGATCAGCCCTCCGACATTGGCAAGCAGATTGAGAACATGATCAAGTTCTACGTCACCAAGCCCAACTGCATGATCCTCGCCGTGACTGCCGCCAACACCGATCTCGCTAACAGTGACGCGATCTGCATCGCCAAGGAGGTCGACCCCAAGGGCGAGCGCACCCTGGGCGTCATGACGAAGCTCGACCTGATGGACCGCGGCACGGATGCTCGCGGCATCTTCTCGGGGGAGAGCGGCGACGTTCCTCACTTGAAGCTCGGCTACGTCGGAGTTGTCAACAGAAGTCAGGGAGACATCAACGAGCAGAAGACCATCCAGTCTGCCAGAGACGCCGAGAACTCCTTCTTCGAGGGCCACCCGGCTTACGCTGACATGGCGGACAAGCTCGGTAAGTCCAGGAAGCGCGCTCGCTCGTCTGCATTGGTGGCGTGAGCCGGCGCCCATCTTGCTCACACCGTGTATGTTTTCCGCCTCCCCCCTTTACTCACACCGCGTTTGTGTCCCCGCAGGCACGCAGTACCTCGTGAAGAAGTGCAGCAACATGCTGCTCAGGCACATCCAGAAAGTCCTTCCGGAGCTCTCTGCGGACTTGAACAAGCTCACGGCCGCCAAGAGGAAAGAGCTCACTGACATTGGAGAGGAGGACCCGAGGAGGAGTAGGTGAGAAAAGCGAGCTAGCGAGGGTGTGAAGACAAAGAAGACGAAGCCCACGTGTGGCTCGCGAATCCTGCCCGCACCAGCGCGACGCATTTCTCCCCTTGTTCACACCGCCGCCCCCTTTGTTCACACATGTTCGCGCAGGATGGAGATCACTGAGGTCATCCTGAGCTTCGCCAAGCAGTTCGAGGGCAGCATTGAGGGTAAGCTCGGCGAGAACCAGGATCTAATTACCGAGTTGACTGGTGGCGCCAGGATTGAGGGTATCTTCAACGACGTGTACGCCCCTGCCATCGCGGAGATTGACATCTTGGAGCAGCTCGGCGCCGACGAGGTCCAGACGCTCATCAGGAACGTGTCCGGCCTCGGCGGGAGCCTGTTCATCCCGAACGCTGCCTTCATCGCCCTCGTCGAGAGCAACATCGGGCGCCTGCTAGACCCGAGTCTGCAGTGCGTTCAGCTCGTGTACTCCGAGCTGCTGAGCGTCGTGAGCGACTTGAGCAACAGCATCCCTGCCATCGATAAGTACCCGGCGCTCAAGGGCGCCATCATCGAGGCGACGAACGCTATCTTGAGGGCGCAATACAGCCCCACGGCCGAGCACGTCAAGACCGCCATCCGCATGGAGGAGGCGAGGGTGAACATGCACCATCCTGACTTCATCGGGCACAGAGAGAACTTCGGCAAGTTCACGCAGGAAGTGGAGGAGCAGTGCGCCATTGGCCCCCCCCCGCCTGCGCCCAGGACCGGCAACAAGGCGGTCATCATGGAGGGCTGGGTCAGTAAGAAGGGCGGAGGCGCCATTGTGCTGTGGCAGAAGAGGTACCTGATGCTCAAGAAGGACGGAATCCTGAGTTACTTCAAGATGGAGGGCGAGTCCGAGCCGCTCGGAGACATCGTGGTGGGCGGATGCATGTGCGAGAGGGCCGACGCTCTGATCGGCAAGAGGTAAGCGCGCTGCGCACCACACACCGATGTACACACACTCTTATGGCATACACGCACGCTGATGCACACTCATGCCGATGGCTCAGAACTTAAATGGCGGTGTGAACCGCGCCCCCCCCCCTCTCTCTCTCTCCTCACTTATTCACACATATTTATGCTCCAGATTCGCGTTCCAGCTGTACCACAGGACCAACGACATTGGCAAGACCTTCTTCTTCGTAGCGGATTCAGAGTCGGAGGCCAACGACTGGGTCTCTATTCTCAAGGAGGAATGCGCCAAGGCGCCCATGGAGCCGGAGACTGAGGAGGACCTGCTGGCCACTGCTGCCGGGGACGGACCCAAGGTGCAAGGCCCGGACGGCGAGGATATGGAGGACGGTGAAGAGCCGAAGACGAGGAAGAGAGGGCTGACCGAGAGGATTCACGAGAACATCCACATGGATCTCGGCATGAGGGAGAAGATCGAGTGCGAGATTCTGTTCAGGCTTCTGATCAGTTACTTCGAGATCGTCAAGAAGAACATCAGCGACATGATCCCCAAGGCCATCAGCTTCTTGCTCATCGGCAAGCTCAAGAACAAGCTGACCAGTCATCTCATCAACGAGTTGGACAGCGAGGCCAAGGTCAAGCAAATGAGCGCCGTGTCGCCCGAAGTCATACAGAAGAGGGTTCAGCTCAAGAAGACCTTGAACCTGCTCTCCGACTCGCAGAAGATCCTGCAGGACTTGAGCCACACCAGCTTCTAGGTGTTGTAGGGGGAGGGCGTGTAGGCGTGTACGGGGGTTGGAGTGGAGATAGAGTCAGGTAAATACCGGTAAATACTGTTTGGGAAGAAAGAAGAAATTCATGTTTTTTATATCGCGAGCTTCATCTCAAACAAGGGGCAGCGTGTTTTGATCCGCGAGCTTCAGCGCAAATCGCGGGCGAGCAGCGCGTTCCGGGCGAGCAGCGCGTTCCGGGCGAGCAACCCACGGAAGCTGCTGCCTTGCACTGTTCCTGGCCGCGTTGATCAGGAGTTGGGTCAGACCACACGCACTGAGCCTCCGTCTCTCCTTTGGCCGTGACCTGGCCCGCAGTGACATTCCTGCGGTCGACGATGCCCCCTCGGCATTCCAGGTGATTACCCCTCAGGCCATTTCCTCCCGGGCCATTTTCCCCCAGGTCTCCCAGCAGCTGCAGGGGCATGAAATTGGCAAAGCTATTATCCAAATCCTGCCGCAGTGTCGCAAGAGGCGTCACAAGAAATATGCTGCCGAGTTCGCCATGGAAGAAGCCAGAGTCGTGTTGGCACAGTTTGCACAGGGCAGAACAGCCATGGAGAAGCACAAGTTCTTCCTCCCCATGACGGCACATGTTGTGCTCAACAAGCTGAGACGAGAAAAGGAATATTATCATCGGATTTAACCGCCACCAATGGCAGTCGATCTGGTCCCAAGTGCGCGAATGGCTCATGGAGAACTGGCCCCGCGCTGGGTAGAAGAGAAGCCGGAGTGGTTCAACCAGGTGTTCATCTCACACGTCGACGACGACCTGCTCCCACCAGAGGTCCTTGTGCAGCAGAACCAGATTGGCGGCGGCTCGCGGCGCAGGAGCTCCATTAGCGAAAGGATGGGCGGCAGCGTGCGCAGAAGGAGCAACGCTCTAGGTTCTCCCATCGACAATTAAACACGGCGAACAACCAGGGAGGCTGCGTGTGGAAGTCGTGTGTTGTGTGCAGGAGATGCACGCTGATGATGACCGTCATTAATTCGAGGACGAGCATGGCGTTGGGGACAATCGTGAGCTTCATGAGCTTCATGAGTCGGAAAGGGAGGGGGTAGGATTGAGAATAAGGCGGAGGAGAAAAGAAGGGGGGGGGCGATGTGCCTAGAGATGGCGAGTCTTCCTTTGATCTTCAAAACGGTAGAGCAGCAGGGAGTAATTCCACATCAGCTAGTTCCACATCAGCGAGCGGCGCTTCAGCAGACGCGCACGGCAACGCAGAGCAACTGCCAACACAACACATCCTTCGCAAAGAATAGTGTTATTGTTGTTATTGTTGTGTTGTGTCTCCCTCTTCCTAGAAGCCTCCGAATCCGCCCAACGAATTGAACTGCGCCTGGTTGTTCTGCTGTTGCTGCTGAGGTTGCTGCTGGCCGTAGTTGTTCTGCATCCCCTGGTTCATCTGGTTCATCCCTCCCATCATTTGTGGCTGCTGCGCAAAATTCTGCTGCCCGCCCATCTGCCCCATCTGCCCCATCTGAGGCTGCTGGCCGAAGTTTTGACCCTGCTGCTGTCCGCCCATCATGGGCTGACCTTGCGGCATGCCCATGCCGCCCATGCCGCCCACGCCGCCCTGCATGCCGCCCTGCATCCCGCCCTGCATCCCACCCTGCATCCCGCCCATCATCTGACCCTGTCCTTGCGGCATGCCCATGCTCCCGCGCTGCTGCATCGGCTGCTGCATCGGCTGCTGCATCGGCTGCTGCATCGGCTGCTGCATCGGCGACATCGGCATCCCCATGCTAGGGCCGCCACTCATGCCCATATTCGGCGCCGCGCTCCCAAACCCATCCAGCCCCTGGAAACTGGAGTGCTCGGAGGAGGACGCGTTGCCGCCGCCCGTAGACGACGACGGCGTTGCCTTCTTGCCGGAGTTGTTCGTCGACAGACCGTCGAGCGACACGAGCGAGCCCAGGCCGAGATCCTGTGGGTGTGTGAGCAACAAAAAAGGCGGCGCGAGAAGGGCCACATACATGAGAAGCGTTTTGCGGAGACCGTTTCCCGCGGCGCGCTCGCTCGCACCTGCTTCGCGGGAGCACTGCCAGCGAAGTCTCCGAAATCCTCATCCCCCCCCTGCTGTGCCGGCGCCGCCGCGAAGACGGGCTGCTGCTGGAACTGCTGCTGCGGCACCTGCTGCGGCGCGAAACCTCCAAACTGCTGCTGCTGCTGCTGCTGCGGCACCTGCTGCTGCTGCTGCGGCACCTGCTGCTGCTGCTGCTGCGGCACCTGCTGCATGCCCCCCTGCTGCGGGAAGCTCGCGAAGTTGTTGCCTCCCCCCCCAAACGCATCGAAGCCTCCCCCGTTGTTCGCCGGGGGCGGCGGGGGCGCGGCGGCAGGCGCCGGCGCGGGCGCCGGCGCCAGCTGGAACGCGTCGAATCCTCCGCCGCTCGAGCCGCCGAACGCGTCGAACTCGTTCGCGACGGGAGCGGGGGCCGGGGCGGGGGCGTCGTCGAACGAAAACAGGTCGACGGCGGGTGCAGGAGCGGGAGCGGGGGCGGGAGCCTTCTTCGCCTTGATGACAACGTCCGCCATTTTGGGCGCGGACTTCTGAGTATCGTTGTCCGAATAGCGCCCGCGCGCCGAGGAACTAGCGTTGTCCAGGCCGCCGTTTCCGTATCCGCTGCCGCCGCCGGAGGAGCCGCCGCCAATGGAGCCGCCGTAGCGATCGTTGGCGTTGGAGTCGCGGGAGTCGCGTCCGTAGCCGCCGCCGCCGCCAGAATAGGAGTCGCGTCCGTAGCCGCCACCACCTCCTCCTCCACCGCCGGAGCCGGAGCCGTTGGAGCCAACGCCGCCGAACTTGTCCCTCAGCGTCTTGGCCTTCTCCCTCTCCTCCCTGATCCTCTCATTGTCCTGCAGCATCTCCACAATCTGCTTACTCTTCTCCCTCACGCCCAGCCCCCTGTCCTGCTGTCCCTCAAAGTAATTGAAATTGTACAGAGACCTGAGCTTGTGATCCTTGTTCCTAGCGTCCTCCACCATGCGCTCTGATCCGTTCTTGATCAAATGCTCGAGCAGAGTGAGCGCCTTGAACACGACCCGCCACGCCGCCGGCCTGCCCTCCAACCCTTCCCAAAGCAGCTTGGAAACTGTGGGGTAGTGGTCGTAGTCGTACGTGTCCTTCGCAATCTGGTTCATCTGGGTGGAGGAAGCGCCCCAGTTCTTGTGGGAGAGAACTTCACACATGCGAGTCTCGACCTCGTTCTTGGGCTTGGCGGAGTTGATCTATGAACGAGCGAAGCGAGTGTTAGCCACACACATGTCACACATGTGCGCCCCACACACATGTGTGAACAAAGGAGATGCATAGTAGTGTTAGCAAGGTCATAGTTACAGGTCATAGTTATGGGAGAGCAAGGTCAAATATTTGCATGTTTGTGAATGCGGCATGTCATAGACGCGGCTTGTCATACTCATATGCTGCTGCGCACGTTCTCTGCACAGTGTCTTGCAGTCAAGTGTGTCACACACGTTCCCCCATGGTTTGGTCAGTTTGGGGTGTGGCGTCAGACAGATCTGAATTGTATTTGTCACCGGGGATAACTGTGGGATCGTCGCTCACGAAGGGGGGCGTTGGTGCACTCACAGCATCCTCGGCGGCGTTCCTGAGCTTGTCTAGGTTGACGTTGGTGAACAAGGAGTCCATTGGGGGCTTAGTGGGAGAGTTTGGGTGAGAAGAGCCTGCTTGTTCGAGGATGTGGCGAGATTTTGCAAGCGAAGCTGAGTTGCCAAGCAGAGGCGCAGGCTAGCCACACAACACACAACACACAACACACGACACACACACGTACCAACAGCGCGGGTCAGTTACCAGCATGAATGCCACGAGCGCGAACCGTTCCGGCGCAGCAAGCGCGAGAAAGAATGAGGAGCGTAAGCAGTGTGACGCTGACCCCCAGCGCATACACGTCGTCGTCGGAGAGAACAGGTGGAGAGAACGGGTGGTGTGAGGGCTAGTTTGGTAGGTTGGCTCACTCGCTTGTGCGTATTGAAGGTGTGCGATCGTGGCCCAAGCGAAGGACCCAAGCGAAGTGAAGTCGTAAAAACCGTGGACGAACTGATCATTTCAAGACAGTCGCTCGTCACTTTCACACACATTTCACCTTCCCTGGTCGCTCTCTACCTACCCCACCGCTCGCCGCTTCCAGACCATGGCCGACGCTCCACCTCGTCTCGTGAAACTGGCCTCAAGCTCCTCCTCTGTCGACATCACCCTGCTAGTCCTCAGAATATTCCCGGCAGTGTGCACGCTGTTCGGCATCCTTAGCAACCTCGCCCACTTCCCAACCTCAAACATCGGTAGCAAATACGTCCGCCTCCCCCCTTCCTCCTCCTGCCCCCCCCTCGCATCCTCAATGTACATGCCCCTAATCCCCCTCCCGTCGCCCACATGCTGCCTAAGGCTACAGTCCGACCCCGTGCCCTGCCCAAAGCTGTCGTACAAGCCGTACTTGCCGATGCCGTTCCCGTTCCCGTCAGACAACTTCCTGAGCAGCAGGTGAGTTAAAACCGTCGTCAAAGCGCCCTGTTCTTCGCGTTAAATGCATGCTCGTAACGCGCGCAATTCGCCGCCCTCAACATCTGCGTCCTGCTCTTAACCGTTCCATCTCGCTCCCCGCCGCGCCTCAGGCCAAGAGAAGTGATCGAAGCGAACGCAAGTGCGAGCGTCGACGAGAGGCTACGCTGAGACATTGGCGAGAGCAACACGCTCTCGCAACACGCTCTCGCAACGCGCTCTCGCAACGCGCTCTCGCAACGCGCTCTCACACGCTGCTCGCAACACGCGCTTCCCGTCCTCGCGCTGCTTCCCTCCTATCCGGCTCGAAACGACAAAACGCTCAAACCCTACCATCGCTCTCCCCTCTTATCCCGCCGCCCCCTCCCCACACGTGCTAACCCTAACCCTCTTGCAGACGCGGCTCGATCACGATCCCCGTCCTGTTCACGGTGCTCATCCCACTACTCTTTACATTCCTGACGGGCGACAAAGCAGCCCGGGGCAGGCTGTGGCCGCTCTTCAAGGGACAGGTGGCGATAATCCTCGTCCGCGTGGTCATCCTGTACAGCATTCCCCTCCGCCTCGAGCGTCTTCTGGGCGATTTCCTGTTCGACTGGAGCGATCACATCGTCCTGTATTACTCGCAGATTCTCCCGCTCATTGTGCTGCACGCCGTCAACGCGCCGCCGCCGCCAATCAGTAAACTCGCGCTCCTCTTCTACCACTACTCGTACTCCGTGATTCCGGCCATTTACATTCTCGCGCTCGCGGTGGCGAGCATCAACACGGCGACGTACTACCACACGCCGTTCGAGAGTGTGTCGGGGCTAGGAGTCGTTTACTTCAGCTGGTGGCTGGGAGGGAAGGTGTACCTCAGGTTCAGAGACGTTCTTTGGAAGAGGTGGTGAGCGAGGGGCCTGTAGAGAGTTGAACTAGCGACTGCTTTGTGTGCGAGTCGTGACTATGTTAGGGAGTAGCTTCACTTGACTCGATCTCCTCTTCTTTCGCCCCGAACATGACCTCTGCGATACTGCTTCGCCGTCTGTCGCATCTTCTCCTCTCGGCCAGCACACGTTCGGGGAGCATATCGTCGTGAATCTTAGCGATCCAGGCCTTGTGGAACCACTTCGGCTTCTCTTGCTCCCATGATGTCCACTTCTCCGCGAACAACTTGCGCAACTCGTCCTCGATGCTTCTCCAGTACCTGCGCGTTTTCTCGGCTACCGCTGCCTTCTGAAGCTCACCGGCCTTGGATCGTTGAATAGGTCCAAGACGAACTTGACGGCGCTTCATGTGTCGATGAACGTGCCCGCATAACCCTTCTTGATGTGCGCGAAGAACAGCGCGTAGCTGCAAGCCCACTTCGCCGACAGTCGCTGCGAACGCGTAGATCGTCTCGGGGGCGAGGGCCTCGGCGTCCCCTTCACTAGCGTCGACGTACAGCTTGGCAAACACGGCACTCCCGACCTGGGCCTGCAGCAGCGTGAGGAGGTGTGTTACTGTGTTAGTAGCGTGACAAAAGAGTTAGTCGCGGTGGAGGAGAGCGCCTCGTACCTGGAAGCCCGCCAGCACCTTGCTCGTCGACAGGAACGCGCCCATTTGAAGGATTGTTCCCGGAATACTCTCCGTCGCTAACTCGGTACACTTGCACGACATCATCTCCATCTGCGCATCAACCATCGAGTTCTCGTCCTGAGCTGCGCCGCTCGCGACTTTCCATGCGTCCACGCCCGGCTTCAGGTAGGATAGCACCGGCAACCAGTCCTTCCCCACCGCCTTCCACCCCTTCTTCCTGTTCTGAAAGTAGCTAATCGACAAGTTGAAAGCCAAGTTCGCGAGCAGCATACCAAACAGTGCCCACGCCCTCTGTCCCTGGTCGCTCGCTCTGCTGGAAGTAGTCTCGGATAATTAGCACGTCAGTCACGAAGTCGAACATGATGAGAGCGGCGCCGAAGAAGAGCCTGCACGTCGCGCCCAGGTTGCTCTTGTGCATCGCCAACTCCGACAACAGCACCGCCATCGGCCTGAATTTCTTCTACAGTCGCTCACACTCCTTGAGGGCAACCGAGTTCTGTATCAGTTGATCCGATGCTTGCCTCGGAGGATTGAGCCGTGATGATGCACGGTGAGAACGGATCGGCCAGAGCCTTCAGATTGCGCTCGTTCAGAGGCATGGTAGATTTCTCAAGCTGCTGCTACAACTGTAGTAACTTTGCAGTTGGTGTTTTTCCATTGGCCTTGATGGCAATGACGAAGGAAAGGATGAGATCGACGTCAATCGCTTGCTGCTTTTGCGCGGGCGGGACGACGACGAGGGCAGTGGAGGTAGGAGTCTCAGCGAAGTGAGTCTCAGCTATGGTTGCTAACTCAGCAGAGATTTATGCACCGATGTTAACTGATCAAGTCTGCTGGGCCCCATGACTTCAAATTTTAGTAGAGCAGTCAATTGTTCGAGCAGGGTGGGGGGCAGGCCCCACCTGCGTCCGCATCGAACTCTGCCACTTCATGTCGTTGTCGATCGCGATCAGGAAAGCGTAGTCGTTCACGGGGGTCGCATCGCGCGGGGCGCTCGCTTTAGGCGCGCGGGTGCCAGGGCCGAGTCTGATTACCGTCGGGAGCTGGCGCCTCGCGTCACCCACGCTGCTGCGGACGTCGTTCAGCTGCGTGTGCGCGGTGTGGTGCGCACGGAGAACCCGGGCTGGCCCCTCGCTTTCAAGCTCGCGTACATCGGGTCGACGGAGATCACGCAATCGATGAGCGCGGGGGACGCGACCAAGGAGAGCGTCGTGCAGCAATGGCGGAGCGTGTGAGCAACTGCACCAAGCGGGAGGTAGAGGGCGATCTCGCCAAGCACGTCGTCGTTCAGGTGAGAAGGTTGATGCTGGAGAGAGAGCGAGCGATATATGCAGAAGGAGAGTGCATGGTGGAGTGAAGGACTGGAGGGCTGGAAGAGGGGTGAGCGAGTACACAGTTGATGAGAGGAGTGCACGCACAGCAAAATATGCGTGCAAAGCACAAAGCACGATTAAGTAACGATCCAGAACTCGCTGCTCCACTTCCTCCAGGCTCATCCTCCGCGGATCATCCACCGCAGCTTATCCTCCTCTTCTTTTCGGCATCATGAACGAACTACCGCAGAACAGCTGCCTTCACATCCTCTCCTACCTCGAGCTCCCTGACGCTGCCAGCCTTACTACAATCTCAAAGAAGACGATACCCGTGCACCTACAACGCCGTCCTATTCCCCTCTCTGAGACTAGCCGGGGATTAGTAGGTCAATCGAACACTGGCGAAAGCGTGCACTGGCAAAGTTCCTCATCTTTGCCCGGTAACGATTGGTCGGGCCCTACTGGGGCGCCTCTCTCTCTAACCCACTCCATTGAACTTTGCTGGGACTGGAGCGATCAAGGCTGGGGGAATCAAAAGGGCGCCCTCGCCATTACCCTTTCCGATGAGGACCGCGCTGCGAACGACTATGAGACCCCCCCAGCTACCGAGATAACCTCCACCCTCCGGCAAGGATCCCGCGCGTACGCCCCACACTCCGACTCCCCACGTTCACTCTCTTACCACCCAACCGACTCGTCATTCGCGATTTGGCTCAAAGCGGGAGGCGGCGGAGGCCATATGCTCAACATCTCGGGACTCCGTGCCCGCGTCGTTTACTATGAGCTCCTGTGAGTTAATGTCTAACGGATAAAGCTTATATTATCAGGCCCTAAAAATAGTCCATCATGGATCGAAGATTGCTCTCTGCGAACGCACTAAGCTCGCCGCCCACTCCCCTCTTGCCCCTCACGATGTCCCTGACGACCCCCCCTGCTCGCATAGCCTTGAACTTGTTCTGTGATAGTAGGGTTAGAGCGGGTGGCGAATCGCAAGCGCCCACGTTTTTCGAGCACAAGAACAAGGCGAACTCGTCCCGAGCGACCGCGACCACCCGAACGGTCTTTCGACTGCGGCCGTGAACGCGCATGAGCTCGCAAACGGCGCGTTCTGAAGCCGGTCTTTCGGCGCCGACACGCTCGTAAACAGCACATTTCGAGCCGATCTCGGCGCTCCTTGCATCTCCGCGCGCACAAACAGCGCTGCTCTTTGCTTTGTTCACACATGTGCGTGGCGTGTGTGTCGCGCGTGTGTGGTGTGTGTGTGGCGTGTGTGTGGCGTGTGTGTGGCGTGCGGCACTCACCTTCCAAACCGTGTTGGCGCAGCTGCCCACGATCTGCAACAAAATTGCCACGACCTCCCTGACTTCCTCCATGACATTCTCTTTCAGTCTCGTGTCCTCCTCAAACACCCCTGCTACCATGTCTCCGAACCCGGCGTCCTCGCAGCACCATCTCACAACCTTGTATTTGAGCTCTTTGTTCTCGTTGCAACCCTGCACGACGTAAAGGAGCGTCTTCACGCCGCTCATGACAACGTCGTAGTCGCCCACCTTGAGCATTCCCCAGATCGCCGCCAGGCCGTTCAACCCCAGCAGCGAATCCAAGCAGTCCCCGCTGCACTCGGTGGCCACCATCACCGCCGCCACCTTGGTCAACTCAGCTGCGCTGATCAAGTGCACGGTAGACGCTGGCGGCACGCTGAAGAGCAGCCTCAGAATGACGACCGCTGTTGTCAGACGGACCGTGGGGCAAGAACTCGACAAGAATCCCAGATCGGCGGGCGGGGCGGGTGTTCCTCCTCCACCCAGCTCGTAACTGTGTTCCCTGTGGCACAGCACGTACGCCGCTCTCTACGAGTGTGCGTTTTAGTCTAGAGCAAAACGGTGTGCGGTGAAGGCGCTGGGCACAGCCCGTCGCTCTGAGCCGCCCTTCCGAGCAAGTTGAGCGGCGACTGTCGCGCGTTCAGGCAGGTCGTTTCGTGCAATAGGCGAGCGAATGGCGCATTCTGGGCAAGTCAATTCCGCAAAACTCGCTCACGAATGGCGCGTTCTGGGCCGGTCATTGCACGCAACTCGCTCGCGATTGGCGCGTTCAGGGCAAGTCAATTCAGCGAAACTCGCTCTCGAATGGCGCGTTCGGGCCGGACATTCCGCGCGACTCGCTCGCGTGCTGGGCAGCGCCTTGTCGTCGCTTCTCTCTCCCTCCCCCCTTCCCCCCTATCCTTCTCACCTGCACAACGCTCTCGCCGCCCCTGCCCCTTGAAAAGTATGCGACGTTGTTCACGAGCCTGACGAGATTTCTCTCCTTCACAATGAGCGCCGACCCGCCGCCCCTCGTGCGCGACTCGTTCACCTGCGCGACCAAATGCAGCATCGCGGGAAGAATCTGCGGGCAGAACGTCTTGTGGTCCCCCAGCGACGGCCGCGCGGCGCGCTTTACCTGCACGAGAGACGGTTAGGTAAGGAGGGGGAGTGGGAAGTTTGTTTATGAGGGTTTGTTTAGAGCGGTGCTAGAGCAGGTCGTTAAATCCGGTTGTTTCGAGCGGCGCTTTGAGCGTTCCACGCTTCGCCTTTCCTGCGAGCGGCGCGTGCTTGGCGCTTTTTCGCGGCGGACAGCGCGCTCGTCCAACTGCCGCCCCTCTTTGTTCACGCATGTGTGTGGGCGTGGCGCCGCCTCACCTCCTCCCCCAACACGTGCAGTACTCCGTGCACGCCCATGGTCAAAATCGCAATCTGCTTCTCCCCGATAATCAGCTTGTTCTGGTCCACTGGCTTCACCTTCTCCCTCTCCCTTTCCTTCTCAACCTTCTCCACCTTGACGTGCTCCTTCTTGGCAGCAGTCTTGACATTCTTCCAGTCGTTGATTTTGTCGCGCTTCTTGAACCGCTCCGCCTCCGCACGCAACTGCGCGTTCTCCCTGCTCAGCTTGTCGACAGCCTGTTCCGACTCGCCCAGACTGGCGCTGAGGTTAGCATTATCCTCCCCCAACGTCTTGACTGCGAGCGAAAGGGTGTCAGTGGGGGTACAGACAGGCGTAGCGCAGAGCGGCGGCCGCTTGTCCCAACGACTGGGTCGTTCGTGTGGCGCCAAGTGACGAGAGCGCTGCGAGTCTGTTGTTCCGAGCCGGTCGTTTTGAGCAGAGCGTTTTGAGCAGCGTTTTAAGCAGAGCGTTTTAAGCAGAGCGTTTTAAGCAGAGCGTTTTAAGCAGAGCGTTTTAAGCAGAGCGTTTTAAGCAGAGCGTTTTAAGCAGAGCGTTTTAAGCAGAGCGTTTTAA
>Ga0307985_10000943_pt1 | contig 16680 bp, 16 predicted proteins | sample EllFjometageno80_FD_203155 | JGI IMG/M metagenome (GOLD analysis project Ga0307985, IMG submission 203155) | Marine microbial communities from Ellis Fjord, Antarctic Ocean - #80 | ecosystem: Environmental > Aquatic > Marine > Unclassified | place: Southern Ocean | collected 2014-10-09 | reverse complement strand
ACGCAGGTGGAGGCGAATGTCGGCTCGGCCGGTTCAGTAGTGGTTGGGGGAGGAGGAGGGAGGGATTATGGAGGGGGGGGAGTGTCGTAGGGGGCGCAGGACGGGTGCTTGGCTGCTTGAGAGGGGATACCGTGGCACGAGGGGAAGCGCCGGACGATCTTGTGTACTACAGGGGGAGGAACTACGGGGGGAGGAACTACAGAGGGAGGAGATGGCAACATGGCCTTTGTGCTAGGTGTGGGAAATCTGGGGGGCTGGACATTTTCTTCGCCAAACTTTCTTTCAACTCGTTCTGCCATTTAATTGATCAGTGCAATTGGCGACAGATTCTTCCGTTTTTGAAACTGACCGATCCTGAGCAATCGCCGCGCTCGAGCGCTCTGCATCCTACCGACGCTACTTTTCCAACGGCCAAGTACAAACTCGGCCCTGTTGTTGAAATCATTTGATGGGTTTTCCACAACTATTTCCAGGGTGGCAGATCCTCTCCTTTCCTGGGCTCTCCTTACTCGTTCCTCCCTCCTGAATTCTCCCGTCTGGTTGCCCTCCTTGCCCCCTTCCCCCCCCCCCTCCGCCAGCCTGCTTTGCTGGAACCTCCCCCATCAGCCCGTTCCCCTTGCCATTTTTCCCCCTTCCCATAATTCCTGTCCCCACCCATAATTCCTGTCCCCAAGTCCCATGCGGATCCTGTGTTTCGGCGACAGTCTAACGGTCGGTATGACCTCCTCCCTTAGCCACCCCTACAGCGCCGTGCTCTCCAAGCTCCTCCCCAAGCACGACATCCTGAACGAGGGGATGGGCGGTGACATGGTGTCAGAGATGGGGCGTAGACTGGATAACTTTCTTGCGGACAAGAGGGCCAAGCATAGGCAAGCGATTGATGCGGTTGTGTTGTGGGGGGGAACTAATGATGTTCGCCTGGGCGTGCCTCATGATCAGGTCAAAGCTGGCATTGAGGAGTGCCTGATGAGTTGCGCCAAGAACGAAGTCAAGTCCATTATCGTCGTGACTTTGCCTGAGATGTCGTTCGAGATGGCGGGGAACGGAACGATGCGGGACAATAGAATCAAGGTCAACGAGAGCATCTTGAAGGGGGGGCTCAATGGGGCCACGTACACCCCCGCTGATGTGGAGAGCGTGTTGGGCAAGATGTTCACTGACGACGGCACTATAAACGAGGACCAAAAGAAAGAATTCTGGAGCGACGGCCTACACCTGACTAAGAAGGGATACGCGACGGTCGGCCAATTAATATACGAGAAATTGAAGGCCTAAATAATTCAACATTTGTAGTCTAATCTACCGCCCTAACATGCCCATGATGTCGCTCGCCTCCCTCTGCACGCTCGAGTCTGTCCTGCCCGTCTTCCTCTCCGGCGCCGTCTCCACCTCCCCCCCCGCGCCCCAGCATGCTCGTCAGCCCGCTCATCTCCTTCGTCACCTGCGAGTCTCGCCTCTCGTCCTCCTTGGGTCTCTCGGTCCGCCCCGTCGTCCTCAGCTCCAAAATTACCTTGTCTTTCTCCTTCAGCTCCAAGTGCTTCGCTAGGATGCTCTTGTTTTGCTCGTCCTTCAGCTGCTTCAGCATCTTCTCCTTCTCCGCTATCGCCTCGTGGATCGCCCTGTCGAGCTCCATCACCAAAATGTCCAGCTCGCGCTTTTGGTCCTCGCCGATCTTGTCCACTATCAGCTTGCTCACCATCTCACCGCCCGCGCCGATCAAATCCCGCTCCCTCTGATCCACCTCTGCGATAATCCGATCGCTCCCGAAGATGGGCTCCTCGTTGCTCCAAATCTCGTGCCCCACGTCGTCCATCGGCAGGCCCACAATCTCGTCGAAGTCCGGACGTTTGTCCGGATCGTCGTCCCAGCATCGCCAGATAAGATTGATCATACCCGGATAGAACTTCTTGGGCAGCGTCGGTCGCCTCCCCTGCTCCACATTCTTGTTCAGAACTCCCAGCCCAATGCCGGTTCGGTTCTGCTTGCCCATCTTGCGCATCAGAGCGTTGAAGAAGAAGTTAACGATGGTGTCGTCGCACCGCATCATCGCGACCAGCACGATGCCGTACGAGTACCTGCGACAGAATAGAGTAAGCGAGTGTGCACACAAGCAAAGCTAGGCGCTCGCGCTACTCACGTGTCGGCCTTCGTGTCGTACCGGTCGTTCCGGATGATCTCGGGACAGATGTAGATCGGCGTTCCCACAGCCGTCATCATCGTGTTCAGCTTGGCGGCGCGCGCCTCGCCGAAATCGGTCAGCTTGAGCACGCTGTTGGTCGTCACGAGCATGTTGTCCGGCTTCAAATCTCTTTTCACGATGCTGTCCTTCCACTTGTTCTCGACCTCGTCGAAGTACTTCTTCTGGTGGAGGTACTGGCACCCGAGGGCGGCCTCGGTGGCCCACTTGAGCTGCTTTTTCTTCCACCCAATCTTCTCCTTGAAGGGCATCGGCCAGTCGGAGCGAAGGCTGTCCTCGAGCGAGCCGGCGTCAACGATCTCAATCACGCAGCCGAGCATGTTGTCGTCCCAGCAGACCCCGATGACCCTAACCCTGGGGTGGGAGATCTCCTTCGTGAAGAAGCACTCGAACCTGAGGTGTACAGAGTGAGTGAGCGAGCGTGTTGGCAGGATGGAGGGTGGACGGTGCTCTCGAGGGACGAGTTCGCAAATTGTGCGTTCTGGCGCTCCTCGCTCGCAAATGGCGCGTTCGAGTACACCCTTTGTTCAAACATGTGTGGGCTCGCCACCGCGCCCCCTTTGTTCACACATGTGTGGGTGTTGCTCGGCAGCTGCGTTCGCGGCCGGTAACGTGTGTTTGCGCTGGGAACACATTGGTGCTTTGGCCAGCACTCGAGTGGCAGCTCTAAGCGTTTGTTCAGAGCGCGTGTGTTCAGCGTTACAAGTTCTCGCACACGCAGCCCAAAGGCAAACGTGGCTGGTCATTCTCGTCACCTAACCAGCACCGAGTTACTTGCGCAGCTCATTGAGCAGCTCAACCGCCACCATCCTCACTACTTCATTCTTCCAGAAGTCCCGCTTGCTTATTTCTTCAAAAACGTCAGCGTCTTGCGTGTGGGGGCCACGTCGCTCTCCACTCTCCTGAACTCGGCCTCCCTTGTGAGCGCTGAATAGCACCGACAGGTGGAGGCTAGGGGTACGCGAAGTAGTGCATCGTCGCGCCGCATCCCGAGCTTGAACTCGCTCTAGATGCCCTTGGGCATGTACACCCACGCCGTTAGGGATATTTGAGGCAGCTTGTAGCGAGGCACTCGTGCAGCGTGACCCAGCCAGCGCAGTGCGTCGAAAATTTACCGATAGAGCGCAGGAACGCTTCTGGACTGGACTGGAAACTTGTTGCGCGTTATAGTGGATTAAGGTGCCGCAGGCAGCATATCTACACTAAGTCGGTCGAAAACCGAGAGCTGGCTGTAGGGCGCATAAGTCATGTCGTTTACGTGACGGAGAGGAGCGAGCACGCGGCCGCGTGTGTCCTTGCCGGTCGTTTCTTTTTCTTCTCTTGATCATCTGTTTCTTACCCAGTCTGAACACGTGCCATTAATTAAATGTTATTCAACGACACGAAACCGTACTCTACCTCCACCTGTACGGCGACTGGGGTTCCAATCACACCGCCGCTCCCCTGCACCCGCCGCAGCGGCGCTTAGGTGCGCGCCCTGCCACCTGCGTGGCCGCCGTCGCCTGAGCAGTAGTGCCTGCTTTTTCCCAGTCGCCTTTTTCCCAGTCGCCTTTTTCCCAGTCTGAACACGTGCCTGCCTTTTTTGCGGACACGTTGGCTGTTTCACGCGGCATGCAGGGCAGCCGGTGCGGGAGAGGGGGGGGGCTACGTGTCATGCACTGCGCTCGTTATTGGACCAGGTTTTGTACCAAGAATACGAGAGATTGATTTATAAGAGAGGCGATCTATGGTGAAGCCTCCTCAGAGACAACCTTGCAGGCCGAGCAGAGGCAAGGTCAGGCAAGGTCAGCACCAGGAAAGCCTGTTCCTGATGTTGTGTATTTTTTCAAGGCTCACTGTTACTGTACTCATCGGGTTGAATAGCCAAAGCGAGTTTTGTACACTCTGACACTCTGGACGTGGGCTTTCATACTTATCGCAACCCCACCACTACCGCCCTGCTATTTTCCTACAGCGCACAACCCTCTGTCTTCTCCATGTCTTCTCTCCCTCCACTCGTCCGGTCCCAGCTCCTGACGCTCCTCCACCATCTCTCCCAAACGCCTCTCCTCTCCCCCCTCAGATTCACGCATGAACCCTGCCACAGCTCCACCCTCTCACCCCCTCTCCTGGCCTCCCCCATCATCCGCCAGATCGAGTACCTGCTATCCTCCTCCACGCCCCTCACAACAACGGACTACTGCACCCCCATCATCTCTCTCATAACCTCCCCCAACACCTCTGGCCTCACGACAGGAATCTGCGCAGCCATTCTCTCCACCTTCATCTCCTCCTCCAAAAAGCTCCTCGTCGACCCCAATCCCGCCACCCTAACCCTCCTAATAGCCGCCTGCACCGACTGGCAGTTCGTCGAGACAGCGCCCCTCGCCGACAGCCGGTGCATCTCAAGAGTCATCCGCTTCATCTCACTCGTTGTCGAAAACCAGCTCCTCACCGACGACCACTACTGGGCCATCTACACGAGAATGGAGGAGGTGGTCCGCGAGAGCGGTCGCGAGGACGCCAAGGAGGTCGTCAGCGATGTTATAAGGCAAGTATGCGAGAAAATGTCCCCCCAATTCCAAGCCGCTGCAGCCCTAGTGAATGACATGGACGACAACTGGGGCCAAGAAGACGAGTCCCCCTCCCCCACCTCCGCCCCCTCATCCCCCCTCGCCTCCCCACCCCCCGCAACACCAACCCCGTACACGGCCATCACCAACATCATCACGCACCTCACGGAAACGCCGCCGGAGTCTATCAAGTACCCGCATCCTACATTCGCGCTGACGCTATTGAATCAGGTGAGGCGAGCGAGCGAAGCGACGCGAAGCGAAGCGAGGACCATAAGTGCGCTGTTCAAAGCGACCGGCGAACGAACCCTCTTCCCCCGATGTTCACTACCGCCTCCTTTCCTTTGTGAAACGCCGTGTTTGGGGCACAACCGCGCTGTTCAAAGCGACCGGCGAATCTTCCCTCTTTATCTTTTGTGAAATGCAGCCTTTTTCATTTGTGAGGCACGTGGGTGTGGCGCCTCTTTCCTTTGCGAAACGCGTGGGTGTAGCGCCTCTTTCCTTTGTTCACGCGTGGTTGACGCCTCTTTCCATTGTTCACACGTGTGTGGCGTGTTTGTGGTAGATCTTCACCTTCCCCCTCCCCACCTCCCTCCACCCTATCCTCTCCACATCTGTCTGCAAGTACCTGCTGCTCCTCTCCACGACCAACGACCTGACCATCCTCTCCCTCCTCCTCCGCGTCGTCTTCACCCTCTTCAAGTCGCTCAAGTCGTCGCTCAAGATCCAGCTTGAGGTCTTCCTGCAGGTGAGTGCGCCAAACACGCCGGAGAATTTAGCTGAACGACCGTGCGAGAACGGGCGGCGAGAACGGGCAAAATGCGCGGCTCAAGCGCTCCACTTGCTGCTCTCAACCTCTCCCCTTTGTTCACACTCCCCCCCTTTTTGTTCACATGTGTGTGCGGTGCAGTCCATCCACCTCCGCATCCTCAACGGCCCCCCCTCCTCCATCCCGAACGAGGCCGCCGAGCTCGCCCTGCTTTCCCTCCTCGAGTTCTGCTCCGAGCCGTCCCTCATGGTCGACGTGTACGTCAACTACGACTGCGACATTTCCTACTCCAACCTCTTCGACAACATCGTCAACACGCTGTTCCTTTACGCGACGTCGCAGGAGAGGTTCGGCGTGCTGCAGGTGAGTAGGGGTGAAGGGAGAATGGGGGAGGGAGCATATGCTGAGCGAAACGATCGTGCTGGCACGCTGCTCAGAACGCGCTGCCCAGAACGCGCCAGTGTGAATGACCGGCAGAACAGCTGCTCAGAATCGGCTCAAAACACGCGTTCAGAACGCCCTGCTAAAAACGACCGTTTCAGTGCCGGCACTTGCACTGCCGAAGCACCGCTCTAACACTCGCTTCGCTCGCGCAGCGCATGGGCGGCACTGGGATCATCGACATCGTGCAGAACATCGAGCGCCGGTGCGTCACGTTCGCCAACGGCAAGGCCGTGCGCACCCCGGCGCCCCCCGACTTCTCCCGCGGCCGCTCCAACTCCTCGTCCTCCACCGTGACCTCGGACGACGCGGACTCTTCCATGTACTACTCCGACTCGGAGGCGCCCCACTCTCCCTCCCCCACCCTCCCCTCGCACTTCCAGTCCCTGGCGTCCGCCAAGACGTCCACGACTCTCGCGCTGCGCAAGAAGCGCAAGGAGCAACTGACCTCGGCCGGCGCGATTTTCAACGGAAAGTCCAAGAAGTGGATCGACGAGTGCAAGAAGACGGGTGTGTTCGACCTCGCCGACCCCGCCGCCACCCCCGCCGCGACGGACGTGGCCAAGTTCCTCTACAACGCGCCTGGCGTGGACCGCACTCTCCTCGGCGAGTACCTGTCCAAGGGCCCGCCCGAGCAGTACCCCTTCAACACCGCGGTCCTCGCCGCCTTCTGCGCCCTGTTCGACTTCTCGAACTCGCCCTTCGGCTCCTCCCTGCGCAAGTTCTTGACCAAATTCCGCCTCCCTGGAGAAGCGCAGTGCATTGACCGACTCATGGAGGCCTTCGCCTCCCAGGTGAGCGCTGCGACCGGCTCAAACACCCGGTCACCCTATTTCGTCGCGCCGCTCTCCTAACACTCGCTTCGCTCGCACAGGTGTTCCTCCAGACCACCCAGCGCTCCTACTTCGCGGACGCCGACGCCGCGTTCATCCTGTCGTTCTCTACGATCATGCTCAACACGGACCTGCACAACCCCAACCTGCCCGAGGAGAAGCGCATGACCCTGTCCCAGTTCATCCGCAACAACCGCGGTATCAACGGCGGCGGCGACATCGACCAGGCCTTCCTCACGTCTCTGTACAACCACATCAAGGACGAGGAGATCCAGGTGAGCCTGCGTTCGCACATTATTCGCAGGCACGAAAATTCGCTCGCTCCTCCTTTGTTCATACCGACTAAAAGTTCTGGGCCAGAGGCGTGTGTCTGTATGGTTCCTTCGCTGACCCCCCCCCAGGTGTCGATGGAGGCCTCGACGGTCGCCGACGACGTGCGCAAGCTCGACGGCTTGCTGGAGCGCGCCACTGACTCGCTTTTCTACGAGGTTGACGTGATCTCCGGCGAGCACGAGCGGGACATGTGGTGGAGCGTTTCTGATCGTTCCCGCAAATCCCTCCTGACCACTCTCTCTCGGTCTAAGGACGACGTGGTCGTCTCCCGCTGCGCCGACGGATGGGACATGTACGCTTTCGTGTGCCAGCACTTCGACGACGTCAACGGCTTCAACGAGCTCCTTCTTCAGACGTGCCGCTCGGCCGGCGAGTTCGTGCGCAACATGTCGACCATCAAGATCCAGGTAAGGCGCCACATACGCATCTCTGGCCCAGAACGAAGGCGATGCGAATTGCGCTGCTCAGAGGCGTGCTTGTCTTGTCCCCCTGTTAACACTCGCTTCGCTCGTGCAGCCCCAGACGAAGCAGGCCCTCCTCCGCCGCGTCATCTCCCCCACCGCCGAGCGTGGGATGCTCATCCACGGCGCGGCCGAGCACCGCCACCTGCTGGCGCTCGCCACGGCCATCACGCTCACGTCCAAGTTCACCAACATCCTCGACAAGGGCTGGTCGGGCCTTTTGGAGCTGCTCTTCCTCCTGCGCAACCACAACGCGCTCCCCGACGCGCTCGGCGGCGTGGAGGACTTTGCTGACTCGGACGGCCGCAAGCTGCCCAACAGCCCCTTTCGCGAGCGCGCCGAGAGCCGGGCCAAGGAGTACTTGCAACAGAACGCCAGCGAGGGCGACGACGCCGGAGGGTCGTGGTGGGGCGTCATCTTTGGCGACGGCGAGGAGGAGGAGGAGGAGGAGCAGGAACTCGCCTCCACCTCGTCCCCGGAAGACGCCCTCACCACGCCGGAGTTCATCAAGGAGTGAGTACACGCGCCGCACACGCACAGTCTTGCACCCGTGCGGAGCCCGGTCGTCGAAAACCCGTCCCTCCTTTTTCACTGAATCTAACACTTTCCAGGCTCGTGTCCAACGCGCAACTGGACGTCGCCTTCACCGACACCCACAAGATGAGCGAGGAAGCTCACCTAAAGATGGTGCGCTCCCTGCTTTCCTGCCGCGCGCTCCACGACAGCGGCGAGGAGTCGCCCACTTTCGAGGACCAGGCCGTGGTCATGTGAGTCCCACATATGTGTGAATACAGGCGGCGGTGTGAACAAAGACAGCGCTGTTGGCGCCGTTTGCGAGCCACACGCATGTCGGTTGAGTCCTCCTCCTTTTCACCTCTGCTTCGCACCTTCTAACACCCTCCCCATTGAAGGCTCGAGCTCTCCAGCCGCGTGCTGCTCAGGAGCGGCGACAGGGCGGAGCGCGTCTGGGACATCATGGTCGAGTACCTGGAGAAGATCATGAAGAGCCAGACGATGCCCTACTTAATGGAGCGCGCCACCGTTACTATCCTCCGCGCCGGCATCTACATGCAAGACTCGAAGAACCCCGCCATGCAGCAGAAGCTCATGAACGCTCTGACGATGATCACGTTTGTGCCGGGCACGATTCTGCGGCACATCAGCGACCGCGTCGGATCCGGGTAAGTGCCCCCAGTGTTCGCGCATGTTTGTGTGTGTAGCTCACCACTTCGTTCCCAGGCTCGCGATTATCCTGCGCTCTGGCGTGTTCACTGACGAGAAGGGCGGCTGGGCGCTCATTTGCTCGCTGCTTGACAAGACGTGCGAGTACTCCGGCGGGCGCCACTTCGGCTGGGAGGGCGTGCGGGGCTGGCTGGACCGCGCGAGCGACGAGGACGTCGCCGCGGGGTGGGCCAACGGCGGGCTGTACTACCTGACCAGCGTGCTGCTCAAGTTCGTGGGCGGCGCCTACCAGGGAGACATGAAGTACAGCGGCGACGCCATGGACGTCCTCGCCGACTTGTGGGGCAAGAACAACGACAAGTCGCAGCCGGCGCTGCTGGACATGGCCGCTGCGTTCCACACGTGCCTCTCCTCGCGCGACCCCGAGCTGGCGAAGAAAGCTAGCAAGCTGCTCAACAAGCTCCTGTGCACGACCAAGGCGGAGACCGTGAGCTACGACAACTGGATGCGCATCTACCACACGGTGCTGCTGGAGCCGCCCAAGATCGTGCAGGTCAGGGGCGGGGGCGACGTGCTCAATGAGGAGATTCGCGTCACGTGCACCGAGACCCTCGCGAGGGTGGTTCTGCTCACGGTGCCGCGGCTGCTGTGCGAGCGACAGCCCAAAGTGGGCAGCGAGCTCAAGCTAGCGCTGGAGAGAGTCGTCGTCATCATGGGCGAGAACGTGCGCGCCAGGAGCACCACCGGGTTGATCTTCGAGAACACCGTCCAGTGAGTGCGCCACCGTGAGCGCCCTATTGTGCTTTTCGCGCTCCTTCTTACACACAACCAGGCTCGTGCAGAACATGTACATGGTCATGGGGCTGGCGGACGAGTTCGACGGTGGCTTCGGGCTCGGCGAGATGGTCAAGGACCTGCTCGTCAAGGAGATGGACAGCGCGGGAGCCGGCGGGGTGTTAGCGGAGCAGCAGCGCCAGGCTGTGGTGGTGGCCACGCAGCAACAGGCGGGCGAGGCCGGCGAGGAGCAGCGGGCGGCGGTCAAGACGATTGAGAAGCCGCCGGCACCAGCGCCAGCGCTTGGCACGCTGCCGCCGCCGCCGCTATACTGGCAGGACTCGGATGCGAGGAACATGATTATTTAGTTATACGCTGGGTTTTGATTTCCAAAATGAGCGTAATGTAATGTGCGTTTGGTTGCACACTTCAGAAGCTCAATATGTGATCGTTGGGCGAGGCCTTCAACTCTTTCTGCAAGCCTTTGGGCGCCTCAGTCTGCCCTCCTCTTGTCTTCCTTCCCTCGTCCCTCCAACCTCCCCTCCTCTCATGACAACGCCATGGTCTACCCCCCAACCCACCCCACTCTCCTCCTCTAACCCATCCCTCCCCTTCTCTCGATCCAGAGCGGCCTCGATTGAGTCTGTTGAGTCCAATACGTCAACGACGACGATCGCGAGCACTGCTTCAGTGGTGCTGCCCCACCCTGACGCGGTGGCCGCCTCGCGTTACGACCCCAGCACTCGTCGGGGCTCAGCCATGATAGCAAAGGCAGGCTTCTCTGTCCCCACGCCGCACGCGAACACCGAGCCGTTCAACGCCATGGCCACGATGCTGAAGGAGGACTACGTGTGGCACTCGAATCTGAAGGATCACATGTCGCACTTGACTAAAACTGAAGAGTCCCGCCAAACGGCAAAGAAGAACCTGAATGGGCTGGACCTTGAACTGATGGAGCTGAAGGACGTCATCAAGAACATGAAGAGCATCCGAGACGACTATTCGCCGAAGACGCTCAACAACAACCTGGAGCGCGTGAACAGCAGGCAGATAGCGCGCATGTTCTCCAATAGCCGGGGGAGTTTTTCGAGAGAGACGTCCTCGCCCCTCGAAAACGCTGGCGACGACGCCGCTGAAGATGATATTGAGGTCAAACCCACCAACCGCTACCCGCTGCGTAAGCGGGCCTCTGCTGTGACCTTCGCAGCCAAGCTGGTCCGGCAGCGCAAGACAGCGATAGCCGCGATCGAGAGGGCGGAGAAGGACAAAGAGGCCCAGCTTTCAATCAATTTGGAGGCGCACAAAAAGAAGCGACGAACGATGACGCTGACCGAGTGGAAGGAGCGGAGAGCGACGCAGAAACTACAGCCGCTAGACGACCCAGCCCTGAACCTCGTGAGTCCGTACAAACCCAACCTGTCTGCGTCCATCAATGCGTTCGCGTCCCCCGCCAAGAATAACCCGACGAAAAAGCGGTCCCAGACCTTCGCTTCCCCGTCGACGGCCTCCGCCTCCTTGTTCACCAAGTTCGACAAGCCGCCCGTGAAGAACCCCCTTCTCCCTTCCTCCAGCCGGAACGAGTTCGGCGACTCGGCGATCGAGCGCGTCAAGTTCAAGCCGCTCAATCTCGACAAGGCCAAGATCAAGGACGCCAGCAAGAAGCAGAAGGCCCGCAACAAGACCAACATACACGCCCTCACCCACTCCCGCTCGTCCCCACCGCTGACCTCGGATGATCTACCCAACGAGTCGTCGGACAGCGAGACCGAGCGGGGCAGCGACCCCGTGACGCAGCCCGACCTGAGCGACGTCTTCCGGCCTCTCTCCGCGTCGTCTCGGCAGTTCATCCTCTCGAGCAAGGGCTTCGACAACTTCTCAATGACGCAGAGCAAGAACCAGCCGCGCACGCCCAGGCGACTCTACATGCAGCAGTGCCGGGAGCAAGAGACGTTCCCAGAGCCCGTCATCACCAGGACGACCAAGGGAGTGCGCCTGGACGGGGGAATCAGCCTCAAGAACTACGGCATGGGCGACAAGCAGATCGTGGCTCTGTCGTCCGCGCTGAGCGTCATGTACATCAAGCATCTGGATCTGTCGGGGAACAGGTGAGCGGTTCCAAACGAGCGCTGCGCACACAGCATGAACGCCTGCTCGCTACTCTGTTTTGTTCGCTCCGCCGCCCCCTTTTGTTCACACATATGTGTGTGAGGCTCACGTGTGTATGGCTGCAGAATTCTGAGCTCCAAGGCTGCCGTTGCCATCGTGGAGAAGCTGGACCCGCACGTCCTGCAGAAGCTGGACATGTCGAAGAACAGGTTGTCTGTGGAGGCAATCGGACTGCTCTGCGACTTGCTCACGGAGACCACGTCGTTAACTACCTTGGGCTTGGAGGAGAGCAACGTGCGGCAGTCCACGCTGGGCAAGCTGTGCGAGTCTGTGGCGTACAGGAACGTGTGCCCCTACTCCGACGTGGTGATCCACGAGTGCCCCCTGAAGCAGCTGAACTTGGCTGGCAACAACATCGACAACGACGGCGCGATGACAATTGCGAAGATGCTGAAGAAGAGCAAAAACTTGACGTCGTTGGATCTGTCGTGGAACAATATCAGGCGGGAGGGCGCGGCGGCGCTCTTCAAGAGCATCGACGGAGAGAGCAATCTGGTCAGCCTCGACATTGGATACAACGCGATCGGGAGCAGCATGGACACGGACAGAGACGGGGTGAAGGCACTCGCCAGGTGCTTGAAGGGGAAAGACGGAGAAACGTGCTCCTTGACGCACCTAAATGTGTCCCACAACCAAATGGGGGAGGCGGACTGCAAAATGTTGAGCAAGGCCCTGCTAACGAATCATACGCTGATGGGCATACATGTGGAAGGAAACAGCGGCTTCATCGACAGTCGGGGCTTCTTAATTCCTGGAGCGGACATGTACCCGAACGGGGGAGGCGGGACCATGTTCAGCCGCATCCTGAGCGCAGAGGGCAGCGAGACCAGCAACGTGAGGAGCAACCCGGACAAGGAGAGCTGGGCGTGCAGGAGCAACTGCTGGATCTGCGAGCGCTGGCAGGAGTGAGTGCGAAGCACGCGCGCCGCGCGCGCCCCACACACGCACCTCTGGCCCAGAACCGAGAAGGCGGCGTGCCACACGCTCCGTATGGACGAAGTAGGCGCTATTGTGTTCGCGCTCAGCCCTTGACTGTCCTACTCGAGGAACGTGAAAAAGAGCGGTGGAAAGAGCGGCCGAAAGAGCGGCCGAAAGAGCGGCCGAAAGAGCTGCCGAATTGCAGCCTAAAGAGTGGAGTGCTAAGCGCCTGCCCTTGCTGCTTGAGCGTCACTCTTAGACATGGCCTCCCCCTTCTCCCCTTTGCTGCTCGCCCGGCCCCCACCCACCCCACTAACCCCATCGTGCGCGAAGGTTCGTCTTCGTGTGGGACCCCGAGAAGAGCCAGGAGGGCGCAAGCACGACAACTGAGGTCAGCGACTTCAATGTCTGGCTGGCTACCAGCTACGACGGCTGGGTGAGTCAGAAGATGAGCTTCTGCGAGGACACGAGCGATTACAGGCTGATTTGTATGGTGCCGCCGGGAGCGAATCAGTACGTGTTCGTGGTGAAGGATCTATCGAAGCGGCAAGAAGCTGTTGAGCCGCCAGTGGCTGGGCCACCAATCCTGCCCACCACGCCGAAGGCTGCCGCGCCGGACCCGACAAGGCTGATCTGGGAGAACAAGGTCAAACTGAAGAAACTGGAGAGCGAGCTGTGCGCGCTGCTGGACGGAGGGGACGACGGCCCCAGAAGAAGCCTGTCGGGGGTTCAGCTGGCCGGGAAGCTCGACTTGGAGACGAAAATCGACGACTGCAAGGCCGTTCTTATACTTCTTGAAGCTCCGCCCGAGGAGCCAGCCCCGACGCCGGTTAATGCGGCGAAGCTGAAGATGAAGCTGCAGGAGGAGGAGCAGCTCCTGATCAAGAGCACGAAGACGGAGGTCAAACAGATGGAGGCAGAGCTAAAAGCGTTGATGGAGAACAAGCAGGTGGGGGAGCTGAACGACGCGGACTTGGTTCAGAAACTTTCGCTGGAGAAGAAGATCGAGGAGGGGCGGGCCTTGCTGAAGAAGCTCAATCCGCCCGCGCCAGACATCGTGCCCACCGCCGCGATCGACAAACCGTGCTGCAACAGGCTGCCGACCTTCGGGACCATGAGCGACAAGAGCGTCAAGAACCTGCCTTTCAAGGTGAACTTGGTCGTCATTGAGAGGGAGAAGAAGTTCGACGAAAATGGGGGCGTGCCGAGAAGCATGGACGCCGTGGCGGTCAAGGTCGGCAAGTGGCGGTAAGTGGGCGGGCGAGAGCAGGGAGTGTAGAGCTGAGCGAAGCGAGGCTGCGAGCGGCGGGAAGAGCGAGGCTGGCGAAGCGAGGCTGGCGAAGCGAGGCTGGCGAAGCGAGGCTGGCGAAGCGAGGCTGGCGAAGCGAGGCTGGCGAAGCGAGGCTGGCGAAGCGAGGCTGGCGAAGCGAGGCTGGCTGAGACATGCAAGAGGCGGGACGAGTGAAGCAAGATCTGCGAGCGGCGAAACGAGCTGGCTAGTCGGCTCAAACGCCAAGGCCCGTCCTGAGTGCGAAGGCGGAAAGAGCGCCCAATGTGAGCAGCTTGCGGCTCCAGCAAGTTGTAGCTCCTCGGGTTTGAGGGCGATTTGCGATTGGAGTAGTGTTCTGGAACCGCGTTGAACAGGCGCGTCGATTGGCGAAATGGCGCTCATAACACGCAGCTCGCGAGCACGCTTTGCTGACGAGCAGTTGAGAACGCGCGCTGGACGGCGCGCTTTGAATGGCAGCTTTTTCAAACGCGAGGCCGTCCTCTCTCCCCCCCCCCCCGCTAACCCTGCAAACACACAGATTCGAGACGTCGTGCTTCTCCACTTTTGCGCAGGACACGGAGACGCTGTTGACGGCTAGCTTCGAGACCGACTACGGCATGACCAAGATCGAGAAGACCATCGCGAAGAAGGGCAAGAACGAGGACGAGGTCTTCGACGAGCAAGAGACGAAAGCAGTGCTGCGAAAGTATTACGGGGACATGAAGCAGATCTTCAAGAACTACGCGGCAGGAATAGGGAGCGGGAACGAGATCTTCGCAATGGGGAAGAACGCGTACTACAACTTGCTTGAGACGTGCTTCATCATGGACGAGGAGGGGGTCAAGGGGGGGTTGGGGAGGGCCGAGGCGGGCCTGATCTTCGTGGTGGCGCAGAACGTCGGACCCAAGGGAAGCTTCAACAAAAAGAACACTTTGACGCGCTTCCAGTTCATGGACGCCATTGTGGACATGGCGATTCGGAAGTACAGAGACACCAAGGTGTGCAGCAGCACGAAAGAGGCAGTCGAGAAGCTCTTGAGTGTCAACATACTGGGCAAGAGCGACATGAAGGGGCTCGTGGAGTACAAGGAGGGAATCATGTACACCGAAGAGGTGGACAAGGTCGTGAAGAAGAACATGCCGAGCTTGGCCGCCATTTTCAAGGTGTATAGCGGGAAGTTCAATCTGCCCAACGAGAAGGACAAGACCATGAGCTTTGTGGAGTGGGGCGAACTTTTCTTTGACTGCGACCTATTGGCGGACGGATTCGCCGACAGGAACATGAGGATCATCTTCGTCAGGAGCCAGCAGACCGTCGTCGACGAAATGAAAGACAAGAGCAGCAGGAGCATGAACGTGGTCGAGTTCGTGCATGGCGTCTGCTGGACGGCAGCTTGCGAGGGAGGAGGCGAAACAGGGCTAGGCAAGGGGCTGGGGGTTCTGGTGCAGAAGCTCGTCAACAGGTTCAACCAGCATCTGAAGCTGGCGAACAGGAAGAAGAAGGGCTGAGGGTGTGTTAAGATAGTGTTGAAAGTTGTTAGTATAAATTCATCGTATTCAACATTCACCTTCGCATTGCTCCGCAATGCGCCCTCCCAGATCGTTGGCGGGCCCCGCGTCGGCGTGAGTGGCGTCCAGCTTCGTGCAGCGGAGGAGCGTGGCGGCACGGGCGTCAACCCTGCGCACCACAGAGCCAGTGGAAGGCAGTTGCGACAGAGGGTGAGCTTTTCGCAGCCGACGAGGGTAGCGAGAGCGTCGTAATACTCGTAGGTGAGCGTTTTGGTGACGTCTCTGAGAAGCTGCGTGTTCTGCCAGTGAACAACACCTCGGTACGCGATCGCAAATTGTGCGGGGGACTGGCCTTCGTTGTCAGTGGCCAACAGAGCTCGCGGGAACACTGCAGTGTGGGCGAGCGCGCAACGTGGGCGAGCGAAGGCGCGACTTACAATGAGCGTATCCGCATCTACCCACTTCCAGAAAACGCGCGTCAAGAACTCGCGAGGTTGAAAACCTGGGATATTAAGCACTTTCACGATGTGGTAGAGGAAGTGGTGCTCGTTAATCTGGGTCTCGCGCTTCTCCCTCGCTTCTCTGGCGCTCCCTTCTTTCGGGGTGCCTGGGTAGCGGAGGCAGGGTGCTGATGGAGACGCAAGGATAGGAGTTCAAGTTAGGATTGGAACGAGAATGTCGCGGTACAGGGGTGGGAGAGAAATAGCACCAAAAGGCCGATTATATCATTATATGAATGCTGCGTTTGGGGTCACAGCGATGAGGGCGAAAGAGCGATACAAAGGGGAGGCGGGTGAACAACGTGGCCGAGCCAGTGTAATGTTCTCTGCGAATGTAACTCTTGAGGCCGCGCAAACCGTACTGCTTCTCGATCTCTAACTCGCTGATGTGCAGCGATGTTGGGCTAACCTGCGCACAAATCAATGTCCTGTTTGAGTGTCGGAATACGGATTTCATGTCGGACTGTGGATGAAGGAGTCCGAGGAGCAAAAGGGGTGAGGTTGAAAGAGTGGCATAACCCAGGTTCGAGTTCAGATCGAGGACCATATCAGAGAAACTACGTTTGCTCGAGTTAATACACGGTTAGTAGCTCACGTCGTCTCACGTTATCCGACAGATTGGGTAGTGTATCCTCACACTCCCACTGTTCAACACGGCAACGTCCTTCCCCCTCAGTGACGGGATGGAAAAGGACACAACCGGATTTCCCTATGTTGGGAAACTACATGCAGGAGGTGAACCTGCGATCCACGCTTGGGTCAAGCCTGGTCTACGA
>Ga0307985_10000942_pt1 | contig 16692 bp, 13 predicted proteins | sample EllFjometageno80_FD_203155 | JGI IMG/M metagenome (GOLD analysis project Ga0307985, IMG submission 203155) | Marine microbial communities from Ellis Fjord, Antarctic Ocean - #80 | ecosystem: Environmental > Aquatic > Marine > Unclassified | place: Southern Ocean | collected 2014-10-09 | reverse complement strand
TTAGGGAAGTATACCCCATAGCTGCGTTACGCTCGCCTGTAGTGTTAGATCCTAAGGCTTGAAAACCATCAGCGGTATTATAATTGCCTGTTGTGTTTGTGCCTAGAGCAGACTTACCTGTAGCAGTATTAGATGCACCTGTGGTGTTAGCAAATAAAGCATTACCACCAACTGCCACGTTATTACTAGCGGTAGTGTTGGAGTATAGTGCTTGTCTACCTATAGCTACGTTGTTACCGCCTGTAGTGTTTGTGTAGAGGGTAGCGTTACCAAATGCTTCGTTTCTTATTCCTGTGGTGTTACTCTGCAATGCCGATCTGCCTGTAGCAGTGTTATTAGCACCAGTGGTATTAGAGTATAAAGCCTTATATCCCGAAGCAGTGTTACTAGCGCCTGTAGTGTTAATATTTAAAGACTCAAAACCAACAGAGGTGTTGTTAGAACCTGTGGTGGTAGCGTATGAAGCACCATAACCAAAAGCTGTGTTTCCATCAGCCGTAGTAATAGCAGCACCAGCATAGTCGCCAACTACAGTGTTATAGTTACCACCAGATACAATAGAGTTACCTGCGTTAACACCAAATCGGACGTTAGAGGTTCCTAGTGTTGGGGTACTTAGTGAGCCGTCTGAAGATATAGCAAAACGATCTGAGCCATAGACTTTAAACTTAAGACCGCCATTACTTCCGCCAGAACCTGATATAACAGAGTCATTACCGCTAGTTCCTAGCCTAAGTTGAGTGTTGTTACCTGTAGCTGAACTGGTAATAGTTGCAACTGAGTCAGAGTCTGCTGATACAGCAACAATTAAACCATTAGACGTTACAGTGCCAGCTGCTGTAATCTTGCCTGCGAAAGCTGCTGTCGAGTTAGCAACGGTGGCGTTAGGTGTTATTGTAATATGGTCAACTATAGAACCTGAAATTTGGTTACCAATAGTAAGCGTATTTCCAATGTTGTTTGTTACCTTCCACACATCTGCGTTATTGTCAGCTTCATCAGCAATTAACGCAATAGAAGCTGACTCACCTTCCACACCTATTACCGTTAGGGTGTCAGAGTTTATTTCTACGTTTCCTACCCCGTTTGGTGTTAATGATATATTACCATTAGCATTAGTAGAGGCTATATCGTTCCCATCTATAGTAAGGTTATCTACTGTTAAGGCATCAGCCGTTACACTGCCAGTTACGTCTATACCGGTGGCAGTTGTGGTGAATTTCTCTATATTATTGTGAAAAAGCCGAGCGCCTCCGTCTTGGTCAAAAATAGCCATAGTCTCAGAAGCGCCTATAATTCGCACCTGATCAGAACCTTGGAGGTATAAATCCCCAGTGCCTGCATCTTTAATGTAGCTATTAGAGCCATCATGGTAGATTTCAAGGTCATCCCCTGCACCTAGCAATAGTTTGCCGTTGTCAGGCAAGTCTACATTGCCTGATGCATCTAGTAATGCTGCTAATTTTCTTGATTTACCCATTATCCAGACCTTTAAATTATGTTTGTAGTATTCTTGGGAATACTTCTTTAGACTGGCTTAGGGTACTTAACTTTGATTACTTCAATCTCAGCTTTCCATACGTCCAAACCTTCGTGATAAATAGTGTCCATCTGATCACCCATTAAAGGATACTCAGACAAACGACCAACCAACCACGCGTTAGCATCTTGCTCTGCTCTTGCTACCGCATCATCTGCTAGACGGACTGTGTTCTCTGCTTCGGTTAGCTCGACTGTTACGCCATTAACCATTTTAAATATACCTGTGCTCATGTGAATCTCCTTTAAGCTGTTAGGCCATATATTGTGACTGTACCTGCATCGGCAGTTCCACTTGATAAGTAAATCTTAAACGTGTCGATAGCTACTTTCTGTGTGAATGTCGTTCTAACATCAGTGGGGTATGTAGATATGCCTGTGGTATCTGACATCTTATGTACCTGCCCGAAGCAAGTAGTAAACGATGCGGTGTCCCTTGCGCCTGTGATATGGAACATCATATGGAGTGTCTTTTTAGCAGCCCCACTTCCTAAATCTGTACCACTAATTCTAAGTTTAGTTTGGGTGGTATCGATGTAGCTGTAACCAGTGAGGTAAGACGCACCACTGTCGTTTGAGAATAAGCCGTAAACTTCAGGCCAACCTCCAGATGCTGATCTTATGTCTGTGCACACAACTTTATAACTAGCGTAGGTATCAGAGAAACAGTCAGTGAACTCTAGCGAGGTTACTGAGCCATTAAAAGCTTGAGTAGCTATCTTAACTAGGTCACCACCTCCTCCACCAGAAGAAGCAACAGTTACGACAGAACCATAAGCAACTACCTGAAGGATATCCCCAGTGCTTGCACCGAGTCCTAAGGTAATCGTAGTTCCATCTGTAGCTGCGTAGTCTGCTGCCTCTAGTAATACTCCGTTAAGGAATACGTGTACACCACCAGCAGTATAAGCTAGTGTAGTACCACCTGAGTCAGCGCCTGTGAAAGCAGTCTGAGAACTAGTAGCTGTGAAAGAGAAGTTGATTGTACTAGTTGCAAGCAGATCTGAGATCAAACCTGCTGTAATACGGATCTGTACATTTGAACCTGCAGACCAAGCCATTGCGGATGTACCCTCATGCCCCCGAACAACGGTAAAAGTTGTCCCTGACACGGCGGTACATTTAACAATCTCGGTCACGCTATTAAGTGCGTCAGCGAGCGTTAAATACATAACGTCGCCTGCCCCTAACGTTGGGAATGAAGCAGCACTAGCTACAGTCAGCGAAGTGCCTGATGAAGCGACACTGGATGCCAGCGTAGATTTTGCGTCGTTAGCGTATTTAATGCTCATCGTGTTCGCCTATTAAGAAATGGTTACAGTCCAAGTGATCGTTACTGTGTCATCTGCGCCTTTGTTGACAACAGCGAACCTAGTACGAGCTAACATCACATTAGCAGCACTGAACAAACCCGCTTCAGTAATTGCACCAGTGCCATCGCCTGCAGCCCAAGTACACGCATAAGTCACGGTAGCGCCAGACAATGTGCCGCCTGAAACAGTCAATGCGTTGGTATCGATAACCGAACCCAAAGCGGTGTCGCCAGCAGCGGCAGCAACAGAACCAGAACCAACACTCATCTTAGTGATAGGAGTTGATACGCCTGATAAGCAACCAGCTACAAGGCCTTTGCCTGCAGTTACGACTAAGTTATGGGTATCCATAACAAGCTCGTTGTTTTTAGTAATAGTTAATGCACCAGTAAGTGCGATCGTGTCGTTAAACATAGTATTCTCCTACCCGAAGGTCGTCTGATTAAATAAAGGGCGGTTGAATAATTGGCCCGCACCCAAATAGTGGATTACCGTAGAGGCGTCGGTCGCTGTTATAGCGTCGTTTTTTAACTGCGCTACGTAAAGGTCGTATGAATCGATCGCTGGCACAGTGTTTGCCACAGGACGAGTCAACAAGAAAGTGGATAAGTCATTAATGAATGTCACGTTTCCTTTGGTGCTGTCCCAAAGTTTATCGATATTCATTACGTCGTCGATAGCTACTGCATCAGCGAACTGTCGATCAAATGTCACATACCGAGCAAACGTATCGGTGGCACTCGCCGCATCAGATTGGCCTTTGTCCATTAACCAAGAGTTAGTCTCGCTGACGTCATACGTGTCTTGTTCAGAATGGGTCAGCGCCAGTTGTTTTAGGTCTGATACAACGGCTGCATCACTATGCGACGTCGTAATATCAAACGCACGGGTCTCAACAAAGCCAATGATTTCGTCGAAATGCTTCTCTATGAACAGATCAAGTGTGTCGCTATTGGATGTGGTTTCGCCAAATGCTTTCTGGGCATGGATGTAAGCAGCGTCAACGACACTGGACAATTCATACAGAATTCGGTTCTTGGTAGCAGCGTCTGTGAAAATACCTACAGCTTCCATACGCGCATAAATGCGTTCGGCAGCCTCGATTTTAGCGACAGTTTGTTGAAGTTGGGCGTACTGTTGAACAACTTCAATGCCGATAGCCATTAGTAGTCTCCGCGAACCTTAAACTTAAGCTGGTCAAACACAGTTTGAACGCCACCGCCAACATAAGTTACTTCAACTTCTCCGGTGAAAGTGCCTGCGGTGTCCAATGCACCTACAGGCCACTGCATATAGACTTTGCCGTCGGTGTATGGAGCGTGTCTGCTCATGGTGATTGTGGTTTTAACAGCTGTGGTGCCAAGTGCTTTAAACTTTAAGCGGACTGTCGCTCCACCAAGGTCGATGGGGGCCCACGTCGATACGTCCGCTGAATCCAGGACCTTTCCTGGAGCAGCAGCGTTTGAATCACGTAATGTTAAGTTCAGCTCTGGCAGCGTATCGCCTTTCACCAGTTGAATCGTATCGTAGTAGGCCATTGAAACTCCTAAGCGTTAATTGAGTCGACGCCTTGAGCTGCGCGAAGTTGCGAGCTTGTAGCATCTATCTGAGACTTAACACCCAACGAAGAAGTAAACGCATTCATATGCGACTGAGCACGACTTGCATTACCTGCGTATTCAGCATCTTTGCTGTAGGCACGGTATAACATGAAGTCCAACAAGGCGTTGGCATAGATGTCGTCCAAACCAATTACGGTGGTGGATGCAGCAGAGGTCAACGTTTCGTCGGCTTCCACAATGGAAATCTGCGATGGAACCGTTGAATAAATCACTTCGATGCGGGCTGCACTGGTAGGTCGTGGATACAAGTAAAACGTCTTGGGGTCCCGCTCGTCATACACCCAATGCTCGATGCTCACTGTAGCTGTGGCGTTATGCCACCCAGGGATTTGGTCGTCCATAATGGAACGCTGGATCATGCGACACGCAGTGTAGTTTGAAGTGGCCGCAGTGTTGCGTACAACTTCAATTAAACGTAGACCGGCAGCAGGTATAGTCTGCTTTGATGAGTTTGCAATTGGTGTGAACTCTTCGTTATTTGTCTTAGCATCAGGTCGATACAGAACAATTTCTTTTTGAGCGTCGTTCAACCAGTCCTGAAGCTCGGAGTTTGGCCACCGTGTACCTGCTGAGCTAGTATCCTGAAGTACGATCTTCGCCCGGTTAATAATGTCTTTGGCTAACGTGATGGCCATGAGTAGACTCCTAGATTAAATTCTAAATTAAGTTTCTTTATTCGCCACGTAGGGCCCATGCTGAGATTATGGCTGGGCCGTGGAATATGGGGATGGGAAATACCGTCGGCGCGGTTCGAGACGAACGCGACTATAGGGTCCCTTTTGGGTGCTTTTACAGCTATAAAAACAGCTGTATGTTTAGCGTTAGGTTTGTTCAAGCCATTTGACCTTAATTTAAGGGTTGTTCTCAGCATTGACATGCCCTGCCAGTATATCATTATTCTATAAGCAGTGCTTATAATTGGGAGTAAATGGGGGTTAGCCTCTTTACTAAGTTCCCCATGTCTTCGTCAAGGAATGTTTCGATTGTGCCAGCTGTTGGACCTAGCGCAGCAACTATCCCACTTCGCCCATAATTACCTGCATCATTAATCGACTTTACGATTGAGAGCGGGCCTAAAATACCGGCGCGATCGACCAGATCAAACAAGTAACTAATTGTTTCCTCTTCTGGTTTCTCTCGCTCGTCATCTTTAAACGCACCCTTTATTAGCTCTCGGGTTTGTAATGCTAAGGCTGCAAGCGGTAGAAGTGCCCCGAATAGAACTATGGCAGGAATGGCAGCTTTTGCTCTGTCGCCTTCTGCCCAACGAGATTGCATCTCACGGGCAACGCCGCCAACAATAACCTGTCCAAATGAGTAGAAGAAACTCTTTAGCTGCCAAATCAACATGTAATGCGGGTCACTTGCCCATACCGGCCTCTGTGCCGCGTTAGGTCGAATAATAGCCTCATCAACAAACTGCAGGATTGCGTTCTGAACTGCCTCCCCTTCTGGTGTTGTTAGGTCCATTGAATCGTTTTCAATATCGAAACCTTTCGCGACAATCTCAGGTGTTAAACCAAGTTCTTTAAGGTATCGTAAACTCCGAACATCGCCCGCTGCGGCTTTCTTTGTATGGGTTGCAATAAAATCACGGGCCATGTTGGCTGCAATAATGCGCGTCATACGTGTCCAATGCTCAAGGCCTATTGCCTTAAAGTATTTGTCTGACCATTTTCGGGCTCCAGGATCTATGTACTCAGAGTTATACGCTTGGTGTAAAGCGTCCTGCACGGCTTCCCTGGAAGCTGCGCCAATACGTTCTGCAAACTGAGTCATCTCTTCACGACTTTGTTTACTCATGTATTTACGCCAGTTTCTTAACGCACTCTTAAAACCGTCCATGTCTTTCGCACGCACTATAGGATTACCTAAGTCAGTGAACGACGCTACTGTGGCAAAAAGCAACGTTGTGGCAAACTGTAATGCTGCAATGTACGACTGGAACTTGTTCCACTTCGGGTCAATGTCCGCACCCAACCGGCCCATGTAGCCAAGTACAATTTGACGAGCATGAGCACGCTGTTTAGGAGGCATCTTGTTTATGAGTTCTTCTGCCTGTTTTTTTATGACGTTATACTCTGCGTGCTTAGTCGCCTGCTTAAGGTACAACTGAACCGCAAGCATTGGGTCTTGGTAGAACCCCAATTTTTGCATTGCCTGCATGTCTATATTTTTTAGCTTACGTTGCAGCTTTGAATCAAAAGAAGGGCCGACCAATTCAGGGTTAGGCATCTCTTCGGTAAAAGCGCCATCGTTGTCCAGCATGGCACGCATGACTGTTTGCGCTTCTTTTGGGTTTAGGCCCGCTTTCGCCAACTCCGCCAGGAACGCATCTGGGTTTCCCTGAAGCGCTGCAATGTTATACACAATAGGGAAATAGTTCTGGACCTTACCAATTCCCGGTATGCGCTTAACTAAATAATCGCTGTGGAATCGGTCAAAAAAATCGGCTAGTTTTTGACGCATTTTAGGGTCAATAGACTCATTAATGGGGACACCAGACTGCATCTCTTCAAGTACCTTCCTCGAAATATATTGGTCTTTACCAATGATCTCAGAAAACTGGGCATTCCATTTATCCAATGCACGATGGGACTTGTTGAGCATGTCGCCCATCGCATCTTTCGCTGACTGAGTGCGGTGATAAAACAGGTTCGCAAATGCAGGGCCGTATTGACCCAAACGGCTGCGAGCATATTGGTCAGCAGAAAAAAGCACCTTGGCTAAACCGTCGAACAAACTCGAATTCCAAATGTCCTTCATTGCTTCCATAAGCTTTGTCAGTAGTGGCTTGCCCTCAATACTCCCGACTTTGTTTAAAAAGTCGTCTTTCATTCTGTTATAATTATTCTTTGCTGAGTCCGTTTTGTTAGCATACCGCCAATTCGGCTCGGACCGAGATTGTGCACCATTAACACTGTTAAGAACGCTTTCCATATACTGCTCAAAGGTTTCATCCAACGTGAACCTATCCTTCATGGTACGAAGTGACTCCCTTGCTTCAGGGGAAAGACTGCGTATGTTCTGCCTAACAAATTGGCGACCCTTGCGCCACAGTGTTTGCATCTTCGCAGCCACACGTTTGAAGTGGGACTCTGCAAATTTAGTGGGGGTCTTTGTTTGTTTAGCAGCCCACGCTGATACCTGATCTGAGTACCACTCTTGGAAGCCTTGATCGTCATTAGTGTACTGTTTATTGCTCTTGGTCTTTAGCTGTTCTTGGTATGCTTTTTGTAAACGAGCTAAGTTAGCCTCAGACATGTTATCAATGCTTTCTCGATAAAGTATGTGACCAAGCTCATGCCCAAGAATAGCGGCAGTGTTGGCAATACGATAATCGTTGCCTAGATCTTTTTTGATAAATATATAAGCCACATCATCTAGCTGGTAGACCATTGCTCGTTGCTTCCCTTCGGTCGCTTTATTTATCACCGCGCCGTCTATTACTCCAGGGTTTTGTTCAAAGAATGCGTCAGCGTCTTCTGCCCACAGAATGTTAACTTTCTTCTTTATACCAACTGCCGCGATGATGGCATTGGCGTAATTCGCGAATACGTCAGGGAATGAACCCCATACGGACACCTTACCAATCACACGTTCTTTAACGGGTGCTGATTTCTGTGCCGGTTTTGGTTTTGGCTTGGGCTTAGGGGTCGCTTTAGGTTTAGGTTTTGGCTTAGGGGTCGCTTTAGGCTTCGTGCCTTTACGTGTTGAGTAGTTAATAGGGTTGCCGTTCTCATCAACAGTACGCGTTTTTTTGGCGTCCTGTTGTGCTTGAGCTTCACCCATTGCAATGGTGTCAGTTTCTACTTCTTCGTTCTGTTCTAAAACGTTCGCCTGATCTTCACGGCTGGCTTCGGCAATGTCTAACTCAGCACTGGCTTGGGCTGCACGGCCTTGTAAATCCGGGTCAAGCGCTTCTAGCTCTGTAATAAGCTTATCTATCTGCTCTTCGGTGCTGATTAAGGCATCTTCTTTTGCGGCCTTACCATCAAATGCGGAGCCTTCTTTTGTGTCCGCTCTTTTTGCCCATGCTTTTTTGAGGTCGCCCCATGTGTATGCTTTGCCGTTCGCCTTGGCGATGACTGTGCTATCAGGCAGCGTGTCCAGGTTAATTTTAAAGCCCTTGTCCGCAAGCTCTTGGTTCATCCGTAAAAAACCCGACATAAGTAACTGCGGGTAAGTCATGCTGGACGCGTTAGCTTTGTCCTTGTTGTTCGCTCTCATACCTGCGTAAGCAAGTTCCACTGGCGACAAATTAATGTCTTTCCCTTGAGGGTCTGTTGCTGGAAGAGTGCGGTCTTTACCGCCTTCCTTTGTTCCAGCACGCGCTTTAGTAACGCCCTCATTAATTATTTGGCTGACGTCAAAGCTGCTTTCAACAACCTCTTCTATGAACTCAGTACCGTCCTTTTGGACAAGGCGATACTGGAGTCCTGGATTCTCTTCCTGTAGCTTTTTAAGACGGGTCCGAATGGCACGACTGCCGGGCACATAACCGTCACCCTTTGTGTTCTTGCCTAACAGGCGCTCTTCAAAGCCCTGCGGCTGTTCGCTTAATTCCCCGTCCGCCGTGCGCTGTTCAGTAGCACCCGCTTCTGGAAGATCTGTCTCGTTGAATATTTCCTGATCAACTTCAGACTGATCGTTTTCTGGTTGGGTTGAACCTTGCTGTAACTCTCTTCGCACAAGTTCCTGGAACCTGTTTTGGCCCATCTCTTCAGAGCGACGATTCAGTTCTTGTATAGCAGCTGCTGCGTGTTCCTGAGTGGTAGGATCGGCTGCAAGCGTTTCACCATCTTGCGCGTCTTTCACCGCATACAACAACTCGTTCAGAGGGGCCTTAGCCATCCCTTCTGGGGACGTGTCCTCGAACTCAAAGCTGTTAACCGTAGGTCCAGTGTCAGAAGCCTCGTCAGCTTCCGGTGTGAATGTGCGCCCTTCTCTAGGTGCTGGTCCAGTGTCAGAAGCCTCGTCAGCTTCCGGTGTGAATGTGCGTCCTTCTCTAGGTGCTGGTCCAGTGTCAGAAGCCTCGTCAGCTTCCGGTGTGAATGTGCGCCCTTCTCTAGGTGCTGGTCCAAAGGCGTTCATCTTCTTACGCGTATCGTCCAGCACACCTTGTGCCGATGTAAAGGTCGCTTTTATAGTACCTGACGTGGTGCCAAGTGCACCACCAGCTACAAGACCAGAGTACGCCGCGTCAGCAATACGCATGATTGCGCGTTCTTTGTCATAGTTCGGATCTTGCTGGAAACGCTGTGCAACAATTAAAGCTTCTTGGGAACCCTCCGCAAGTGTCTCTGCGCCGCCTTGTTTGAGTGCCGAACCTACAACAGTCCCGATCGCAGACGTCGCGCCTGTTGATTTGGCGAGTTTGGATAGGGATTTTATAAATAGTATTTCGGGTGCTACGTCAGCAAGTGCGAAAGGTGCGCCAACTAATGCTGCTAATCGAGCTGCCTCAGCTGGATTTTGTCCTGTTTCCATAGACTCACTAAAAGACGAAGCAACACCTTGATAATAACCCGTGCTTAATGCCCCCACCTTAGCACCTGTCGAGGCGTATTTTTGTATCGCACCTAATTTCAGTGCTTGTTGGGCAACGTCGATGGATTCTGCAGTGCCTTTGCCTTTAGCGTAATCGAGTATGGCATCACGCACCATGCGTTTTGCTTGGCCCTTACCAACTATGCCAGCAGCAAACCCTGGCAATGCACCAATGCCTGCACCCGTTGAGAAACCGATTGCAGCACCTGCTGTGCCAGCTGCAAGACTTTCAATGGCCGATGGTACAGCTTGACCAAGCTTGAATGCCGACATCTCAGCGAAGTTACTAAAACCGGGGTCTTCAATAAAATCTTCAAAGCTGGCATATTGACTGGATAACCGACCAACCTGCCCGTCGATTGTCTCTGCTGTTTTTAAACGCGCAGCACCGGCCTCATCATCACCCGTGAGGTAATCGAACGCTGCGACTGCTGTCTCCTTAGACGAGCTTAGACCCTTGCGCCCAGCTTCAAAACCCGCCTCAGTAGCAGATAGATTCTGGGGGGTCATTACCTCCCCTGCTTCCAAGTCAGCTATCATCAGATCTATGTTAGGGATTATGCTCTCGCTTTTTGTATCGAGGGCTATCTGCTTTTCAAGATCATCTATCTGTTGGTCTATGTCGAATCCGCTCATTAGTTACCCTGCAGCTGTTTCACAAGTTCGCTTTGTTTTTTCAACACTTTTAGTCGGTCAAGTGCCGCCTGCTTATCAACAACGCTTCCGATGCCTTCTTTAATTTTCTTCCCTATGCGGTTAGTCTCGGCTGTGATGTTATTTACTCGCGTTTCAAAAACGCCTTTAAGGTTGTTGATGAAATACTTCTGCTCATCTGCATTAAAATCACCTATCTCCACGTCCCTATCGTTACGCCTTTCTCCAGTAATTGGGTCTATGGCGATTATTGTGTTCCCTTCAAGTGCGTATCCAGTCATACCGACTGCTGCATTCTGCGGGTCCAACCCCCCTTGGACAAACATATCGTACGGATCTGTTAGCCAGCTAATGTCAAATTTGACATTGAGCTTTTGCCCCATCTGGATGCTGAGATGTGCGCTCTCGTCAGGCGATAACTTACCTAAATTATTGGCCGCGAAGGCGTTAGTGTAATAACCTTTCGGGTTTTCGTTTAGGATCTTATCGAGATTCGTGAACCTTGATAACGTGCCTGGATTGTCGTTCTTACCTTTGTTTGAACCCTGCGCTTTTAAAAGATTGGTCTTGTTTATACCGTCCTGCTTGGCCAGTTCTACCTGTTTGTTGATGTTGTTCTTAACCAGGTCTATTGTGTCTTTCGACATTACGCCGTGATCAATGAAACGGGTAAACGTCGCTTGATCGATGGTCCCTGTATTTTTTAGGGTTAGTAACTGGTAGATGTCCTTTTTGGTCAGCTTTTTTCCGGGGGGTATATTGCCTATTTTATTAGCCGCTTTGGTCGCAGCCGCTTCAATAGCTTTCGGGTCGGTGCCTATTTCCTTCTTGATCGCACCGTCTAGGACTTGCTGTTTAGCAGGGTCAGTGACCATGTTAACGCTCGCAGCCTTTGTGGTAACCGCGTTATTAACTGCTTTTTCTGCCATGTCATTTTGGTCGACAGCTTGACCGACCTGCATACGATTCGCTGCCAGCGCTTTTATTTCGGTTAGGGCGGTCTTGTGCGAGGCCAGTGTGGCTTGTTCCTCTTCACTTTTAGCTTTGGCTTTTCCCGAAAAGCCTTTAGTTGTGCCCTTCTTGTCCAGACTGCTAATAGCCTGCTCATGATGTTTTGCGGCGGCCTGTAATTGAGTATCAGTGATCTCAGCTAACGCTTCTGGGGTGTACCCAGATAATCCGCCGGCCTGTTCAGGGTTCCTTAATAGGTCGCGGATTTTGCCGTTGTTGGCAATCTTTGTTTTTCTGGCATTGCCTCCAGGTTTTAATAGTGCTAATTGTTGGCCGTCAGAGGTGCCGTACGCCGCAGGAACTTCCACAGCAGATTGGTCTATAGGTATTTCGGCTATGCCAGCTGACGTCTGTGCTTGTGCCTGTTGCTGAAGTTGGGTTTGTTGCTGCTGCTGTGGTTTCACAGCGTTGTTTAATGCCGACCGGTCTAACGGGTTTGATCCTGCCAACAACTCATCAGTTCGGTTGCGGCTATCGGTACCAAGCTCTAGTAATGCGTTACGGCCAAACTTGCCAAGCATACCGGATGCATTCTCCATCTGCGACACTATCTGATTAGTAAAACGCGTGTACGCTGCCTCGTCCATTAGCATTGGGTCGTCATTTGGGTCGCTTGAACCGTTTTCCGTAACGAATTTTCGCTCGTTAGGAGCTGCTGGGTCAGTCAATTCGATGACAGCCTGCGTGTCATTGACAGGAACAATACCTTTGTACTTTTTGCCTGTACCGTTGTTATCCCAAACAAGCCTGTGTAAAGGGCGATTCATAAAAGCCGTTACGCGGTCGTTCAAGTCAGGGTCAGCCACCAGCTGTTTCGGGGTTGGGAAAGCGAGCGTTTCCGGGTCCATTATATTGTTTCTATAGTAATGGCTAGATTCTTGTAACTCTATTTTTCTATTTCCCAACTCTTGGGCCTTGGCACTAGCATCCCAGCCACGTTTTTGGGAACCTAACCTTTCAATATCGAGCGCAAGACTTGCCTCGTACTGTTTGTCCGCTCTTTCTTGCTGCTGGTTGCCCAGTACCGCTTGTAAAATTGGGTTGGTGTATGCCATGTCCTACTCCTACATTCCGAAACCGATGATGGTACCTAACATGTTCATGTTTGATGTGTGTGCAGATGCTTTTGCACGCTGATACTCGGCTTCTCTCGATGCCTCCATACCTGCTGCACTACCTAACCCACCCATCGCTACGCTTAGCTGCTCTTTACCCATGCCCATGAGTGATGCTTTTAGGCCGAAGTTACGGTCACGCTGATCTACCGCAGCGTTGTTAACCGCACCTGTGTAAGAAGATGCATTACCTAACGAACTCATTCGCTGCTGCGCTGCCTGTTGTGCTGGGGTCATGCTTGCGCCGTATCGGCCCAAAGTGCGTTGTTGCATGCCTGCCGAAACCTGCTGACCTAGAGCCTGCGACTCCTTAGCCCCGTCAATGAGCGCCGTGCTATTGGTGTCCGCGAGCAACTCTTCTTCCGTTTTGCCGTAGGTGTCCAAGTAATTTTTTAGCTCGTCACGGGATATGCTGGCGAGAGTGTCTGAAGCGCTAGGACCTTCGGCAACTTGTGGGGCGGGATTACCACCACCTTGATCTGCAGCTTTAGAGCCACGATCTACGAATACGTTGCTGGCAGGCTTCGTAGCCGAAGGAGTTACAGCTGGCGTTGTTGTATAACCGCTACCTGGGGGCCCACCGTTGGTATAGTTCCTACCTGGGGGCCCACCGGTACTCGGCCCTGCGGGTATGTTGCTTCCCGGAGCCTCTGAGAACCCAGTGACGTAATCACCTAACTTGTCTAGTATTCCCATGGCTATGTCCTCGCTTTTTGTAGCTGAGCTAACTGTTCTATCATGCTGTCAAGTTTTGACGTGTTAGCAGGATTGAACTTCTTGTAGAGGCCTGCACCAAGGTCTTGGCCAAACGCCATATTGGTATCTTGCATGGCGCTAGACGCTTGGGCTTTCGCCATAATCTCTGAGTTCTGGGCACGCGCCGCAGTGGATAACCCCTGCATTGCATAGCTGCGGCCACCCTGACCTATGGTGACTGCGCCAAGTTGTGACTGGTCTTTAACACCCTGTGCGGCGGCATTCGCTGCAGCTAGCCCGCCACCCAACGCGTCATTTTGCATAACGCCTTGTTTGGCTTGGCCCATTAAAGTACGACCGCTGCCAAACCCACCACTAGTAGCAGAGGCACCAAGCGAGGCACCCTGACCTGCAGAAAAGGCTTGAGCCGTATCAGCATTTGCTCTGCCGCCAAGAATGCCGGAAACATCGCGCCCAGCCTCCTTAAGAAAACCCGCTTCAAGGGGGCGATACAGTTCTTTATTACGGTTAGAAATCGTGTTTGCATTTTCGACCAGCGCTTTTTCGTGTTCACCTTGCTTCGCTTTTGTTGCTGAGCTACCCATTTTTGTTCACCTGACGTTGGTATGTTACGAAAGCCGGTGTGAAACCTAGCTCCTTAACACGCCTGCCCCAACCCAAACGGGCAGAATTAAATTCAATTCGCTCGACGCCTAATGTACTGGCTAAATCGTAGCCTGCAGCAACAGCCTCTGCGAACACATCCACCCCGGGACGTAGCCATAGGTGGTCAATTACTAAAGTAGATACTTCCTCGTAGCCTGCATCGTATTGGCTGAGTATTACAAAACCTAAGCGGTCTGCGCCTTCCTCAACCCAGTACAGATGGACCCTACCCTGCATTAGCTGGTGGTAGATGTCGGCAGTGACGAAACTGGCCTCTACCTTACGAATGATCTCCTCCATCCCACCCTCGAAATAGGTAAAGTTGGCCCTTATGCTGGCCTTTGTAGCGGGTACTAACTCAACCACTACAAGCCACCGTAACGAACTGTTCTGCGGGTTGGTCCATTGCGTCCGTCAGCCTTACTCTTCGCATCGCGAATATGGGCTGCAAACTCTGCTTCATATTTCGCAGCGCGATTCGGGTTGGTCCAAGGCATGTCATTTGAGTTGAATAGATTGGCCATTGCGCCTGCCATAATCCCATCTACGTTATCCTCAACAAAATCGGTTGAGATGCTGGTCGCAGTTAGGCTTGGTTTTAGTGAGGCGTGTATGGTGACGTTCTCACCCGACTTTATAGGCACAGGCACCAGATACATGAGCTTGTTGCTCGGACGTATGTAGTGCGTTGGTGTACTCTTTTCTGTACGCCATTTAGGGTTCGCGTGATTCGCGCCCTGCTCGGTGTCAGGTGTTATCACTGATTCGCCGCGAATTACGGAGTATATATCAGTGATATTTGTATTCTTGGGTAGGTCGATATCGTATTCATACGTCCCAGACACCGTCATAATAGGGTCTAGGGTTAGTCGATACGCGCTGCTGCGTTTGCAGTAGCTGAGCGTAGCATCCTTGATTGCCTTTTCCGCCACAAAATCAGGGCAACCTGCAATGTGATAAGGAAGCAGGCTAACCATGTCTTTATAGTTCATAGGTTATGCCTCGCTAATTTCAGCCCAAGCTACATCGCGCTGTTCAGATGTGATGTCGTAACCTAGAATCTTTTCTAGACTGCGAACTTTAGGATCACCAGTTTTTGAAAAGGCTTGGATGTCGCCTTGTTCTACCAACTGCTCAATTGCAGAAACAATTTCCATAGTGCGGTCTTCATCTGAGACCTCATCTACTTCAATCTTCGCGGCGGCAGGTTTTTGCGCCGTTCTTTTTTCGCCTACAGGATATGCTCCCATAGCAATGCATTCGTCCACCAGAGGTGGGGGGACTTCTCGCGCTACACCCGCTTCAAACCAAGCCGACTGGCCAGATGTGCTACTTACGTGTATTGCCTTATCAGAAATCAACATGATCAAACTCCAAAAAGCCCTCGACTCTAGGCCGAGGGAAGAGGCCCTAATTTTTTTAAATAGCAGTGTCTAGCGTGATTACACCAAAGTCTTGGGTGTCGCCAGTTACCATGCTGGTGTACTTTGGCTTACGGAAGCCTAAGATCTTACCGATTGAGATACCATGCTGGTTTCCGTAGTCGTAAGTATCTTCAACCCAGTCAGCGTCGCCAATGTCAGCCATTGCCAATGCTTGTGCGCCACAGAACAAAGCACGTTGCCCGTTTATTGCACCACCAGCACCGAACTTACCATCAGCCGCTTCACCAGAAGTGTCATATACATGACGGAACTCGTGAACCATTACGCCGTCTACCATTACGGAAGAAGAACCTGAGAACAAAGAGTTAACTGGTCCACGGTTGCCTGCGTTACGAACGTTGGCTAGGAAGTCAGCATCTAACTTAAGCTGAGCCATGCCTTGAGGAGTAACGAACATGTGGAAACCTTCGTCACCACCTTTGCCACGAACACCACGCATGTAGTGATCTTTAGCGTAAGCCTTTAGGTTTACGATGTTCTTGTATCCCAAGATTCCAGTAGCAGTTAAGGCACCAGTACCAACGGTACCATCAGCTTTTGCAACTAACGTACGCTTGTTGGTTGGAGCAGTAACGTCTGCAGCATACTCAAGGTTAGACAAGTTCTGGCCAGTTGCAGCAACAGTACGAAGACCACCGTTGTTCTTCTTGGTGTATGCCAAACCAGAGAGAGTTAAGAATGCAATCTGGTCCATACGGTCAGCCATCCAGTAAGCCAATGAATCTTTAGAGGCTTCGCGGAAGTTTACGATAGACTTTTGGTCGGCTAAACGGCCAGCCAAACGGTTTGCGTTACGCATCTGGTCGATACGAACAACGATGTCAGAGCTAGATAAAGCTTCTTCGTTGCCTTCTAGAGTGTAGTCACCTACCACACCGTCGCCAGACAAGTCGGCTAGCAAAGTTAAAACAGCGCGTGCGCCCTTTTCACTTTTGGTTAAGTCAGTAATGCGTTGGACCATAGCGTTAGAGCCAGAACCAGCGAATTGGTTGATGAAGGAAGCGTTGCGGGCTGCGTGCCAAAAGTCACGAGACCATACAGTCTTTTGCTCTGAAGTTAGAGCGGCAAAATTAGTTAATGC
>Ga0307985_10000941_pt1 | contig 16693 bp, 24 predicted proteins | sample EllFjometageno80_FD_203155 | JGI IMG/M metagenome (GOLD analysis project Ga0307985, IMG submission 203155) | Marine microbial communities from Ellis Fjord, Antarctic Ocean - #80 | ecosystem: Environmental > Aquatic > Marine > Unclassified | place: Southern Ocean | collected 2014-10-09 | reverse complement strand
TTGCCTCCAAAGCATAAATGGTAATGTACTCGGTTTGTACCCGAAAGAACGGAGTTCGATTCTTCGTGGAGGCTCTAAAAGTAATTCAACCTCGCCTATTGAGCAGAACCTCATGTGGGGTGGTCAATGTTTTACTTTTAAATCGCGAATGTAGTATAATGGCTATTACATCTGGCTTCCAACCAGAGGACGAGAGTTCGATTCTCTCTATTCGCTCAGCCGTTGATTGATTCCTGGTAGTACATCAACAGTCATTAGGGTATTCGGGAAAATCCCATGAATGATACGTCATTAACGCTCAGTTTAGTGGTAGGTACGTAAACGAACATCACGTTAAAACCTACAACCTGCTCCCATCGTCTAACGGTTAGGACATATGGTTTTCATCCATAAAATCGGAGTTCGATTCTCCGTGGGAGTACAATTTGGGGCTGTAGCTAAACTGGCTTAGCACTTCGTTTGCAACGAAAAGTATGTGGGTTCGAGTCCCATCATCTCCACAGTTCTGAGATATCTACCATTGGTAGATATTCTGTCAAGGTTTTTAAGGTTGAACCAGTAATCAACCTTAACCGGTCTATTAGTGAAGTGGCTATCATATCTGCCTGTCACGCAGGAGTAGAGGGATCGAAACCCTCATAGACCGCAATATTGCGTTAAGGTGTAAAGGTTGCATGGGACTCTCATAAGGTCTACGGGGTGGTTCGAATCCACATTACGCTACTAAATAGTTTATAGGTTGTTCTATCCTTGAGTTCTATTCCAAAACTCTAAAAAAGGCAAGGTTCGTTAACTCAGGGGTAGAGTAGTTCGCTCATAACGAAAAGGTCATAGGTTCAAATCCTATACGAACCACAATAATTTTATCCAATAAAGGAAGAGTGGACAATGGTTGTTAAGCTGTCTTGAAAACAGTCGGGTGTTAAAGCTTTGTAGGTTCGAATCCTATCTCTTCCGCAACAAGGCCCGAAGTCGATGCATAGATTAGGGAACGAAGCCCACGGATGACGGGTCTGTTTAATATTAAAACTCAACTACTTTCGAGTTTGTTGAATTGTTAAACAGATTGGCGCGGATGCCGGTCGAATCGTTGGTCGGATTAGTTGGTAACTCTAAGGTGTTTCTAAAAGTTACAATTGCCTCCATAGCTCAGTTGGCCAGAGCATCTCACTTGTAATGAGAATGTCGTAAGTTCGAATCTTACTGGAGGCTCAAATACTTATAATAACGAGTACTTATACAAATGATATTTCCTTCTTACAAAAGACCAATCGAATATATTAATAAAAAACCATATCAATTATTTGGAGTAATTCCAATTGATAGAGTTAAAGATGCTACCTTAATTAAACAATGGTTAGGAGTTGATACTGTCTTCAAGGTTAATTCAAAGGGAGAATTTTGGTTTTGTAATGAAGTACAGGAAGCAATATGGGAAGAAATTGAATAAGTATGTTTATACAGAAAATTTTATTTACCAAAGAAGAATGTGATTCTATATTAGGATTGGCAACTACCTGGAATTCATCAATGGTACTTGTTAATAAAACGAAATCATATATTTCAACAAGACGTAATTCGTTAGAATCCATCATATCAACAACTGTTGAATTGAATGATATTATTTTAACTAAATTAAATAAGTTCAATATTGACTCACTACCGAATACCAATAAATTAATAAAATACACATCCGGATCGTTTTTTGTAAACCACAAAGACAGAAGTGAATTCACACCAAATAGATTATTAACATTAATAATCCAACTATCAGATGATATAGACTACACAGGAGCGGAATTATTAGTGAAGGGGAATGTAGTTTCTAAAAAAATTGGTAATTTGATTTTATTCGATTCTGGAATATACCATGAAGTAACGCCATTGATATCAGGAGAACGATATGTATTTGTAACGTGGATTGAAAAAGAAAACATATCACCACTAACTAAAACATTATTATAAATAATATGAATTGGACAGAATACTTTAGAGAAATCGCAACAGTTGTTGCTAAGAAATCAAAAGATAATCGTACAAACATCGGAGCAGTAATTGTTGGTAAAGATAATGAGATTGTATCAACTGGATATAATTCATTTCCTCGTGGTATCAATGATGATGTTCCAGAACGACAAGAGAAACCAGAAAAGTATCATTGGTTTGAACATGCAGAACGTAACGCAATTTACAATGCAGCAAGAATAGGAGTATCTACTAAAGGATGTACTATCTATTTAAGTCATTGGTTTCCATGTGTAGAATGTACACGTGCAATAATCCAATCTGGTATAGAAACATTATATTGTGAACCTCTTAGTAGATCTAAAGTAAGTGTAACATATCAAGAATCATTCATACGTAGTGAAAAAATGTTACACGAAGCCGGTGTATATGTAAAATTTTATGAAGAATAAACCATCGTAATATAATTAAGTTTAATATTTATATTTTTAATCACTAACCAACATCTCTCCACTCATGAAATCATCCAAGAAGACCAACCAAGAAATCATTTCAGAAATCAACAAACTTAAGTTCGAACCACAAACTATTGAGAACAAAAAATCCATCCAGATACTACAACAACAATTAGGTGATTTAATATCTTAGGGATATGTGTACATCTGAAAAAATGGTAGAAGAACTTCTATTCAAAGCCGCTAAACAGGGATTGTTTACCCAAGTTCATTCATTGGCTAAAGAAATAAAAAATCAATCTGATAGAACCACATATAGTGAGGCGATTGAACAGGCATACAATAAATTATCAAGGTAATTTTTATTACTCAATATTTATAGATGTATGGCAGTTAGAGATATAAATAAAACTAGTGGAGGTGGTGGAGTGAGTTCATCATCTATATTAAGACCTCGAAAGGGGAGAAAAACAAATAGTGCACCAAAATCTTCCACAACTAAGAAATCAACAAAAACTACACCAAACGAAGACACTCAGATAGTTTCAGATGAAATTTCCAATCCCATTGAAAATAATTTCGATTCAACGGAGAATACTACATCAGTACAACTGGATGTTAATACACCCTATCTTAGATATATACGAAACCCATACCCAAGTGTAATTGGTGAAAATCCAGTATCTAATTATACGAGAGAAGGTGGGGTGATAAAATTAACAGGAAAATATCCAGAAAACTTTCTTCAATTTAATGAATATCCGTTGGGTGAAATAACTCAAACAGAGGGTTCATATGATTTCATAATTCAATTCATGGATGGTTCGTTATATACATCTGTACCATATTATTCAGAATTGGAATTGGAATTTAATGTAGGTAATCCATATAGGAATTTACAAACAGTACCTACTGTTAAAGTTGATGATGATATGTTGGGTAACTACGCTTCGTTGGAGAAGTTCACAATTGGTGAGCAATATGCTGAAATGAATATGATGAATAACATCGACACAAAGATGGAAATTATAAAACACATAGATTGGTTATCGAGTACTGGTAGTGAATTACGTACCATTAATAGTATGGGAAAATTTCAACACCAACAAACTGAAGATTTGGGATTTTCCCTACAACCACAAATGGATGGATTTGAAAATGATCCAAATGCACCTGGAGAAGAATCGAATATCGAAGTGGATATCATCCCACCAACACCACCCATTGTTACCACACCAACACAAGATACAGATACTTCTGCAATTAAACCATTTACCCTACCAAATATCGATTATAGTGGACTTGGGGGAATTGGTAATATTGGTAATCTTGGAGGTAATAAAATTATTTGTGGAGAACTATATAGACAAGGATTCTTATCCGAAGAAGTATGGGCAGCAGATCAAGAGTTCGGTAAGCTTCTATATAAAACAAATCCTCGTATAATGTTAGGATACACATATTGGGCAAGAGAAGTTGTTAAGTATATGAAGAACAATCCAACACATACAAAACATTTATATAAAATATTCAGACCATGGACAGAACACATGGCATATAAAATGGGTATAACAGATAAACCCAATTTAGTAGGAAACATCACACAGAAAATAGGATATGTGTATTCTATGATTGTATATAATTATTATCAAATAAAATGGAAAAGATTCCGATTTACAATATGATAGGAGATGCACACAGAGTAGTTTCATGGGAACGATATTTACTTGAAACTGATGAACCAAGAGTAAACAATTTTTTAGAATCGAGAGGAAACGAAGTCTTCTTTCAAATTTCTACTGCAATAAATGATGCCGTGACTAATAATAGAGAATCGGTGGTGATTTTGATACATCCTAATATACAAAATGTAATAGAGATATTCAAAAAAGATTTCATTGTTGTTTTAAATAGAGCAAACGAATGGTTTGTTTCAAAGGAAAAATATGAAGTATGTTCACTTATAAGTGGGTATAAGGAAAATATAATTAATAAGAATAAACCCAAGATAAAGAAGATTAAACGAATACAAAGTTTAATTTAATCATATTTATATACAATAACAGAATATAACAATAGGACATAACAAATGAAAGGTACATTATTTTCAGCTGACTTCGTAAAAGATGCAGACTCAAACCTAAGACTTTTAGAGTTCAATACGGATACAGGATTTGTAACTAATACATTATCCACTCGATTTGACTTTACGGATTTTATAAATATATTATCAACAAACAACATTACTGAACTTGTTATAATATACAAAAAAATGCAAGATAATTTTGTAGATTTACTTGAAACGACAATAGCATCAGATGCTACATTTATCACAACAGTAACTAAACAACTTGAATCATCTGATGGTATATATCCAACAGCTCCAACCGATTCATCATCTAAGTTTATTTTAAGATTAGCATATGATGAGAATGCATTGTTTGATTCAACGTATTGTAAAGATAGAGCAAATGTTCAAAAGTTATTCTACACGAATTCAGCAACAGGATCAATCCCAGAATTTTATCACTCTGGAAGTGATTATACTGCAAACACATTAACAAGTGATGTTAATGACCATGCAACATTACCTGATTTTGTTATAAAGACAAAAACGGAGGCACATTCACCATTGAAATTTATTAATATGGGGAATTCAACATCATCTTCGATTGATAGAATTTCTGATTACATAACTAATTATCATGAGAGTGACACAAAAACCTTTGAGAAATTTCATTATAACAATTCTGAGGTAACCACTTCTGGAAGGGTTTCATCAATTAGAATAGTTGGTATTGTATATGGTACTAATATTGATTTGATAACAATAGGACAATGGAAAGCAAATGCATTTCTTGATACACCCGTAGATATAGAAGTAAATTATATAGTGGATACTGATATTGTTACGGAATACCACGACAAGCATTATTTTCAACTTACTTCAAACTTTTTACGAGTTACAAAAGATGGGGGATTGTATGAAAATTCTGTCGTAATAAATTCATCCGAAGTTGGTGTTGATATTCAATCATTAACAATTGGTGATTCTGTGAAATCAATTTTTATAAATGGATTACCAGATTCTGATAATACCGATGTGTTTAGTGCATGGTCATCATCTGGTCTTCAATTCCCATCTGGTTCTTATGTATCATCTTCATTAGTTGAATCCAATGTCATATTAAACACAAATTTAGCATATGGTGTTGTTGGTGAAATACGAGTTCATTCTAATGAAAGTATATATTCTACACTTGGAAAGCATTATTTAGTATATAATACTGGTTCAAATGAAATGTCATTCAAATCCCAATATATCATTGATTCTACAAATGATTTTTTAATTGGAACAACTGGTACTCTAATTCCAATCATATCAAACAAATTAATAGTACTTGAAAATAATGAAACTGGATCTTTATATAAACTTGATGTTGAATCATTGGATTCATATATAATAAGTTCTTCAGTTGAACCATTCATTGCTCACAATGCATGTTTCCCTGCTGGAACACTAATCACGTTATCAGATGGAACACAAATCGGTATTGAAAATATTAAAATTGGAGATTCTGTATTATCATACAATGGAGAAATTCAAGAACCAAAAGAAGTATATGAATTAACTCAACCAATCCACAACGATTTCGTTAAATATACACTTTCAAATGGAACTACAATAATAAGTACATTTGACCATCCATATTATGTAAACAATGGATTATCATCATTCAAACCAGAATGGACTACCACTCGATATAAGTTACCGGAAGTTATCAATCAAATAAAAATTAATGATTCAGTATTCCACGTTGATGGTAATGAACTTACAATTACAAATATAGAAGTTCAACCTGAAGTGGATACTCAAACGTATATATTTTCAGTAAAGGATAATCCTAATTTCTATGCCAATGGAATATTAGTTCATAATAAATTTTTAGAACCAACTTGTTTCTTACAAGGAACTGAAATTAGTTTAGCAAACGGTGATGTTAAAAATATCGAAGATATAGTAATTGGAGATATTGTACAATCATATGTTTCGGCCGATGACTCAAATGAGATTGGTGAATATAAACCAGGAACGGTTACGGATATCGACCATAGACATAACGTTGGTTCACATGAATCTGCATGTATTTCATTAGGAGATACTGCTGGTGTTTATAATATTAATGGAAGTGATTTAAAATTCACACCAGAACATCCGTTCTTAACCAAACGTGGATGGGCATCTTTGACACCAATACCACATCAGGAACCATACTTAAGCCAACAAGATGAAATGTTGATATTATCAATCGGTGATTCTGTTTTAAATGATGGTAAGTGGGAATTGGTTGAAACAATCGATCACACTCCAATGGATGTAACTACTCCTGTTTATAACATAACAGTATCGGAACATCGTACATATATAGCAAATAACATAGTAGTTCATAATAAAATATAAAAATACACAATGGCAAATACATTAGATACATTTAAAGAAATTTCAATAGCAGATGTTAGTAACAGACCAAGTTCGGCATTAACTGCAGATGAATCTACGAAAGCGAATTCAATAATTACTAGCTTTTTTACATATTTTAAAGCAGAGCATTCATAGAACATCATTGGTACGTTGTTTAGTTACCATTTAATAATGTTACTATGATATCATTTACACAATTAGAATGTGAGAAAATTATAAACTTTTCCAATGTTTTAACAAAAACAAAAAGAGATGAATCACCGCGGCTTATTAGTTACGACTTTTATAGTATAGGATATTCAAGTGATACTAAATGGGTATTTGATAGATTCGATAATTACTTTACAGAAGAGACTGGTATTGATGTTTTGGAATCATTGGACACAATTCATCTATTTGATTATTCAGTAGGTGATAAATTCGGAAAACATAGAGATATTTATTACGAAAATCAGATATATAATATTGGAGCCTGTTTAAATGATGATTACGAAGGTGGAGAATTTGTTCTACACGAACCACAATACACAATACTACCTAAAAATACTGGAGAAATTTATACATTCAATCATTCATATGAACATGAGGTAATTGAAGTTACCAAAGGACATCGTTGGAGCTTAATAGGATTTTATTTCTATAAACACTTGAATTTAAAAAAACCACTACTATGAAAATAGCAGTTACTGGTGCCAATCACTCACTTGGGAAGAATATCGCAGATACACTTGGATCAACTCACGAAGTTTTAAGGTTAGATAAACGAATTGAAAATTACACTAATACTATATGTAGTATAGTTGGTGAATGTGATGTGTTTATAAATTGTGGATATAAAGATAAAGTGCAAACTGATTTGTTTGAAGATGTTTTTAATTTATGGAAATATGAAAAGAAAACAATTGTTAATATACTCACATCTGCTTTAATATTTAACGGGCCAAACAAAAAATATATAGAGGATAAACAAGATTTGGAATCTAAAACATTTGAAGTTCGTTCTTCCGATAAAGAGGTTCGTATTATTAATGTATATCCAAATACGTTAGAAAATACACAGATAGGGACATTTACAAAATTAAAATTTGGAGATGTGAGTAATCTAATAAAACTGATAATTGAATTACCCCATGATATTGAAATATTTCAAATAGGAATATCTAAAACTAAACAGAAAGTGGAAATATCAATAATATAATTCACATAAAAATATAATAAATCAATCAACATATATACTTATAATAGAACAGTTGATTTTCCCAAAATGAGTTATAAAGTTTACTTCACGCATAATCTTGATAATAAGATAACTTCCGTTAGACGAGATGAATTATCCTATCTTAAAATTACCAAAGATACTTTTAATGAACATTCACATTTAATTGAAAAATCGATATCCATATTTAACTCGGAACTTGATTGGGAAGAAATGTGGAATATTAATGATGCGGAGGTAAGACTCCTAAATGGAGGAACTCTTTATTTACTTTTAGAAAACGAAAATCCATTAGGTCATGTTTGGTATGATTTGTATTATCTATATAATGCATTTGTATCCGTTGCAAGACACGGTGGTGATTCCGCTTGGTTCATACAAGAAACCATGTGGGATATGAAATCGGAATATGATTTAACGTATATTAAATTACATGTTGATAATTGGAACGATAGGGCTAAAAAGTTTTGGAAAAAACTTGGTTATTTATTACTAACTTAATTATTTTAAAATGGCAGACAACATTACTAAGAGCCCACCGAGAGGGAAGGTTAAATTTGAAATTACATTATCAGATGAACAAAAGGAATCAAAAGCAAATATATTACAACACCCATATAACTTCCTAATGGGAAGAGCTGGTAGTGGAAAAACACTATTAGCAGTTCAAGTAGCATTGGACATGTTTTTTACAAGACAAGTAAACAAAATTATAGTAACAAGACCAACCGTATCCAATGAAGATAATGGATATCTACCAGGTTCACTACACGAAAAGATGGAGCCATGGTTAGTTCCAATTCGTTCTAACATGAGAAAGGTTTATAACAAACCACCTATCTTAGAGAAAATGGAAAATAACGAAGATATCGAATTGGTATCACTTGCTCACTTTAGAGGAAGAACGTTTGACAAGGCAGTTGTGATAGTGGATGAGTTTCAAAACTTAACTAAACAACAACTTGGAATGGTATTGGGTAGATTGGGTAAAGGTTCAACAATGATACTAACAGGAGATTCACATCAGATTGATTTAAAGTTTTCAAATGATTCTGCAATACATGAAGTAGCAAAACTTAAACCATCTCAGTATGTGTATTCGGTTAACTTACAAGATAATCATAGACACGAGGCTCTGAATGAGTTATTAAAATTATTAAGTGAATAATTATTAGATATGAAGATATTAATCATTTCTCCACCAAGATGTGGTTCTACTTCATTATTGAATTCAATTTGTAGTGTTGGTAATGTGGATAGGATATCTGAACCATATAGTCATAATCGACAGAAACATATATATCCATTATCAATAACCGATAATTCTGTCACAAAATATATCACCAGACAAACACCAAATCAATATGGTAACCCGAGTGATTTTATAAATTTTATTAAAGATGATGTTGTAAATTACAATAAAGTTATATTATTATCTCGTAGAAATAAAACAGAACACATGGAAAGTTGGATTAATTTACTTCACAGATTTGAGTCTGGCACTCCACCTCACGGCAAATGGAATGGAGATGATGTAAAGACATTAACCCATACTATCAATTATAAAGAAGAAGTGTATGAACACGTAGACATGATTAATAAAATTAGTTCAAATCTAAATATACCATTGACATACTATGAAGATTTATATGGAGAAGATAGAACTAAATCACTTAATATAATAAAAAATTGGAATTTAGATATAGATGTTGAATCATTAAATGAAAAATTAAATCCAAGATTTAGATATCGACAATTTACAAAGAAACCATTACTATAACAATATTTAAGATTTCCTTTATGGATGCTACCTTAGAGGTGAAAATCTCCCACATTTTTAATTAAGTGATGGGGGATTTTTAATTAAAATAAACACGAAAAGACTTGTGCAATCCAATAATATTTCGTATATTACATATGTAATAGAGAGAGAGATTATAAACCTTAAAAAACCTTAAATTATGAATTATCAATTATTTAACCGACACGAACTAATGAAACATGGATTTCTTCATGATTATCATTCAACAACAATTAGATTAGTAAGAGATTATATATGGGAAACTATGAAACAAGTTGACCATCCACTTCTTAATATGTTAAACGGTATATGGGATGGGTATTTATATGATGAGTTATTAACTAAGGCACTTATCCTACCAACTGAAGATTATAGAAGAGTTGAGGATATTGTTACACTTATCAAGGAACACATTACAGAATATAATAATAAAAATTAAAACATAAAATTATGAAAAGTCAATTTGAAGTATGGTTAGAAAGAGTTAACACCGAGAGAAAAGAATATTGGGATAAAAACTTCACATACAAGGAGTATGAATTGTTGGAAGTTACCAAAGGACAAAAATACATGAAAATCATGGATGGTAATGGTGTGTGGGCATTTATCTCTATGGTAGATGGTGTATTAAAAGGTTCACCAATTTCTAAGGGAGATTTACTAAAACCTGCAGGTTGGAGAACACCAGCAAAACATAGTAGAGGTAACATCTTTGATGGAACTGATAAATGGAGTTTCCATGGCCCATCTTATTTAAAATAAGTACGAAAAGATTTGGCTACGTCATATCTTTTTCGTATATTAGTGGTATAGTTGAATGGGAGAGTTCTATCCAACTACAATAAACCTTAAAATAGTAAATATGAATAAAATAGAAGATTTTCAAACCGCAATAGAAGGAGTTAAGTTCACCAAACCTCAACAAAAAATTGTTAATGAACTACTGAGAGGGTATGAAATTAAAGTTGTTAATAGACATCATATGAATGGTGGTCAATTAATGTGGTGGAATCCATCAACAGATTACTTAGAACACGCTGGTAAAGTTTACAAAGCATTTTTCAATGTTTTCTATCAAATCAAAAAACAAAAAGGAATAGAAGTTCCTACTAACTTATTTTTAAAATAATCAATAAATTATAAAATTATGTTTAAATCACTTAAATCAAAATTACTTACATATCTTTTCACGGATTGGGTAAAATCAGAAACGGATATTGAAACTTTGCAGTTATCTGCAAAATTTATTAAACAAAGAGAAATCGAAATCACAGGAATTAAACCAGTAATGGGATTTCGTTCTTACTCAGAAGATAATCAAATGAATGGGTAGGTATAAATTCAAAAATAGAAAGTATCCAAAGGATTTCCAAACGGTATGTGATTATATAAAAACCAAAAAAGGTGTTGTTGTCAAATTAGGACATATGACATCATTTATGGGGCACTTTAATCGCACAATATACATTCATCATAACTTTGATTTAACAAACAACGGATTGTATGCTTTACTTCATGAAGTAGGTCATGCATTACAACCACCAACCAATGTTGGTTCGAACTCATATAAAAATATCGATGATGATGTAAAACAACGAGAGTTTGAAATGGGCAGATTTGTAAATGAATTAAATGCATGGGAAATTGGATTATCTATTGCAAATAACTTAAACCTTAAACTAAATAAAGATGAATGGAATATACAAAAAAACGAGGCTCTTCTTACTTATTGGCCTAATAACTTTAAGTAGTTGTGAAAAGGATGAAATATTAACCCCACCAATTTCAGAATTACCAACCCAATCACTCTACAAAGAATCGTATCTAAATCAGAGAAGTGGAACATACTTTGTCTGGGGATATTACATAGAAAGTTATTCCATTGATTTGGAAAGAAACTCAACAGGTGGTTCTTCTGATTTTTCACAAGGAGCATCATATCATGATGTAAATAAAGATGGATTTCAAGATATTTTAGTATGTCCATATAATGATGGTACTACACGAAGAGCATCTGCTCATTGGTATATAAATCAAGGAGATGATAAAACTTATACAAAAGATTCTTCTTTTATAAACACAAACACAGATGGATTCACTGGACATAAGATATTAAAAACCGATGTGAACAATGACAATCTCGCTGATTTCATTTTATTGGGAGTAGATGAAAGTCAACCAGGAAACTATGGAGGAAACTTTACGGTATTGATTCAACAATCTGATTCTACATTTGATGTAAATGAAATTGATAATGGATTTGGTTTATGGTATCACAACGGAGCAGCTGGTGATTTAAATGGTGATGGAAATGTTGATGTGATAACTGCTCAATATATTTGGTATGGGGATGGTACTGGTAATTTTACAAATTCAAATTTTGATTTACAACAATATACTGATCCTATTTTAACGTATGAAATTATTGATATAAATAAAGATGGATATAATGATATGATATTGGGTACACATGAAAAGTACGGATATACTACTTCAATTGTACTTGGTAGTTCAAATGGATTTGATAACACGAGTGTAGTAATTCCATTGCCCAATTCTAATACCGAAGTTACAATGGATATTGAATTTATGGATATTGATAATGATGGTGATTTGGATATTCTTGAGGGAAGATATGATGGAGAAACTTCGGTGGTTGTATTATATATTAATGATGATTTAAATTTCACAATAGATACTACAATATTTTCAGAATCATTAGATGGCGGGAACATTAATGGTAGTAGAGATAGTTATGGATGGTCTCAATTCAAAATCGATGATATTGATAAAGATGGAATTGATGATATTATTTGTGAGAATTATCACGATGGAATTTATAATGGATTAAAATTGATAAATGGAGTATGGATAAGACATACTTTTAATTAAAAATAAGTTATAATGTATTCTAAATTATTAAGAATATTGGATAATCCAATCTGGGATTATTCCAACACGTATGAATCTAATGAGATTTCAGGTGAGATGTACTATCGATATAACAATTCTATATTTGTTAATCCAACATGTTTTACGATTGCAACCAAATCCACATCACGTGGTAATGGTGATGCACGTGAACTAATGAAACGAGTAATTGGTTTATTTGATAACATGGGAACGGTGATTGAAACATTCAACGGACTTAAAATGCAGAAGTTCCTATTAGAGTTTGGATTCAAATGGGATAGTGTTTGTAAAGAATGGAGTTTGAAACACACAGATACCAACCGATATAATAAATTACAATATCTTCAAAAAATAAATTAAAAGACTTGGATTTACAAAATATATGTCGTATATTTACATTGTAATGAAATGATTCATAAAACACTCGGGTGGTGGAATAGGTAGACACGTCAGACTTAAAATCTGATTCCAATGGAGTGTGGGTTCGATTCCCATCCCGAGTACAAAAATAAGAGAAGTTAGTGAAGCTGATTAAATTGGGATTAAGGTAAAGGTTAACCACTCATTCACGCAGTAACCTCGAAAGACCCGAACCTTCTCTTATTGATATTTAAAACCGCTCCGGTTAAAGGATAATTTAGTCACCGGCCTCTGTAAAGAGAAAAACTTTAGACTAACACGTAAGGAAAGTGGGAGCCTTATCATGACCCCATAGTTAAAGGGATATAACCTCGGTTTTCTAAACCGATATTCCAAGTTCGAATCTTGGTGGGGTCACAAAAATATAAAACAATAATTATGAAAACAGTAATAAAAGAATACAAAGATGCACCCAAAAAAGAAATTTGGTTAGATGGTGTATTGTATAATTTCATCTATGGATTATTAGGAGCAATTGTAGTTGTAACGATAACTGCTAAAATTGATATCGCCGTATTACTATCGTATCTTATATATTATTTCTTTTTAGGTAAGGTGGTTAACCGACCTAAATACGTTACCTCTTTGGGTAAATTTATCATATTCCCAATACCAACTGCAATTGGGGCATTTGTGGGTTATAAAATAGCTCCCATGTTAATTGCATTATTATAGAAAATAAGTGTTAAAAAGCTTGTGCGCTTCGTATATATTTCGTATATTTACTATGTAGTTTAGAGAGAGGGAGAGAAACCATCTCAACTACATTAATCTTTAAAAACCTTAAATTATGAATATAATAAACGAAATAAACAAGTTTGTAGAATATTGTAACGACTTTTACAATATAGATAGTGGTGTATATCAAATCGCTACGAAAGAAGAAATCGAATGGGCAGTTGGTAGATTTATGATTCAGCCAAACATTGTTCCAATTGATTTCGATTCACATGATAGAGAACAAGTTAGACAGATAATCGGAAGATAATGGAGAACATAGATGACTTAAAATTATTAATGCAGAAGATTATAACTGATGCATTGTTTAGTAAAGATAGGTTAAAAGGAAAATTCATGACTAAGGATATACGTGAATTCGTAGATAATTGGTTCGAATCACAGGATTGGGAATTATAAATTTATAACAAAATAAAACTTAAATTATGTTTAAATCAATTAAATCAAAATTACTTACGTACCTTTTCACGGATTGGGTACAATCCGAAACGGATATTGAAACATTGCAATTATCTGCAAAATTTATCAAACAAAGAGAAATTGAAATCACAGGAATCAAACCAGTAATGGGATTTCGTTCATACTCAGAAGATAATCAAATCAATGGGTAAATACAAATTCAAAAATAGAAAGTATCCAAAGGACTTTCAATCTGTATGTGATTATATAAAAACCACTAAAGGTGTTGTTGTCAAATTAGGACACACAACATCTTTCATGGGACACTTTAATCGTACAATATACATTCATCATAACTTTGATTTAACAAACAATGGATTGTATGCTTTACTTCATGAAGTAGGACATGTATTACAATCACCAACACGAGTTTCCTCTAATTCATATAAAAACATCGATGATGTTGAAAAACAGAGAGAGTTTGAAATGGGCAGATTTGTAAATGAATTAAACGCATGGGAAATTGGATTATCAGTTGCAAACAAATTAGGATTAATAATAGACAAGAGTGATTGGAATGTACAAAAGAATGAAGCTCTTCTTACCTATTGGTCAAAATAATTAAACATAAACATGAATACAGGAGAAGATATATTTGAGAAATATAAAAAAGGTAATTCTACTTTAGATTATCTACATATTCCTTCAAATGAATGGGAAGAAATAAAGGAAATGTATCCTAAAGATGAGGTCAAGGCCAAATTAGCAGAGGTAGCAATGACATGGCCACCACCATTTGTTAACATCACAGAAAAGGATGCAATTAACGAATACCGAAGATTGAAAACAGTTCGTTATAATGAAATGATTAAAACGGATAAGTCATGGTTTCCACGAAAGGCAGAAGCACCAAAGTATTCATTAGAATATGATGGAACTCCTATGTTAATCAAACGATACAACGGTGGTAACAAGGCATCTGATTATTTTCATCAACGTAATAGATGGGAAGTTAGTGGTTCACAAGGACCAGGTCCTCTTAGAACATGGAGAAATATTAAGTTCATGACTTCTTTAATGGGAGCACTATATTCTCTTAAAATGGAGGATGTATCAGCAAAAACATTAAGAACTTGTTTATCATTAAGAAAATACACGGCATCACAATTCAAACCAGCAGTTGCTAAAACTATATACGATTATTTCAAAGCAGAAACTATTATTGATTTCTCTATGGGATGGGGTGATAGGTTATGTGGTTTTTACGCATCCGATTATGGTAAGAAGTATATTGGTTTAGACCCAAAGGTTGATAATCATCCTATATACGAAAAACAAGCAGAATTCTATAAAAAACATAATGGTTTCTTTGAACATGAAAGAAAACACATATTTCACGCAAACGCAGCTGAAGATTTTGATTTTACTCCTTATAAAGACCAAGTAGATTTAATATTTACATCACCACCATATTTCAATATAGAAAAATACTCTGAAGAAGAAACACAATCTTGGATGAGATATAAAACAATTGATATATGGAATGAGCATTTCTTACATAAGGCACTTGGTAACATGATACAGACCTTAAAAAGTGGTGGAACTATGTTAATCAATATTTCAGATGTATTCTCAACAAGTGGTAAAGAAAGAACGTATCTTTCAATTGTAAATCCAATGTGTGAATACTTAGAATCTCAAGGATTGATTTACAAAGGATGTATCGGAATGGCAATGGCAAAAAGACCGAATAGTGGAGGAGCAGGAACTGCTCGTGAAACTGAAGTTAACAATTGGAGTGATGAATCACTTGAATCTGCAGAAGAAACAAAAGACCAGACATTCGGTGAGCCATGTTGGGTATTTGAGAAAGATTAAATTTAATTAGGATATACGAAATAAAAGTCGTATATTTGTACAATAAGAAATATTAACACCTAAATTCCAAAGTTATTTATCAAAATATCTATTATCAACGAGAAAAGAATTTAATCCACTTATGGGATGATAAGAGAGGATATTCTGCATTTCCATATACACGATATGCATATGAGCCTGCAAAACGAGGAGAGTATAAATCTATTTTTGGAGATACCTTAACTAAGATTTATAAATTCAAAGGGGATGACCCAACGTTATTCGAATCAGATGTACCTGAAACCACACGAGCATTAGTAGATATGTATTCCGATACGGATGATGTTTCTACTGGTCATATCATTCTTACTTATGATATTGAGTGTGAAATGACAAGTGGGATACCAGACCCATTAGAAGCAACAAACGAATTAACATCAATTGCA